>Ga0209596_1000012_pt1 | contig 181588 bp, 247 predicted proteins | sample M_130807_MF_Meta_FD_187314 | JGI IMG/M metagenome (GOLD analysis project Ga0209596, IMG submission 187314) | Freshwater microbial communities from Lake Montjoie, Canada to study carbon cycling - M_130807_MF_MetaG (SPAdes) (version 2) | ecosystem: Environmental > Aquatic > Freshwater > Lake...
TTTTTCGTATTTCATAACTTTTCTATTTCTTGTTTTACTTCATTCCAATAATCAAATCTATTAGTTTCCCATTGAACATTATCACTTCCATTCCAATTATAACATTCCTTGATAATTTCATCAACTGCTATTAAAGCAGCAATCTCACCACCACATCTATCAACTAATTCTTTTGCTTTTTCCTTTGGTGTCATAGTTTTATTTTTTCTATTTCTTGTTCTCCAATTTTTATAATCTCGTTTAATTGTCTAATCTTAGCAATTACGTCATCACCTAATTCAATTTTAGACATTGTTGTTAAGTCCATTATTTGATAAAGTAATAGATTAATTAATTCACTTTTTGCTTTCTCTCTCGGTGTCATATCCTCAATGTGCTCATATGCTCCATCTGGACCAATTTGAAAGTCATCTGAAACGTATGGTTTTGCTTGCAATTCTTCTGGAGTTGCAAATGGTTCTGGTACAGTTTCATTAATAAGATCTTTAATTAATTTTTCATCCCATACTTCATTTTCTAAACCATCATTTAACGTTACATCCCAATCTTTTAAATCAGCTTCTTCAGGTAATGGTCCGCAGTCGCAATAGGATGTGTGACCACAGTAACATTTTGTTACCATTTTGTCTTCTTCAGGCGTAGTTATCTTTGCAAGTTTAGCGTATTGCGTATATGGTTGTTCACCTTTGCCTAACGGTTCACCTTCATTTGATACAATCTCAAACTCTACTTCTAGTCCTTCATTAGAGTCATACAACTTTAGTCCATCTATATGGCCATTGTCTACTAATGATAGTGCATTTTGATTTTTCTTTACAATGTTTTCTCCAACTACTTCATCATAAATTACAATCCAACCTTGTTCTGCTTTATGTAATGTTCCTTTCATAACTTTTCTATTTCCTTTTTAACTTCAAACCAATAATCATATCTTACCATTGAGTCCTGGTCATATAATATTTTTTTAATTTGATCTACCATAACTAAGACACACTGTTTAGCTTCATTATAATCTAGTGACTTAACTTTAATTTGATAATCCACAATTAACTCAGATGCTTTTTCTCTTGGTGTCATATTTCAAATATATTTCCGTTACTACTTAGTTTACCAAACTTACGATCTGTTACTACACTTCCATTACTGTATATTGTATCCCTTATTGATAGTTTCATTGTTCCTGCATTAATGATGTCTTCACAGTTATGGATATGACCAAACAGGCATAGTTTAGGTTTTAAATCTAACATACGCTTTTTAAGTGAAGCATCACCACAAAATTCTAATTTACCAGTTGCATCATAAGATAAGTCTAGTATGCCTTTTGGTGGTCCATGTACAACTACAATATCAGTATCATCAGGAATATGCTTCCAAACTTCATGTGTCTTAGCTCTATTCTTATTGAATGCCCATCCATTACCAAAGTTTGGTGTGATTGGAGAACCCCATATTTTAAGTCCTTCTACTTCAATCCAATCATTCTCCAAGTAGATAATACCTGCTCTTTCAAAATCATCTTTTTTAATAAAGTTTCTTTCAATACAAATATCGTGATTACCTGCTACAAATACTTTATGTTTGATTGGTAGTAAACTATACCAAGATATAAAGTTTTGCATTTCATCTTCACTTAGATATGGATCTTTTGGGTTAGTAGCATCGCCACTATGAATCACTATATCTATGTTTTCTGGGATATCTAATAACCCATGATATGTGTGTGTATCGCTTATATGCCATATTTTTAAACTCATTGTTTCATTTTTAAATTTTTATAAGATAAATTATTTTGCAAATATTTTATAGCATTCTGTAGTAATAAAATGTCATCTAAAAAATACCCAATTCCAAAATTACACCTAACACATAGTAAACCTCTAATTAAATTTGTTTTATGACAATGATCAACCGAGAATTTTTTATTTGTAGTTCCAAACTCAGTTTCACATATAGCACATTTATTATTTTGAAGAGATAATAAATCAAAATACAATTTTTTATCAACTCCAGTTGAAAATTTTAACTGATGGAATTTAGTATTTTCTCTATTTTTTTTAGAATAATCTGTAGTTTGTTTTGTTATGCATTCTTTACACTGAGAACTTAAATTATCTTTTTTCTGTTTATCTTTAAAAAATAAAGATAAATCTTTTATTTGCTTACATTTAGTACATTTTTTGTTCATATGAATATTTTTATTATAAATATATCCATATTAGTCTTGTTTGTTTAGTGAGTTAATAATTTCATCTTCAGTGTTAGAGTACTTTAATCTATGTTCACCATCTTCAAGACATGAAACGTGAGATAATTGTCTAGCCATATCAATAGCTTCCCTTATATCTTCCTCTGTATACTTCCTATTGATCATATCTTCTTGGCATTGAGTGTAGCCATCTATAAAAGCAATATAACTTGCGTGTGCTTCATCTGAACTATACCCATCTGCATATTTTGAAGCTAACTTTTCTAATTCTTCTTGTGTTTTCATACTACTTTTCTTTTAAAATAAAAACCGTCATAATACTAATATATGTACCAAAGGCAATAGCAACCCATTTTAAAGTCTTTTGCTTTATTACTTCAGTTCTTATTGATTGAAGTTGACATTTGAGTTTTTCTGTTTGTATATCACATTCTTCTATTTTTTCGGATAGGAAGTTAATTGTAATTTTATCATTTATTACCTCTGTGTTTAATGAGTCACATTGTGAGTATAGTCCTACACTCATAAACATTGCCAATGTTATTATTGTTGTTTTCATACTTTAAATATACATTAATTTACTTTGGAAGCCTGAATCTCTGTTAACTCATAAGTTGAGTTTTGTGTCTGAAATTTAATGTATCCTTCTCTTTGCTCTACTATTTCAGTAATGATAGTTGTTAACCAACCATTATCTAAGATAAGTGATCTTCCTACTTTGATCTCATCGTGTTTGCTTTTAAAATGTCCTTCATCAGTCCATTCAATGTATTGAACTGACCATCTTCCTACTTGGCTGAAACCATCATTCAATCTCCCTAAAATGTACTTTGGTTTGTATTCTTTTGCTACTACCAAATCAGCATTGAATTTATCTCGTTTTATTTTACTCATATTAGTCTTGTTTATTTAGTGAGTTAATAATATTAATTCCTTCATACTTAAATTTAAGTTATTATCTTCAAAGCACCAAATATTCTTTTGGATTTCTTTTGGCTAATCCCACCAAGTGTTTAATCCAGATCCATCTCTTTGTGATTCAAAATGATGATATGATTCTTCATGATTCATACCTTCTGGAGTTTGTTCAAATTTTGAATAGTCTTGTCCTTTCATTATATACCATAGCTCATTCCACATTTCCTTTTCAATTTCGCGAGATCGGTCAAATACCTTTCGGTTATGTTCTTTTTCTTCTGCTGTATCTTGATCTACCATTTGAACATACCCTTCAGTTTCTGCAGGTTCAAATTCCCAAGGATGATGTATGAGTTCGCCTAATTCATCTTCAGCCATTTCAATAAAATTTTCTTCTATAAAATGTTCCATTAACTTTGCAGCGCGTAACATTTTTTCAACTTTTTTTGAGCTAGAAGATTTTATTTCATTTCCACGATCATCCATTGTAATCGCCATATCAACTAGCGCAATTTTCATAAATGGTAACACTGAATGTTGGCCTGCCCACCATGAGTAATTCCAAAGTGCTTTACGAAACAGCCATATATTTTTACAAAATTTAGGAAAGTCATATCGCGCGAAATCCCACACCTTCCAATACCAACGTTCTCTATTAGCTAAAGTCTTAAGACTTTCAAAAAAGCTATCTGCCATTTTTACTTCCATAAATGATCAATTACTATTAATACTATTAATACTACTATACCTGCTAATGCTATTACCACTGAAGTCATTGCACTTTCGACTTGATCTTTTCGTTTGCCTTGAAACGAATCTTTATCCCAATTGGAATCTTTTTTAGGCATTGCCGGGCGGCCCATAATACGATTTAATAACATACGGTTTTTGTTTTTCTAGATTAAGAGCTAATACTATTTCATTATGAGCAATAGTTAAATCATGAGCGTGAATGGCTATTGATCTAATATCAGCATTTTGAGTGGATTGCTCTTTTGATAAAGAGCTTAATTCCTTTTGTATTTTTTTTATATGTGCCAAACAAGCAATAAGATACACTCCTATTAGCAAGGTTATAACACTTAAAATTACAATTGATATTATCATAATAAATTACTTTACATAAATATAAGTAATTTATTTTAAAGTATCAAATTATCTTTCTAAATAAACAATAAAATCTTTTGAAATAGAATTCCCGTGACTAGCGTCTTGAAGTTCAACACCTTTATATGATATTGAATCTATAATTGAATGATCGCCTAAATTATTAATATGCAAACAAATATTTGCTGAATTAAATTTATCTTCATTAACATAACCAATGCAAAAATCTCCTTTGAACTTTTCAATGCAAGTTAAAACTCCAATCGGTTCCAATTCAAAATCTTCTGGATATAATTCTTCTGTAATAGTAGTATGATTTTTTATTTCGTCACATGGTTTTTTAAAAACTACATTTCCATGTTCATCTTCTACATACAATATAGAATCGTCAGTATCAGCTCCAATTTTATGAAAATTATCATCAACGTCAAACCAATTTAATTTATCATCAGATTGTACAGCATCAATTAAATATTCTACTAAATCTGCTTCACGTTCAATTTCACTATAAATCTGCTCTACAGTTTCCATTGGCAGTGCGCCTTGAGTTATTTCAAACCCATTACCTACAATATATAGTTTATACATTAGTTAGTGTGTATCGGGATACCAGTTATAGTCATCCCAGTCATTATCGTTAACGACCTTGACCTCTGTAACGTTTTTTGTAATTTTTACTTCGTTTATTTCCAGTTTGTTTTGTTTTTGCGTGTACCCCTGGTCGTCTACGTTTTGATCCGAAAGTAACTTTTCTTGAGTCATTTGATGATGCTTTTGCCATTAGTGTTTATAAAGATAAGGTTCCAAATTGATTCATTTTTCCAAATGTACCGAGTTTATCTTGATTAGGCATTACTGCTATATAATCATCACCGCGATCTTGTATTATCGCTCCTAATTGCATTGCCGTTATTTTCCATAACTCAAAGCTTTCAAAACGTTGTACATGCATTTCAGGTGCTCGTTGCATTTGCTCAAAACCACCGGGTGAACCAAAATATAAAGATTCACTTCCATATTCACTTAATTGTTTTTGAATTTCTTCTTTAACAATTTCTAAAAATCTACTCTTCTTCATTGCTGCTTTTTATGTAAATAAAAGTATAAACCAAACAACGATGCTGAAGTAAGGTAGAATATTAAATCCGTAGTCCAATAAGATCCTGTCCAATCCATCACTGTTTTGAACAGTGCGTCGAATCCAAGAGGGTTGAAGAATGTTGCTGCCATTAAGATGATGGTATTTCGCCTTTTCTTGAATGTGCTGCGCCATGTAGTCGGTTTGCTTACTGTCATCTCCCATTGAATCGTTTATTCGTTAGACAATATTCTAATTGATTAGAACTGATATTTAGTACGTTGTTGCTTAATCATATTCATATACATAGTAATCTGGGTACGATTAAGTCCTAATGATAAAATAATATCATTTAAAATAGATGCTACTGCAGGCTTAGATAAGTTCGGAGCTTTCTGCAAAGCATTTACTAAACTATCAACTTCTTTACGAACAGAGGAACTATATTTAACTTGTTCTAAATCGTATATTTCATTTACTAATGTAGGATCATTTGCCATTTCTCTAGCGATTTCCTCTTTAATGATTTTGATCAATTGTTCTTTTTTCATAATGTTTATCCTCTGTTCGTAAAGGTTGATATATTTTTATTTTCCAGCTTTAACGTGCTCCACGCTAGCTTTCTTGTATGCAGTTACGTGCTTTTTAAGTTCATTAATGGCTTTGCGAGCTCTACCAGCTGCTGCCTTGTTTCCTTTTTCTTCGTAAATTGCATGATTCTCAGAAAAGTCTTTCCAAAGGCTTTCCATTTCATTTTTGATTCCAAAAACTGTGTTTTCCATAAATTGTTGTTTTTTTTGTTTTTAATAAATATTACATTTGTATTGAAAATTGACTATAAAATAATCTTTCCAAGGTTTCATAATCAGTTATATTAGTTTGTCTTAATATTTCTTGACCGTCAAAGAATACAATTCCGTTAAACATTTCATCTATATAAAAGTCTACTACTTGAACTTGATATTCATTGCCACGAATTAAATCGACAACCAACATTGGCTGTTCACTGATAACATCATTTCCGCCTGGGTATATATTATAATCTGCCATATTCTCAATTTTATATTAATAAATATCAGAAACCTAATTTTTCAATATATTAATTAGGTCTGATAATTTATTAATTCTATTTGTTGCTGGACAGTCTTGATTATAAGGCCTGTCAAACAAAATAAAAGTCGTTTCATCTCTTCCTGCCTTTACCCACTTATCATAATTCTTAGGGCTATCGTCTATTAGATAGTCTATATCAATTTTATATTTGTAATTGGATATATGCACTTCAAGAAAGTTAAAGTAGTGCTTACCAAGCCAATATAAGGTATGACAGGCATTGTAAGGCATTTGTGCTGTAACACAAATATATTGATATCCCGGCTTTTGAGTTCTACCCCATTCTTTAAGAAGTTTAAATTCTTCTTTAACTCCTGGCATTAAGTCAGCTTCACGGTAAATTTCTTCACAATGAGTTTCCTGCCAAAGCTTTGCTAACTCTTTGATATCCATATCGACGTTATCAAAGTCCCAGCTAGTAGTTATATCTGATAAAATCTTATCAGGATATAATTCTTTAATAAGGCTCATTACCTTAGTATCAAAGTCTCTTAAAACTCCGTCGACATCAATTCCTAGTCGAATTTTCTTTTTTGACATAACTTTTTCTTTTTGGTTTTATATTGCAAATTTTTTCTATCTTCTTTTTTAAGATAGCACATTTTTCATATTCTTCATGCTCTCGAAAATATTCAATAGCTTGTTCTAAAAGCTCCACTTTTTGAGAATCTAATAATTCTCCAGGCCACTTAATTCTACTAGCAACTAACAGATCATACCCATCAGTCATTAACTGTTTAAAGTAATTTTTCATAAGTACAGAACGTTTTACTCGTTAGAAAACATACCATATCCTGGTCTAGGAGTATGGGTAAATATTTTTATTAAGCCTGTCATATATTTTGACAATTCTTCTCCAGGTGTCCAAGTAGCTCCTTGATTATTTACTACATAAGTAATATTACCATTGCCAGCTACTTTAGTAACTTCTCCGGTAGATTTATAATAGTCACAATTTTTATCAATATTTTTTACCATGTCTCCAGGTAGAAATTCGTAAGGCTTCGAAACTTTTAATAAGTCAGACTCTAATTTTAATATTTTCGTTTTCATAATGTTGATATTAGTTTATATGCCTTAGCACCAAATAAAATCATAGACCTGGTATCTGCTTGATAAAATGCATCAACCTTTTTTCTCTTTGCCAATTTATTATAACGTAATATTGAAGGTATTGATTCAATCCATTCATTGCTATCTATAATTTGCTTTACTTCTAAAGCTGACTTTGTTAATTCAAACATATCATCAAAGTCCCATTCAATATGAACAACCGGCTCAATAATATTATCTTCTTCATTGATATAATCAATACATAAATCCAACCCACATTTAAAATTTACTGACAACAGTCTTAGCAACTCAGGTCTTTCTTTTGAAAATTCCAATACCTGCTCTTTAGCTTCTCCTGTAATTGGATATCTATAAACAAAATGACTATGGTCAATTATCAAACTACTTTTATTTAATTGCACAAACCATGGATGTAATATTGCCGTGGTGCCAACATCTTGCCCACCATCTTTATACCAAGTATCGTCATGATATAAAGATAAACCATTAACTTCATAATAAGCTCTTTCAATTTCATTTAAATCAAATCCTTCATGATCGACGTGGCATTGACCTGTCTTAAGTAAGACAGTAGATATCATACTAGATAATGGTTTATGTACTATATTCGGATTAACTGAATATGGAGTATGGCATTTATAGTCGATTTGCATCATATACTATAAATATCACATTTCATTTTCTTCTACGTCAGATTCATTCCATTCTTCTTCAAAAGCTGTATAATCAATTCCATAAAGATCTTTCATTCTATCTTTAAGAAATGAAGCAGCTCTTGTATGTTTATCCATATCTAATAAAGCGATAGCAAATAAGTCAGCTTCTTTTTCAGACTGCTCGTCTACACCTGCGCCATGACCTAACATTGAATGAGCAATTTCATGAGCTTCAATAGCTAGAAGTTGATCTGTATCAATATTTTCATCGACTAATCTTTCTCCATCGACAAAGATATTTTTAGTGCCTACCCATAAAGCTCCAATAGAGTTATTCATAGACTGTAAAGCATTTTTTATACTTTGATATTTATCACTATCAGAATATACTACAAAAATTTGATACTCAGGATTAATAACTGAGTTGTAAGTAACGATTCCTTCCATTACATTTTTACTTTTAAAGGTTGTATTCTTGTTAAAAATTCTTCAACAGATAAATTTTCATTTCGATCTGTTTTAATTCTAATATGCACTAACATTTCCGGTTGCTTGTCTACCATCTTCATTAAAGCCTTTAGACCTAATCCTGCATAGAAAGTATTAAAAGACACTTCGCCTAATAGGTTAGTATCCTTTATACAGTCTTTTTCAGTATCACCCGGAAGCATTATAAAATATTGCATTACTTAAATTTAAGTTATTTATTTTAAAGTACCAAATTAATCTTCTGATACAGCTCTTCCTATTTGTTTAGTCCAATCTAAATCCGTTCGATATAGCTCTAATGATCTAATATTCGAAGCAAGAGTTGGTACTTCTAAATTAAATGCCTTTGCCATAAATAAAAGCGCATTAACATCTTTGGGGAAACAGTGTCCTCCAAAAGATAAATCACCATCTGGCCCAGGTACACTCCAATGTGAATTGCCTAAACGCTCATCATAACGAGCATACTCAATTACCTTATCATAGTCAATATTTAAGCCTTGACAAATTTGATACATATCATTTGCAAATGATACTTTTGTAGCTAGAAATGTATTTGTAACATACTTAATCATCTCGGCAATAGTAGCAGATGTTTTGATAATTGGCACTTGAGGGAATGCTTTAGAGAACACTTGCTTTACTTTAGTAGTTCCTGGTCTATCTCCTCCAATTACAATTCTATTTTGATTTTTATAATCATCTACTGCATTAGCTTCAGTTAAAAACTCTGGATTGAATACAAGCTCTAAGTTAGCATATACAGAACTTAATTGATCTGTAGTACCTGGAGGTATAGTTGATTTAATAACTACTATGTAATTCTTTTTATTCAGCGCCGTAGCTGATTTAGATATTTCATACAACGCTGCATTGAGTATATTCAAATCACATTCACCACTCTTTCTCATAGGAGTTGGTACACAAAGAAAAGTTAATTCTGTGCTTTCAACTACATTGAATATTGAAGTGACATTACTAAATTTATTTGGATCTTTGTCAAATGCAAATACCTTAAAGTAATTTTGCATTCCTTCTCGAACGGCTGATCCAACAAACCCACTTCCGATGATTCCTATTTCTTGCATACTATTAATTGATTTTGATATTGTGTTAAATTTTGTATTTCTATTTTTAGATTTCCTAATTCAAATGTACCTACTTCATTGTTAGCTTGAATTATTTCAGATAAATTTTGAATGTATTCAAAATCTACATTGGTAAATTTAGAACCTTCAATTCGAACTAAAACATCTATAAGTTTTACATGCTCCGCATCTCTATTACATATTTTTTTACGTAAGTCAATTGAAGTATTAGGTTGCTCATTATAGATATAATGTTCAATAACGTTGTCTGTATTTTCTACATATACAGTCGTACACCAAGGCTCTAATGCGTGTAGCATGTCCAGGTTACAATGAGTTATGTAAAAACCTACTAGGTATCTAGGCGGTATAATAGGCTTCATAAGCGAATCATGTTTTACGAAGTGACCCCATTTGCGAATAAAGTTTCTAGCATTTTTAGTAGTAGTTCTAATCCACTCTTGAGAATTAACACCCGCTCCGCCTCCTGCGTGTTTATTAAACCTAGAACCTCTAGAAGTAAAATGATATACCAAAGCATCCCATGATTGAATTACATTATAACCATTTAATACAAAGCGATTAAATAAATCAGAGTCTTCTTTTGATTGAGGGGCAAATAACTCATCATGACCTCCAACTGCTAAATAATCTTCTTTATACATACACCATGGAGCAAATATACCTTCAGTAGTCTTATCAGCGTGTATAGCTTCTAATTCTAAAAATCTTTGTACACTGTCATTGTAATTGTAATCCTCAATTTCATCACCCCAAGCTAAGGTAATTTTCTCTGGGCCTGGAGGATGAAGAGGTGGTTCAATTCTAGTAGCACATACTACTGTGCCTGGCTCTAAATATTTAAGTATGTTTACATCTAAATGGGGCGCAGCAACCATATCAGCGTGAAATGCAAATATAATTTCAGTGCGAGCCATTTCGATACCTTTATCAAACATACCAACAATGCCAATACGAGTTGGACCTGGATTATGATATGTAATTAAATCTTTATCATTTAATTCTTTTATCCATTCTTGAGTTCCGTCTGAGCTAGCGTCATCTAAAATTAAAATTTCATGAGTAGTCTTTAAATCTCTAATAGATCTATAAGCCAATTTAAGAAATTCTAAATTGTTTCTGCTAGGCAATACAAATGTAATTTTATCCATTGCGTTTAGTGTTCCATTCATTAATATAATCTATTAAATTGATTTTAGGTTCCCAACCTAAAACTTCTTTTGCTAATATATCTTCACATAGCGTATTAATTGCTTCTCCTGGTTTGTCAGCTGCATATTCAATATTATCATATTTAAACATATCAGCTACTTCTTTAATTGAGAAATTAATACCACGACCTAATTCAAATATATAACCCCAGGCGTCTTGAGTTTGAATTAATAGTAAAGCATCGACGATATCATTGATGTGAGTGAAATCTCTTCGCTTGGTACCATCTCCATTAATAATAATCGGAGAGCCAGTCCCAACTGCATTCTCCCACTTACCAATTAATGTGCAATAGCCTCCTACTTTTAAATGATGAGGCCCATATACATTATAAAATCTAGTAATAGTAGCTTTCAATCCGTAAATTTGTTGACATAGAATTACAATCTCTTCTGAAACGTCTTTGGCAAATGTATATGGATTTTTAAACTTACCAGAGTGATGTGAACTCGATCCTGCAAACTGCATAGGGATATTATTTTTAGCACAATACATAGATAAATTAAATGTTGCCGTTGCATTAGCTTTGAAATATTCCAAAGGCATTTCAAACGAAGGTTGAATCCTAGCTATTGCAGCTAAATGATATACAATATCAAATTGGCCGTATACCGCATAATCTGTAATCTCAGATATATCTCCTCTATGATATGTGCATCCCAATTGATGATTTGATAAAAACCCTGTTGAGTAATTGTCAATTGACACTACTTCATACCCTTGCTGAAGTAATCTTTTAATTAAATTGGTGCCTACAAAACCCGCACCTCCGGTTACTAATACTGTTTTCATAAAATTAATTTTTTTTGCCTCTAGCACATTCATATAAATAATCACTGTCTTGATATGTATTTGATAAGTATTTAATTCTATTCGGACCAAACACTTTACAAATTTTATATCCTAACATTGTTTGTTGCAAATTTCCTATTCCTCCAATATGTACTTTACCTTCTGCATCTGGAATAGGCTCTTCCCATATAACTTCAAAGTCATATATTGCATTGAAATTCTTTTTAATAGTACACATAAAACTTTCTCTAATAGTCAATACGTGATCTTTAGAGTTAAATAAATGTTTAGCATCATCCTTAACCCATTCAATAACTTTTTTACCTCGTATAACTTCTTCAGGATCAAATAGTGCTGGATAATTAACTCCATTACCAATAAATGCTGCTCCTTGACTTAGCCAAGATAAACATATATTAATAAATCTCCAATCTTTAACAATAATATCATCATGCATTAAAAATAATATAGTGTCATCTTTTAACTCTAAATAATCCAAGGCTTGTTGATATGCACCATCTTCTAAACCTAAGTTAGGAAATACTTTGTATTTGAAGTTGTCTTTAATTCTTTGAGAAGGTTCTTTATGGCAGCTCCAAAATATATCAATGTGTTCTGAATTGGTATTTTGCAATTCAATTAATCCATCAATAAATTCCGGAAATGCTTCAAAGTGCCATCCTACTATTATAAATTGTATTTTCATATTATTTTTCTGTGAAGACTTCTATACATAAAACATTTTTATCATTAATCATAATCCATGTACCGTCTTGTTGTTTAAATTTAGTAAATTGCCCTTGTCGAATAGATTTAGATTCAATATTATTGAATGTACGTTTTTCTCCACCTATAAAATGTATAATTTGAGTTACGTACTCTCCAGCTGCTTCAGTAACTGAAGATTTTAAATCTATATTTTCCATTACCAGCCTTGCTTTATACAGTTTACAATATATTGTCTATCTTCTTCAGTCACCCACCAACCTACGGGAATAGCAACTAACTTTCCAATAACAGAATCTAAATTAGGCAATGCTGTTTTGTAAGGAGTTGTGCAAGTATGTTTATCATTTCTTTCATGAACCTGAGAAACCATAATGCCACATTCTTTCATCTTAGCATAAAAGCCATCTCTGTCATCTACTAACATGGAATAAATCCAAAAAGAAGATTCTCTATCTGAATGTCTTGCTAAAGTAGTTAAACCAGGAATATTTTGCAAATTCTCATCATAAAACTTAGCATTGGATTGATGTGCTTTAATAATTTCATCTGCATGCTTTAAATTAGCTAGACCTACAGTTGCATTAACGTCATTCATATGAAATTTAAAACCCCATTCTACAATGTCAGATTCGCAACGAAAGTCTTTTCTATTTCCATCTCGATCAATACCATACCAACGAACCAATTTACCTCGAGCGTGTAACTCATCGTGAGGCATTAACAACAACCCACCGTCGACCGATGTAATATGTTTAATCGCCTGAAGTGAATACATTACCATATTACCATGATTACCTAAATACTTTCCTTTGTATTTAGTACCAAAGGAATGTGCACCGTCTTCTATAACTGCTGGTTTGAAGCCATACATCTTATATGCTTTTTCTTGAATTTGTTTAAGACGATCCAAGTCGCTAGGATAACCTCCCCAATGCACAATTATAATAGCTTTGGTTTTAGGAGATAGCTTTCTTTCTAAATCATCTAAATCCATATTAAGAGTGGTAGGGTCTACATCAACCCATTTAATCTTTAAGCCATTAGCCAAAATAGGAAAGTTAGTAGCTGTGCAAGTTAATGCAGTAGCTAGAACTTCGTCTCCATCTTGAATACCTGGCCAATAATCATGACTTGCTCCAATGCCATCATAAGTATGAAGTACTTCTTGAGCAGGTTTTAATAAATGCAATGCTAAATGAAGTCCGGATGTACCGGAGTTCAAAGTTAATACATTTTTAACTGAAAGGAACTTTCTAATTTCTTCTTCAAATTCTTCTACTTTAGGGCCTTGTCCGATAAAGCCACTATTTAGAACTTCTGTCACTGCAGGTCCTGCTTCTAGCGACATAAACACTTTAAATAAAGGTATGGTTTTCATATAATTAATTTATTTTTAAATGACTCTTCCGTATAATGATCTTTATAAAGCCCCTTACACAATGTACTTGAATATAAGTAAAATTCTTCGTCGTTCCTAAGTTTTTTTGCAATTTCTCTTGCAGATTCTAAATCTCCTATTTCCACTGTTGTTTCTGGATGAAGTATTACCTGAGTATCCAATCCTTGATATCCTATACACGGAATACCTAAATAAGCACAATTAAGAGCAAACGTTCCTGCTGCATGAGTTCTCATTAAATGAATTCCAAACTTAAATTTATTTAATGTTTGCATCCATTGCAACCAATTCATATAGTCTAAATGATTTAAACTAGGCATATGCTCTTCTCCAGCTATACGACGTCCCATACTAGGTATACAAATATCCGTTTGAAATTCATTTGCTATAATATAAGAATCAAATCCGCCATACCAACTACAAAAATTTCCGCCAATCATTACATTGGATCGTTCAACCTTAGGTAAATTAACTAGCAAATCTTCAATCATTACGGTAGGCATTAATCTACACTCTTTATTTACTAAACCAGAAAAATATTTTTGATCAATACGATTATGCACATATAAAAAATCCATTTCTTGTAAAGTATTAAAAAACCAACATTGATCATTAATTGAAAAATCTTGAAAATACCAATGCGGCCCTTCTTGCATATATGCAATTTGTTTACAACATTTTCTTAAATTTTCAATTAATGGATATTGTGATAGTCTATCAATATTCTTTTTTGGTATGGTAACTATACCTAAATCATATTTTTCGGTTATCTCATGCACATTCCAAATTGGATAATGAGTTGCTTCTAAAATACACATCCAGGCAGAGTCATTACGCATATCAGGATGAGTTCTAGGTATTTTGCCTGTCCATCCTCCTTCAGTGAACCAAGCTACTTTTATTGATTGCTCCATATTAAATTAGTTAATTCTGTTTTAGTCATTTTTTCTGCTGTTTCTGAAGAATATTCTTCCGGCAATTTATTCGTTCCAGTATTTTTTTCTTGATATATATAAACCATATTATCATACACATACGTGTAATCAATTTCAGATTCACTTATCAAATCTTCATTTAATTTCTCTCCTGCACGATTTCCTACAATTTCAATATTATCAGAAATGGTTTGCGCCAATTCCAACATGTTAACCGTTTTCATTTTAAACGAGCAAATAAACCCACCAGTCTTCGCAGTGCATGTATCAATTGTTTTTTGTATAAGGCTTACAGCATCTTGTTGTGAAAAAATCAATCGATTCATATCCGGATTGGTTAATTTCAATGGTTGATTAGTTTTTGCCAAATTCAACCAAAACGGTAACACGGAACCATTGCTATGAGCAACATTGGCAAATCTACACAACGCAAATTTATTACGAGGCGTATTTGCTTGTATAAAACATTTTTCCATTAACGATTTAGTATCTCCATAAACACTTTGAGATGAACACGCTTTGTCTGTGCTGACTCCTATCGTTATCGGAACGTCTGCAGCAATAGCAGCGGCAATTACATTTAAACTTCCAATCACATTTACATTACACGCTTGTATTGGATTTTCTTCGGCTATGTTAATATGCTTCATTGCAGCAGCGTGAATGACAATATCCGGTTGCACCTGTTTAAACACTCTAATCATAAAGTCTCGATCTTCAATGTTTCCAACATGACTGATGACGTTAGGGTGAGTTCGACTCAATTCGGTCAATGATTTTTCATTTCTACTAATATTGTAAAATTCATATTGATCGTGCATTTTAATAAATGCAGAACCAATAGTCCCGGTAGCCCCGGTGATGAGTACTTTTAATTTTTGTTCCATACGTCTTTCCATGATTTTGAAATGTAATTTACATTGAATATATTATAACAATTTTGCTCGCAGAATGTATTAGCGGCCTCATACCATGAATGTACTTTGCGTAGCTCACCGGTACTAGTCTTATCTATTCCTTCTTCCCCTAATATATAACATCGCTTTCGAGGATGTTTACGATTGTGTACGACAAGTATATTGCGAAAGTGATATTGCGGAATGTTACCTAAAATCTTTTGACTCATCAACATCATTGCCGTGTCTTCATGAACGAAAAATACACTTTTTGGAATATTGACTCCTGCCTTTACCACTTCCGAAGAAATAACCAATCCACACCCATTGTACTTATGAGGAGTGATGACAGTGACGTCGATTTCCTCTATGTCGTTGTGTTGGTTTTGTTCGTCTTTGTTCATTAGGTAACGCAGAGACCACCAATTACTCGTGTCTTTTTCAATGAATGGCTTATCGGTAAAGGAAGGGTGCTCAAGGGGAGTCCACGACGCATCCCACATCTTGCAAATCGAAAACGTACCCATATATTTTGGCGTCTGGCGTACCACACTTTGATGCAATCCGTCCAAAGCTGTGAAAGCTTGTTTAGGAACTAACATATCTGATTCGCCCCAAATTAAAACATCTGCGTGATCACAAAAATAATCATTGAAGTTTCTTCTATAATCTGCAATGGTATATAAATGTTCAACTATGGTCATATCAAAGCCATACTTGGCTACTGCATATCCTATAGCGCGAATACAATATTCCATTTTCTCTTCACTCTCACATTTTTCTAAATCTTGATTAGTAGAAAGTACAATGTCTACTTTAACTTCACCATCGTAATAATTAATAGCGTCTCGAAGAGTATCTAAATACTCAGATACCATTTCCACTTCATACCATTGAACTAAACATCCAATAGCAAATTTAGTTTTATTTTCCATAACTTAATATAACTCCTTCTTGATGAATTAATATTGACGATTCATTATATTGATAACCTTCGGGTTGGCCTATATAACATTCTAATTTAAGTCCTTCTTCTATTGATTTAATAATAGCTTCATGAACTCCAAAGGCTTCTGGATGTCCAAAGTCATCGAATATAAAATACATTCCTTTATTAACGTCTATTCTAGACAATGCTGAATTAATATCATACATTACATGACCATAAGTATGTATACAATCAATAAACGCTACATCTATTAAAGGCATTGAGCTAAATACTTTTGTTTTATAAGCATCGTCTGTATAATAAACAATATTACTTCTATCAACGTTATTTTGCTTAGCGTAATTAGTATTACTATCTTTAAAGTCTAAAGTATGAACTTCTTTAAACAAGCTACTTAATATCCTAGTAGTCCATCCGTGATTGGTTCCAATCTCTAAACATGTATCAAGATTTTTATCTTTGAAAAACTCAATTACATCTTGTTTGAATTTAAGTGAAGTTGTATTTTTGTCTTGAGTTTTGTCTGGTATAGAGTCTAATATCATACGTAATTATTTTTAACAATGTCCCAAGTTTGTTTCATGAAGCCATTTCTTTGGTCTCTTGGTATTCCATTATAATGCCAAATATATCCATGCTTAATGAATATAGGTTCTCCTGTAATAATTGAAGGAGCTATTGCTTGTGTCATTAAAAGCTGTGACATATTAAATTTCTTAGAAATATGGTTAATGTCTTTACCATAATATTTTCTAGCTAGAAAATTAATTGGAGTTTGGTCGGTACCTTTCTTTAAAGAGTGATGTTGCAAATCTCTTAGTTTATCAATATTGTCATTATAAAATTTAATAACAATCTCACAGAACTCTTCACTTTCTGTTGGTAATACTAAAATACCATTATTAATGTAATTGGTCCAATTTAAATCTACTCCAGTAAATTCCGGAAATGCTTGTTGATACCCATCTATACTATTGTTAACCCATTCTAAACTAATATCATCAATAACTCCAGAATATTTATTTTCTGAAATTTTAAATAAATTAGGGCAGTCCCAACGAACCATAGTATCAATGTCAATCATTGCTACTTGATTATATTCAATTTCATTATGTTTTAATATTTGATGTACATACCAACGTTGCCATGTAGGTCTCATCATTTCAGTGTCCATTAATGGATCTTCTAGTATAAAAATTTCCATGTTATGCTTCTTAGCATAATACTTCCATGTTATTAAAGCCCATTCTTTGTATGCATCTAAATTAGGATCATTAGCCTTAAGTGATGTAAAAAATAAAATATTCTTTTTCATATGTCTATATCTTGTATACCTTTATTACGTTCAATGTTTATTGCTATTGCTGATATATATCCGTTAGGTTTAGAATCGTTAATCAAATATCTAGTGCCACCGCCGATACCCATTATTAATATGTCATAATAAATTCCTAATTCAGCTAAAGATCTTTCAGTCTTTTTACGCATAGATTCTTTGCGACCTGTAATTAAAATTATATTATATCCTTTGCGTTCCCATTCATCTAATTTATCTAACGTGCCTGGTATCAAAGATGCTTTGTAAATTTCTTTTGCATTTTCACTCGGTTTTGAATGCCAAATTAACGTACCATCTATATCACAAAAAATAGTTTTTGGTCTAGTATCCATGCAACTCATTTAATTTTTTAATAACTCTATTTTGAACTTCTTTATTAATATAAGTAAAATTTTTCATAATATCAAAAAAAGATTCATATGATATTACATAATGACCACAAATTTTAATTAATTCTTCTTTTTGTTCAATTGGATCAAACGCATCACTAACCCACTTCACCCATTTTTTAGAATCATAACATATTTTCCAATATTGATTAAATAGCTCACTATCTTTTTCTATATGATCTAAATAAGTCTGAGTTTCTATTAATCCAAATTCAGGAGCGATATTAATTGCGTCTAAACCTAAATTAAATTTTTCTTTAATAATAGACGTAGGTATATAATCTCCATTATGTTCTTTAGTTAATAAATTATATTTTTTAGCTAGCTCAACCATTTCAATTAAACGAGTTTTATCATATAACCCAGTTTGAGTATTACCTTTTAAAGCAGTACCGGATTGTATTACTAAATATTTTATTTTAGAAAATAAATTAGCACCTAATTCAATATTTAAATCAATAATTAATTTATTTAAATCTTCTACTTCAAATCGTCTAATAGATTCTTCAGTACCTATTTCATATTTTAATTTAGGATTGATAGCATTACATACTTTAATCATATCAGCAGTCCATGCTAGACCATCAGCGTAATTAGGATATTGTTTCCATGGATCTATATGAATTAAATCTAAATATTTACAATCATTAATCAGCGAAGTATATCCACTATCAATAGTTTGGCCTTGACCAGGTCCTGAATGATCTCGCTGTAAAATAATGTTATCTGTTTTCCTTTTAACATATTGAGTAAATGTGTCTGTTGACCAGTTATTAACATATCCTCCATTCCATTCTACTTGTCGACGAGATGGAATTAATCCTATATTGTGACCTGTCTTATTACAAAATGTAATAATGGCGTCTACAACATTTTTAGTCATCGGTCCTATAAAAATTTTCGGGTTCATTATTATAATATTTTAATTATTTTTCTTTCATCTTCGATTGCTGGATATATTTCAAAATTAATATTAAATTTTTCTGCCCATTCCAAAAATGCTTTTTGCTCGTGTAATCGATTTTCAAGAATATCTTTATGATTATAATACCACTCGTCAAACACAATTACTGTATCTGTAACAATAAATTCTTTTAATCCGTATAATATATCATTGGTAGAACTATACAAATCACAATCTATATGTAATAAAGCAATTGGCTCTGCAATTTGTTTATACATTGGAATTGTATCAATGAACCAGCCTTTATAAAAAGTAACTCCTGGTACATTAGGTATTACTCCTTTAGTACTCATATCTCCTTTTTTAGCCCATGTACCGGACCAATCTTCAGGCAATCCTTCAAAAGAATCAAATCCAAATAATTTATATTGCTCAGGCAATGAGTTTCTTAGTTGTTTTATTGTAGATCCAAAATTAACTCCGAATTCTAATACATGTGTAAAGTTAGTGTCTATTAATTTAATAGCAGAGTCTAATGTTTTGTTCATAGTGTATGTAAATTATATTTTCCAAAATTAAATAAAAAAGTGTTAAATGGATATTCATGTAATGGAGCCATATTAATCCAAATTATTGCAGTAAGAGTTTTTACTTTTTGCAAATCATATCCATTATCAATTATAAACTGATGAAGTATTTGTTGACACTCATTCAATTTACTATTTGTTAATATATAACAATTATTTGAATCTGCATTGAATAAATTTCTATTAACTAAATCATGATTGACTGTTAAGTTATGATTTAATTTTGCTAAATCATAATACATATCTCCAACATCTAATCTTCCAGCAAAGTTTTGTCTCCAATCTATTAAACAAAACCCATCTTCAGTTTCAATAATATTATCTAATATAAAGTCTCCATGAAACTTACTAGGTATACCATTACATAACCAATTATCATCTAAATTAGATATCATAGTTAATATATCACATACTTTAGTATCATTAATTGATGCTGAATCAGGAAATTCTGATAAATATAATTTTATTCGTTCTAAAGTTTTATCAATATAAAATTTATAACAGTCTTGATTGAAATTTACATCACGCTGTTCATTAGTCCATAAATTATTTTGCGACCAAGTTAAAAACTTTTTAAATTTTTGAGCATTAACTGATTTAGAAAATAATTTGCCTTTTATTTTTTTATACTTATAAAAATTCTCTGTCGAGTCAATAATATTAGGAACTAATCCATTAAGGTATGCAGTTCTTTGAACTCTGTCTTTACTAATATTACTATTAGCAAAAAACTTAATTACAAACTCTTCAAAAAAGAAAATAGACTCATCTTTTTTATCTAAAACTTCAATACTGCTATCAAATGCATTTCTTGTTCTAGCTAACTCAGTAGTGTTACCAATATCATACCAATTACCATATCCCACTTCTTTATATTTAAAAGTAACTTTTGATAGCATACTATTAATAACATGCACATCGGAAATATCATGATGTTTGATATTTACTAGCGTTTCTAACTCAATAAAAAATAATTTATAGTCAACAATACCACACAATCCTATATACGAAAAATCAAATCCTATAGATCCCTTTTCATTAATTTTAATTAATTCACCGTTAGATAAATTCAATGTACGATATTGTGAGTTATCTTCTTTGTAAGCTCCTACAACATAATTAAATGTTGGTTTAATAAATTCAAAGTGTTTAACAATGGTATCAGCTGCATGAAATATAAATGGACAATTAAGTTCTTTTTTACATTGTAAAATAGAATATCCTAAACTAGATTCTTCGCCTTTATATTTATCTATCTCAACAAATGTAAATATTCTATCTGGATATGCTAACGTTAAAAATTGTTTAACGTGTGAACCAAAATGACCTAAGGTAATTACAAAGTTAGTATGCTTAGGGTAAGATTCTATAATATATGATATTGCTGGTTTGTCCGCTACTCTAACTAAAGATTTATTTGTATAATCAGTTAAGCTTCCTAATCTAGAACCTAAGCCGCTAGTTGTTATTAATACCTTATACTCTTCCATAGCTATCTTGCACTCTTACAATATCATCTTCACCAAAATATTCTCCATGTTGAATTTCAATAAATACTAAATCTTCATCTCCAATATTAGTAACTCGATGTTTAACTAGAACAGGTACTAAAATAGTATCTCCTACAGTGTATTCTTTTTCAATATCGTCTAGGCAAATCAACGCTTTTCCTTTTACAATAACATAAACTTCACTGCGTTTATAATGATATTGATAGCTAGGTGCTTGCCCAGATTTAATAGTAATTTCTTTTACTTTACAATAGTCACTGTCTAGTAAATTTTCAAATTGACCCCAAGGTCTTGTTTCTTTATAATTCATATGACTCTAATTGATTTTTTGTTACGTTCCTATATCTAAATATATCATAATCTCCTTTTCCGCTGCCATCATCTAAAATATTAATAACAGACCCTTGAAGTTTATCAACTAATTTTGTAGCTTTTATATGTTGAGGTAGTAAAAAATGATTAGATATATGAGAATACCCACATCTATGAACTTTAGGATGAGCATATTCATTTAAACTATCAAATAATGTTGCAATGGTATGAAAATTTTCTGAGTTGGCTATGAATATATGATCACACATTATATTTCCATCTTTATTAAACGGTAAATAATGTAGATGAGTTTTATGATAAGCTACATGTATACGATCTTGCTCAAATTTATTAAAATGAATATTATTATTCCAACAAGTATCCATTCTACAATTAATAATTAAATCGTAAGTTGTATTTGAATCTCGTATCATTTCACTTAAAACTTTAACTCCGAACCAACGAGAATAATGAGCTTGAGTTCGTATGTCATTTGGTATATAAGATGGTACATTAAATGTATCTTGATTCATATATCTCGAAAGTTTAGGATTGTACACTGAATCAAAATGCTCTTTTAATTCCGGTTGCCAACTAAAAATAAAAAAGTCAACATCATTATTAGCTTTAATAAATTTATTAACGGTATTACCAGTATATTTAATAATTAAAGGAGCGATTTCTTGATCTTTAAGTTGAAAATTCTTTCCTGAGAGGCCTCCTATCAATCCATTAATTGTATATGCAATTTTCATAATATAAAATTTTCGTGTTGAAAAATAGCTTTAGGCTGTTCAATATCAATATATGATGCATATTTTAAATAGTCTGAAAGAGCTTTATTAGGTCTAACAATTACATCTTCTTTAATTTTATTAATAGTATTAAATTTAATTTGTTGCAAACCTTTTTCAAAGTTACCCCAATATAATTCATCTCTTACAATTTGATCATAACGAAGTTCTTTGTTTTTACCAAATCTAAACCAATTATAATGATATGTCATTAGCTCTGAAGACCATAACATAGAATAGTTTTGTGTTTCAAATTGCCCAACAATACGTTTATAAAAATTTAAATCACCAAATCGTATTGCAATTTTTCTTCCTTTAATCCTTTCAATAAAAGGATTATTTATCTTTTCAATATAATTCTGAGTTTCTAAAAAGTCTAACCAAATGCTAGTAAAGCCTTGATTAAGAGTTAATTGACTTAGTAAGTATGTTATATTATCTTTATCAGACTCTAAATGAAAAATATCCGGCTCGTATGGAAATATATAATCTCCTTCCGATACTTCAATTCCTAATTCATCCCAATTTGAAACGGCATATGTATACGCTTCTGGAGCAGCCATATTTTCTTTAAATTTCATTTCATTATGAATCCATGTAGTGTTAGGATATTTAATCTGCGCCTCGTATATTAGCTTTTGCGTTTCCAATGTATCCCAAGCTAAATTAGTATCTTTATAACAATATTTTTTACGAAACTCCGAATCTATTATAGTTTTAGACTCTGGACCTTTAGGAAACAATCCTTCATTGTAAATTACAGTATCTGGATTGATAGTATCGACTAAATTAGAAATTTGACATTTGATTAAATGTGATTCTCCAAAATTTGGTATTATTACAATTCGCTTTGACATTAGTTCTTTTTAATTACGCCGATGCCTGCCCAATCAGCTTTGATATTGAATTCAATTTTTTCTCCAATTAATTCATTCCATAATTTACCTACATATACGTTTCTATCTCTATGTCGCTGTGTATCATTAATGTCGTGAAATGCAATATATCCATTATCAGATACTAATTCTTTATACATTTCATAATCTTGTTTAACTCCTTCATAAGTATGATCTCCGTCAATAAATAAAAAATCAATCTTTTGTCCCTTTAATACATTAACTAATAAATCATATGTTAAATCTTGATGTGAGTCTCCTTCAATAAAATTACAACGACTTCCATATAAATTTATAAAATATTTATTACGATCATTAACGTCATCACGAGTAACTCCGCCATGTATACCATCGACCAAATCTATACTAATAGTTTTAGCATTAGTTACTTCATTCCAAATTTTAAATGTGCCTCCGAATTTAGTTCCTATTTCAACAACTATTTTAGGTTGCAATTCATATACAAATTTTGCTAGTTGCGTAATTTCTTCTTTTTCTTGTGGCATATATAAACTATATGCTGACTCGATAATTTTTTCTATATCCATTATTTCCAAAAACTATAAATTCCTTTTTCTAATTCATATGAAGGCCAAACAAATTGTTCTCTTTTAGGTTGCAGTTTAGACCATTCCCACATTTTAGTCAATCCATTTTTTAAATTTGTTTTATGTTCAAATTTTAAAATATCAATTGATTTTTGCCAAGTTGGTATGGAATGTTTAACTTCATGACGACTTTCTAAATGAAGTACTTCACCAGCACCTATAACTTCATGAAGAATTGCTGCGGCTTCATTAATTGAATGCTCTTCAATTCCTCCTACATTGATAATTTGTTTAGAAGCTTCTGGTAGTATAGCTGCATTCCATAATGGAATTAAACTATCATCAATATAACTAAACGCTCTTGTTTGTTCGCCATCTCCAAAAATTGTCATTGGTTTATTATTCATATGCTGAAACATCCAAATTCCTAATACATTACGATACTTGTCCCAAATATTTTGTTTAATACCATATACGTTATGAGGACGAATAATACACCAATCCAAACCATGTTGCTCACCAGCAATTTGAATATCCATTTCACACCCATACTTTGCTACTCCATATGGATCAATTGGCTTTGGAGTTTGCGTTTCATTGAAATAGCCTCCTTCGCCATGGCCATATACAGCAAGAGTTGATGTAAACACTAATCGTTTAACATCATGTTTAATACATTCATTAACAATATATGCAGTCGCTTTTAAATTGTTATCATAATTAAATGTTCTAATAAATGGAGACAATCCTTCAGCAGCATATGCAGCTAAATGAAATACGTAAGTAGGTTTGTATTTTTTAAAAATTAAAGATATACTATCTCCTATAATATTAGAATTAAAAAATTCTACTTTAGGATTGACATTTTCTAAATATCCTCCACTTAAATCGTCGATGCCTATTACTTGATACTCTGGATGATTTTCTATTATATAATCAGCTAATCTAGATCCTAATAAGCCTGCTACTCCTGTAATTAAAACTTTCATTATTTAATAATTTTTTTAAATATATTATCTATTGCATTTTTATTTCTAGCTCTACCTTCATTTGCTTTTCTTAATCTTTTTTCATTAACAATCATTTTATCTAGATTTGGTATTTCTTTTTTAGCTTCTTCTAAACGAGCTCTGTCTGCTTCTCCAATATTAATATCATTTTGTATTAATTCTTCTAACTCTTCTACAATTGCAGATTCATTAAATGTACGATGCTCTTCTATATAATTATAAGAATTTCTTTTGATAGTGTCTAAAAAAAGTTCAGAAATTTTTATTTTTATTTCTTCAATTACTATTTTTTGATGTGCAACCTTATCAGCTAAATTGTCTTTATTAAAAAAGTACAATTTAATATTTTCTGTAATAAGCCTATCTAAATAAGCACTTAATGTATCAATGTTAGTTACTCGCATCGTTGAATAATTGTTGTAAATGGATTGGTATTAAATTTCTTTCTAAAAAAGCTGAATAAGCTTTGGTTAATGGCATACAGCCAATTACTTTAACAGGCCGTACTGCTGAGTTCAGTCTGTCATCTATATATGTATACCCAACACAATATTGAGTGTTAATAGTAGACATATAGTCGGTTACTGGAGTGCTAGCTCGTAAATAAGCTATCCAATGCTCATCACTAAAATAATCTAATTCATTCATTTTCATAGACTCCACAATATATTCTAAAATATGAATTGCGGTCTTTTTAACAAAAACAGATCCTGTATTCCATTCCGGAGTTCTTATGTATGTGCAAGCTGCTATCTCTCCTAAAAATTTAGGAAATTTTAATTTATCAATTTGCCAATTGTCTTGATCATGAAACCAAAAATCATCGTTTAATACTCCTGATTTTACTAACTCGTACATACCATACCATTTATTATTGAATATGTTGTAAGTGCATATATCAGTTAATATATTTGATTTGATTCCTTTATATTCAAATTCAAAATTAGTACCTAATATAATATCTTCAGATTTCCATCCATAATGCAATGCATTATCAATTTGCATTTTAAATGTCTTAAATAATTCTTCATTATCATAACGAATCTTATCACTGACAATATTATAAATCATTACATTTTTCATATGGTCTCGTAAAAATTATTTTGCTTTTCCTGCCTGTCAATAGTTTTATGATGTAATAAACAATACTCCATTGCTGCTGGTAAATTAGCGTATGTATTAAATCCTGACAAACGCTCATGCACTTTATTTATCCAAACAATTTTAGGATCGTTTTTATAAATTCTCCATTGATAATCAGGAAAGTTAACAAACCCATTCATATCTACATTCCAGCCCCATTTAGCTGCATGCTCCTGAGTCAATCCATCTACAGTATTAATTCTAGGAACTAGATAAACTTCATTGTTTGGATTATATTCTAAAATATCAGGTAAGTTCTGAATTAGTGTCTCACTAATCATTTCATCAGCATCTATTTGAAAAATATAATCTCCAGAACACTTTGAGTTAAGTAAGTTCTTCCAATCAGCAAAGTGTTTATTAAAAGATTCTTTATACCAATAATATTCATTATTGATTGAGTGTGTTCTTAAAAATGATTCTATTTCAGGATCTCCATTTGTCTCGTCATACAGTATTACTATATTGTCTTGAGGACGCTTTGTTTTTATTAGAAAATGTAATAAGCGTTGTATCTCTACAAACTCATTGCATACTGTAATTGCATAACTAATTTTCATTATGCGTCTATTTTTTTAAGTTTAGGAAGAGTAATTTGAGGCATTGACTCTACTTTTTTCAATTTAGGTAAATTCAATCCTAACATTTTAGGAAACTCTGGCATTCTAGAATTTAGTACAGATCCTAACTTATCTTTCATTGCATCGAATGAGAAATTAGTTTTAATATGATGATATGTCTTTCTAGACTTTTCAGTGTATGATTTATAATTTTTAAATATATCTTTTAAGAAACCAGCTGCTACATTTAAGTCTACTGAAAACCATTCTGAATCTTCATTTAGAACACCTTTCCAAGCTGCGGACTTATGCACTTTGGTTAGAGTACCTGGAAGTAATACTGAAGTTTCTGTATTTAAAAAGTCTACATGGCCTGACCAATTAGATGTGATAATTGGTTTGCCTGTTATCGCAGCTTCAATTAAAGGTCGACCAAATCCTTCTCCTTTAGTAAATGACACATGCGCCTTAACCTTATTATGATTATATAAATCATTCATTTCTTCCTCAGTAAAATCTCCATACGCTAAATATACTTTTGGAAGAACTTTGCTGTCTACAGAAGCTTTAATTTGGTTAATTCGATTAATCATATCGTTACGATCTATTACCGATAACGCGCCACCTGAAGTCTTTAATATCAATGCGGGTGCATTTTGTTTATTTTTAAATGACTCGTAAAATGTTTTAATTAATCCAGATACATTTTTTCTATCTTCACCGAAAGCACCTGGAAGCCAATGACCTACAAATAAGAAACAAAATTCTTCTTTAATGTCTTTAAATAAATTTTCAATATTAGGTTCGCTAGTATATTCCTTTTTAAATTTATCTAAACGAATACCTTCAAATAATACTTCTACTGGAGTTGTTAATTTAACATTTCCTATATTTTGTTTTGTATTTTGATCAATACGTTGATATTCAGTGCTTTCAAATACTTTTTTAGCATGCTCTGAAGAAGCTAGAATTAAATCCATTTTATTACAACCTTCAATCCAAGACGCATCGCATATAGTAGTTTCAATGCCAGCAGTAACGCCAATATTAAATTTACCTAATTTTTGAAATTCATTAGGGACTGTAACCTGCATAAATATTTCAGGTTGCTGTTGAAGTTGTTGAATTAATAATCTAGATACAATATCTTCGTCTTTATCTGATAATGCGTTCATTGGAGTGCTACCCCAACGTGTATTTATAATTTTTATATCATATTTGTCCAATGCAATTAATGCACGAACTAAATCTCTTGACCTTTCACCATATCCTGAACGTGTACCGACAGGAGCTTGGAATACTAATACTGGTTTGCTCATAACTTTTAGATTTTAAATAATTCAATTCGTTTTCTTGGTTTCCATTTTACTAACAATGTATTAATGTCTTTAATAAAATTATTACCCATTGATTCTGCTGACAACCCAATTTCAGGTTTCATAAAATGATTACGACCTTTTTGTCCTGCAGCTGCTCTATCTTCATTAGACATCATCCACCAATAGTGAATTGCATCAGCACATTCTTTATAATCAACAATGTCATCAAATATATAAGGAGTTGGAACAGATCCTTGAAGTGTTCTTACTGCTGGGAATACTGGCTTAGCCCAAACTCCATGCTGATGATATTTCCCTTCAGCGTTGGTTTGAAACTCGTCATTATAATCATCTGCCATTACATACTCCTTGATGCTTTTCTTAAAGCCACATTGATCTTGAAGACCTCCGGTAACATTAACTACAATTGGAGTACCTGCCATAACAGACTCTGCAGTACCTAATCCAAATCCTTCATTAGAAGCGATGTTAGCACTAATGTCTGATAAATTACAAAGATAATTTAATTCTTGTACTGACAATAATCGTTTATTAGTAAATGATATTGGATACATTGGACATAACTCATTAATAACTGCGGGTAAGTCAGTTCCATTTTCATCAATAGGATCCGTGTGCATTAACAATAAACATGTTGCAGCTTCTTCTTTAGATAACTTATCACAAAATGTTTTATAAGCTAAAATTAAATCTGAAGTGTGTTTTCTACGAATGTTCCTAGCATTGTAAAATGTTACAAATTTAGTTTCTTTAGGAATTAATGAGTCTTTAAATTTAATAAATGCTTCATATTGAGCATGATCCTTATCAATTGGAAAGAAATTACTATGATTAATACCATGAGGTACATAAGTAATTTGCCAATCTTCATAATTACGATCTTTTAAAACTTGCTTAACAATATTGTAAGTTTGTTTTGAAATACACATTAACAAGTCACAAGACTCATAATATGGCTTGTTATATCTAGGATATGGAGTGTCATCCCAAATAGTATAATACATTAATGGAATCGTTTGACGTAATTCATGCTCCATTGAATACAACCAACCCCAAAATCTAGGATCTGTAAAATGCAGGATAGCATCAGGTTGCTCAATTTGAATAAGCTCTCTTAAGATGTCAGGACTTCCATATCCTGTATTAGCATATAATTTAACATTTGCGTCTGCCACTCCTGTTTGAGCAGCGACGTCTTGAGATAGATCAAATACTTTACCTTGATCAGGATGTTGAAGTGCGGCTCCTAATTGAACCCAGTCAAATTCCTTAACAGTATTTAAAACAATTTCTCGAGATACGGTTGCAATGCCTGAATGCATTCGCAAGTCGTCAGATAATAGAAGAATTTTTTTCTTTTTTGTCATAACCTTTTTATTTATATATAAATATGTAAACCTTACTTATTCATTGAAATTTTCAAGATTTTTTCTTAAAAATCCATTTATCAATGTTCCAAAATATAAGTGCACCAACAAATTGGAACCCAATAATAGTCCAGAAATTATTCCAACCCCAAATGTCATGCATCAGATACATACAAGGCCATGATATCACTACTCCTATTTGCCATTTTGCATGATAAATTCCATAGCGCTTCCAATTAAATCTTTTGAGTGATAGTTTCTTTTTCATTGATTAGTCTATTAAGTTTAAATTGCTCTCTTTCTATTTTTTTAGCAAACTCATTGATAACAAGATCTTTAAATTCTTCACTTTGAATTATTTTACCATTGGCATACTTCAAGCCATTATACCATGATCCTACCGTGTCACTTTTAGCTCCATAATCTATCATGATCTGTACATGGCCATTGTCCTCACACTTTAAATTATATTTGTTTAGATCATGAGAGGGCATCCATAACTTTATAACAATTGACCCTCCGTCACGAAGTGAATCAATATCTCTAATTATTATCATACTTTTTCGTTTATAATTACTGCTGGTTTATTATGTTTAATTGATTCGTTTATTGCGTGATCGGTACCTGGAGATTTGCCTTCACTGCGAAAGCATATTAACTTATCACAATATTTTACAATTAATGAGTTGCGATGAAATAATTGAGATACGTGATATGGCTTACCATAATAAGACTCTGGCAATGCTGAATATAAATTTTTATTAGTGTGTGCTGGATTGAACTCTATATAACTCACTCCTAGCTCTAAACAATATTTCTTTACATACTTATCAGCTCCACTTTGAGTACCTCCTGATGCGATTAGCAATTTATCTCCGAAAGTGTTTTTCAATTTGAAAATCATATCCCGAATCTTTCTCTTGTTCTCGTAAGTCCTAGACCCAATTAATGCAATCTTTATCTTATCCGAGCTTGTTTCCAATTTGTATCTATTTAACATTATTTTATTCTATTTGCTTTTGGGCATAAATCTTCTTTATTTGCAAACTCACACCATCTGCAGTTCTTAAGTCCCGTTAATCCTATTGCAGGAAATATTCCATCAGTCTTATAAGATCCGTCTTGATTAAATCCAACATTAATAAAAGACTCAATATCTCTTAAAAGTTTATTACGAGTCGGCTTACCTGAAGCAGGAACAAACTCTTGAATACGCTTTTGTGGATACATAAACCCTTCAATTAATTTTCTTTTAACAATTACATACTTAATGTCAATCTTCTCCTCATCATATCCATATTGCTTAGCAAAATATGATTTATACAAAACCAATTGTGATGCTTTGGTCTTATCTGCCTTTGCATACGCATTCCAACCTTTAGTAGAAGTCTTAAAGTCAATAATAATTATTTTATCAGACTCAATATGACGAATTACTATATCTAAAAATCCATTCATAATCACTTTTGGATTATTGTCTGAAGCTTGAATATATAAAGGCATTTCAATACCTACTAATTCAAAACCTTGATTAGTAAAGTAAGAACTACGATTCTTTTTAAACCATTCTAAAATAGCAACTCCATCTTCATAGAATTCATTTAATTGAGTCGATGTTGAGAAGTGCGCTCCGCCTAAGTCTTGCACTGCCATCATATAATGCTGAGTCATTTGCTCTTGCAAACACTCTGGCAAATTTAACCGGTCAGCAGCTTTAACTGAGTCACTAAACATAGTATGTAAATACCATTGGATAGTATCATGAAAAGCAGACCCAAATACTGTATGTATTGAAGGTCCGCCTAATCTAATTTTATCGATATATGTTAATTTCCATTTTTGTGGACAGCTGGACCACATAGCATACTGACTATATGAAATAGTCTTATCGCCTTCCTTCTTAACAGGAGCGACTGCTCTAAATAACTGATTGAGTGAACTTACTGCCATATCTTAATTTTTATATAATATAAATTTAAGAAATTCTATTGTAAGTACCAAATTAAAGTCCGGCGTATTTCAAAAGACTTTCCTTTTCTAAAATAGAGAATACTTGAGTTTTAAGTTCTTCAAAAGATCCATTGTTGTCGACAACATAATCCCATTTGGTATAATCATCTAATGCCGTCTCTGAAGCGTGAGTAGTTCCAATGGTATTACCAGAGTCTCTAATTACTTTAATAGTAATGCCATTATGAGCTTTCGCGGCTTCTAATTCATTTGGAAATCTAGTATCTGTGATGAGCCAATTAGGAAGTTGAGCATGAAATTCTGCAGGTACATCTGGAAAGAATGGTCTTGGTTTATAATCAGCGAACAAGGCATTCACCCATACATTCTTATGCAACCCATTTCTCATAGCTTCGGTGCCTAACTTTTGAAGCAAGTCTCTGTAAGTCATTCCCCACTCAGCACCCATATCTTGCTTTTTGAATTCTTGATCTTCAAAATTAATTTTTGGTACTCCTGATAAAATCTCTGCAATGACTTTTAATTTACCGGCATACTTTTTTATTTCCCAATTATAGTATGGAGTTATTGATTGTATTATATCAGCTACTGTATCTTTGCCAGTGCCAATTTTTCCGCTTATAGAAATTATTGCCATATATTTTATTCTTCAAAGTGTTCTAAAGATTTAATCAATGTATCATTTGCGAAACATTGATAAGCGGCCCATGACCCGAATACTGTAAAAGATAAATAGCCGTCTGGATCATCAAATTTATTTAAGACTACTGCTTCAAATTTTGAATCAGTGTCAGCTTCATTTAAGTTATGAATAATGTTCCATAAATGATTTTCGTCTTCTGGCAATATGCCTACGTAAAAATTAATTTTTTTCATTCTTTAATAATTTTGTAACCTCCTTATCAGTCTTACCATACTTTTTTATTATTTCCTTTACCGGATCTAAGCTGGTATCGCTATATATATCTAAATACTCTATAGCTTCTTTTTCACTGACTAAGAAGTGCTTTGACAGTAATTCAACCAGGTCTGAGTTATATTTATCTGTCGTCTTTCCTTTGATATACTTATTATATTGCTTTTGTTTAGGGAGAATATCAGAGTATAGTTTATATACTTCTCTGGCATCTAACCCACCTATAGTATACTTTTGAAATTCATTAATTAACTCAACAAAGTCCATATTCATAGATAGAAATCTATTTATCATGTATGGACTAAATGACTTACGATCTAATTCACTAAGTGAATCCCACTTAACCTTTTTATCTGTAATACCGGATAAATGATCAAATAGTGTTTTTGCCTTAAGCTCCGACATTTAAATCAAACTCTTTGTTTACATTACCACAAGCCGTACACATAAATACTTGCACAGGAACTATTTGATCGTCTGCAGTACCTGCTAATAACTTAGGAACTTTCCTAAACTTCATAGCTTGCATAAACATATCATTTTCACATTCTGCATTGTCACAGATAATTGGAACTGTTTTTGTGATGTCAATCTTCGGACCTTGCTGTCCTTGTTTACCTAAACTCTTTTGCATAATTTAATTTATTTGTTTAGCAATATCTTGCTTTGCTATTTTAATTATTTGATTTTTAGTTTCAATTGAAACTCTACTCCAATTTATCATATCCCATTTATCTTGCATTTCCTGCTTAGGAGTAGGTTCAGCTTCATCAATCCAAACTTTAGTTTTAAGGTCTTCTAATCGTTTCTCTAAATGAGGTACTTTTGATTTATAAAAAGCTAAATGATTTAAATGTTCCATGTTTAACCCTGATTCTTTTTTACGGCTAAACAAATTTTTAATAAAATTTACAATTTGTTTCATTAGTATAATTCGTTTATAATTTTAATAAACATTGCCATTACATTGATCTCTTTATCAACGGCAAATGAATCTTGATATTGAGCTTCTGCTATGATAAGAATTACTCCAGCTATATGACCAACAGCAAATGTATCTACATTGTCATACAGATGCCTGTATAATGCAGTGTAGTCTTTTACTTGAGAATCAGCTAGCAACTGGCGAATTGAAGTAAACAACTGTTTCTTGTCTGGTTTAGAGACTAGCAATTCGATAATCTTGTCTGCATAATTAGCTTCAATTAAAGATTGTTTATCTATTTGTAATTCACCTTTTACTACTTGCCTCTGACAGGAATTAAGTATCCGTCTTATGTCTGGATATCCTGCATTAATTATTGAAACCAGGTCTTCAGGTTTCGCCGTAACCCCTTCTGTTTGAAGTATTGAATTTACTCGAATAGCCACATCTTTCTTTGACGGTGGAGTGATACCAAATACTTGACATCGTGACTGAATAGGATCAATTATCTTTTCAACATAGTTGCAAGTTAAAATAAACCTAGTAGTCTTTGAAAACGTTTCCATCAAATTTCGAAGAGCTGCTTGAGCGTTTGGGGTCAAGTAGTCGGCTTCATCTAGGATGATTAATTTCCATTGACGAAATCCGATTGTGCTAGCAAAGCTTTTAATTTTCTCTCTAACTGTATCTACATTGTTTTCGTCTGATGCATTAATATACATCAAATCACAATCTATATTTTTTGCTATTAGTTTAGCTAGAGTAGTCTTACCAGTTCCTGCAGTACCATAAAATAACAAATGCGGAACATCACCACTCTCTATATAGATTTTTACTTTTTCTATGATAGAAGTATTTCCTACATATCCATCTAATTGCTCCGGTCGATATTTTTCAGTCCAAAGAGTATGTTCGTTATTTCCGTACATTGCTATTTAATATTTTGTTTATTTAATGATCTAATTAATTCTTCTACTGTAATAATATTAGAGTATATACTTGACTCCGATTTCACAGCATACAATTCATGTAACATAGAATGAAGACTGCGTGCTATTAACACACAATCTTCAACCGTTATTTCTTTTTTCTTTTTTGCCATAATTAAGCAATAGTCAATTTAACTAAATAATATGATGAAGAGTATTCAGCATTTTCAAAAGTTACTTTTGCTAATCCTTTAGAAGACACTTCTAACATTCCTGTCGCGTCTGCATTTGCATTTAAAATTTCTTTAAACAATTTAGCAGAGAAACATACAGTATCCATTTGCTTAGACTCTTTAGGAGTTGCCTTAAATACAATACGATTGGTATTCACACTTGAGTGATTGATAATAATTTTAGTTTCTTCCCCATCACATTGAACACCAAAGTTATCAGACTCAGGTAACGCATTAGCTGCTTTCTTAAAGTTATTTGCAAAGTCTTTATTCAATTCAATCTTAACATCAAAGTCAGGAAGTGATTTTAAATTAGGAACTTGACGAATAACAGATAAGTCTGCTAACATGTAAGTTACATTAGTACTTGAATCTTTGAAATTGATAGAATACATTTTCTTTTCTACCTCTCCAAAAGTTACATCTATTTTCTCATCAACTGCTGATAACATCTTAACCAATTGAGAAGTTGCATAAACTCCTAACTCAGCATCTGGTGCATCAAAGTTATTAAGAACTACTTCACCAATTACATTCTGATCAGTGCTAATGAATTTAGTAGTCAGCTTTTTGTCTTCTACTACCAACTTTGCCGAGTCTGTATTACCTGCTAAGAAGTAACGATTCACAAAGCCTATAAATTTTGATTTTTCCATTTTATTTTATTTTTATTTAATATAAGATATTCTTTTCAAGATGCCAAATTAATATTCAGCATTTTGATTATTTTGTTTAGTTTCTTCTGGAATATTAACAAGAGCACATTCAGTTGTCATAATCATTGAAGCTACGGAAGCTGCATTTTGCAATGCCACTCGAGTTACCTTAGTCGGATCAATAATACCTGAAGCAATCATATTAACATACTCTCCTGTCCTTGCATTGTATCCAAAGTCAGATAAGCCATTACGAACTTGTTCAATTACCACAGCTCCTTCTACACCTGCATTGATGCAAATTTGACGCAAAGGTTCTTCAATTGCTCTTTTAACAATTTGAATACCTACAGTCTCATCATCAGTGTCTCCTTTAAGAGTTTCCAATAAATGTAAACATCTAATTAACGCAACACCACCGCCTGCTACAATTCCTTCTTCTACAGCTGCACGAGTAGCGTGTAAAGCATCATCAACACGATCTTTCTTTTCTTTCATTTCAACTTCAGAAGCTGCTCCAATATAAAGAATAGCAACACCTCCTGTTAATTTAGCTAAACGATCTTGTAATTTTTCTTTTTCAAAATCTGACTTTGCTAAATCAATTTGACTTTTAATTTCTTTGATACGTTCTACAATTGCATCTTTATCACCAGCACCATCAATAATAGTACAAGTATCTTTACCTACTATTATCTTAGCAGCTTCACCTAAGTGAGATAATTCAGCTTCTTCTAATTTATGACCCATCTCTTCAAATAAGGCAGTACCTCCTGTTAAGATTGCAATGTCTTTTAACATTTCTTTACGCTTATCTCCGAAACCTGGAGCTTTAACTGCACATACTTTCAATCCAGCTCTCACTCTATTAACTACTAAAGTAGCTAAAGCTTCTTGCTCAACATCTTCTGCAATGATTAATAAAGGCCGGCCGGTGCTTACTGCCTTTTCTAAAATAGGAAGTAAGTCAGACATTAAACTAATTTTCTTTTCATAAATTAGAATAATTGGATTTTCCATTTCTGCTTCCATTTTCTCTGCGTTAGTTGCAAAGTAAGGAGATAAATAACCTCTGTCAAACTGAAGACCTTCAACAGTCTTTAATTCAGTTTCCATACCTTTAGCTTCTTCTACAGTAATAACACCATCCTTACCTACAATTTTAACTGCGTGTGCAATTAACTCGCCAATGCTAGAATCGTTATTAGCTGAAATAGTAGCTACCTGTTTAATTGTATCATCATCTGCTACAATCTGAGACATAGCCTTTAGATTTTCTACTACAACATCAACTGCTTTGTCAATACCTTTTTTAAGGTCAATTGGATTAACACCGGTCGCAATCGATTTCATACCTGAAGTCATAATAGCTTGAGCTAATACAGTTGCTGTAGTAGTACCGTCACCAGCTTCAGTTGCTGTCTTAGAAGCTACTTCTTTAACTAATTGAGCTCCCATATTTTCCAATGGGTCTGTCAATTCAATTTCTTTTGCAACCGTTACTCCGTCTTTTGTAATTATAGGAGCTCCGAATTTTTTACCAATAACTACATTGCGACCTTTAGGTCCTAAAGTTACTTTTACTGCGTTTGCCAATTTGTCAACGCCTCTTTTAAGTCCATTGCGACTTTCTAAATCAAAATAGATTTCTTTTGCCATACTTGTTTTTTGTTTATATTATATATTTTCTAATTCACCCCACCCACCTAACGCATCTTCAATACGCTGTTGCGGAACTTCTTCTGTTTCTTTTGTTTCATCCACTACTTCTTTCTTTTCTCTTTTCTTAACTACTTTTGGTTCCACAAATGAATTAAAGTCGGCAAAGTTAAAAAATTCTTCATGAACTTCTTTTGCAATATTCATTACATTCTCTCCGCCAAATTTAACATAGAATTGTCTATATCTTTCATACACTGCAATTGGATCAGAGGATACAAACATTTCTTCCATTGACTTTAAAATTTGTATTAAGTCATTTGGAATTAATTCTGCTAGAACTTCTAATGGACAAGTATTAACTAACTTCTCTACCTGATCTGCAGTGTATACATACATATACAAATTATGATAAGTTAATCGAGTAACTGCTTCTGTCGAATAATTTTTTACTGTATCCCATTTCAAATACTCAACACCTGGATGATTAATTAATGACGGAACGTGTCCTGTAGTTGGATATACAATATTACTTGAATCTTTAGGAAAGTATAACATATTAAATACTTGATCTTTCCAATTAGGACTCCATACCATTTGCCCAAAGATAGGATACTGACCTGGAGATGAACTATCTGTTGATACAGTAATTCTATTATTAGTATGTATATTTAATAATTTCTGTAATTGAGATAAAATGAAAAAGTCAGATACTTTTGAAATGCCTAATAAGTGAACCCAAGTATTATATTCTTTATCAAACTCTTTTTCTTTAATCATTAAAGCTAGAATATACATAAAGTCTACAAGACGTCTAGATGAACCTATACACCATCCACCAAACTCCATATCTCTAACAGTCTTATACCAATGAGAAAACTCTACAGGATTAGAACCTTGAACTACATTTAAAAATTTAGTCTTACCAGTTTGTTTCTTTTCAAAATATTTAAAATTATCTAAACTGATATCTAAAGACTCTTGGAACCTTCCTTCATAAGTCACGCGTGGCGGAATATCTATATTACAAGCAATGTCTGAATTGTTTTCTAACCATTCAAAAATTCTATCACGTAATGCCATATCCCATTTCAATGCACCAGTTGCAATTTGGAATCCACCAGAGTCGCCAAATACTAAAGTATCTTGCAATCCCCAAGTTTGTCTAATGTTATCTTTCTTATAAAGATGACCTGCTGTCATCAAGAAGTATTTATATCTCCACTCCTCAGGAGTACGGTCATCCCAAAATCTATAAGGGACACCGGGTGCTACTTCCATATCTTTAGTTAGTGGAGAAGCATAAGCTCCACTCGACAAACTAGGGAAATAGCAGAGTTTTTTTGGACTATTTGATTTTAATATCATAACTTTATTTATTTATACTTAAATATAGGAAATTCTTATGTGTCTACCAAATTAATTTGAAAACTTTTTACCTTTATTCCAAGGAATTCTAGGCACATAAGTTCCATTTTTAATTTTTTCTTCTTTATTTCGTTTTCTAGAAGCCATACATTTTTTAACAATTTCAAGGTCTTTCATAGAATTTATCTTTTTAGATAAAGAATTTTTAATTTTATTTACAGTTTCCAAACTTGGCGAAATGCCTTTATTCCATGCAGTTCTTCCGGTGGGTCGACCCTTCATATTTTCATAATGTACTAATCGAGCGGGTGTCATAACTTTTTTCTTTCCTTTAGTAGCTTTAGATAGTTTAGCTTTATATTCATCACTTCTCGGATGCTTTAATCCTAAATTAATATCTCGTAATTTTTGTTTTGTATCTTCCGACATAATTCGGCCAGTCATTTGTTTAGTTAAATAAGGAATCCATTTATCTTTTGCTTCTTGATACATTCTACTCGACGGAGTGTAATTACTTAGTTTATATCTTAACGCATTTTTTAAATTACACATACGAAAAAATGCATGAGCTAATTTATTAGAATCAATATATACTCGTATTAATAGCCAATGGCATATAAAATGCTCACGAGCTGTTAATAAAACTAAATTTTCTTTTTTATTACTGCCTCCTAAACATTTAGGTACAATATGGTGCTTTTCATAATACACACTAGTTCCTTTAATTCGATTTTCAGTTCGAGCTTTTTCTATTATTTGATTGTATATTTTTTCGTAATTCATAATACCTAGTCATTATTGAATCTTTATTTTTTTGATAGTATTCATCATTCCATCGTTTTCTAGCAGTCTTTTGCTCCTCAACGGTTTGATATTTTTTCTTTCTACCCATTCAATAATAATTATATACTTATGAAAAAAACTTATGAAATAGTACCAAATATTTCTTTAATAATTGGCTCTGAATCGTAAAAGGTTTCAAATAAATGTGTCTGCTGTTCTTTAATTAAAGGAATATAAAAATCATAATTTTCAATTAGATGTTTTATCTTACCTGTTAAGTCTGGAGCGAATTTACTGTAATTGAAAATATTTGCCGTCCATTCAGCTGGATATCTAAAATCTAAAGGAACTAAATCTTTTAACCCTTCAATATCAGGTACCAAAGGTATAGTGCCTAGCAAAAAACATTCATAAATTTCTTTTCCAATATTTGGAGAGTCGTAAGGAAGAAATGCAACTTTAGCTTTAGCAATTTGATTTAATAATTGATCTCGAGTTAATGGAAGACGTTCTTGAGCAAATATAACTTTTATATCTTTGTACACTCGTATAAAGTCGTATACAATCTGTTCCTGTAGCGTTGAATACTTATTCCATGGAAAGATAACCATGCTTTGTTTAAAGTAACTATCCTTATATAAAGACATATCCAATATTAAATACTCTAATGGAAAAGGCATTACATTTAATCTTTCAGGAAATACAAATTTAGAAACGTATATACGAAACTGCTCTTTATGAAATTCAGATATAAAAAATGATTTATCTAAACAACGAAAAGATGCCCTTTCATGTACCTTTCTCCAATTACGATCATTTAATGGACGATACTCTGAATCTAAATTTAAGTAACACCCACGTGACCAAAAGCCAATCATCTTAACCGGCACTTGATAATTTTCTGACCAGTGTCTAACATACACAGTCATTGACGACCAAGCATTAGGAAACACAAATAAATCGTCAGGAGTAATTACTCCATTCTGAAAATGTTGCTTAATTAATGAAGGGTCCATAATTTCTACAACTTCAAACTCATTAGGCTTTGTAGACTCTACATACCCATGAAGAATAGAAGCTAAATGACTTTCCCAAGAATTCTCGTCAGTAATAAGTGGGTCTATTACTACATAAACTCTTTTCATAGCTTTTCTACTCTAGCTCCATTTTCCATATCTTCCCAACATTCAACCCAATCACATTCAAATCTTTCTAGCAATTCTCTAGATAACATTTCACAAGACTTAGGCCCAAACTCTAAAGTTCTAGATTGATTATCTGAATATTGATTATGTAAATAATTTAATACATCCCGTTTAAACATAATAAACTCTACATCTCGATCATCGTGATTAACCATTTTAGCTAAAGTAAAATGAAACATATGTCTATGTCTATCTGCTAAAAATGCAACTTCTGGAAACAACTCTGCTGCTTTTGGGAAGTTGTGCATTCCGTCTACTGCTAGCTTAACTAATACTACCGTCTTTGTTATCATGTTTTTCTTTTATTATTTTTAAATTTTCTTCTGCTATCTTAGCAATAATTTCTTTAATTTCAGACATTGAATGCTCATAATCTTTTTCCAACTCAAAATTAATTTCGTCTGTTTTAACTTTTAATTTTATCATACTATTTCATCTATTAGTTTATACTGCAAAGCTTCTTCTGGAGACATATACCAATCAAATTTAACTTTTTTACTATCGTCTAATTGCTTTCGCTTCAATGAAGTTTTGCTAATTAAATAATCGTCATACACTTTCATTATTCGTTTAGTCTCTTGAAGATTTTCATTCAAGGTAGAAAGCTTTTCATATGGCAATTGATCTAGGCATTCGTGATACATAAAAGTCGATAACTTATGACCAAATCGTTGATGACCTGAAACTAAAATTAATAAAGCCATTGACATTGCCGATCCATAACAATATGTATGCACAGGAGTTTTAGATTTTTCTATAACACCAATTAAAGCAAATCCATCATATACCGAACCTCCCATGCTATTAACAATTAATTTGATAGGAGTTCTTGTATACTCAACTACATTATCTTCATTCTCGTCGTCAATTTCATTAATGTCACAAATGTCTTGCATTATTTCACTAACCGTTAACTCATCAACCTCTCCACTTAATATAAGTGTTCGTGATAAATTTTCTTTATCTAATCTAGATGTCTTACTTTTTTTCTGTGCTATTTTATTCATAACTTAAATTTTAACTAAATGAAAAGAAATCTGCCATATTATCATTCTTAGGTATGCCTCCCCAATTCAAAGCTTGATAAAAATCACCTAACTTATTTTCCAAAGAAGCAATAAATATCCTTTCATAATCAATATATTGAGTTATAAATTTAATAATTTCTTTTGGATCTTCAAAGCCCTTTACAGCTAAAGTATCTAATCCTAATGGATTTTGTTTAAGATAAGTCCATTTAATTTTTTCTCCATCCAATATAGGTTGTGAAGCCGTAATATTATAATATATCATTAAGTCATTATAATTCAATGCCGACTTAGCGTGTATTGGAGTTCCTTTAACTCTGTTACCAAATACTTGACCTTTAATCTTTTTAGTTTTGTATTTGGATAATTCTTTAATACCTGTCGGAAACATAATGTCAAACATAGGTTTAGTTTTCATATCTTCTCGAAATGCTAACACCTTATCATCAATTTTTTTCTTTTCAGAAATATTTAAAATGTCAATTAAGATACCTGACATAAACTCTCTAAATGCTTTTGGAAAATTACTTCTTACAACATCCATACCTTTAACATCTAACTTCCACTCTTTAGCTCCGTTAGTCATTTGTGATATTAATACTCCTTTCTCAGAAATAATTTTTTGTGCATAACGTTTTTTTGCAATCCACAAACCAGATTCAGATACATACTCTTGTTTAATATTTAAAAAGTGTTTATCTGAATTTAAAAAGTGCTTACAAAATTCATCCCAAGATGCATTAATATAATTTTCAACTACTTGAGAAGTTTTATAAGTAACGTCAATCTTCTCTTGCTTGGTCATCTCTTTACCCATCTTAGTTTCCATTAAGTCAATAATTGGCTTAGCTGAAAAGTAATTGGAATCTGTATCTACATAAATTACATACTCTTTATCAACTCCTGTCTGTTTAGTAAACCATTCATTGCCTTTCATCATGGCGTGACGAATAACTTGCTGACCTGTTAATGTAATTGACTCTGCATTATCTAAATCATGAAATCTAAATCCAGGAGCTCCTAAAGCTCCATATAAAGAGTTATTTACAATCTTCATAGTGTGCTGTCTGGAGTCAAAGAATTTAGACATATCAGCATTACCCTCCTTACCATACTTCTTTGCTAAGCCACGATATTCTTCACGCTCGCCCATCCAAGTTTCTAATATAGAAGGAATCAATCCACTTTTGGAATAATCATATACAACACCAATAGAAGATACTGTAAATTTATTATCTACTAACCATTGTCTAAATTCTACAATTGGAATCATTACGTGCTTAGCACCTGATTTAATTTTAGCATTGGCATTGGAAAAAGAGTCAGTCCAAAAATCATTTTTAACTGCATCCCAATTTTCTACTCTACCTACTTTGGTCTCTGGAGATATATTTAACGTTCTAATAATAGAAGGATATAGTGAAGCCATATCCTCATCAAACACCCATTCATATAAACCTGGTATTGGATCTTTTACATAAGCTCCAGCAAAATCATTAGAATGTGGATCTGTCGATTCTGCAGAGTGATCTCTTAACTTTCTATTAGGAGCAATAATGCCTAAACGTTTCATATACGTTACACAGGCTCCATCTAAATATCTAGTTGTAAAATAAACATCTTCATAAGGCACATGACCTTTATGACAGATACCTCGAGCCAAAGATAGGAATTTAAGTTTTTCATCTAACTCTAAAACTAATATAACGTCATTGATATTATATGCAATAAACTTTTCAGGATCTGTTTTATATAAATGATCCAAAGTTCCTTCATATTCAATTTTACCTTTACCTAATTCTTTTTTAGAAATAGAATCTAACGAATAAGACACCTCTTCAGAGTATGTAAATAATTTATACAATGCCATGTAATCTAAACAACTAACACCCATAATTCTATAACGATTACGATGTTGAAGATAAATTACTTCATTGATTGGAGATAGCGAATCGGCATATTCCTTACCTACTACCTTTGTCATACGATTATATAAATAAGGAATATCAAAGAAATCAATATTCCATCCTGTTATAATGGTCGGTCTTATTTCTTGATAGTGAGCTAGAAATCTAGAAATCAATTCGTGTTCAGTTTGAACTACTTCTAAAATTAAATTAGCATCTGTATATGGCTTTAAAGTTCTTTTAGCATCGACAATAATAGCTACTGACTGATTGCCTACTCTATCATGAAAGGCAATTGAAGTCATTGGTTGCCAAGCATCTTCTGCTGACGAAAAGCCTCCTTCGGTATTTACTTCAATATCTATAAATAATTCTCTATGTCCTATTGAAGGCTCATCTGTTTGAAAATATAAATCAATTAAAGTTCTAGTCTCTGGATTAATATCTGATTCATATATATGACCTTTTTGAACATCCATTTCATCCCAATCAGTTACTCTATCAACTTTCGATCCATCTAAAGCTGCATGACGACCATGAGAATTTTTCTTATAAGCATATTTTTTATATGGGAATTTAAGATGACCATTTTTGTCATCCCAGACGTGCATAATATTTTTATGCTTTTGATATGCTATATTTTGGTACATCTTATTTTTCTGATTTAATTATATCAATCATTGTTTGTGCATTGTTATTCCACTTTGCTGTCCACTCAAAAGGAACAGTTAAGTCACAACTGTCAAATAGAAAATCAATATCTTTAACTCTGTCATATACATTGACAGACGGTACCATTTCAGGGCAACATGCTCTATTTGGAACTAATATATTACAATTAAAGAAAATAGCTTCTTGTATTGTATATCCAAAAGTTTCTTGATAACAGGTTGATAAATACCAACGAGCCTTTGCCATTAAAGTAAAATATTCTTTTTTAGTTAAGTTAAATTTAAACTCGATATTTCTAGGCAGATTAGTTCCACAATCTTTTACAGGACCTGAAGACGTAACTATTATTTTTTTATTTGTGCTATTGGCATATTGAATTAACTCGCCTAAGCCTTTTTCATTACACCACCTATGAGGCCAAATAACAAAATCTTCTTTTACAACATATCCAATCTCTTCATGAAACTCTTGCATATAATTCAAGTCCCAAATTAAACCTGTCGTATGCACTGTAGCTGTATTCAATCCAAAATATTCACATACATTATATTTGTGATCGTCGCTACCTACAAAAATGCCATCACAAATTTGATGATATCCTAATTCAGAAGCGTCTGCCCAATGACCTAATTTTTGTACAAAGTCTGTGCTATCAGCTCTACCAGCATAATTAATTCCATATACCTTAACATCAATATCTTGAAGCTCTGCCATGTATTTAATCATTTCAATACCTGGGAAGAATATATCTCCTATTAGAAATGCATCTCCATTATTAACTTTGCCTTCATTGAAAAGGTCTGCAATCATTTGCAACTGTGCTGCTTTGAATTTGCAAGTATTAACAATATCTAAAAATTGACCACGCTTGATTTCTTTGTCAATTTCTACCTTCGGATACAATGAAATGTCTACTTTAGGGTAAATAGCTGCATTCATCATTTGGGTATAGCGAGCTGGTAACTCTTCTATAGGAATGTAAATTATTTTATTTTTTGTCATAACTTTTTATTTTAATAAAATATATGATTTTCTATTCAAAAAAGCTAGAGATAGTTTTGTTTTCTTTTGGTAATTCTTTTTTAATTAAATTACCATTATCATCTGGAACTCCTAAGTAAGTAAATTGCTTTTCATGAAGTATTTGATACCAAGATTGATTGGTGTATATAGCTTCTATATCTGAAGTAAGATATATTGTTCCTTTTGTATTTTCCGTTCTAAAATAATCTTCTAAAGACATCCAAAACCCTTTATGCTCTTTTAAATAAGTATAAAGACGATTGCGTGGTTCTTGTTTTGCTTGCACTCCACCAAAAGCATCTTCAACTAAATTTAACAAAGCTGTTTCATAATCTACTTTATATTGAGTAAATTCCAACTCTACTTTAGTCTCATCTACTTTCCAGGTATTATAAGCTGACCATATTATATCCGATACTTCTTTGGAATCTGCAACTATTAAATTGCTCATGCCTTGAAAATTATAATGCCAATCATAATTGCGTAAAACAACTGTCGGCATAAATCGAAGAGCCTCTAAAACTGCAATACCAAAGGATTCATTTTTATAAGGCATAAATGCTACTTTGGCAGATTGAATTATTTTTGCTTTCTCTTCTCCTACAACATCACATTTGATTTCATAATTGGTATGACCTATAGCAGCAAAGTCAGCTTCAAACTTTTTAACGTGTGCAGAACGAGTTAGCACTTTTGCTTTTAACTCAACTCCATGCTTTGCTTTTATATCGGCCAGTACCTTAATATACATACCCGGATTCTTTCTATCCTCGTGTCTTCCTATATAGAGTACCCCTTCCTTCTCAAGATTGTATACGACGTTAGAATCGGTTAATGGATAAGGCTGAATATATAAATTAGGATTGGAGTAAGGCAATTTAGATAGTAGCTTTGCTTTATTTTGTTTAGTTTGTATCAATGTTGTAATTGGAAAATACATCATTTGCTCAATTAAATTATAATAACAATCTTTAAATACTCCAGCTCCTAATTCTGGATTTATAGATTGACATTCATGAGCGTATGAACTAACTCTCATATGTTTATAAAGCTCTAATTGATAACATACAAAAGCAGACTCTGTGTCATTGCAAATAACTAAATCATACTTATGATTAGCTAACGCTTTTACTATTGCAGTTCGAAAATTAATTGACTTTTCAAAATTAAAGCTGTCTGCAAATTGAAATAAATTGGAATGCTTACCATAAGACAATCGCTCTTGCTTGTCTGGATAGTAAACACTAATTCCAGATTCTTTTAGAAAATTTTCTTCAGGTTCTCCGTCACATATAACATCTATAAAATGCCCATGCTCTAATAAAGTTTCTACTACCCCCTTCATGAAAATTCCGTGTCCTGAACTAGGCCTAAAATTCATTCTGTTAATGATGAATGCTACTCTTTTCATAATATATTTTTTAAAAATAATATCCGTGCCGGCGGGTTATTATCCTTTAATTAATTGTTTAGTTGCTGTTAATTTATCGATACGAGAATCGATATACGAGTGATTCTCATCTACTCGTCTATGTACATTTTCTAATTCCTTTTCTATCCTTTGATAAATTTCAGAATTGCCATTATTTATGAATTGGTGAATTTGATTTACTTCATCTTGTAAACCTCTTAATTGTTTTTGCTGTTTTAATACCTTCACAATACTCAAAACAATAACTGACGCAAAAACGACAGCTATTACAGAAAGCACTCCAAAAGTAAATGATACTATTTCCATATTGCTTATTTTGTTTTTATTTGCCGGCACGGCTATCATTTACGCTACCAGAGGTTGCAAGTACTTTTAAAGCTACAATGTCAGGGACTTGAAATCCTAACAATCGCAAATCAGCTAAATCCATACGAGTTAATCCTTTGGCCGTAATTTTTTTTCTTCTATTTGATTCGTGTTTAAATTTTAATAACTCAGCACACTTTTCATATTCTTCTAAATTGCTATAATATATTATCAAGCAATCATAGATAAATTGTCTATCTGTATGTTTAGGTACATCATACTTACATACTAACCTAAATACATTATCAATCGTTTGCTTCGCTGACGGAAGTTCTTCTGCCATCACTAAAAACAAATTTAATCGATCTTGACGTTCGTCCGGAGTCATTAATCTAACTTATCTACGAAACGATAAAACTCATTTCTAGCTGCTGGGTCAATTAAAAATGCTCCTGACATCTTTGAAGTCATCATTGTCGAGTCGTGACGTACACCTCTCACACAAGCACACATATGATTCGCTGCTACCATTACTGCTACACCTTTATTACCTTCACACACTGTATTGATATACTCGTGAATTTGCATAGTTAAATTTTCTTGAACCTGAGGTCTGCGAGCAAAATACTCTACAATACGATTTAGTTTAGACAATCCAATAACCTTACCATCTTCAGACGGAATATAAGCTACGTGTGCATATCCAATAAAAGGTAAATGATGATGAGAGCAAAAAGACTTTACATCAATATTGCCTTGAAATACAATTCCATCATACTTATCTAAATTGTCAAATGCTGTAATTTTCGGAGCATCTTCATAACAACCTTGAGCTAAATCATTAACAAAGGCTTTTGCAACTCGCATTGGAGTGTCTGAAGAGTTAGGATCGTTTTCCCAATCAATACCTAACGCAGTCATGTAAGCTCCATAATGTGAAGCTGCAGCTATAATCATAGCCTGCTTCTCTTCTTTAGTTCTAGGAATAGAAGAGTTAGCATATTTTAATAATTCTTTCATATTGTAAATATAAGGAGTTCTAATGAATAAACCAAATTATAATGGTAATTCAATTTGAGTATTTTCTTTAAATACTGCTAGCAAATCAGACTCTCTGAAAAGAATATATTTTTCTTTGTTAAGTTTAATTTCTTGACCACCATATGCTGGTATCATTACTTCATCACCTTCTTTAACTGACATTGGAATTGAAACTCCATTCTGAGTATACAATCCAGCTCCTACTGAAATTACTTTTCCCATTTTAACGTCATCTGCAGTTGCAGTTTCTGGAATAATAATTCCTGATGCTGTTTTCTTTTCTTCTTTAGTTTTATGTTCTTTAACTAAAACTCTGTCGCCTAAAGGCTTAATTACTTTATTTTCCATATTAATCGATTGTATATTTGTCAGCTCCGTCTTCTGATTTAGCTACTATGCTTCCGTTAGCTAACACTGTTAATGTTAAATTGTATTCTTGTTTTAAAAAATCTTTAATTGCAACTATATCCATATGGTTTGTTTTCCATAATAAATGTAAAACGTTCATTGCGTCAAATGCTGTTGGTGTCTGTATCATATTATACTCCTCGTTTATCGTTATAAGCTACTATGTGAGCTCTTCCTGTGAAATTATAGCCTCTTTTAATACACTCTTCCATTACATAAGGATAGTTAGGTTGTAATTTATCTAGCGTATCTCCTGCTGGCATAACCCATACTTTATTTTTAGGTATGTCATGAGTTGCAATAAACTCTTCTATTTCATTCCACACTTCAGGATCGTTTCTATCTACAACTGGTTTGAAATGATAATCTAAATGATACTCCATCATCTTTTTCATAACATCATGATTCATTCTAAATTTGTTATGTTGTGTGATAAGCTTTTCATTTACATCTACTCCTAATGGAGTTTCAGTTCCTAATTTTGGAATTGAGTTTTTAAACTTAGGTGATAGTGATATTAAATCTATTTTATAATTAGTTTCAATAAAATGGCTTCCTTCAGTTTCAATAGTAACATACATTCCTCTCATACGTTTAGCTATATTAACTAATTCATCAACTAACTCAGGATGCATAGTTGGAGAACCACCTGATATCATTAAATGATTGATCTGAGGATTGGTTTCAAATAGTTCTTGAATAGCATTAAGAGTCCAAGTACCTTTCTCTGGATGAATACTTGTATACCAAGAATCACACCATCCTCCTTCTCCAAAGTAACATCTGTGAGTACAGCCTGTTGTTCTTACTAGAAAATGAGGACGACCTGCTCGTGAACCTTCAGTTTGAACGCAAGTATATGCTTCAATGATAGGTTGTATTTTATTATAGTCCATATTTATAACTTATTTTTAATAATATTAATTTTAACATCTCCATTAATAATTTGATCTTGCACCTTAGATGCTTCTTTAAAGTTTTTACAGTCCGTTACATCCACATTGATTGTTATTCCTAACTCTTTTAATTGCTCAGGCGTTAATGGTTTAATTGGTTCAGGTTTTACAAACTTTGGATAAGTTCTTTTAAGTGGTTCTTTTTTAAAGAAGTAACCAGCTATGTCGACATAAGGTAATAATTCTTTATCACCTTCAATAGTTGTAGTTCCATTTTCGGCTTTTAACATTACTATTTTATATCCCATTTTATGAGACAACCATTTAATTATTTTTATCATATATGTAATTTATTTTAATGTCTCCGAATGTGGTTGTTACAACCCAATAATTATTCTTCATAGATGCTAGAGTTTTTATCATTTTCAAAACATTCTACTTTAATCACTTTACATCTACCAGCGTCTGTCTTAGATAACACTTCATTAAAGTGATCATAAACTAATTTAGCATTGCTTTCAGCTCCCATTTTATCTAGTAAATGAACTTTAGCTAAACCCATTTGCCCTAATTGTTCAAATACATCAGCATAAGGATCGTCTTTTTGAATTAGTAAAGTATGATCCCACATATGATCCATCCATGACTTAAGACCATTGCCTACTGGTTTGTCTTTAAACCCTGAATAGTCTACAATCCAATTCATATCGTCTAACTGTTTATTAACGTCAGGTTCATTGGAGGCGAACCATACTTTAAATTTTAACGCATATCCATGTAATAATTGACAGTGTGAATGTTGAGCTTTCCACTGTCTAATTGCCACGCTATAGTTATCAAAAGTTTTAGTACTTAAATACTGTGCCATTTTATTATTTTTAGTTATTAATTATTTTTTAATATAGACAATTCTTTGTAAAATACCAAATCTTTTTTAATTAAATTTTCAATTGAAATAAAATCAAATCCAGCATCTTTAAAAGTCTTTCCTATATATTGTCGAATATGTTGATAATATAAAGTATCATTTATCATTGCCTGAAAATGTGCTTTTCTTATTACCTTATGATTATGTTTACATTTAGTTACTAAACTAGTATAGTCTATACCTATATAGTCGCCCATTATGTCAGAAGCAGAAAAATTACCAAATGGGGTTAAATATATTCCTTTACATGCTATTCCAACATGATAGTTACTCCTAGCAAAATCAATTTGACTTAAAATTTCGCATTGGTTAGTATATAAATTTTTACATGCTATCATATTTTTATATGAAGACTTATCAGATTTTTTTCTTTTCTTTAATTTATCAATTAATTGAAGCCTATCAGATCCTACTATCCCTGCAAAGGTATTGCCCCCTTCCCCGCCTTCGGCTATATTATAAAACTCAGCCGAGTTTACTGCGTCGTATAATTTAATATATCGTTTTTCTGCTGAGCGAACTTCATCTTTACTATTAAAGTATTCAAGTACTACTCTTGTGAAATTTTCACATCCATGTTTTTTAATAGCTCGCCGTAAAAGTTTACCTGAACCTAAATACTTATCCGTGTCTTTACCTTCATACTTACCAATATACTTTTTATTATTAATAAGACAGGTTGTTATATATACAAACATCTTTTAAAATAAATATATAAAACCTCCATAATCTATTAAATATAATAAATTCTTTTCAATTAAACAAGAATATTTAACTTACGAAGAGAATTAATTGCAATCTTTTCTCCTAGAGAAAGAAAGTCTTCTTGCTTGGTTGTTGAAAGAGCAATCTCAATCATATTATTAACCAGTGTCTTTTTATCGTCTGAAGCTGTTAATAAGAATGTGCTTAGCACATCTATGTTAAGATAATTCTCTGTAACTACAACGGGTTCCGGAGTTACTTGATCGACGAATGAGCCTAAATTGCCATTTCTCGATTTATTTTCTTTTGCCATAACTAATTTTTAATAATATATAAAATTTATTTTACGAAACCAAATCAATTTTGCTTCTGTGAAACTCAATAATACATTGTTTATGATTTGCTCCATCCATTGTATATATTGGGCTTTTACTTATACGCTTTCCATTTCTAGATGCTGTCCAAATAAATGTCTGATCAGGCATACGATATCCTGTGCATTCAGCTATATGGTAATATTCTTTATTGATTTCGAATACCCAAGCTTTCAGTCTGGTCGTAGTTGGTACTGGTTTGATAGTTGTTAATACTTCTGTTATATCCATTGGTTTTAATTTATATTTAATATAAGGTATTCTTTTAATCGAAACAAATAAACTTTGTTTAAACAGTAGAAAACCAACAATGATGTTGGCTTCTTTTCATTTATTTTTAAAAATCCATATCCATATTATCTGCTTCAATCTTCTTTACTTTCTTTTTAGCTTCTTCCATGCTATTTGGAGAAATTGCAAAAGATCCTTCTTCAGTCATGTCACCAAAAACTTTTCCTGCAGCAAGAGCTTTAGTTATTTGTTTCCAAAATTCATCAAAGAATTCGGCTTCAAAATAGAATTTTTTGTTTTTACTAGCCGTAGCAAGCATTTTGTCAAAAGCAGCATCTTCGCCGGCATCGTAAAGCTTTTTCAAGCTCATTAGTGTTTTTCCTGTTATAGCTACTTCTGCTTTAAGTGTTCCACTCTGGTGTGGGTAATATTCAAACCAATAGTATTTTTTAGCTGGATCTAATGTATTTGCTTCTTTTAAAACTTTACGAATTTCTTCGCGAATTAATTGTTTAAATTCTTGTTTGTTCATTTTTGTTTCCTTAATTATTTTAAATTATTTAATAATCCAAGTAATTATACCGTCTTCATCTTGCGCAACGATTCCAGATACTTGCCAATTTAATTTATTACTCTTTAAAAACTTGTTAGCCATTGTTATAAATCTCTTTCTAGAAGATGAGTTAACGTCTCCCTCATCAGAAAATAATTCAAACCACATTTGCTGAATATCATCATCTCCTAAATATCCTTTATCCGATAACTCGTCATCGCTTAATTTTTGACCTGATTTAGGAGTTGCTCCTTCGCTAATTACTTTTCTAACCTCTTCGCGTATTAGTTTTCTGAATTCTGATATTTTCATTTTATTGTGTTGGTTTAAAATTATATTAATAAATATTAGCTAGCTGCTAATTGAGCGTTAATAAAAGTAGATTTAGTTCCAGCGTATCGTTTATGTTCAATCTTTCCTTGAGATTGAGATATACCATAAATGATAAATTCTTTAGCTAATCCAATTGCTGGCTGAGGTTCTCCTTCAAGATAATATACAAATCCTTTAATATGTGAAAAATAATCTCTTTTTCGATCGATAAAATCTTGAACAATTTCTTCAGGATTTTTTACAAACGTATGTTTTACAATTAAAAGCATTGCGTGTAAAAAAGTTTTAAAGTCTTTTTCTACAGGAGCAGTTACTTTAATTCTAGCTTCCTTACCTTTTGAACCAGCATCTTGAATTTCCGCTGCATCCTTTGCACTAATATAATATTGTACATCCGAATCTGCTCCTGCTGTTTGAAGTACTAATTTAGCATTATTAACTAACTCTTTTTGACTTATAATAGTTCCACGTAAATCTTTTAATTTTTTAAATCCGTCATAATGTAAATCAATAACTCCGGTTGGATATTCTGCGGCTGCTATCATTCTATCAAAAAAGTTTTCTTTAGTAATTGTAGAAGTATTATCTTCAGCAGCTGCTTTTTTATCTTTTGCAGATACTCCATATCCATCTCCACGAAAATTTGTAGTTAATATAGAATACATTGAATTTGCAGTATCTGCATTTCCAAATACTTTAGTTAAATTAGCTTTTAATTCTGAATCTTTAGAAGAATCGTTTAATTCAATAGCATTTAACAATTCATAAAATTTACGAAGCTCATTAATATATTTAAATCGTCCGGCAAATCCTGACTGTGCCATTCTAATACCCGTTGGATCTTCTTTAACTTCCCAAACTCCGTCTGGTAGTTTTAAATCTTTTTCTGCCGTACCTCCTGACTTAGCTCCTTTAATAGCCATTACTGCCATCATTTCCCCTCGGCCCATTCCTTTAGGAGCTATGTCAAAAAACTCTTTCCAAAGATCCCAATCTGATTTGATAAAAGATTTTAAAGTGCTTTTTTGAAATGAGTCTATCCAAGATTTTTGTTTTTTCGGAAATTTTGAAAATATATCAAAAATAAACTTTTTAGCTTGATCAGGAACATCTGGCTCAATACCTTTAACTTCTCCATTAACCAATGCTTTAAATTTATCTAAATTTGTAGCTTCTGTTAATAATCGTTTAAAAGGAGCTTTAACGCCCATTTCATCTAGAATTTCTTGCAGTCTAATCATATCTGATTTATTGCTCATATCCGGATATCCTTTATCACAACGATAGCTCCATTCAGTTACAATAGCATCAAAATCTAGTTTTGGCTCTTTTGAAGTTGAAGTTGTTTTAGTTTCGATAATAATTTCTTTAGGTGTGTCATTAACTGACTCGTTATTTGACTTTGCAAATAAAGCGTCTAAGTCAATTGATCTAGAAGTATCTTTCTTCATAATGTAATAAATCTAATTTAGATGATACGTCAATTAATTGTGCAGCGTTTAGCAAATCAGAATATTCAGCTATTGCTTGATTTTGAATTTTTCTAAACTTTTTCAAAAAGTCAAAGGTAGGTAAATGTTCTGAAAATATATCTGCTGATATTTTATTATAGTCTTCTCCTAACTTAAACTCAATGGCATATGATTTATTTACAATATCAATTAAACTGTCAAATTCTCCATTGAATTTAACTGAAGGAAGAATTGGCATTGCATTCCAATCTATCATATATTTTTGAAGCATTACAGAGTGTTCCAATTCAGATACAGACTCAGCTTCGAAGAAAGCTGCTGCTTTTTTATAATTTACATTGATACACCAATTAGCTGCACTTCTGTAAAAATAGTGCGCTGCATATTCATCAGCCAACCTATCATTAAATGCAGATATAATAGTCTCAGGAAGTGTTTTAGGTTTTAAAACTGATGACTGAGAAGCTACTACATTTTGCACTGTTGTGTTTGGATATTCCATATTATTATTACTTTAAAATAAATATCGAAAAGTATTAATTTCCGGTTGATCCATAGCCACCTTCTCCTCTTTCTGTTGAAGAAAGCTCTTCAACTTCTTCTAATTCAATTTGTGGGTATGGTATAATTAACAACTGTCCTATACGATCTCCTGGTTGATAGCAATTGCCATTGATTTTTGTTGGTCTGAATTTGAACATCAACTCTCCACGATATCCAGAGTCAATTACTCCTACATGATTTGTTAAATATAAATCTGTTTTAGCATTGCTAGATCTAGGAAATATCAATCCTACATACCCTTCAGGTATTTCTATTGCCAATCCAACGCCATACACGACATTTCCGTGTTCATCAAATGTTCTTGACGTAGCTGTTAAATCCATTCCAGCATCTCCGAGTTTTGCGTAAGATGGTATTACTGCATCTGCATGCAGCTTTTTAATTTTAACTTTCATAGGTGTGTTTTTATTTTTGGATTGAGCCTGTATGTGTTGTACATACAGACTATAAATCCAATCTTCTTTTCTATTCATTTTATTTTATCTCACATCCGTTTGATCCACAGGCTATCTCGCCTTTTAAATTTGTATCATCTGTTATTTCAATTACTCCTGATAAATCAATATTAGATAATGACTTCATCATCTCTTCATATTTTTCTTTAGTGCAATCTTCAAATGGAGCTTGCATATATGTATGATCTGAATAAGGTAGAACTGATAAGCCATTATAAAATGCTTTATTCTCCCACATCCATTCTCCTACCATATCCCATTCGTCAGCTTTAATTGAAACCGTTGCTGAAATGTTATGAGTATTTTGTCCTGTCCTGTGACCTGTCTTAATCCAATTAGTATAAAACCATTTTACACGCTCTAACAATTCAATAGCCGATTCTGTTCTATAAATTGCTCCATCAGGTGCATTTTGTGGAACTGAAATAACTGCCGTATCGTGAGGACGGAAATATTCATCTTCAACTAACTCAGGATGATTGATTAGCAAGTAAGTGTAAATTGCTTCATTCTTACCAACTCGAATTCTACGCATATAATAATCATTATGCCAAGCGTGAATGCCTGATGATGTACCTAACACCAAAGATGAAGTCCCTGAAGGTTTAATAGTGGTTGATCTTGCTGAAGCGTTAATACCAATTTGCTTGGCTATAATAGCATTTGTTTCTTTTACTAAATTAGCTGCTTCTTTTAAATTAAATTTCTGAGCTGCGCCTGAACCTACACCTGTCATACCTACACCAATTAAAGCGTCTTTCTCTGTTGTGCGTTGCCATATTGGACGTAAATAGTGAAAGTTAGTATATCCTGCTTGAAGTGTTCCAATAAATGAAGCTGCCTTAACTCGCGCATTTAAATCTTCTTGAGAAGTAACGTCTGATACATTTACTTCACATAGGTTACAGAATTGAAATGGACGAAGTGCAATTTCACAACATGGATTAGTTCCCCAGTCTTTATCATTTGATAAATAAATTCCTGGCTCTCCTGCTCCTGAAGCTTCTATCTTTTTCCATAAAGAAAAGAAAAACTCTTTGGTTACTTTATTTCTTAATAACACAGCTGAGTTATTTGCTCTGCCTCTTTGCGGATTGAGTTCCCACCATGGACCTGACTTGCAAGAAATCATTTCTTCATCGTCTGCACTGAATAAAGATATCAAAGCTGCTCTACGAATACCACCTGCTAATACTGCATCTGCAATATGACAAACGATATCATGCACTTCAATGCAAGTTAATTTATCATTGTCTTTTTTAGTGTCTAGTATACCTTGAATTTTAATTAAACATTCTTTTAAAGGTTGAGGCCCTGGAGCTTTACCTCCTGACGTAACTAACATAGCTCCTTTTTGACGAATGTCTGAAAAGTCAAAATTCAATGTCGAACCTCCTTCAAAGTAAGACTTCATTAACATTTTAACTGCATCTGCCCATCCTTCAATAGAATCGCCAATTAAATATCTTCTATTTCTTTTAGCATCTGGTTTTCTAATTTCAGGTAAAGATTCTACATGATGCTTTTGTACTGAGTACCCTACGCCAGTACCTCCTAGTAATAAAAACATTACTTCACCAAAAGCTCTCCAATCGTCGATAGGTAAATAAGCACAATTATAAATTCTGTTAGGAGATATTTCAATTGGCTTACCACCAAATTGTAAACTACGCATTGACGGTAAAATCTTTTTATCGTAAACGAATTTATACGTCTCTTCAATCTCTGCTTCTAACTGTGGATACTTTTTAATGTGCATTTCTTTATTTCGAGTTACTAGCTCTTCCCATGTTTCCCTTCGTTGTTTATTTGCTAAATAACGTGCATACTTCATGTAGACTGTTACGTTTGATAAAATTTCGTTTGATAATTCCATATTGATTTTTAATTAAGTTTGAGTTCCCTGGCTGGGCTTATAACTATTAGTTAGCCCAAAGAATCTCCGGAGATTTCTTTATATTTTTGTGATAAACTTTTACGCAATAACGACTCGCCGTTCTCCATGTCTTTCTTAGTGTCTTTGCCTTGTGCAGAAGTCTCTTCGTATATATGAATCTGCCCATTAGACATATTCATTTTTGAAGGAAGTGTAATACCATCAGGACCGAAACGATTCTTAATGATATGCCATCTGCCTGTACCTGCTATTTTATCAGTTACCTTTCTTGATAAAGATAATACAAAATCAGCAATCATTACTTTTGCATAGGACTCTGAAATTTTACCTGCTTCGATAATGTCATCTTCTAATGCGGACCTATTTGCTTGCGAAGCTGTGTATAAAGGAACTTCATACTCGCCTGCTATACCACGCAAGTCTTCATATATGGATTCTAATTCATGACGCATTTCTTTTCTAGCTACAGCACCTCTTAATAAATCAGCATAATCGACAATTATTAAATCTGGCTTCTTACCTACTAAAATCATTTTTTCAATATGAGCTCTAAGAGTTGAACATGAAGCTGTCTTAGTTGGATAGTATTTAATAACTAAATGACCTTTAAGTTTATCTACAGTGGATTGAACTTCGTCAATATTATATTTTAAACTTTGATTTGCAATGCCAGTTAACACAGCATCATATCGCTGACCTACATAACCTGCATTTAATTCCAAAGTATAATGAACAACATTTAATCCTTGTTTAATTGCATGGGCACCTACATTGATCAAGCCCCATGACTTACCAATACCTGCGGGAGCTACAAACACAACTAATTCTCCTTTACCAAATCCTCCGTCTGACACGTCATTGATAATTGGCCATGGAGTAGGTATAGTCGATCTAATATTATCTTGATATCGCTCTACAACTGATTCATTATACTCATGTCCTATCTCTTTATCAGCTCCTGCTTTCATCGCTAAGTCAATTGACGCTTTAATTGCGTCATACTCTCCTCTGCGAAGCAATTCAACTGAATCTAATATAGCTCTTTTAATACATTGATTTTTGCAAAATCCTAAAACTTCTTCCTGCACAAACTCTAAGTCATTTGACTCTAAATATTTATAAGAATCTTTTAAAGACTCTACTATCGATGATTTAACGACCTCTCTATCAACTTCTTGAACTTTTATTTTAAATACATCTAGTGTCGGCGCTGATTTATATTCGTGAAAATATTTAACAATAGTCTCTACTATCCACTGATTTGCTTCGGACTCAAAGAACTCAGGTAATAATATATCTGACACTTGTTGCAAAAATGCTTTATTGCTTAATAGCGAAGATATAGTTTTAACCTGAAACCCGTGACCGTAATTGCTTAATTTATCTGACATATGTTAAATATAGGTTATTCTTTTCGTATTTCAAAATTATCTTTGACTGAATGCTGCTAGTGTATTAAAACTACTTCCTAACCAACTATCTACATTTGGAATAGCAGTGTATGCTTTATCTAACATAAACATCTTTTTAAAATTGAAAGTATCCAATTTAGGTATTGGCTGATTAGCCATATCCACTATCATCAATTTGAAATTTCCTGAAATGTCTAAATCTTCCAATGACATTAATTGCCAATTAAGACGCATAACAGCTTCATTGTCTACTACTGTTTTATATACTTTATGTTCATCTTTCCTAGCTTTACAATAGTCTAATACTTCTTCGAGACTGACTGTTGCGTCTCCTAACAAAAGCGGAAACTTGCTCTGTAATGTCTTTATACCAATACCGTTTATACCTTTGATATTGTCAGATCCATCTCCCATAAATACTTTATAATGTATAAAGTTATGTGACGGAATGCCAAATTTTTCTGAAACTTCTTTAGGCGTGAAGTATTTTTTCTGTACAGGTCTCCATACTGATACTTTCTCATCTATTAATTGAATAAAATCTTTATCGTCTGACATTATAATTACTTCACTATTTTTAGGACGAAAGACGTCTGTAGTTAAATAAGCTATGGTGTCATCAGCTTCAATATTATCAATGGATATGAGCGTCATTGGAAGGCACTGTAAATATTCAGACAGTCTACCCATTTGTCTGCGCATTGAAGCAATTTCAGCTTCTACTGTCTGCTCTCCAACATCCTCTCGTCTATTAAATCTAGTAGACATTGATCTACCTTCTTTATAACCAGAGTGCATTTTCTTTCTTCTAGCAGAACCTCCTTTGCCGTCAAACACAATTATACATCGTGTAGGTTTGAATTGTCTTACTACTGCAGCTATGGATCGCATAAACCCAACATAACCGCCTATATGCTCTCCATCGTCATTAACGAGTGGGACCGCACTGAAGACGCGAATAAACGAATTCAGGCCATCGACAATTAAGACTTTATCGTCTTTGCCTAGGCCTGAACTTTGTTTATCGTGCTCTTCGCGGATTTGTTTAAGTAAATCTGCGTAACCTTTCATTTTTTATGATTCTTCTCCGTCAAACTCTGACTCAACTGTTATGTCGTCAATACCAAAGTCTTCACCGGCTTTATAATTAAGAATATACTTTTCACAAATTGTTTTATAAACTTGCGCTTTCATTTCTGGATCGTCCATTAACTTTGATTTGAAATCCTTAGATTGAAATTTAATTATTTCGCCAGTATCGATATTGGTATATGTATACCAAGCTCCTGCCTGAGTTACTAAATTAAAGTTCTTCATCATTGTTAACCAACTACCAAAGTCATCAATACCAGAGTCATAATAAATGTCATAGTCTACAGTTCGTAAAGGCGGGCCCATACGATTCTTAACTACTTGAGCTCGAGTTGTCGCTCCAATTACTGCTTCTGGCAGATCTGCCGACTTAGCTATTTTAATTTGACCTACCGATTTAAGACGTAAACGAACTGAAGCGTGAAAAGCAATTGCCTTACCACCTGATGTCGTCCATTGGTCTCCAAACGTAACTCCTAATCGAGTACGTAACTGATTTGTAAATATTAAGCATATACGCTCTCTACCAATAAAATTAGTAATTTTACGCATAGCTTTAGATAAAATAATGGCTTTTGAAGTTGCCCAACCATCTTTATCATAGTCAGCTGCCATTTCCTGTTTAGTGGAAGCACCTGCTACTGAATCTACTACTATAGTTACAATACGTGACTTTGAATTTTTTCTAACAGACTCTACAATACTGTCCATAGCATCAAAGATGTCTTCTATTGTCTCTAAAGGAACGTATAACATATCCTTTAAATTCACGCCAATAGCTTCTAGAAATTCTCTTGACACTGCATTTTCAGTATCGATATAAACTGCTAACCCACCTTTCTTCTGCGTATCCGCCAAGGCGTGGGCTGCTAATAATGATTTGCCTGAAGCCTCTAATCCTGTAATCTCAATAATTCTTCCAACAGGAAGTCCACCATTAGGTCGATTTGAAATTGCCAAATCTAACATAGTGGAACCCGTTGAAATCCATTCATTAACATCACTCGGAGCATCTGTGTCTCCTTCTAAGAAATAAGCTACTTTATAATTAGAGCTTTTAAATTTCTTATTTAGATTATCGGCTAATACAGAAGCTAAATCATCTTGCATTTGACTTTCGTCTACTACTGTTTTCTTTGCCATGATTATCCTGTCGTAACCTCTCGGTTACTTGTTTTTACTTACTATTAAATAAATTATCGAATGCCGATGCTACGTCATCAACTTTAGCTACTGGTGCTTCCTCTTCAATAGAAGATTTATTAGCATTTGAAGCTTTAGCTGGAGCAGCTGCCTTTTCTTCAGACTCTGCATTTTCAGGATTCAACCAGTTATGCAACATCTTGGTCATTTCCTCATATGAGTACTCTTTAAAGATGTCAGTTACTTTAGGTTGATTACCAAGCTTTTCTAAAATAGCTTTGTTGTCAGTTACTGGAGTTTGATTTGGTTTAACACGAATTGACGTCTCTGGATAAGATTTACCGGTTTGATCAGCTGCTTTGAATTCAACTGCGATGTCACGTCCTGCTACTGGATCTGAAATATCACCATAATCAGGGTCTGCAATAAATCCTAATAGTTCTTGATATACTGATTTACCAAAGCCCCAAAATTTAACGCCTTCTGCTTCCTTACCACGAACGATAACGGGTACATAACAACGCATTGTTGGTTCTAATTTTTTACCTGCTTTCCAATCATCAGAGTTACCTGTTGATTTTAATTTTTCTGCAAATTCCACGATAGGGTCGGGACGACCAAATGACATTGGAGATAAAACAGATTTACCACCGAAGTTATAATGGAAATAAAGTTCTAAGAATGGATTTTCTCTGTTGTGTTGATAAGGTACTATCCTTACTACTTGAGTGCCTGGTTCAGGCTTCCATAAATTGTTTTGTTTTTGTGTTACATTTTGTAACGAGTTAAGCTTCTGCTTAATTGCATCGAGATTGATTGCCATGATTTTTTTGTTTTTTATTTGTTATTAATTAATTTGTATTTAGTAATTGTCTACGCAAATTCAATTTGTCTAGAATAGTCAAATTTACATTTTCAACACTAACATAACTAAATATAAGTTACTTTATTCAAAGTACCAAATATTTCATTTAAAAATATTACAGATTAATAATCTGATATACTTTTGTCTTTAAAACTTTCAATTCGCTATTAGACGTTACTAACAATGCGTTGGAAAATTTACTCCAATTAACGGAAAACTTAGGGTCCAATACCCCATTGTTCTCTGATCGGATTAATGCGTTTAGTGAGTTTATAGTATATAACGTATTGGTGTCCTTCTTACGATGTACTAACATAGCTCCTGGTAATTGCTTTCTTTGATTTTCTTTATCTACATTAAAGCTGCAAACTAACTCTTCCGAGTCTTGTATTGATAAAACAAATATTCGTTTATATACAACTTCATAAGTTTTTACAATCATATTTGAAGTATGATCCAATGACTCTTCGGTCGTAAATAAACAAATTAGAGATACCAATATATATAGTTCCTTTTACCATTTATAAATATCCTAAAACTTTTTTTCTGTTGTAATCATGTTATGATAATCTGGTCCTATTTCTATTTTTGTTGGATACTTCCCTTGTTGCTCTAATTCCTCTCTTACTATACGAAGCAATTCCACACCGTCTCGCTTGTCAAAGTCCCAAAGAAAACTGTCATAGGTATAAAGTATCAGCTTCGAAGAGAAAGACTTTGTACGTAGAAGTATATTATGTATAACCGCCATATTTCTTTCCGTCTCAAAACTCTGAAGCATGTAATTTAAAAGCTTAGCTGCATTCATTTCAGTGAAGAATGATTTAAATAATTTTCTTCCAAACATAGGAGTTTCAATATATCCTTGCTCTCTGTATTGAGACCATACTAACTGAGTATATTCATGTATCTTTGCAAAAAATGGAATTACCAAATACTCAGTACCTATACCTCCATATAATTGTTTAAAGGATATTGATTTAGCTTCTGAATACTCTGCTGGAGTTAAAACATCTTTATCAAAATAAAACTGACCTAGATATTGATGTACTGATATATTATCCGGAAACTTATAATCTACTAACTCAGCTAAAAGTCTTAAGTGATAAGCATCGTAGTCAAAGGATAGCATAAAACCATTTTCTCCAAATCTAGATACAAATGGAGCTCGTTGTCCAGTTTCTTTATTTAAAGCAGCGAAGTTAATACCGCCATAGCGATTACTAGGCCTTCCGGTGGTAGTGTATATATTATATTCAGAAAATACAAAGTTATCATATATACTTTGCTCTGTGAATTTCTTTTTGAATTGTTCATAATTTGCATAAAGTCCATTTTGTTCTATTTGTTGAAGTGAGTCTAACACCAATCCATTGTACTTTTCAAAAGCAGCATCGTTTTGATAAAAGTCAAATACATCTAAAAATCTTTGAGAGATAGCTTGCGCCTTTTCAATGTGCTTGGAAATAGGAATGATAGTATTTAGATTATTGAAGTTTCCAAAATTTCTAGTAAAGAACTCGTGTGCTGGAGTTTCAAAGTCGTCTTCAATTGGTTGATTGTTATAAAAATATTCAACCATACTCATATCAATTAAGTTATCAGTATTTAAAAACTTCTTGAATCGCTTTTTGTTGTAAACGAATAAATTTTTATCTTTAGGAAATTGCTTTAGAAACTCTATTGGAAGTGATAACCCTTCAGTGTGATTGAATACTACAAGTACTTCTTTATCCAAGTTAAGTACATACACGTATATAATAGATATCGAGTCTGTGTATACTGGTCTGCTTCCGTTGCAATAGGTTGGAACTATTAACCAATCATAATCCTTACTTTGCTCTAGGAATGAATCAAACTCTTTTATGGTTTCTATTATCTTCATAACCTAGTAAATATAAGTTATTTATTTAACATAACCAAATATATTTTTTATATCGTCTTTAACTACAGGAGAATATATAGAAAATTCAATATAGTCTGTTAAATAATCTTTTAATCCTGGCATATCAAAATCTTTTAAAAGAACCAATCTTTCATTGGTATCATAAACTCCATACTCAATATTAGTTCCTGAATTGTTATCATTTACTGGGCCTGTTAATTTCCATTCTAATATTAATGCTTGATATAAGGTCTCATCAATGCCGGCTTGGTTCTTTCTCCAAAGTTTATATTGGGGTTGGTTAATCTCAATAATATCTTGATATGTAGTATAATTTCTTCTTCTTAAAAAATATCTAATAAAAGATCCATTTCGATAATCGTCTATTACTGGAATTGGCAAAGAATGTTTAGGAGATATAAATTGTTTTTTAGTCTTTAAAGAATTGTAAATTATATTTTCCGGCTGAAGTATCTGATTAATATATGGTATTAGCGTTTTAGACTCTGTACGATTAAACACAGCTCCTGAAAGAACTTTACCGTCTATATACTTATGATAATATCCGATATACTCTTTACCGTCTATAAACATCCACTCCTTTCCAAAAGTATGTAAGTTATTAACAATGTGAGTTTTAGGATAATATATTTTATTTCTTAATGCCATTATACAAATCTACAAACTGTGTTTAATGTTGTTGTCCAATCTCCGCTAGCAATAGTATGTTCTACTGTAGTAACTGTAAATGCAATATCGTCTCTTTTATATTGAGCTGGTAAATAATTAGTTGTAATTGCATTTCCAAAAGTAAATCCTTCTATTCCGTCCAGAGTACAAGAAAAATCTAATGGAAATAATGGCTTAGCAGTTAGGCCTAATTTACCAATTAATTCTGCTTTGATAGCAGCTTCTAAATCTGTAACGTTTTCAGGAGTAAGCCCGTCACTCGCTACTTTCTTTTTAACAGCTACTAAAGCTTCGGGTATAGGTTCCTGTGCTTTATCTTCTTTACCCGTCAATAACCCTTGGCCCGGGCTTAATGTACTTTGAGCTTTAATAAATGCTTGCGCTGCCATTTCTTGAGGTATCTTTGCTGTCAATGACATAGTGCGAACTATACCATCTTGATCAACTGCTGATATAACATACGGTTTAATTTTTTCGTCTGAATATTCAGAATCGACTATTACCAATTCAGTTTCTTTTTCGGGATTGATAACTAACGTTAGTTTAAATAACTGAGCGCTATTTTTATAAATCATCGTAAATATATCATTTAAAAACTTAGCTATTGACATATCTGGAGACCGTTCTCCCTTCTCATTAACAGTTCCTAAATTTCTAAATACATCATTAATATATCGAACATTAATCATAATTTTACTAGCATCTCCTGTTCCGTTTTCACCTTTAAATGCAGCATCAGTATCTCCAAATGTAAATACTTTACTTCCTGGAAAATTGCCGGCGCCGTCGCCATAGTCAGCGAACCCCGGAAATATACATTCTCCCGGATTTGCTGATACAAAAGCAACTAATGTAGGTATCGAAACTTTAGTCCAATCTTTATTACATTGTATTACAATTTCTTTAAATTTATAATCTTTTGCTATCTTTGCTTTAGCTCCTGATGCATTTTTATATAATTTATTAATAATAAATACTAACTTTTCCAATGTAATGTAATATTGAGCGGTTGCTTCTTGTGCTGGCTTATCCGCAGAAGCTTCTTGATTTTCTTCTTCTTGCACTGCTGGCATATGAGCCCAATCGGTTGGAAATTTAATTGCGCCAATTCCATACGTCTCATTAACTGAATCTACTACTGGTTCTGGGGTTGATGCTAATTGCACAAACCCATTAACATTTTGACATATAGTTAATGCTGGAAATATTTCTTCGTCTGCTCCCTTAATTGTAATATCGCCTGCACTGTCGGCCGCTTTAGCACTACCGCCTAACGGATTTAATCCTTTTCCCATAGCTTGGCAACTGCAATCAAATCCTCCATTTTCATTAACGGTATAATTAAAATTATATATAGTTCCTGTAAAATTGCCTGGAGGGCCAGACGCTGCTGACGGTATTGACCATCCATAATATAACGTTACTTCATTTCCTAGAGTTAAAAATGGTATGTATGTATTTAATTGTGCTATGGAATATACCGTAAATGTTAAATCTGCTTTTTTAATAGTACCAAAATCTCCATCGCTTGAAATATGTACTGTATTGATGTGTGGCTTAGGTATATATCTGCCGCTGTCTACTGAAGTAACTGTTCCTGTTCCTTGATATAAACCACTTGATCCTTTTTGTATATGACCAGCTTTATTTTTTTTAGAAAATGATAATCCACCACCTTGAGGCGGAGATAATGATATTCCTTCACATTTAGCAGTAGCTACTGCCATTTTTTTCAGCAACCAATTATGTGCCGATTGATCACGAACTTCGGCATTGTAATATGCTTTACGTGCATTTAAGGCACTTTGAACGTTACCCGGTGTTGGTGTGAAAAATACTGTTGCCATTATCGAGAATTATTTGCATCTTGAAATTGAACTAAAGCATCTTGATAATCTCTAGGAACTCTTACTTGAATGCCTGGCTCTAAATAAACCGAATCTCTTCGTAAGCTAGGATTTGCAGCTGCTATTATCCACCATAAATTAGCATCTTGATAATATTTAGAAGCTAGCAAATCTAATCGCTCTCCAATACTCGTAACGACATATACATCATCTGTTGATCTTTCAATTGTAGGATCAATTAAGGTTGCATAGTATCTTTTTTTATTATCAACATCTAAACTAGTGTTTTGGTTGAATAAGTAGTTTTCGTATCTTGACATTTATAATATATATTAAATTCTATTGGTTATCTTAAAAGTATTTTGCAGTTGCAAATCCTCCATTTGTACTATTTAGCGAGGAAAAAATAACCAGTGGTGGACATTTTTAATACAGGAGCTGCAGCTCTTGTTTTTGGTTTATCTGCTTCCGTTTTAGCTTGTTTTGCTTTCTTTTCTTTACTAACTTGAGTAGGCTCTGCATCTGAAAGCCAATTTCCTGGCTTCGTACTTCCACCAAAAGGAGATAAACTATATACACGGCCTTTAAGCTGAGGACGATAATCGCCAATTACTTTAAACGTCATTGATACATCCATAGACAATGGCAATTGCTTTGCATTTGCATTTGTACCAGAATCTTCTGCTATATCCCAAGTAGTTTCGTCAGGTATAGTGTATGTAAGTGATTCAATAAATCCTGGAGTTTGTTGAAATAAACTACCTATAGTAATACGCATAAATGGACCTCCTGGTTTGGTTCCTGAAGAAGTAAAGTCGGGCATTGTATATGAAGCTAAATAATTTAATTTACGCCACATAGGTACCATTTCTGCTCTTGATAAAGCATTTACTGTAAAATTAAATGATACAGACCGTTCAAATGAAGTATATAAATAAGCTCCGTCAGGTCTACCCATTATATCAATACGATTCCATCCTGGAGAAAATGAATCTGAAAATCCGTTCATAGTACATCTAAATACCATTACATTAGATCCAATATCACCATCTTCAAAATAAAATTTTATAAAATCTTCAGCTCCTGTTTTATAAACATTTTCCTTTGCTACATCTCCTATATCATAAGCATTAACTTTATCTCCACGAAATCCTTTTTCATCAATTAAAATAGTTCTATTTTTTCCTAGATATTTATCTCCCGGAATTATATAATTGCTTGGATCGGTTCTGTCAGCTCCTATAGCTCCAGGAGTTCCAAATCCATATTTAGCTTCTAAATTATTTTTTGTATAATAATCTTTATTAGTGCCAGTACCTAAAATACTTTTTTCTTGAGTAGTCTTAGCATCAATATCATTACGAAAATCTCTAAATGACTTTTCGCCTTTATTTTTAGGTATTTTATTATACGCTAACGTTAGATAACTATTAATATCCGTAGAAGGAGCATCTTTATATGCCTTTTCTCTAGAAGTAGACGTTGATAAATCTACTTTAGTAGAATTTAATTGGGCACCTGGTGTATAATTTGCTGTTTCTAATTTAGTTGCTAAGGTTTTAAGTTTAGACTGCGGTTTTATTCCTAAATCTATAGAGCTTTTAGTTCCTCTTAATGTACCAGCATAATTATTTAAGTTACTTGAAGGATTAATTTTAGAAGCTTCTTGTACATTTTCAATTGAATTAGGTGTTGATACTGTATGCCTCTTAATATTTGTAATGCCAATTCCATACACAGATTGTGGGCCGGACAAACCTGATAGTGATAATATCGGCATTCCTAGCTGTACTAATGAAATCGCTGATATTGGTATTAAATTATCTGTTGCTCGGTTGTCTAATCCTAATTGTCTGCGTAATCCAATTAATCTATTCCCTGGCTGAGTTATCCCCGTTGGGTCGGCTACTGAATATGTTAATAACCCATTTTTAATTTTAGACACATTTTCATAGCTAGCTAATTCATTTGCAAACGGAATTCCATGACGAGTAAAGTGTAATCCTAAAGCTGTACCTGGAACTGATAATAGCGAAGCTACTCCGGTATGTATTCTTGTTTGTCGAGTTAATGGCCCTCCAATAGTTTCTACTTTAGGATTGGTTAAGCCTAAACCTATTTGTTTAACTATCCATAAAAGACCTTTAGGCGAAGCCATAAATTTAGCAATACGTGCTGTATCTGCTACAATTCTATCTGCAACAGTTACTGCACCGCCTCTAATCAATCCATCGTCAAATCCTGACTTAGATCCAAACCCCCAATATTGAGGTTTTTCATTTCCTTTACGCTGAATACCTCTTAAGATGTAAGGCTGTTGCATATACGTGGTATTATGCGACTCATCTCTTAAATTGTATTTTTTATATTCCTCGTCAATAGCTGATGGCGAATTTTGTTCCGTAGACTTAGCATATAAAAGACTTTTATTTGATTGACCAGATATACTAGCAACCACGCTATTGTATGTGTTAGAAGTACTATATCCTTGTACAGAGAATATTTTGCTGGTTAAAGCATTATTTTTTAAATATCTAAACGGAGACCCATTACCTAATTGATTAATTAATGTAGCAGTACCAATAGCAAATTTGCTATTACCCATAGATATTTCTTTTTTATAATCAAAGGTATCTAACTTAGAAGGTCTAGCTCCATTAGCACTGAACTCTGCAGGTACTTCGTCGATATTATATTTCGAAGCATTAACCTTGTTTTCTAAAGACGGAGTTTTGAAATCCGAACGAAATTTTGATAAATCAGATTTTATATCTATTAATGCCATAATATTATATTAATAATTATCCAAAGGCGCTATAACCTCTATCTGTTTTTGTAGTGTACGTTTTCTTCAATGAAGTTTGTTTTTCTATTTCATCCATTACACGGCCGCCAATATTAAAGTGAACTGGTTGATCGACTTTAGCTATTAATTGTTTCAATAGCGAAGCTATTTCAGAGCTTCCTCCACCACCGCCGGCGCCTTTGGCTCCGCCTTCTAAATTGGTACCTGCCATTATTAAATCGCCTTTATCAAAAGTTACTGGAGGTTGGCCTGGACGAATTAAAGCGTCTTTAACTGCTAATGCTTTAGGTGCTGCTGCCTTTGCCGGAGACTTTGCACTTCCTCCTAAAGCCATGTTTCCTAATCCTGACAATGCGTCATTAGGTATTAATTCAAGTAAATGATCTGTTACCCATTTTATTGGAGACCACCCAAACATACCTAAAATTCCGTCAGCAATACTAATAGCAGTACCAAATCCTGGTATAAAATTTATTGCGCCGTTAACTATCGGATAAGCAGCTTCTTTTAAAATATCTTTACCTAATTTACCAGAATCGACTTTTTTACCTGAAGCTTGCGATTCTCTTGCTGAAGAAATTAAATTAGCTACTCCGCCAATGGATTGTGCTATAGCTAAAATAGGTCCTAGAAATTTACCAATTACTTTTAGTGGGGCGCCTAATTTACCTAATAGTCCAGATTTTCCAGCACCGCCTGCTGCTGCTCCAGCTCCTTTAGCTGCAACTTTACTACCTCCACTTACCGTTGCCTTTACTCCTTCAGCTACACCTTTAATTCCTCCAGATACGCCTTTAACTCCGCCTTTAATTTTATCTATCATTCCACCGGAGCCTATTCCCATTGCAGATTTAGCTATTCCTTTAATTCCGCCAGATTGTTTAAACATTCTGCCGGCGGATTTCATCAATCCTTTAATTCCACCTTTCTTAAAAGCTTTAAATAAACGTTTAGCTCCTTTAAGACCTTTTTTAGCTTTACCGCCTATATCATCTTCATCTCCGCCTTCTCCTCCTCCTTCACCCATTCCTCCTCCTCCTTTTAAATTTTCAACAATCGTATGTGTTGGATTTCCTTTTTCTCCTAATTTTGCACCAAAAAATTCTTTAACTTTCTTAAAAGCGGCTTTTACTGCAATTGCTCCAACTCCAATACCTACAGCAGCTTTCATTATTCCTCCCGATCCTTCGGGCATAAAGGTTTTAACAAATTTTTTGATTCCGCCTACCATTTTACCCATAAACTCAAATGCTTTGCCCAATCCACTAACTAGCATTTCTATAGGGCCTGAAGCTATTTGATCGAATAATGTATACATTTTATCAATCATTGTATTCATTTTCTCTTGCGCGGAAGCAGCTTGTTCATCTCTAATTCCTTTGTCAATTTCTTCTTGAGACATGATTTTTTGAGTAACTAAGCGCTGCTGTTCTGCTTTAGATAAATTTTTTAAACTCTTAACACCGAACATTGAATTCATTTTTTCAAGCTGGCCTGCTTTCATTATTTGCTCAACTGTCATACCAGCTGCGTCTGCTACTGCTTTTTTCTGCAGTACATCCATTTTCTGAAATTTATCAAATGAACCTGCTTGCTTAAGAGCTTCAGCAGCAGCGCCGGCTGTATCTCCCATCAATGCTAATTCTCTGGCTTTATTCATATTAATATGCTGACCAGTCATAACACTTGCTTTCATTTCAGCTTCAATGCTAGATTCAAAGTCTAATAGGCTATTAGACACTGCTTCTGTCTCTGCCATTGTCATACCTAATTTTTTAGCTTGAATTACTGCTCTTGTTAATGCAGTGACATCTCCTTTATAGTTAGCTAATGTAGATTTTGAAGATTTAGCAATGTCTTGTTGAATTTCTCTTACTGATAAAGAGTCTCCTGAGAGTTTATTATATTCTTCTACAGATCCTTTAATATGCATTAAATTTTCTTCCGCGGACTTACCAGTGCCAATAGATGTCATTTGAAACTCTTTAGCTTCGTCATTTGACATACCAAATTGCTTTGTTAAAAGTACTTGAGAATCTAATATTTTTTGTTGATTTGCTACATTAGTACCCATTGTTCCTTCCAATGCACTAAATGCTTCATTATAATCTTTTTGATTAGCTCCTAAAACTTTACTTGCCATTGAAGCGTCTTGCAATGATGTATGTATGTCATGAGCTTTGTCAGATGTAACTCCTAAACTACGTTGCATATCAACAAGCTCTTGATTAAGATGCATCGCTCTTTTAATACCTAATCCAATACCAGCAACAATACCTAACTTAATACCTGAAGTTGCTATTTCCATTATACTCTTTTTAGGAGCGGCTAATGAAGCATTAAATCGTTTTCCAATAGATTCCTCCATGGACGATCCTAATTTTTCAAAAGCTTTTAAAGGATTTTTTATAGCATCTGTAATACTTTTAAATGTTTTTAATCGTTCTGCAGCTACTTTATTAAGTTTTTGTGATTCTTTAGTTTGATCTTGTAATCCTTTATATTGATTTTTTTGATTTCTTAATTGATCTAATTGTACTTTAAGCGTTTCTTCATCTTTTGCATTGCCACTTTTTCTAGCTTTTGTAATATTTTGTGCTGTATCTAAAATTTCACTGTCAATATCACTTATTTGACCTTTAACGTCAAGTTCTTTATAAAGTTCTGTTCCGTAAGATTTTTCATTTTTTAATCTAACTTCCGAAGCTTTAATAAATTCTTTGTTTCGTTTAGCTATATTTTCATTAATAGCTTCTTGGTCTTCTTTTGCTTTTGAAATTTCTTCTTCAATTTCAAATGATCTTTGCTGTTTGTCTAAAGCGTCTTCAGCAGCTTTATCTCGCTTTGCGTCAGCTTCTTCCCATAATTTTGAAACTGTTTTAATGTACTCAGCATCGTTTTTTGATTTAGACGAGTCTTTTGCTGCAGCTGGTTTACCGGGTTGTTTACCGGTTCCCATTGATTTTATTAAATTATGAATAGATTTAGTTAAATCTTGAATATCTTTTGAACTTGCAGCTGCCATTTAAAATTATTTTAGTATTTCAATGGTTTTGTTGATTTTAATGTACGCGTATTTTTTGAATCTTTATCTCCACGAGTTAATTTATCATATTGATCTTGCAATTTTTTAGCTTTTATTGCTAATTTTTTTTGTAATGAATCTATTTCTTTAATTTTAGCTATAGATGCTTTGTACTCTGGAGTATTGCGCATATTAACAGCTGACATATGTAAAAATGGACCTAAAATAGCATCTACTAACATATCAATTAATCCTTCAGAAAGTAGTGAAGCTTTTAAAGCAGATTTTTGTTCTTCAAATCGGTCGATTTGTTTTGTCGTGATTGTTAACTCACGCAATATTGATTTAGTAGAATTCATATAAATCTTTTATATAAATATCATAAACAGTTATTTCTTATTAACTATTGGAGGAGAAGCCAGTCTCTTACTAGACTGTTCTTTAGAATTAGGATTTGCAGCTTTCTTTTCTGCTTCACGAGTTTCAACTAGTTTTTTAATGTAAAACTTCCTTAGCCATATAGGCATAGAATATACATCATTCCAGTTAAATCCGCCGTGTGAATGATAAATTAAAGTAAAGATTTCTTCGTGAAGAACGGGCTTATAGCTAGGCTCCAGGCCAAAAAAACTGGGTCGTAATGGGAAACTCCTCTTCTGCTTCGTGGCCGCAGTGAGGACATTCAAAACTATAATTCAATGGCATATCAGGTGCTACTTCTTTAATTTGTCCACGAAGTATTCTAGAGTCAGTAGCAAACAATTCATTATCAACAAAGTTATTAATATAGTCTTGAGTGGTGTTCTCATCAACTGATACTATTAATCGTTTCAATCTGGTAGTTAATTCTGTATCGACAGTGTCTTTCTTAGCTGTCTTTTTCATAGCTGTTAATTGTTTGTCAATTTCATTATCAATACCTTGAGTTAAAAGTTGAAATATAACTTTTCTTTTAGTAGCTGGCAATTCAATTTCAAAACGATTAGGCGCTATCATTTTAGCTAGTCCATCTACAGTAACTTCTTTAGGAGTTAATGTCGTTAAATCAATAACATGATCTGACGAACGTTCACAACTTGGGCAAGACATACTAAATTCATAGTCTTTACCATATCCTAAAACTCTAGCTGCAACCATAATAGCATTTTTGTCTCCTACTACAATATCATTGTAATTAATAGGTGATATTATCATTGATTGAAATAACTTATCCAAAACAATTCCTTGACGAATTAAATTTTGAGAAGTTAAAATATCTTCTTCACGAGCAGTCATGTATTTCATTTCTATCTTACCCGATGCTAATGGATGACCTTCAGGATATAATACTCCTTTAGAAGGCAAATCTATAACCTCTGTTGGGAAGTTAGTTTTTTTGATTTCTTGCTGCTTGTAGTTTTGAAGAGCTAATTGTTTAATTTGCTCATCGGACATTTCCATGTCCTTTTTAGGGTAATTGTCGTTAACCGTTGCCATAAACTATATTATTTAATTTATTATAAATATGTAATCAGTAAAAAAACTCTTATTGCTAAGAGCTTACTTAATTATTTTTTATCTAAAGTAGGTTTAAGTTCTCGTGTTAAAGTACTTAAAGCTTTTTTAGCATTTGAAGACATTGAGCTATATAATTTTGATTTTTGTATGCCGGTCCAATCAGCTATACCTTGCAAAATAGAATCTTCAATTCCTTCATAGGTATGATCTAATTCTTCTTTAAGCGACTTTTTAATTTCTTGACGAATTAAATTTTGCAATTCTGATTGTTTCATTATATACTTTATTATAAATATCTTATTTAATAATTTCCATTAAATTTTTAACTACGTCAAATCGATTAGTTTTAATGTCATGTTCCCAAAAGCGTAAAAGCTGATATCCATTATCTAATGCAATTTTATTTTTAGTTAGATCATGCTCAATAGTATGCTTTTGTGATTCATATACGGGTTGTATATTTAATGTTGGATTGCAGTGCCACCAATCTCCGTCAACTTCTATTAATATGTTTTTATCTGGAATATAGAAATCATAATTATATCCATTAACTGTATACTGAAATATATACGAAACTCCTAAGCCATTTAGAATAGCTTGAAATTCTTTTTCTAACTTAGTTTCATTTTTAATTAAATGAGTGCTCATATACTTAGACCTTCGAACTCTCTGAGCATCTCGATTTTCTTGATTACTCCAATATTTTTGTCTATCAGTCTTAATCTTTGCAATATGCTCTGGCGATTTCTTTTTGCCTTTTAATCCGTCTGATATTTTCTTTCTGCGTTCTGAATTTTGTGCTGCTTCTACACAAGCTTTCATTTGCACATCCGTTTTAGATACTCCTTTATTCCATTGAATTCGTTCTCCAGAAGCAAATTGGTCTCTGCGAGTTTCTGCTGATTTTTCTAGTCCTTTTTCGGAATAAAATCCTCCATTTATTCTTGCTGCATGTCCTCTAATATAATCTCCAAATCTACCTCCTTGAAAATTTAGTTTTTCCATACAGCCACATTTACATAAAGGCCACTCTCCGTTTAAATTAAAATTTACATAGGTTTGAGCTCCAGATATTTTATGTATTCTAGAATTATGAGTTTGAAGACTTTTAAGACTATTAAAGTCTTTATTACATTGATTACAATTAAATTTTGTCATAAAAAAATTCCTTATATAAATAAATATAAGGAATTCTTTTGTAACTATTAAATTTGATAAAGTATTTTTACAATTATTTGATAAAAATCAAAATTGCAAAATTGCATAATCATATTTCAATGTCAATTGAATATTGATTGCATCTTCTGTTCCCCAATCAAAGTCACCAAAGTTAGCGTCTCCGATAAATGCACCTTTTAAAGTCCATTCTTCAACTTTATCACCTACAGGTCCTAAAGCATTGAAAGTAATGTCTTTCTTGTAAAAGTCAGAATAACCATCACGACCAGTTACAGACTCATGAGATAAACGAACCCATTCCATTACAGCTTGAGCTGCTGACGGAACTACTGGATCATATAAAGTAATAGATACATCGTTCCAACGACCTTTACCTTTTAATTTTCTTTCTACGTTGATATGCTCTATTACCACATCACCGAAAGCGATTCCAGGACGATTTGTCGCTTTGATTAAGTATGCAGGGATACCTTCAATATACATAATGAAACGGTTTGCTACTTTTGGTTCAAAAGCGGTAAACATTATTTCGGTTGGGTCTAATAATTCAGCCATTTTATTTTAAATTTAAAGATTAATATTTCTTTCAATAATAACTACCATTTGTATTTATTTTCTTTTAAAAGTATAATGGTTTGTAAAAGATTTATATATTTATTATAGGAATTGAACCCTACGTAGAAAATATGCCTAGACCTAAACAACAAAGACAATTGAAAAAATGCAAAATGTGTGATGTGCATTTTGAGCATTTACCATCATGGAATAAACAATATTGCAGTAAAAAATGTGCAAATGCAGACCCCAAAGTTAAACAAAAACAACGCGATGCTTTACAACTAATATGGGATGCAAAAGGACATCCTATGACTCACAAAGACATTCAGAAGAAACATAAATTAACAATGACTTTGAAATATGGAGTTGAGCATGCATTGTGTAGCAATGACATTTTATCTAAATCTAAACAAACTAAATTGAAAAAATATGGAAATGAAAATTTCAATAATTTAGATAAAGTACATGCAACTAAATTGAAAAAATATGGAAGTGCTACTTACAACGGTCCGGTGAAACGAATGATAACTAAATACAATGACATATTAATAAAATGGAAACATGTCGTTCCTATGTTTACTGAATTAGAGTATAATGGAGTTGATAATACTCAATATTCATTTCAGTGCAATGAATGCTTTAATGTTTTTCATTCATCAATTGACAATGGCATTATTCCAATATGCCGAGTATGTATTCCTACTCAAGCAGTAACTCAATCAAAAGGAGAAAAAGAATTAATAGAGTATATACGATCTCTAGCCCCTAACTGCGTAATTATTGAAAATGATCGTACAATATTATCAGGAAAAGAATTAGATATTGTGCTACCTGAATATAATATAGCTATTGAGTATAATGGATTGTATTGGCATTCAGAAAGTAAATTAAATAGCAAAAAATATCATTTAAACAAGACTAAACAGTCTATATCCGCAGGTTATTCATTGATACATATATTTGACTATCAATGGCATCAAAAGCAAGACATTGTTAAATCAATTATATCTACCAAGCTTAAGTGTAATACTACTATCCCGGCAAGAAAATGTGTCGTTAAAGAAATTAAATCAAAAGTTAAAAATGATTTTTTAAATAAAACTCATTTACAGGGTTCGTGTAATTCCAGAGTGAATTTAGGATTGTATTACAATGACAATTTAGTTGCTGTATGTACTTTAGGAAGAGCTCGTTATACTAAACAATATGAGTGGGAGCTTATAAGATTTGCTTCAGAATTGAATTGCACCATAGTTGGTGGCTTTTCTAAATTACTATCGTATTTTATTAAAACGTATAATCCAAAAAATATATTTACTTATTGCGATAGGGCAATAAGCAATGGAAATGCCTATTTTAAAAGTAATTTTAAATTAATAGGCGTTACTTCATCTAATTATTTTTACTTTAAAGGAGCTAATGTATACTCACGGGAGCTATTTCAAAAACATAAATTACAAAGTAAAATTGCAATATTTGATAATACAATAACTGAGTATGAAAATATGTTGATTAATGGATATGATCGGTATTGGGACTGTGGTAATTATAAATTTTTATATACTCCTTAAAAGTTATCAATTATATTGGCAGTAACACCTACACACATCAACGTATTCAGTCAATCTATTTGTTTTAATATAAATATATACTATCGTAAAACCAAAAGAAAAGCCCCAATTTCTTGAGGCTTTTTCTATAAAAATAATTTATTACGCTCCTGGGAATGCAGCGCCTGTCGGTAAAATGTTGAAGTCAATAATAATGAATTCAGCGGTCTTGGCAGGTTGCAAAAAGATTTGACCATACATAATGTTACGATCAATTACATCTGGAGTGTTATTTGACTCATCCATTACAACACGGAAAGAATATAAACCTTGACGTTGTTGTACTGATTCTAAATATGGATTACAAATATTTAAGAAACGGTTACGAGTTGCAGCGGTATTTTGTTCAAATACTAAATACTTAGTTGCTGATGCAATGTATTTCTTAACTGCAATTAATAAACGTCTTACATTGATTCTATCCAAAGCAGACGGCTTAGCTTGAAGTGTTTTCTGACCCCATACACAAACACCTTGACCAGGGAAAGTAGCAATAGGATTAACACGGCCTTCATATAATTCATCTCTTTCAGCGTGAGTTAAACGAGTATAAGCGTCTATTACAGAAGTTAAACCACCACGATTTAAACCTGCAGGTGCATACCATTCAGCAGCTACCCTATCATTAAATGCTAACACACCCGGAATAACAACACTTGGTGGAACCCATACTGGCTTATTAATACCAGCGTCTAGGATTTTAACCCATGGATAGTAAGTAGCAGCATAATTGTTATCAAAAGTGTCTACCTCTCCTGTTACAGTTGCAATATTAGCAGTTAAACCTGCAGCGTCAAATACAAAGAAAGTATCTCCTCTGTCTAAACACATATTAGCAGCGTAGTCAATTACGGCTGAGTGATATTGCTGAATAACACCTGGAAGAATTAACATATTAATATCTAATTCGTCAGGATTGGAAACAGCATCAATAGCATTTTTATACACTGAATAATCTTTGGCTGTATTAGAACGCAAATCATATCCTTGAGTATTTGCAGCTACGATATCAGCTCCTACTAAAATTCTACGATTAGGCTGAACACCATCTGCACCTCCTTGAAAAGGAACAATAAATTTACGAGAATCAATTACGGTATTAGTCGTTAAGTCAATTGAACCAGAATAAGGTGCAGCTGCTGTTGGGTAGCTTGCTCCAGCTTCTTGATTGAAATTGGTTAATAAGAAATTAGCATTGGATCCTGTAGTTGCGCTTGTCTTAGGAGTTGGTTTTAAATAATTAATATTATCTGTTCCAGCAAAATCATAATCAAATCCAAAGAATTTACGTTTATTGTAAGTACCATTTATAGTCTGAGCAGCTACGAAGCTAGCAGTTGGTACATTTGTAAATGCTGAAGGAGTTGGATTATATAAAGCAGCAAATCCGAAAGGAACTAACTCTACAGAATAAACACCTTTAGATACGTTGTCGTCGACTTCTACATACACGTATTTAGATTTACTTGGATAATCGCCATTAGCTATAACCTTTCCAGATTCAAAAGTTAAATAACGGTCACCAATTACTCTAGAAATGAATCTAGTTGAATTAGGGTCTAAATTTACATTGTCAAAAGATTCTAATACATTAGCACGAACATCTGAATCTTGAGTGCTATATGGAGAGCCTACTGCTGTTAATTTAGTTTGATCAACTGCACGAATAGTTACGGTAAATGATCCATATTCTGAACCTGCTACTGTACCTGCTGCTTTGATGTTTGAAATTGCAACTTTAGTTTCATAATTAGCGTGAACTCCGTCAGCGTGTGTATGAAGTTTAAATAGATTTTGACTTACTCCATTTACTTTTTGTGAAATGATATATGGAGTTTGAGCTTCTAAATAAGCATCAGAGAAATTAAATGAACCTGATTGCAATGTTATTGTACAAGCCGGGTCAGCTGCTAGCGAAGCAGATGCTGCTGTTCCAAAGAATGTATATAAATAAGCCGGAGTGGATGATACATTAGCTTGCTTACTAAATACCTTAGACATATAGTTTGCGCTTAAGCTAGACAATGAAGCGCTATAAATAGCACTTGAAGGTCCTTTTGCATTAGGGAATGCAGCGGTGTCTACTGTATAAGATCCTGAAATTTGAATTACAAACGATCCACTAGTATTAGCGGTTACTACTGATTGATGAAACAAGTTTGTCGTTGCATCATAAAATGCATCTGTTTCAGATAACACTTGAGAAGGGTGAAGTAAAGCAATTTGTCTACTTCCGAACGATCCTGTAGCTACTACTGCAATTGGATTAGCTAAGCTATATCCGTCATCATGTAATGTTCGAACAACTGTTAATTGTCCTGAATTGTTTAAATACTCCTTAGCGGTGTAAGGTAAGTATAAGTTTGGATTTGTGTCTCCGAAAATTTGCACAAACTCTCCATAGGATGTTACTGAAATTGGCACCATTGCCGGTCCTTTAATTGTCGGACCAATAAATGCTGCGCCAATATTGGCAATACCTTGAGGTAAGAAAGACAAATCTTTTTCTTCAGTAAACACACCGGGGCTAACGATTTTTTCTGCCATTGTAATTTATGATTAATTGATTGTTAAAGATTTTTATCTACTTATAAATATGATTTAGTTGACTCAAACAGATGGCGTAAACTCACCAGTTTCAATGTTAATTTCACCTTGGCCATATTTTTTAGTAACATCTTCTGCAAATTTAATTTCTTCTGTTTGAATAGTTAAATAATCATTTGAAAATGTTTGCTCTAACTGAGCTAAACGATTAACTTGAGAATTTAATAGAATTTGTTCTATTTTTAACTGACCTAATTTAGCTGTGATATCAGCATATTTGGTTTGAAGACTATTGATAGCCTGAATCTCTTCTGGAGATATTTTGATTGGATTTGCCATAACTAATTTATATTATTATTATATATTATATATTATATATTATAATTAATATTATTTATTAATATATTATATATTTAATATAATTATAGTATAACCATTTCAAACATTGACTATGACTGAAAAATTTATTGTTCTAAACCAATCTTCTCCTGACAGAATAGGTTGTACCTTCCCATTGAACATATGTTTTTTGTTCATCAACTAATTTTCTAACTGGTTGTATTAAAGTTTCTAGCACTTCTTTTAGATAATTCCTCGTTAATAAATTTAATGTTAGCTTGGTTTTGTTCAATGATTGCTAATGAATCATAAACTATAGCCTTTAATTCAATTATTGAATAGTCTTCAATTGTTTTTTCCGTTGCAACTTCATTAGCAACTTCTATGTTATCTGGTTTCATTAGTTTTCAAAGTTTTCAGGAGTTTCAGTCATAACAGCATAGCCTTTTACGCCTTCTGCAATTTCAAATTCAAGGATATTACCTACTATAATTGGGTTAATTAAAATGTCAGCTCTTTCAGCTAAGAAAGTTTGTACGTCATCTGTAAGTTGACTGATACCAATATTTGTTGGGCAGTCAGGTTTGTTAAAATAAATTAGTGTTTTCATGTTTTTTTTTGTAAATATAATATTAAAGAAGAGTGTATTCAAATTTGATAACAGTATTTGTAGATACCGCACTAGTATCCATTATAATTTCAGTGTTAGTAGCAGACGCAGTTATTGTAAAACCGATTGTCGAAGTATCTCCAATGTCTTGAGATTTTGTATCTGTTATATTAAAAGAAGATCCAGCGTTATTTCTTACTGCCATAAGAGTACCCGCTCTCATATTTGCATAATTTTGCATTACCGGTGGGCCAATACTCCATAACACATATTTTACAAAAATTGCATGATGAGTATATGCGGAGAAGTCGGCTGTAATAACTGAATTAGTGCCTGGAGCAAACGTTCCTTCATTTGCAAATGTCTTAGAAACATTTCCAATATTTGTATACGTCGAAGCTTCAACATAAGACCCAGATAAAGTTGTACTTACTACAGAGTTCAATCCAGTAACATTGCTAGATAAAGCTAAGCTGTCTGTGGACTCGACAACTAAATTAGTACCAGCTAAGTCTGTTAGTAAATCACCATAGGTAATGTATTTGCTAGCTCCGTCATTGATATAAAATTGATCTGAAGATGTTAAATCTGATACACTTGTATTCGGGAAAGCAGCAGTAATTCCTGTTAAGCCAGTACCATCACCTTTGAAAGATCCGGTAATTCCTCCCGTGTCTGCATTGATAGTTCCTAGTATAGATAAAGATCCTGTAATATTTACATTTCCTGTTACACTTTGATTTCCTGCAAAGGTATTCGAACCTGTTGTTGCAAATCCTGTCGTCGACGTCGATAACGCGTAGTTAGTTAATGAAGAAGTTAAAGCATAAGACCCAGCGTTTAATCCACCTAATCCATTTGAATCAGTTACAGCTCCAACTACATTAGCTCCAGCTACATACGAAGCCGTAGACGCTAAAGTTGCATTAGTAGCCCAACTAGAAGTTCCAAATAATGATCCTGTAAATGAAGAAGCATTTACACTTCCTGTTACAGTTAAATTTCCATTTAGTATTCGAACACTGCCACTAAATCCAGCAGCATAGTTATTAGTAATTGTTGCATTAGTTCCTGCTGTTGCTGCTTCTACGTATAAACCGTAAACATTTGTAGCAGTACTAGCACCAGTAAAAGCAAGTGTATTAGAACTAAAGTAATTGAAGTATTGAGTAGTTAAAGTCCCTGTTAAAAATGTTTTAGTAGACCCTGTAATTTTAAAATAAGGCGCATTTGTACTTGCTACTTGATTTAAGTCTGCACCGCAAGTAAAAGTAAATGGAGTATTTGAACCTCCATTTTTTAATGTAGGTGCAAAAGTTACAGTATTAATATCAAACGTATGTAAAATATTACCATTAATTAATAATTGTATTCCAGACTTGCCATTCAAATAAGTATTACCTACTGTTTGATGTGCTGATAAAGAATAATTAGTCGTGTCAGGAGTTGTTGTATTTAAATAAATAGCTGCCCTAGCTGTACTTCCTGATTGTGAACCAATATCAATCCACGCTGTATCTTGACCTATCCTAACTAATCTTTGTGATGCAGTTACAGCATTTCCAATGTTTACAAAATCACTTCCGGTAACTAATGCTCTTATTGAACCTGTTACGACTAAACTACCAGTTATAATAGCATTTCCGGTGTATGGAAATACAGGAGCATATGTTGAAGCGTATGAAGCTGTTATTGAATAAGATGCAGAAATTGAATTTTGCGACTGCGAAGATGAAATAGCGTAAGAAGCGCTTATAACACTACCACTATAATAAGATGCAGTCGTAGCGTATGATGCACTTACAGCTTGAAAAACATACGAAGCGGTTTGTGAGTTTGAAGCACTTAATGCTAGATTTCCATTAGTAAATATAGATCCTGTTATAAATGAAGCTGTACCAAGTAATGAACCTGTAATCCCACCGGTTACGTTTAATGAACCTGTTACATTTAAACCACCTGTTAGTATTTGAACACTACCACTAAACCCAGCAGCGTAATTGTTTGTTATTGTAGCATTAGTTCCAGCAGTAGGGGCTTCTACGTAGAGACCATAAACATTGGTGAATGTGCTTGCTGCTGCCGCAGCCAAAGTTGTGGTCTTTAGCCACCAGTCACGATGATTTGTTACAGCTCCAGTTGCGTAAGTTTGAGTTGAGCTATCTTGTTGTAAAGTTGGTGTTTCTGTACTCGCAGTTATTCCAGTTTGATTTGCTGGGGTAAATAAAAATCTAGGAACTGCTCCACTTGATGTTGCTCCAGTTACTTTAAACCTTACTGCGCTATCAGTTATGAATGATATTTGCTTAGTTGCTTGACCTATACCAACGGTAGCATCTGCAGTTGATGATATTGATGCGTTCGCAATGCCGCCGCCGCCGTAAAACTTAGCAATTAAATTAGAATCATCAATGGTAAATGCGGTGTAACCTGCGCTATTTATTATTTTAAATAATGTTATTCCTGTTGCTGAATTAGTTTGACCATTAATAACTAATCCAGTCTGGCTGGCTATTGGAGTTAGTATCAACCCACCATTAATGCCCATTCCATAATTATTAGTTATAGTTGCATTAGTCCCTGCTGTTGATGCTTCTACATATAGACCATAAACATTAGTCGCTGTACTCGCTCCAACAAAACTAACCGTGTTAGCACTAAAGTAATTGAAGTATTGAGTTGCTAAAGTTCCTGTTGCCCATTGCTTATTCGCTCCTGTTATTTTGAAGTTTGGTATGTTAGTTGATAAGGTTTGGTTGGTATTGGCTGCGTTTGTAAAAGTAAATTGCGTTATAGCCCCTGATGCAGTAACGGCTTGTTTAAAAGATGTTGCATTTATTGTGAATCTTGCTTTTTCGCTTCCTGAACCATATCCTCCTGCTGTTAATACCCATCCACCTGTTGCATTTTCATTTGTTAAAAATGACAAAGTTGGTGAGTTAGTTGCAACACCTGCTGTATTATTATCATAAAAAGTTCCTACACCACCTGCCGTATTAAAAGCATTTAATGAAGAATAAGTTGTATTATTATCACCTAAAACTTCTATAAATGAATATCCTGTTGCATTTGTGTTTTGAATATTTGCGCCAACATAACTTGCAGGTACACTTTTTATTAAATCAAAATCAAAAGCAGGAGAAGTTGTGCCTAATCCTAGTCTATTATTCACTTCATCATAAGCAGAAGTTCCAAATAGTATTTTGCCCTTAGTTGCATTTGAAGTTGATGCTAAAGTTAAAGTTCCACTTGCTGTACTTGCTCCGTTAACTAATGGACTAAATATTGAACCTGTTACGACTAAACTACCACTTATAATTGCACTGCCTGTAAATGGAAATACAGGAGCATATGTTGAAGCGTATGAAGCTGTTAATGCTTGTAATGCATAGGAAGAAGTTGTTGAATATGAACTACTTACTGCTTGCAATACATATGACGCAGTAGCTACAGACATTGAACTAGTTGCAATTGTAAGTACATAATTAGGTGCTAATGATGCTGTTAATGCATAACTACTACTTAATGATTGGTTAGTATAACTAGCTGTACCTTGTAGTGATCCAGTAAATGAAGTAGCTTCTATTCCTCTAGGAGCTACTAATCTACCATTATTTTTAAATTCCCATAAATTAAATAGTGAGCTTGAGTTTGTTGTTATATACACACTAAAATCATCAACGTTAACAGAAGATGATTGATTATATGATAGTAATTCAACAAATCCACCCGGTGCTCCTGCTACAATATCAATATATCCAGGATAAGCATTGCCGTAATAAGTTGATGTTATTCGAGCTCCACTAGCAAATGTTATTGAACCGCTTATTATTTGATTACCTATCACAGTTAATCCTGAACCTGATATTAACAATGATCCTGTAATTATTGCACTTCCTGAGTATGGAAAAGTAGGTGTTGAAGAGGCATTTACTGCATACGAAGCTGTTAAAGCGTATGATGCACTTACTGCTTGTAAAACATAACTAGCTGTTTGAGCTGTTGTAACGTAAGATGCTGTATTAGCTGATGTAGCAAATGAACTACTTACTGCTTGTTGAACATAAGAAGCTGTAGTTGACGTTCCAAATAATGATCCTGTAAATCCTAATGTTGAGATAGTTGATCCTGTTATAATTAAACTTCCTGTTATAATTGCATTTCCGGTGTATGGAAATGAAGAAGCGTTAGCAACATAAGATGCAGTCGTAGCGTATGATGCACTTACAGCTTGAAAAACATACGAAGCAGTTTGAGCATTTTGAGCATAACTTGCAGTTTGAGTTAATACTACATAAGATGCGGTTGCTGCAAACGATGAACTTATAGCTTGTGTAGCGTATGATGATGTACCTTGTAATGAACCAGTTATACTTGGTATATTTACACTTCCTGTTACTTGTAAACTTCCTGTTATAATTGTTCTACCATTTATTGTTTGATTACCATTAAATGTATTTGAACCAGTAATTGCAAATGAACCGGTGTCAATTGTTATTCCACTACTATTTAAAGCAAATGATGCAGTTTGTGCATAACTTGCACTTGCAACACTACCTGATATTTGTCTTCCTGCTATTAATGACATTTTATATGAATTTTCCTATTGCGACTATTTCGTCTGTTAATGCTAATGTGAAACCTAATTGTGCTACATCAATAATTAAAGTACTTACATTACTACTTTGAGTAAAAGATACTATTGCTGTTCTTTCTAATAAAACTCCATTGACATAAAATATAAAATTATCTATACTTGTATTTGGTAATGATGACGGAGCTGCTAACCAACCAGAAGCAAATGTTGCTGAAGTAGTTGAAGTAACGGTTCCTGTTTTTTGTGTATTTGAATTAATATATACCAACGCAGCGTTAATATTTGCTGGATTTGCAGATTGACTTCCACCTGGTATACTCGGTCCCGACAAAACTGTCATAGGGCTTAATCCCGTACTCGATGTTGTCGTTTCAAATGTCATATCAACTTCAAACGCAGTTACAATTTTATTAACTGGATTAAGTTTATACATTGCAGGAGCATTAGGCCCATGAGTATTTAATATATGAGCCTTTGTTCTCATTCCCATAGTAGCTCGCACAATTCTATCATCTCCATTGGCATTTACAGATTCAAATGAAGGAGGGTCAATGTGAGTTATAAATTTATGAGCATCACCAAATGCTTTACCATCAAACCAAATTAATTGCTCTACAACTTCATTTAATTGAATAGAGTTATTAGTCCAAATTAAAAGCTCATATTCTATTTGCACAAATTTTGGAACGTCTATGGAATAAAATTCTTTAATAGGCGAAGTTTGAGATAAAGAAAACCTATCATATCTATTTGCCTTAGTATACTTTCTTTCAAAAGTAATTCGAGCGTCTGCAGTTTCTAAAACTTTTAAATCTTGAATGTCTTCTCTTTTAGATACTGAATTTCTTTTAATCATAATCATTGGAGTAAGTATTCTTCCTTGATTATCTCTTAAATATCCATGCTTTTGTACTGACGCCCATTTCTCTCCTGCTGCAAATAAAATAGGCACTGTAATAACAGAATTATCTTCTATACATGTTGGATTGATAATATTTTCCAAATGCCATTTAACTGCATAGTCGACGTCATATAAAGCAATAGACACATCTTTAACTGTACCATCTCGCTTCCAATCTTCGCCTGTAGCATTACGTTTTACTTCTTTATTGGAAGAAAAAGTAGATTCTGTCTTATTTGGTTTAAGTGGCCTCATTATAGATTTTTAGGTAATATTTTATTTTTAATTGTTTCTGAATTACCAAATCTAGTTTTAACAATATTAAGTTTAGATTGACGAGTCATATGTGCTTGACATATAATAGACACGCTATAACCATGAGTTGACCCACCAAACCAATTGTCAGGATTTTTACCTGCAAAATTTTGGTTTTCTTCAATTCCATCAATTTCAAAAAATCTTGAACGATATTCTAAAGTATCTCCAATTTCTATTGAAATATCTAAATCAACTAAATCATCACGAAGAAAAGCAAATGTTGCTGTTTGAGTAACGTCGGATCCATAATCTTCAGAAGTCCATTGTTGAGCGTCTACATTAGCTAAACATGGAATTAATGTCGGAGCATCATAAACCTTATTATCAGACTCGTCATATAAATTAGTATCCGTAGCTACTAAGTTTATTTTGTAAACTAGCACCTCGGTATCTATGATACGATGAATTAGTTCTTTATTTATATTTCTAAATAAAGATATGTCTCTTTCTCCTCCAAATAATGCCATTATCCTATATAAATTACCATTGGTACCTTATTTAATTGAGACTGCATATTGTCTGCTTCCTCTGTCATTTTAGCTAATTGTGATTGACGAGATACTGCTTCTAGGTTTTCTCTTATTTGAGTAACCAACGCTTCTTTTTCCGTTTGCCCCTGTGCTATTAAATCAGCTCCATTTAATGTAACTTCTGCTCCTGGTATAGGAACAGTGCTGTATTTATTGCGTATATTGCCTAACACTTCCTTAGCTAGTGCCAGGGTATACTTGAATATCCACTGCTTGCCCGCTGGATTAATGTTGGCGTATGTATGTAATTCGTAGGGTGCATTTGAAAAGTCTCCTACTACATTTGACCCGGATGCAAAGGCATAAGCTTCTGCCGCTCTGTCTTCTGTAGTGATATATTCAATATACATTGTATAATCATACGTCGGTACCGGAAATATTTTAACTCGAGTCCCAGCTACTTGAAAACTATAAGCTGACTTGCGAATCATATCATTAAACTCAATAGCCTGAAGTCTTAATAAATCGGCATATATGGGCATCATCATAAATGATACGCCTGGTGAATAGTTACCCCAACCAAAATTTTCTAACATTGTTTGAGAGCCTAATCCAGTACCTATAAACGGGTCAAAGTATCTAGTAATAGCAGGAGGATTGTCATGAAAGATTTTTTTAATCTCTACAGTCTTTGTGCTGTCTCCGGCTCCTTCATATACAAAATTAGCTAGATCGTATACTTGCTGCCCAGTCGTAACTGCTACTGAAGCTGACTTGTAAATTAAATATCCACCCGATCCTGCTTCTGTTCCATAGTTCTTAGATATATTAATTAATCTATCCAAAGTAGGATTAACAGGTTTTGCTGTTAAATTAGTACCTGTCTTTGTTCCTTGTAAATTAAATAAATTATCTCTAATAGCATATTGATTTAATTGATTAGAATATTCTAACGTGGCTTCTTCAAAACAAGCATAGAAATGTTTAGATTGAAGTTCAATATCACTTAAAGGCCATCCTAATCGAGTCCCACACCATGATGCAACTTTATCTGCGTGTATTGCAAATGTCGCATCTGTATCAAAAAATTGAAACGGAGTTGATCCTGTAGTAAAACTACTAGAACCCGGCCATATTGGAATTTGTACTGCCATGATAGTATATCTTTATTAATAAATATCATTACAGTAAAAAAGGTCCAAAAACAATTGGACCTTCTCACTTAATATGTATTAATATTATACTAGTAAAGAATAATATTCTTTGAAATGTTTAATACGATCAGGTAATCCAATTGTACCGCCATTAACTCTTTTAGTTACTGCAGTTACGGTAGCGTCGTCTGCTCCTTTATCACAAATTAACCAAAGATTATTGTTGTTGAAAAAGAATGCTGCTGAAGCTAATGGATATTTAGTAGCTACTAAATCTGGGTTTGATAAAATATCATCTTCAACCGTTTTGTCAAATAATGAATAGTTAGATTTACCCGTTAATTGTATATATCCACGACCTCTGAATTTGAATCCTTCTCCTGAAGCTTCATCTCCATTACCCATTCTAGCTGAATAAACTTTATTAGCTATTTTTTCTGGATTGCGAGCATATCCAGCTGCTGTAGTAGCATTGAAATATTTACCAAAGATTTTAACTAAACCATCTGCTGAATAATTTAGATTTTCAGATACCGCTTTAAAGCCACCACTTTCATGACCACATTGAGCTAAAAAATGAGCTAAACGTAAAGTGTTAGTGATATTAAACTTTGCTGCTGTGTCTGGAATTTGTGCAATAACTGCATCAGGAATATGTCCTTTAAGTTTGTCTGGTGTTATCATATTAGTTAAAATTTAATGTGTTCTGCTTCTGTTGTGTGTATAACCTTTAAACTAATCTCGGGATATTGTGACTGAAGCGCTTCAACCGCTTTTATATTTTTATAAGAGTCGTCAATAAACACAATGTCATTGTATCCTTTCTTTATTTCTTTTTCTATGTAGTCTGCTTTTTTCTGTGGATTACCGTCCCCTAAAGGAACTACATACACGTCTAAATTATATAATTTCTTTAAATATCTTTTTACTGGATATCCTAATAGTCTAGCAGTTAATATCGTTGTCTTAGTCGTTGAAGACTCAGCAGCTTGTTTAAGTAGCTTTATATTTGCTTGAATAGGTACTGCAGTTTTAATAACAGTATTGAATTCTTTAAAATTAAATACATCTCCTTTTTTAGGTTTATATACTGCAAATTCTGCAGGAGTTAAAGTAAATTCTTTTCCGTTATTTTTAACATATATATTTGATTTCACTTTTGCCAAAGTATCGTCAAAGTCAAATATACGAAGTTTCTTAACTGCTGGTCCTTCATTAATTGATTTAAACGTGTCTTTAAACGTGTATACTTTACCTAATTCATATTTAGGTAGATACTGTTGCATTGCCGCTCCAAAGTGATTATCTAATATGTCTGCCATTATGAATTATATTCTTTATATACATTTAATATTTCCGGAACAATTGGATGTCTGTGGTTTTTAAGTAAAGTAATTACCTTTACCCCTGGTACTCGTGCTTCTAGCGTTTTAAAGAAATCAATGCCAGATTCTTTTTTATTCCTTAAATCAATTTGCGAAGTATCTCCACAAAAAATCATTTTAGAATTTAAACCCAAACGACCTACAATCATTTCTGTTTGATTGCCATTAACATTTTGTGCCTCGTCTACTATAACCACTGCGTTAACAAATGTCCTTCCCCGTACAAACGCGAACGGCAGAATCTCAATGTCTTGGCTTTCGACCATCTTATCGACTGTCTCTTTATTGTACAACATGTATAAGTTGGCATAAATTGGAGCTAACCATGGATCCATTTTTTCTTTTAAACCTCCTGGTAAATACCCAATGTCATCGGCCGCTGCAACGACAGGACGAGTTATAATAATCTTTTCAACTTGACGAGTAAAAAACATATCCAATGCTATTTGACACGCCAATAGTGTTTTTCCGGAACCTGCTTGACCTTTTAATAAAGTAACGGTATTATTTAATATGTCTGCCTTAGCAGTTTTTTGTTCTTCATTTAATGTTAAATGAAATTTAACTGGCCCTTTTGGTTTTCTCTTTTCTGAATTGTTTAATTTACTAGGTGATTCCATAATATAACCTTTTAATATAAAATTTATTTACTTTGATCTTCTACCATGTATTCATGTACACTATTAATATAATCTGATGCCAATGTAATATATGCTGATACCCATCCTGATAATTCCTGCCCTTCTTGTATCATTTTATATAATGTGGCTCCGTTAGTTATCATAGCACGCAATTCTGCTTTGGCCATTGCAGCTTCATGATCATGTTCCTTCGCCGGTAACATATTGCTCATTTCTTCTTTTACCATTTTTTGAACGGCTTTTCTAAGTTTATCCATAATAAGTTATTTCTAATAAATATCAGGATCGTTCCTTTTAATCAGTAGAAAAGGGGCTAATTACTAACCCCTTTTCAAACTTAACGATTAAGCCTCAGCGATTACACTAAGTGTAAACCATGAACTTTAACAACGCCATAAAATTCGGGTCTAACCATTTTCTTAGCATAACGAGTCATAACACCTTTACGTGGAGTAAAGTTAGTCGGATCGTACACTAATGGAGTCATAATTAATGGAATGTATGGAGCATATACAGCGCCAGTCTCTAAGAATTGAGAACCACGGTAACCTAATAAAATAACGTTTTCAGTCATATATGGGTTTTTGTATACAGTGAAGCGGCTATTTAATAAACCTACTTTTTGTACACCCATTGCAAACTGCATTTTGTCGCCATTAGTATCAGCAGCATATCCTGGGATAGATTCTAATATAGTAGCAACATCAGGAGAACAAACCATAAAGTTTGCACCACCACGCATTGTCTTTTGGTGAATTTTGTTTGATACCTTTTGTAACTTAGTACCTAAAGTTTGAAACCAAGTGTTTTGAGTATAAGCTTGAGCAGCAGCGTTGCTAGAAGCAGCAAAATTGTCTGTCGAAGAGTTATATTCAAATCCTAATTGTGCAGACCAAGATTCAGTAGTCACTGCATTTTGGATTAACATATCTAAAATTTCTAAGTCAATCTCTTGAGAGATATATTCAGATAACATAGAAGTCAATTCAGCTTCAGCATCAATTGAATGGTAAGCATTTAAATCTTGAGCAAATTCTGGAGACCAAACTGCTTTTAACTTACGAGTTTTAGCAACAATAGCTTCAGATTTCAATTCAACATTAATTTCTGGAATATTGATGTCTGTTCCTGTTCCTGCAGTATCTTCAAAGTCACCACGAGCAGCTGCTGTTGGTTGTTTTTGATATTGTACATTAACTGCGGCTAATGCAGCGGTAGCTACAATAGAACCAGATACAATAAATGTAAATGTAGTGTCATTTACGTTTTTAGTAAACTGTGGGAAATAAGCAGCAATATGACCAACACTAGAACCTGATAATGCGTAAGCACGAACACCTTCTAAATCTGGGTTAGTTAAAGCAGCAGCAGCAACAGTGATTTTCTTGAATGCACCAGCAGCAATTGAAGCAGAATAAGCTGCAGTAAATTTGCTGTCATAGTTAAATTCATCAGAATCTAAATCAGCAGTCATGCTTAAAGCAGAGCTAATTTTGATTTTAGTAGCGTCTGGAGAATAAGATCCAGAAGCGTCAATAGTAGCAGTGGTTTTGTTAATTGAATAACCGAAACGACCAGCACCATATAAACCTTGGCTTGGATCTGAAGTTGTGTTAGTTACACCGAATACAGAGTTATTTTGGTAACCTGAATCAGGGCTAGATAATGAGTTACTATTACCAGAAGTTGAGTTAATGAAACCAGGTTGAGCTGAACCATATTTGAAGTCCATGTAAAATACTAGACCTGATGGTAAATTCATTGGCTGAACAGATACGAAGTCTTTAGCTGCGATTTCAGCAAATACTCTACGTACTAAAGGTAAAGCAACGCCTGACCATTGTTCTGAGTTAGTTGCTGTACCAGTTGAGTTAGCTTCTGTTACTAATTGTTTAGCTTGATTTTCAAGCATAATGGCCATACCGTGTCTATCGTACTCGGTAGTGATGCCTTCTAACAAACCGGTTTTTGCCCATTTGCCTACTAGGCCTTTGGTCTCGTCCATTTGTTTACGAACAGCTGATGTGCTTTCGTTTAAAATTGAATGTAATGACATTTTAAATTTTGTTTTAAGTTAATTAATTATTTTAATCCTGCTAGTTTTTTGAAACGATTAGCTAATTCTGTACCTTCAGAAATTACTTGCTTTGCAGGTTTGGTAGATCCTACCGGTTTTGAAGCAAACGATTCTTTAACTACTCTCTTAGTCGATGGCATTTTAAAGCCTTCAGCTAAAGTCGAATATACTAACTTAACTTCACGTAAAGTAAAAGCTCTATCGAAGTTTTCGATAACTTTCATTTTCTGACCTTCGTTTAAAGTGAAATTACGGAATAATTTATTAGAATATAAAAGTTTAGCATTTAATAAATTTACTTCATTAATTTTACCTTTTAGGAAACGGATAACATTATACGCTTCTTCTAGATCTTCGCTTGACTCTTCTTCTTTTTCATCTTCTTCTTTCATTTCTTCTTTTTCTTCAGTCTCGTCTTCTTCACGTAAAGATTTGATAATTTCTTCAATATTGATATCTTCATCATCATCAGACATTTCTTCGCCTTCTTCCATAGAATCATCCTCTTTAGGTTCTTCCATTGCGGGCTCTTCATCGCCTTCTAATTCTCTGATAATAGATTCTAAATCTAAATCATCTTCTTCGCCTTCCATGTCCATGCCTTCTTCAGTCATTTCTTCTTCTGGCATTTCTTCTTCATCGTCTTCGCCTTCTTCAACTGGCTCTTCTGCAGGCATTCCTTCATCACCCATTTCTTCTCCTTCTGTTGGCATCTCTTCTTCAGCTGGTTCTTCTTCGTCTTCTTCAGACATTTCTTCAGCTAATTTAGCAGACAACATAGATTGAAGTCTTGGAGTGAAAGCTTCCTCAAGAGCAAGTTTAGCGTTGGCTAAGGCTGTTTCTCTTACGGCTTTTGCATCAGCAATTGCCTCTTTTAATAGGTCTTTCATTGTCCTTTTATTGTTTTTTAATTGGAAATAAGATTATTGGAAATCTTAATAGAATAAATATTTTCTAGCACCTTATATAGAGATAAGGTATTGTGCGTTATATCAATAAATATGGGCATGCTTAAGTAAACACGCCCATATGAATGAAATATTTTTAATAAATTTTAAGCAGCTTTAATTTCTGCTTGATGTTCTTTAATATGTGCTATAGGTGCTAATTTCATATTATTTCTTAGCTACTGTCTTAACACCTTTGTCTTTGCTAGGTTCTTCCTTAGCTACGTAATTTTTATCTACCCAATTGAAAAATTTCTTTTTATCTCTAGGAGTTTCTAAATCTGAAGGTTCTTGAATTTTAAACTTCTTCATTGCTTTTGAAAAGAACTTTTGATAATCATCTCCCGAAGCCGCTTCAGTAACCATTCCACCTACATCATAATACTTATTTAAAGTACCTCCGATATCTTCATAAGCAGACTCTAAACGTTGCTGAAGTACTGACATTTCTTGAGAAGTCTTTTCAAATATCTTATATGCTTCACCTAAATGCTTCATATGACGATTAACTGTATTAGCGTCAAACCAATCTTCAGTTTCAGACAAAGTTAAATGATGAGCAGCTTCGATAAGCTCTCCTAAATATTGAGAAGTTTCTTTTAAAGAATGAGGTCTATAAATAGAGTCTGAATGTTCAGCAAATTTATATACAGCTTCTAAAAAAGCTTTCTTTTGCTCAGTAGTCATACTTTGAGTTAAATCTTCACCCTCTTTTAGTAAGTCTGCTAATTTAATAGATTTGTTTGTTTTCATATTTTCTTTTAATTTCATTTCATGCATATGTAACGCAGCTAAATACTTTTTCAAAGCTTCTTTAGTACCTTTAGTAGCACCTACTCGCTTTCCACCATCTTTTTTATAGACAACGTATTTATCTCCTTCTTTCTTATAAGTATAAGGCATATTAAGAAGCTACGTTTACAGTGGTTGAAGTATTGAATCTTGATTTAAACTTACCGTCTTGATACCAGATAGTACCAATATCTCTTCCGTTAGATCCTGCTCCTGGATGAGTATAATTAATTGACACGTTGAATATATATCCACCTACTGAATTAGTTAAAGTAGAGCAAGATACATCTAACGTCATAGAGTTAAATAAAGACTGAAGTACTGGTGTACGTATCTCTTTAGATAAATCAGACATATAATATAATATCTCTGGTTTCTTTTTATCTAAACCCAATACAGCAATAATACCAGTTTTCATTTTAAGTTCTTTTTGAACTCCTTTGATAATTTGCTCTGACGGCTCAACTACTTCTTCGTTAAGTCTTCCTTTTTTGAATTCTAATAGATCTTTTAATTTCATTATCCTTTGTATTTTTTAGGAGTTACGTCGACATTCAATTTTGAATTGTCTTTGGCCTGTTTAGTTTTTTGGCTATAAGCCTTTGGCTTTGTATTATTAGTACTAGCTTTGTATTTTTCTTCTAAATTCATGATTTGGTTTATTTAATGTCTGACAATATATCTGTAATTAAACGATTTACTTTTTCATATTTAGCTGGCTTAATTAAACCATGCTGTACTGACTCATGCATTGCAGTTGGTTTTAGGAAAGCTCCTTGAGTTGATGGATTAGACACAAAGTCAAATGCAATTAATTCAAAGTCGTCTTGCACTTCTACAGACCCTTCTCCTAATTGCTTAACAGATCCTAATCCACGAGAACTAATACCTAATTTAATACCACACTTAAATAACTCTTTTAATATGTTACCTGACGGTGTTGATAAAACTTCTACAGTTCCAACTAAATCATTTTCTTCCCAATGCATTTCTGTTATATTGTGAGAAACATTATTTAGATTTACTACTGAAGAATCTGGATGATCTAATTCTCCTAAAGCTCTTCTTTCTTTTATATTAACGTCAGCATATTTTTTAGCTTCACGCATTAATATATTTCTAGGATAAACTCGTCCATTTTGGTTTTGAGCATCTGCTCTTTGCAATACTCCTTTAACCATTAGACGGCCATTATTCTTTTCCATAGACTCACTAATCATTTCCGGAGAAATGTTAAATGTAATATAGTCTACTATTAATTTCTTATTTTCCATATTAAGACGCTAATTCCTTTAATTGTTTTGATACTCTCAATAAACGCTCACTAATTTTAGAGAGATTTTCACGAGACGATTTCCAATAAACATTGTTGTCTACACCCATTTCTTGCTTTAAACGAACATTATGGTTAACAACTTTTTCAATTTCTTTTAAACCTCTATTAATGTAATTAATTGAGTTATTTATTTTTGCCTTAGGCGATGCTATAGGATCTTTTCTATATTCATTATATGAAATTTCATTAAGATAAAGTTCTTTTGAAAGTCTCATAAACTCAGATTCTTTAACCGGTTTCTTAACTTCTTTTTTAACTTTCTTAACTTTTTTATATCCTAACATTTCAATAGTGTCATCACCTAACTCACCAAAAGCATTAGGAGTTTCATATCCACCTGCACCTGCTGACGTCGACATTTCTTCCATGTCGTCTAATTGAAAGTCGTCTTCCTCATCATCTATTAAGCGAGAATTATCTTCGGGCTCTCCGGATTCTTTAAGGAATTTTTTAAATGTAGTTGTATATGACATAAATTAATTTTAATAATTGTATAATATAGTAATATCACCTGCATCAGATGCAGATACATATCTTAAGCTAATTGGAAATATTTGATGATTTTGACTTGGCTCGTGAAAATCAGCGCCAACATATCCTGTGCCATTTGATGCTGATATGAGTAAACTTCCGGTATTCATAATAAGAAACCCTGCAGGGTTTAAAAATGACCCTGTTGCTATAAACGGATTATTAGTTGTAGCAGTTACGCGAACTGTACGAGAATACGTTGCATTAATTTTTGATGAATTATATGTCGCTGCGGGAGCTGAGTAAGGTCCGCATATTGGATTTTCGTTTGCCATTATTATACTTTCTTAAGTTCTTTTACTAATTCATGATAACGTAACAAACTTAATATATGAGTATCTTTAACTGTTTTAGCAGATGCTATCTTACTTAATAAATTAGATACTTCAGTTAATTTAATTTTAACTACTTTATCATCAACCTTTAAAGTCAATGATTTAAGTGACTTTTGAAGTTTAAAAACTTCTTCTCCTATAAAAGATTTCAATTCAGTTCCTTCTGACACTGCATTAATATAATTTCTTAATATAGATTTCTGTCCTTCATTTAAATCAGAATATTTTTCATTGAATCTATCAACTAAAATTTTATATGATAATAAACGAACTTCTTTGTCTTGTTTAATAAAAGAAGACATTTCATTTAAAGGAGCAATCTTCTTAACGTCTTTACGAGTTATATGCTCAATTAATGTATATCTATTATTAACAGACTCTACAGGGCTATCAGCTATTGTATATTCAAATAACTTATATATAGCAGCTAGAGTTTTATAATTACTAACTTTTGTTTTAAAGAAATCTTCTAATACATAAGTATTTTTAATTTCTTTAATTAAATTATATTTCTGTCTGTTTATAACGGTTTGGTTCAATTTCGCTTTGGCAGCCGATACAGCATCTATTAAATGACCTGCTTTATCTTCTTTAGCAAATTTTTCTTTTACAAGAGTTTGGTACAGGTTTAATTCTTTTGCTAATTCCGTAGATTTAGCAAAATACTTTTTAATAATTGGAATCGCCTTTGAATCATTATTGTTCAAAGTATCCGATGCAACTTGACGTACAAGAAGTTCGAATAGAACACCCGTGTTTTTAAACTTTGAATGCTTTAAATTTTTCATTAATAGGCTTTTTGTTTTCTTAATAATAAATATGGTACTATTGTTCTTTTACTTTATTCTGGGATAATATTTGTTTCATCTAGCAATTTACCTTCAGACTCATTTAATACCTTTGGTTTCTTAGAAGTATACTTAGCTAATCCATACTTTTTAATAGTATCCATAGCTGATTCATTTCTAGAGTTCTTCCAAGCTACTTTTCCAATGGGATCATATCCTCTAGGATGCTCGTGAGTATTATATTTCATACCTTCTTTTGGGCGACCGGCTCCTGGCCAACCTCCTGCAGGTGTTTGTTTTTGTCTAGCTTTTGTATCGTATTTTTTCTGAAGAGATTTATCTACGCCTTCTTCTTTAGTAGGTTCTTTTTTCTCTTCCTTGCCGCCGGCAAATGGATTTGCTCCTTTTTCTTCGCCACCTTCTTCTTCTTCACCTCCTCCACCAAACGGATTTGCTGATTCTTCACCACCTTCTTTTTCCTCTGGCTCTTGATTTTTAGGGTCTGCTGGATCTTTACCTTCTTCTCCAATTTTAGTAAGACGGAAAGTATCTTTACCATCGGTGATTAAACCTGATTGTATTTCTGCCGCTTCATCCAACGTAAAATTAAATATATTTTTATATATCCATTCTTTAGACATTATTTTCTTTTCAATCATATCGCCTGCTAAAGTTACTTTAGTAGCGTATAAAGTTAATTTCTCTTGTTCGTAAATTGTCGACGGAGAAGTCATTGTCAATTCAAAATCAACTAATTCTGCATTTGCAAATCCTTGAGCATATAAATGCACAATAGCAATTTTATGTAATTCAGAAATTACAATTCTTTGAATTCTTTCAATGGTTCTAGCAAATCGAACATCTTCAGCAGCTAGTGTAGCCTTTCCTGAAATTCCTTCTTCATATCCTAAAAATGCTTTGGGAACTTTTAAAGCTGCCATCATTTTATTACGAAGATATTCAATATCGTCAATACCTGTAAATTCCATACCTGCTAAAGTATCAATTTCGGTTCCTGAAGACCCACCCCTTACTGGTAAGAAATAATCTTCAAGCATATTTTGCATATTGAACTTTAAATTATAATCTCCTGTCTGAGGGTCTACATAAGGTACCTTTTTCATTTGATTAATAATTTTTTGCATGTAAGCGTCAACTTCTTGAGGAGGAATATTTCCTACGTCTACTTTAAATATACGTTTCTCAGGAGCTCTCATTACACGATGAATTAACATCGCATCTTCCATTAACGTTAATTGTTTCCAAACTTTTCTAGCTCCTTCAAGCATAGACTTACCATAGGGTAAGAAGTTTGAGTCATTAATTAAACGAAAATGAGCAATCTCAAAGTTTTCATATATAATATTTCCTCCACCTAACTGCTTGAATTGCACGTGGTATGGATTGTCTAATGTCATTCCTTCTTCACGGATAATTTCATATGCAGACATCGGAGTAACATTTACAATTCCAATTTCTTCTTGAATGTCTAAATGCAAAAATAAATCTCCATATTTACACATATTACGAACCCATGGCCATAAATTAAATTCAATGTTTAAAACATCATAAAATAAATTATGTAGTATTTTTTTAATATTTTCATTGTCACTGGTAATGCGCAATACATCACCAAAGTCATCTTTCATAACTGTTTCGTCTGCATAGATATCTAATGCCGATGATAAAATTGCGTCTTGATCCATAACTTCATAATCTGTATACAATTCAGTCTTAGATGAAAAGTAATTGTAATTTGGATTATATGTATTTAATGAATTAGGACGAACCCCATGCAACCTAGTAAATCGATCAATAAATTTTGAGTTATGTGCGTTACCCATTGATTGTAAATGATCATTATCAACTACTTTAAGTTGATTCTTACCCACTTTACGCACGATAACATTGGTATTAAAGAGACGCTTTAATCGACCGTATAATGTTTTATCTGCTGCCATTTTTAATTAAACTATTTAAAATAAATATCTATTTTCCTAATAACCAAGCTTTTTTAAAGAAGCCACGTTAAATCTTCGTCTTCGCCTCTTTTACCGGTGTCCATAGACCATCCAGTTTCTTTTCTCATTCCAGCAGTATTACTGTAAACGCCTCGTCCATTACCAAAATAATCTAAAGTTTTTCTATTTAGATCCATTCCTTGCTGTCGAAGCTTTAAGGCAGTGTCTCTTATCCATAATCCAATAGAAAACGCCATTACTAAATCGTCGTTATAACCATGCTGTGCTTCAGGTTTTGACCCATTCCACACAAAAACATACAACTCTTCTATTAATCGTCTAGAGTGAATTACAGGAACTCGCTCTCTCATGTAAGTATCCAATTTGGAAATTACTAAAGGGCGAGTGCGAGATGAAGTTGTAAACCCAGCTGTCATTGCAGAAGTGTCTCTTAAATCAACATATCTAGCTAATTGTTGAGATACATCTGACAATCCACTATCTTTAGAAGAATAGTATAAATTTTTATAGCCTCTGTCAATTGCTACTTGAATTGAAGCCCAACCCACATTAGCATTTTCAATCACTAGCAAAGCGTCATTGTACTCTGTTGCAATATTCACTAACATATTTCCATATTCTTTAGTGGATATTTGTCCTTTATATTCAGCTACTTGCGTTACAGATTCTACATCAATAACATGAAATGCTGAGTAGTCAGCTCCGTCACCTCGAGCAACGTCAGCTACAACTACATAATCTCTTTGGTAATTTGCTGGTTCCCATATCCATAAATCTCCACTATTTCTAGTTTCAATAGGATCTTTAATATGAGTTGTTTCATACCATTTTAATACCTGACCTTCAATTACAGAATGACCTGAAGTGATAAAGTCGCAGTTATGTGATACAATTCCATCTACTATAAAAATATTTCCGCGATCGACTTCTATAATATCATATAACTCTATAGGCTGAGTTTCGATATTAATATCAATAACGGTCACGATATTATTATCAATTGAATCTATAATACTACCTATTTGAAGCTTGTTAGCCTCTAATTCTAATCTATTACCAATAAATTTATGTGTTTCAGAACATCTTAATATAATATTTGATGATAATGTAATTACATAAATTTTATCTTTTCGTAACTTACGTACGCCGGCAAAATCTTGATACCCATTAGGCGTCAATATTTCAAATCTTGTATTGCGTTTTATTTGCATTTTATTGTTTAATTCTAATAGCTATCTAAATAATCTAAATTATATAAGTCTTCTAATGTTATTTTAAATTCTTCATTAGTTAGCTTATCTCGTACCGTTACTTTTGATTCGCCCCATAAACAATCACATTCTTGAGCTGCTCCTTTAACTCCTAACAATTCATTTTGCTTATCTCTCCATATTTGATCTCTGTCAGGATGAACGTCCCAGCGAAGACGAATAGTATTAAACCTATTTCTACCTTCCTCAGCTCCTACCCATGTTTGATGAAAAAAGTTACCGGTGCCATTAGGAGTGGATAATATAATTGCTCCTCCTCCCGTTGCTAAAGTCTGTTGCGATGATATCCAAATTTCTTCTACATTGGAAATAAACGCAGCCTCATCTATTATTAATAAAGACAATGCTTCTGAACGTCCAGAGTCTCCTGACGATGAAGTTGCTTTAATTTGAGAACCGTTATTAAGACGTAATGATAATTTATTATCTTCTGTTGCTGGCAATTTAAGCCATGAAGGTAAATTTTCATACATGACTTTTACCTTTAATACTAAATTTTTAGCTACTTCTTGTTTAGTAGCGATAACTAGAATATTTTTATCCCCAAAAAACGTCATAAGCCAAAGAGCATAGCCGGCACTTAGAGTTGATATACCTAATTGCCTTGATTTTAGTATGACGTTATAATCGTGATCTCGTAGGTTTCTTAAGGTCTCCTCTTGAAATGTATATAAATGAAAAGGTATTTTTCCTTTTTGAGGATGTTGAATTTGGCAAAACTTTTTCATGAAGTGAACAGGATCTGTTAAACATTTCTTGTACTCTTCTTTTATTATTTCTTTTAATGTCTTTGCTTGACTCATAACTTAATTAATTTAGCGTGCTACAAACCCAATAACAGTGGATGTAATTAGAATTCCTGTAACTATTTTAAATATTTTATTTCTTTTCTTTTCTTTCTTAACGTCTCTTTCCAATCCAGTAATTATATCCACATACTTAACTTCTTTTTGTCTATATAAATCAATTTGAGAAGAATAATTAGCTACTTTACGTACGTAAGTATTAACTAATCGTTCGTTTGTGAAATTTTTTAATTCTAACTCATGCACTAATATTTTAGTTTCAGTTAATTCAGCACGGGTCGAATCACCTCTTAATAAATCTTTTGCTACTTTCTTTACAATACTATCTGGAAAGCAGTGTATTTGAGTTTTATTTGTAACGGTTTGTGAAAAAATCGCCAAGCTCATCATGAGTAGCGGTGTCAATAGCTTTAATTTTATTTCCATAATAATTTTGGATTTGTGTTATTTTATGTTTTGTCGAATCTATTTGACGATCCATAATCATCAAATTATCTTTGTATTGAGTAATAAGACTGTCATACTTTAATTGATCTTTTTTCAAAGCTTCAATCATTTTAGATAAGCTATCTATTTCGCTTTTTTGCTTTGCATACTTATCTACTTCAACTGAATTAGGTGAAGTCATGAATATAACTGCAACTAAAATTGCAATTATAATTAATAATGTTCCTGAAAGTTTATTTATTTGCATACCTGCCTTATATCTTATAAATATAAGACTAGTAATATTATACTATCGTAGCGGGGGCTGAAGGGGTTACTGTCGATCCAATTACTGGCACCGTGCCACCGCCAGCTCCGGAAATTACTTGTCCCGGAGGAACGATAATCGTAGCCGTTCTAATATATAAGTCAATAGCTGTCGCTAAATCTTTTGCTAGCTCTCTTTGAGCAGTTTCAGTGTCTTTAGCAGTTGCTTGTAACTTTTTAAAAGCAGCGTATATTTGTTGTTCGAGTAAAGGTTTAATTAATGGCATATTATATTGCAGCTTTAACTTTATCTAATAAGCCAGCTTTGATAAGCATTTTAACAGCTAGCTTTTTTTCTTGAGTTGATTTAATTTCACGAAATGTATTTAATAAATGAGTAATAGTTTGTGCTGTTACAAACTCTAAATCACGTCCTTCAAATTCATCTACTAACTTTTTAAAATTGTCAAAGTCAATGGATTCATTAAGTATATCACGCAATTTAATCATTTATTTTTTATCTTTAACAGGACCGCCTACTATCCAAGCATTGCAAGTACGAGACCCAGCACATTTGAATTTGTGCATTGTGCAGTATCCTAATTTTCCAGCTTCAATAGTATCCCAAGCGTCCTTTTCAGCTCCTTCTGTATCGTCTGTTTCTGGTTCTGCAGTTGGTACTACTGGCTCTTCTGCTTCAGCTACAGGAGCTTCTTGAGTTGGTTCTGCTTTTGGACCTGGTTCGGTAGAAACTAGTCCTCCTTCAATACAACCTAAAATTCTTGATGTGATATTAAATGCGGCGCAATTATTACAACGAGATGATTTAGCTTCATCTATAGTAGCCATTTTCCATTGCGCAGCTTTTGCTTTCCAAAATTTAATATTTGGATTGTTAGGATTTAAAGGACCATATCCGTATTTATCAATAGCAATTTGACGATGAGCCAAATTAACTTCGATATTTTGAGTAGCTACAGGACATTTAGGAGTTTCTCCTTCTGCTTCCTTTAATAAATCAACTAACTTAATCATTATTTTTTAACTTTGATAATTGTATTGGTAAGCATGGTATCTAATCGTTTATTAACAGATTCTTTTGCATATGGAGGTCCTACATTAATATCTCCTTGACCTTTTCCTCCTAATTTACTTTTAATAGCACTTAATTCAGGTCCGCCAACTTTTGGATCGAATTGAGGCATATCTTTACGTGCTGGAGCATCTGGGTTATTAGGCAAATTGCTTAAATTTTCTCCTATTTTTTCTGCAATTGCAAGTCTTAATGCATAAATAGCTTCTGGAGTGCTAGGTTTTCCAGGTCCTACTTTATCCGTTACTCTATCTCCTAAATCTCCAAGCCATTTTAATACAATATTAATGTCTTTATTAGCTCCTGCAGTTAAATCTTCCATCATTTTGTCATTAAGTAGTGCCCCGGGCGCTCCTTTATCTGTTTGCTTATTAATATTAGACATAATCATTTTAGCTATATCTCCAGCTCCTTTACCCATGATGTTAGTTTTAAATCCTTCAGATTGAGATGGAATATCTTTACCAGGGCCTAAATCAGCAGCAATTGCAATTTGTGCCGCTGCTAGTTTTTCATTAGTGCCTTTGCCAGGCCAATTAACATTAGTTCCTGAAATTTTAGCTTTGTCTCCTCCAATTGAAATAGCACCTGACCATCGATGATGTCCGTCAATAATTAAATCTCCGGAAGTTACAACTCCTTGAGCTGTTGGTCCCGAAGAGATAGCATCCGTAAGCGTTTTAGCTGATCCTAATGGATATGACACTGATTTCATTAAATCAATTTCGCTTTGTGTTGGTTTATAACCCATTGCCTGTCCGCTAGCTGTTGACGTAGCGACAGTATCGTCTGTATTTGATCCGTCTGTTTGTGGATTTAGTAAAATATCTTTACGTACGATATCAGATTTACCTTCAGGGGTATCTAAAAATGCTCTAGTAGCTGCAGGGCCTGTTTGAAATGCTTTGTTTAATTCAGCAGCTAATTCTTCTTTAGATTTAGCTTCTTTTAAAATACCCGCTAACTTTTGTAATCTAGCGGCTTCTGTAATTAATTCTTGTTTCATTTTAATTTATATTATAATATATTACCACATTCTACATGACCAATAATTTGCTTTCCATCTAGGTCCTGGATTTTCACAATGATGCCTAGCTCTATAAGATTTTCTACGAGCCGGAATAGATTTTTTAATTCTCATATTCGGGTCTCCAAATCCTACTTTAACTACATTACCTTTGTCATTTGTTACGTATACAGCACGTTTTCTAGGGCCGCCTGGAGTGTAAAATGGCTTTCCTAATTTAACTTTACGTCCGTGATATTCTGCTTCCTCTATTTTTGTTTTAGAATCTTTTTTTTTTCGATTCTTTAAGCTTCTTTAAATCTCCTACTACTAAATCTGTTGAAGAAGTTTTTGGCATCTTTGCCTTTTTATCATAGTCTGCAGTATCAACACCTTTTTGCTGCTTCTTAGTTCCATTAGCCATCATATCTAACTCAGCTTCAGATTGTCTATAATCTTCAGTTTCATTGTCAAACCAACCTTCCATAGTCGCTGCTCTATTTAAAGCAGTTGCAACTACATCTTGATCTTGTTCCGCAAATTCATCAAAAGCTAATTCATAAAACGCGTCCCAATCATCATCTTCATAATAATTTTTTAATTTGGCTTTATTCTTACCAAAGAATTTAAACACAGCTTCTTCAGAATATTCTGGCTTTTCAATTTCTGTAGCTTCTTTTAATTTTAATAGATCTTTTAACTTAATCATTATTTCTTTCTTTTAAGAGATTTGATAGATTCCTTAACTATTTTGCGAACTCTCATTCTAACTACATGCTCTTGAAGTTTATGATCAAGTAAATCTTGAACATCTTCTTCAGGCTCTGAAGATAATATGCTATGGAAATTAACATCTGCTTTGTCAGCAGCTGCTTCTACAGTTTTAAGTATTTTATGTTGCATGATCAAAGCTTTTTTCAACTTCTCACGCTTTACAGGATCGGACTCGTTAACAAATGCAGTTTTAAGTTTAAGCATTTTAGCTTCTTCAGCTTGCATTTCAAGCATTTTAGCTTGAAGGTCTTCAGTTGCTTTCTTTAGCTCCTTGGATATTTTTGGATTCATATAAATCTTGTGTTAGTTTATTTATAAAATTTTCTTTAAATAAGTTAAATTCATTCTCTATTTTATCGGCTAGCTCTTCACCTGTCATACCGCCAGACCAATTTTCAATGGTGCCGTCTGCATTGGCAAATGTCAATGGATTACGAAACGCAGTAGCTAATTCTTTAGCTTCTTGCTCTGCATCCTTTAACCAATTCTCTGCATTAGCTAACATTCTTTGCTTTTCATACTCTTCATATTTTCCTTCAATACGAAGATTATGTTCAAGTTCTACTTGACAATCGAAACAATGTTTTTCTAATGCCCAAAACTTTTTATCTAAACGCTTTGCCATTGCTTGGTTACATTTAGGGCACGCAGCAGGCATTTTTGTTTTTGCTAGCATTTCACGCAATTCATCAAGTTTACCTTTTTGAATTTTAAACCCATTTCTTTGTTCCCATTCAACTCCATGAATGTCTAACCAAGTTTCTCCAACTTCACGCTTTTGTTCCGTACCTTTACCTCCCGCAAATCCTATAGTTTGTTTGGTTTGCGTTTTATGAGTTCCGTCTAACATTTGTCGGACAGCTCTTATATTTTGTAATTTTGCCATAACTTTTATATATAATTATCTACTTTCTAAAAGAACTGGCTAATCCACCTAATATAAATTTTCCGGTAATTTTAAAGGGTTTGGCGTAAATTGATTTATCTCTGATGACAATTCCTTCATGATCTGATACAGGTCCTAAAGGCGAATCTAACTTTTCTAATACAGCATCTCCTAATTTCATAGTAGCTAAATAAATAATATATCCATCTATTGCTGCTTGGAAGTCTTTAGGGTTTGCTACAAACTCACTTAATGGTATACCATCGGAAATTTTAATTAAAACTTCTTTGGATAAAGCTGATATTGTTTTGCCGTCAACAGTCTTAATAGTCACGTCTGGTACCTGTGCTTTTGCTAGCCATTGAGAAAGAGTTTTAGTTTCTTTTTCAGCTGCTGTTCTAGACACTGTATATTTTTTACTTAATTCTCCAGCTAAGTCAGGTTCTCCTTTTAAAGTCGTCGGAATAGATCCTAAAACTTCATAGCCATTTTTATTAGCTACTACAGCTAGATTATTTAGTAAATCTTGCATTGCTGCTTTGTTAGCTGACTTTTCTTTAGTAGCTCTTTTAGTTGGAGTTACTTGCTCTATTTCTAATAAACCATGAACTGCTAGAAAATTCTTATTGTAAGACAACACATTGGTTGAACCTGCTACATACTCTATATTAAATAGAATATTTGGGTTGTCCCATAATCCTAACTTTTTCAATGCCGGAGTACAAGCTGGTATTGAATCGTTAAAAATATCTAATACTTTTCCGCCTACTTTAATCATTCCATGACCAGCTCCAAATCTATCTGTTAATTCTGCTTTGGTAATTCCTTTAACATCTAATGGTTTATTAGAACCTCTATCCATTACAAAGACTTTTTTACCATCTAAAGTAATTAAACGAATAGAAGCATTAACTCCATCTATTTTAACAGACGCAGGTCCTTTCTTTAAATAATTTACTGATTGTTGAAATACAGTTACTAAATCTTTTCCTGTCTTTACCCAATCAATATTAAATGGATGCGCCATATGTCCTCCAGCTCCTCCTTCTTTTAAAAGAGATTCTTGAGTAGGCATTTTAACTCCGAATACTGTTTTAGAAAATACATCAAAGTCATATTCAAATTCACGACCAATGTTTGAATCTAAAAATGTTTTAAGTTTGTTAATTTTTTCATTATGAGCTTTTAACTGCTCTGGAGACATAGAACCTTCAGAAACAGATTCTGGAACACAATTAGGAACTTTTTTAGATCCTTTCTTTTTCATTCCAACTTGATGATATCCTGACCAACATGGATCGTTTTTATCTTCTTTAATAGAAGTAACTGTCGGCTTACCATAAATTCGTTTAACAATTGATTTGTCTACTTTAGATAATTTTCTTTTATAATAACCATCTTTCATCATTTCTAAACTTTTATCTCCGGCAACTCCTTTAATAACAGTCTCGTCGGTTACTACATCGATATCTGATCGTTTCGCAAGTATTTCTTCCATTTTCATAGAAGCTTCTATATACCAACTTTTAGTTTTTAATAAATTAAATAATTTAGATATTAATTCTTTTTTAGCTTCTTTTTTATTATTGGTACCTAACAATGAAATTTTATTTCCAAAAAGTGTTGGTTTGAATATAATAAATGCATCTGCAATAGTATCAGCATCTACATCTTCTAAATAAACTGCTTTGTATTTTGTTTGCAATTCTGTGGCATCATTAGCTGAAAAATCTAATCCTGCTTTAGAATAAGTATCCGAATACATACTCCATACAATGTCCATATCTTCTTTTGATAAAGCAGCTAAATTGAAATCTTTCCATGTATTTGGTTTCAATGCAGCTTCTTTCATAAATGCTGAAGGAGTAATATACTTTTCTGCTTTTATCATTTTAATTAGAAATCCTGCAATCAAGCCTCCCGGTGCAATAGCTATGGTAGTTAATCCAATAGCCTTTAAAATGTCTTTCATTTGCTCGCCAATTTCAGATTTTTGAGCATCTGTTAATTCTATTTTACCCATTGCTGCTTTTGCTAATAAAGAAAAAGCTTTTTTGGTTTCAGTGCCTTCTTGTTTTAAAGCTGCAATGAATTTTTTAAATTTCATTTTTAATTCATTCATGGACACTGCTTCCGTTAACTCTAACGATTCTCTCCACCAATGTTTGGAAAATAGATTTGACTCTTTAATTCCTTCTATTTTATCAAATACCATATCAGCTGTCTTTTTATCATACCAACCAAATACAGCTTCGAATTGTTTAACTTTTTTATCTCTAGGTATTTTAGCTCCTAAAGCTTTTCTCAATGTAGTACCTGACATTTCTCCATATCCAGGAATGGTTATGCGAACGTGAGGAGCTACTACTAAATATCCATGTTTATCAAATCCTTGAAGACTTGATTTATTTTTTTTATAATCTTGAAAATATGAATCCCCGCCGCTAACTTTTTTTCCTATTTTAAATCTAGGATCTTCTGCCATATCTTTTGCTCCTACCATAAACACTACTGCAGTGTCTTTAGGATTTAATTTAGATAAAATCTCCTCCGATTTATATGGATTCTTTACCTGTACAAGTCGATCGTCGAAACCATAATGTCTTATAATGTCTTGCTTATCTTTGAAAGAAAAAGGGCTCTTTGGGGGTTGTACGACGTTTGACGTTACGATGTAAGCGTTAGCAGCTCCAAACTCTTTTTGAAGCCATTTGAATGCCGCAGCATGATGTTGACCAAAAGGTTGAAACCTGCCAGGGTATATTGCTATTATATTTTTTATCATGTTAACTAAACGAACTTGATTTATAGCTGGTACCATTGTAAATGTACAAATAATTTGTGCTAGTATTAAAATATATAGATCCTGTAACTGGCGTAGTAGGAACGTTAGTTGTAACTGTAGTAGCGGAACCAGTAACACTTCCAATTAAATTAAATCCAGTTAAATTAGTTACTTGCGTTCCTGTACCATTATATATCTGACCAGAACTTGATACTTGCATTAAGTTCTGAAACGATGATGATATATACTGGGTTGTTAAATTTGAAATTGCCATTTCTATCTTTTGTAATAAATATCTAAATTTTAATTAAAATTCGTATTGTAATTATATGTTATTTCTTCACCGGGCTGAATATCTTGTATTGAATATAGTTCTATTACTGATTTTTGTATATTTGAATTACAAATAGCGTTAGGATATATAGAATGATTGTATATACATCCATATCCTAACGCAAGTATATATGTGTTTACTGTTATTTTATTTGGCCATGGCATAACTCTTTCTTTTAAACTACTATAATTAATATTGTTAATATTAAACTCATTTAACTTAAAAAAATGGCATTCCTCAATTAAACTGCCCGAATTAATTAACGCAGAAGTAAATACACCTCTTCCATGTATTAATGAATCGTCGACATATATATTAGGATTCTGATAAAGCATTATATAAGATTAATGTATTTTTAATATGCTCTTGTGCCGCTGCATTATATTCTTCTTGTGTATTGTAAATAATTTCGCTTTGTCGTATTAATTCATTAATATATGGATATCCAAAGTGAAAAATTAAAGATTGGCTAGAATCACGAATTATAATGTAAGGAGTATAATAATTTCTTCCGGATATATTACGTATTTCATCATTATTATTACGATTCCGATGTAAATCTTTTGTAATAAAGCTAACTCCTAAATCAGTTAGCATTTGTCTAAGTATTCTACATGTAGGAGCTCCCGGAGATCCTTCACAATAAACAGTATCGGTAAAAAAATAAACTGTATTCATAAATTAAAATTAAATTGCTGTTGTTGATAATAAGCCGGCGTTGCTGACGTCAATTCTATATACGGTACCATTGGGTGAGTTTAATGCAAGACTACCAGAAAATAGTGGAACTACCGAACCTCCATAATTAGTTACTGACTGCAACCGCCATCCCGAGTCTCCTGGAGCGAAAGCGTAGCGTCCTCCCGGTGCACATTCTAACATATCATTGTAATTATTTGGGCATACATTAAAAAGTGGATTAGGGTCAACATAATATGCAGGGTTGTCTCTACTCACAGTATAAGAGTAACTTGCCCAATCATTAACTTCATATGTAATTCGACTACGTAAAGATCGTCGTTTACCTAATGTATCGACAGTGGGTAGTCCTGGAGGTGGAGTTATTGATGTAGCGTCACTAAACCACGCAGAACCGCTGCCAGCATCGTCTCCATTAAATACCCATTGGGTGCCGTAACCGCCGCCTTTTATGGGTATATTGTATTGTACTGCGTAAACGTTATCATAAAAGTTGCCAACTGCATAATAATTTCCAACAGAAATACGGTTAGCCTCTATTAATACATTAGCTCCTAAAGAAGATGTAGTTGTACACCCCGATCCTAGTATGCCGGTATTATATGCCGGGCCATACGTTTCAATTATAACTTGACCGTCATACCCAAAATCTGCAGGAGTTATTATTCCAGCTATTGGGGCAGCTGGATTAACAAAAAATCTTACATACATTGCAGAAAATCCGGACCAATTGTTACTAGACGGGCCAGTAATTCCAGCTAAATTTAATATCGTATACGCCTTTCCACCATCATAAAAATATTTAAAATATGAACCGGAATTAGTATTATTAACAACTATTTGTCTGTTAGCAAAAAAGTCAGCATATGATACATTTTTTAATATCATATTACTAGCAGTAACGTTACCGGTTACTGATACGGAAAAATTAGAAGCTGATATTTGTAACTTTCCGTCCGAGCCTGATATAAATGTTCCTGTAGTACTTCCTAAAAAGAATGTATTTGTTTTAATATCTAATATACCACTACCAGACGACGCGTATTTAAAATAAGATGATGTATTAGCTACTAATTCTAATCCTACTCCATTATATGATTCTGCTGATCCTAAAATAGATTGCACTGAACCTGAATAAATTACAAATCCAGAATAAGCTCCGCCATTGTTTGTAATAGCATTTTGAAACCCTTGATATCCTAGAGACCTAATCATTGCAGATTGTGCTTTTCCTGTAATTTCAACGCCAGTTCCCGTAGCTCCTGCGACAAATAAAGATCCTGTTAGTAAATTATCATTTCCTCCTATGTAAGTATTACCTCCTAAAAATAAATTATTTAAAAGTTCTACGTACTGTGCGGAAACTAAACCTACAGGATTAACAAATTCAAATTTGAAATCTAATCTATCATTTCGATGTACCGTTGGCAAAGCAAATGAAGCTGTTACTACATTTGCCGTAAATCCTAACTCATCAGCTTGTTCTGAAATATTTGTTTCATTTGATAACACATATTCTCCTACTCCTGAAGATTTTACATACGATCTAATTTTATTAACAACTCCTATTTGAGGTTGAAGTCCTGTAAAAAATACCGTAGCTACATTAAATGTATTTTGTGTTGGAACTGAAGCTAATGAAGCAGACTGCTCGTAAGTAATTGTAGCTGTTAAAGCTGCATAAGTTGGAGCATAGTCTGAATTACTATTTTGTAATGGAAATATTAACGGGTTTGATAAAAATGCAATTCCATCTCCACTAAATGAACTAATGCTTGACGTAAATATTAACGACGCTGACACAGTACCTTGAGGTGACGGATTAACTGAGCTAATAGAAGTATATGGAATTGACACGGCAGCTGCTAATGCAGAGCCACTGAATCCTGCTCCTGCTAAAGAGCTAGTAGTTAAAACTGGAGTATTATTATAATAGTAATATTCTAAATTACTTACTGATTGTGATATTATTCTTGTGCCACCAGCATATCCTAAATTGGTATATGACCCCGTCGAAGCTGATATTGTAGCTGTCGGTAGAGATTCAAATATAATTTCAGCGTTGTTTTCTTTGGAAGGATCTATATAGACAAGAGTTGACCAACGTACATTAAGTAATTTAGTATCTAAAAAATTACCTGCTGCATCTTTTGAAGCAGTTCCACAAATTGTTATAAGACCATTTCCAGGAGTTGTATCTTGGTTTACAAATACTGTAATTACGGCTGCTTGCGATTCTGATTCTCTATCTAATCCAATTTCATAATAAATTGGGTCTCCATTAGAATCTAATACCTCTATATAAACAGGAGATCCTTCATTAAATAAATTAGGATTTCCTTTGAACTTTAAAATATTTCTACCGGAAAAGAATTCGGAAGGTATGTTAGTGACTCTAAAATAATCTGGCGATGATATAGAGTTGTCCTCAACTAATACATTTAAATCAGCAAGCCCTTGATAAATTATTTCTTTTTTAGCCATGAATTACGTAAAAATACTTATATAAATATAAATATCTAAATGTAATAGATCTTAGAATTTCCGTTGGTTTTAACAATTTCAATTAATTTATCAACTACATCTCTCATGGAATCTATATGAGATATAACTAACATAAAAGAGAATTGAGTTTTAAGATACTCAAATAAATTAAACATAGAGTTTAAATTGTTAGAATCTAAAACTCCAAAGCCTTCATCAATAGCTAGGAAATTAGGTCTAGGTAGTGATGATATATTTATTAACGCAGTTCTAATAGCTAAAGACGATATAAATTTCTCCATACCAGAAGTTAATTCTATAGACCAAAAATTATCTTGATCGTAAACAATATAACAATTAATATTTTTACCATCCATTTCCAGCATTATACTAAAATCAACTAACTGAGTTAGGATGTTATTTATTTCCTGTTCTATAAATGGTACAGCGGTGGTAATTAAATCGTAAGGAACTCCGTCACGATTGACTGCTATTAAATAATATTCGTAAAATTTATATTGTTGAGTTAAATCTTTTAGTTTGGCAATAGACTCTTCAGATTTTTCTTTATCTTTTTGAGCTACTAGTAAATTGGAATGGCAAGTTAAAATTAAATCATTTACATCACTTAATTCATCTTTAAGTACATCCATTGTAGTATTTAGTAAAGATATAGAAGTTCTATTTTCTTTATTCTTTTTAATTACAGCTTCTTTAGTATAATACTCATCAACCTTTCTTTGAGTTTCTAGTAATTTAGTTTCTGCTAGCCCACGTTTAGTTTTTAAATCATTAATCGTAGATTCGGTATTATTTTTATTAGTATTAGCTTGAGTTAATTTCCTTTGTAATTCATAATACGTTTCTTGTTCAGTAACTGACTTTGACAACTCTGTCATTTTATCAACTACTTCCTGCAGCTTAGCATTTAAAGATACTAGACCTTCTTTATCATCTTGTATTGAAGATTTTGTAGCAATAGCATCTTTAACAAAAATATTATCCATACAATATGAACAATTCTCATCATACTTAAGATCATTAAGCTTGGCCATTTTATCTTCTTTGATACGAATCTCTGCCTTGCGTTTTTCTATTTGTCCATGAAATATTAATTCTGAATTTTTCAATCCATTATAAACGGCTATACGTGCTTTTATCTCTACAATATTATAATTTTCTAATTCCTTTTCAATTTTATCTACAGCAGCTTTAGCTTCAGACAGTGAAATGTCATTAGCGTTTAACTGAGTATTGATTTGATCTAATAACGCATTGCATTTAGATACTAAAGTTTCCAATTCAAATATATTTTCAATTGAAGAATCAATTGGTACTAAATCTGAAGTTAGATTTAATATTTGTGCATGGATATCTGCAATTTTAGTATCTAACTCTGCCTTGTCCATTAAATGACCTTTATGCTGTTTAGAGTAAGTATCAATGTTAATTAATGCTCCTGACAATTGAGTAGCAAAGTCTTGCTTTTGATATTCTTTAACTAGCGTAGCTACTTCTTTAATATCTTCATTTGCTATTTTATTTAAGTCTTCAAATATATTAATGTCTAGAAACTGTGCTAGTAAGTCTTTACGATCTTTTTGAGCCATATCAATAAATCCAGTATTGTTATTTTGTACTGACAATGCAGTTAAGACAAAATCTTCATAGGTACCTAGCAAATTTCTAATGTGATCATTTGTTTCACTTCGTTCTTTTCCATTTAAAGATTCTTTATTTCCTAAATCATCTATACAATAAAAATCAACATCAACTCGAACGTGTTCACCTCTTCCTTTAGTTCCTGTTTTTTCAATAAAGTAATCTCGACCATCTAATTCAAAATTAAATTTACATTTAAACGAACCTGATTTATTATTTAATACACTTGAAGCTTTAGATGTTCTTCCACATTTGTCAAATATACAATAAGTAATTGAATCTAACATGGTAGACTTTCCAGAGGCATTAGGTGCAAATATGCCTAGCACTCCTTGCATATTTGTAAAGTCAATTACATTATCTACACCGTAACTAAACATATTTGAAAATTCAAATTTCTTAGGAATCCACGATACATTTCTAGAAATTTCTAAATGAGGCAATCCTGAATTAACTGTTCTATTAACGTGACGAATGCCGTCGAGTATATCATCATCTAAAGCAAATTTATTATCTAGATATTTAGTAATAAGTTCATTTTGATATTCTACATCTCGAACATCACCTATATTAATTTTATGAACTCGTGTATTATTTTGACTGAAATCATTTATTTTTTGAATTGTATATTCTTCAATATCATACTGAGACTTAATGTCAGCTAATATCGTTTTTAAATCTGCTGATTCAGTATTTTTAACTTTAATACGCAATCGAATCTTTTTATCTAATACAACTGGCAATATTGGAGCATGTACACCATTGTCAATTTCCAATGTATAATAACAAATGTCATTTGCAATTTCTACAAAGTCAGCTTTGCAAGTTGCAGTATCCCATACTAACATTCCATGTATTAAAGCTTCTGCATAATTTTGTTGAATTAACGAACCACAATATGCAATAGTCTTTTCTTGATTGAGGTATTGAGCTGGTTTATGAATATCTCCTAACAAAGTTAATTTATATCCTTCAAATGTATCAATGTCTACATGATCATTTTGCAATCTAAATCCAATATCAGTCATTGCATTATTTACAGCTCCGTGATGTAACGCAATTTTAAAATCTCCTTCAAAACTATTTGCTTTGATGAAATCTTTAGGCTTATCAAAAACAGACATAACTGTAAAGTGTTTATCGGATATATGATATACCCCTGACTCTTTGAGATAATGTAGATTTGGGTGATTAAGTGCATTGACAATAGGAGTTAATGCATCTAACCTAGACATATTGTTTAAGTTGCAATCGTGATTACCTGTAATTAATATTGTAGGAGCAATATCTGCAAACATTTTAAAGAATTCTTGCACTGATTGAATCAACTCAGGCGTCATATCAGTCTTAGCGTGAACAATATCTCCTCCTAAAAAGATAATATCATTTGGCCCTACTGTCTTTTTAATAGCTTCAACAGTTCTTTCAAATACAGTTTTATATTCTTGATGCCTTTTTAAATTTCGAATGTGAATATCAGCTACGTGATATATTTTTTCAATGTGATTTATTCCTATTTCTATTCTATTCATTATGCAAATAATTTATATTTCATAAATTGTGTAAAAGTCAATGCAGGTGTTTCCTTAATCAACGTACACATTCGTTCAAAACCAATTTCAGCAGGATCTTTTTCTTGCAAATCTACAAAATACACTTCTACTCCATTATTCATAAAGTATTCAGCGTGTTCTAGAGCTTGCTTTTGAGCGTCTTTATCAAGACAAATATATAATTTAGTAACTTTATTTTCAATAATCTTTTTACGTAAGTCTTCTGATATAGTCTTTCCGAATAATGGAATGGAATTGCGCCTAACTGCTATTGCGTCAAAACTACCTTCAACTAAAACGATTGGCAAAGTCCAATTAATAAACAATTCAAAGCCAACACAATTTTTAGACGTGTCTGGATTTTTATGTTTAAATGATTCCGCTTCATAATATGCTCTTCCTACAAAATAATTCAATCTACCCATCTCATCATACGATGGAATTATAATCTTTTTAGAATATTCTCCAGATTCGCAATAGCCAATATTATACTTTACTATTTCAGATAGTGTAATTTTTCTTTTAGAACGTAAATAATGCATTACATTTTTATATTCTGTAGTATCTGAAGTTTTGTAAAGTGGAATAAACTCTTTAGGCAGGTCGAGTACTGTCGTATTTGAATGTAAACTGTCGAACTTACCGGAGTTATATTTGGGTTGGATGTTAAGTATACTGTATAGCTCCGTTAGTCTATCACGGCTTACGTTTAAGGCTTTAAATAAGGTAGATAGCTTTTTTCCTGATTTATTACAAACCCAACAATGCCAAGGGTTTTCTCCTTTTTCATTAGTTAAAGATTGAACTTCTAATTTTCTTCTAGGGGATTGGCAAAAAGGACAATGATGTGCAATGTTACCTTTGTTTGTAGTTTTACCTTTACCTAAAACAGATTCTATTAAATTAGTCAGTTTACTATTTATCATACTCGATTAATATAGTATATTTATTTCAATATACCAAATATTATACTAACCAATCTTCCGGTATTATCTTGTCCGCAAATTTAAAGTTATACTTGATACACCAATCTGCATAAGTAGTCTTAGATGCTTTACTAATTTTTGTTTTTGAATTTTGAAATAAAAAGCGAATATCTAACTCAGGATGTTGAGCTTTGATTAAGATATGTTTCTTTCGATCGTCAGTTAAAAATCTTCCTTTGGTTTCTACAAAAATACCATTAGGCAATTTGAAGTCAGGATGATATTTGTGTTTAGTCTCTGGTTTGACATATTCAATAATATGCTTTTCATAATCACCGTCTATCCCTTTAGATTTAAGTGATTCGTCAATTTCCATTTCTAAGCCACTACGGAATCCGTACTTAGCCGCAACTGCTTTTTTACTATAAGGATTTCTTCTAGCCATAACTTTTATTTTATATAATTATATGTCAAATCGAACTATTAAGTTCAAATCAACGTTGTCTCGTTTTTTAATTGGTGTTCCTAGTTTTCCTATCGCTACTAACTCTCCGAAAGATGTATATAGTCCAACGGTTGTAATGTAAGGAGCAAATTCACTATTAGAAGTAATTGGTTTTGGAACTTCTGACGAAGGATCATTGTCTAATCTAATCGTCGGATTAGAAGTAAAGTTAAATTCATCTTCTTTTAATTTACAAATATATTCATGCTCATAAAGAGTTACTGTTGAATTATATTCTAAATAAAAATCATCTATATAAGCAGATTGAGTTACTGACGAAAGATAATTATAAACTCTATCACTGAATGGTCTATATTGTGAAGTACCATATTTAGGTCTAGGATCTGATAAAACAATCATTCCATGCTCATAAAATACATTACCTACGGCATTGGTATTAGTAACCATTAAATTTTCAGAGCCTGTATATGATAATTGGGTAATTTCACTTTGGCTTAATCCTTTATTAAATATAAAAAATTCGTCGATGTCGCCAAACATTCCATTAACAGCTTTTCCGTCTTTATCAATTCCTAAAGATCCAATAAAGATATCAGCTTCATTGTATATATTTCCTAAACTAGGAGTAAAGCCTACATCAGCTAAAGCTCCATTTATATACAATTCAAATCTAGAACCTGTTTTATTTACTAATATATGTGCTGATGATGTAGTTGCTAAGTTTGATGAGATAGATACCGTTTCTGCACCTGTTGATTGATTTGCGAATACCGTTTTCGTTACAATATTATACGTTATATCAAATGGATATTGAGAAATATTATAATTTATATCTCCAGTGTCATAAACTCCTGTTTTTGAATTAAATACAGTTCCCGTACCTGTCGTTCTTTTTGATAATAACGATACAATTCCAGAACCCGTAGTAGCCATATTAGCCCAAAATGAAACAGCATAATTTTGACTTTGTTTAAAATTAACATCTTCTCTATTTGGTAAACGAATATATCCTTCTCCTGCAAATGTAGCAGCGTTACCCCATTTAGTAGCTCCGATAGTAAGTAAAGGATTAGGTGTTATGCTAACATTTTTACTATTAACTAAATACTCAGGTATTAAAGTGTCTACGTAAATATTATTAATTTCATTTCTAGTATTTAATTCGGTAGATAATAATGATCCCGTGTTATATACGGTGTCTAAATAAGTTCTGGAATATGTAGATGAATTAAACCCTAAGTATAATATTTCTCCTGACACGGAAGCACTTAATGCAGAATCAATTAAATTTCCTTTACCGTCATCATACAATGACATTGTAACAGTATTTAATTGAGTATTTTTAAAACGCAATTTAACAGTACCTGGTTTGATAGTTTCTCCAAACTTTTTTTGCGGAATAGATATAACTGAAGCTTCATTAAATATAGTTCTTTCAATAGCCTGTGGGTCTGCATATCCAAATGTTTCAAAAGGCTGACCTGCTCTCTTATAATATAAATGATTTAAGCTATACCAAATCATTGAAGCTTCTTTATTATTAGCTATATTAACTAATAGTGAAGAAGAATCTAATTGTCGTTGCCAAGTATCTAATGTAACTTTATTTCCGGAATATAATGCTGGATTAGGTTTGATTGCTACTAATCGATCAATGTTATCACTATCTAAACTAGATGTAGTATCATACCTCCAAGATTTATAAACCTTGAATGGCGTGATAGTCTTATCCTGACCGTCAATTCTTTTAAATACTCCTGGTTTCCCCATAATGTAAAAATGGCTCTTTAATATAAATATCAAAGAGCCAATTTAATAGGTTTATTTTAAGTACTACTAAAAATCTAACTTAACTTTTATTAAAGCTTCGTTACTAAATGATTTTTGTATTGGTTTAGATAATTTTGCTACTGCTAACAATTCTTGACGATCGTTATACATACCAATTGATGTAATATACGTCTTAGGGTCTCCGATAAATGTTGGTTGCAAAAGCTCTCCTACTGAACCGGTAGTAAATGTTGGGTTATTTGAAAAATTATATTCACCATTTTTAACTCGAACAAAAAAGTGAGTCGAAGTTACTGTTTCTTCATTACGTGCTGAGAATGCTAAATTTGGTAGACTATTTCCAACCCCATAAGCCAATCCTCCTGAAATTGAAGTAAATAATTTCCAAGCATTATCTCCAGCTATATTTGAACCTGTTACTGTATTAAATGACATTGAAGTGTCTAACGCTAATCCATTTAAAATTAAAATACCCATATCAGGATAAGCTAATCCATAATATTTAGGATCGGTTGAGTTAAAAACTCCTCCGGTAATAGATCCAGATACAACATTAAATACTCTACCTCCGGTAGATAAATTTGTTTCTTGAGTTTGACCTGAATCATCTATTAATGAAATAAAATTGGTATTTAACGGTTTTACATTTGATCCAGTATGAGTATTATTAGTAAATCCTGAACCACTTAAATTAGTTAAAGTTAATTGCCAGTTACCTGGGTCTAATTTATCTTTAATTCTTGCGCGATTGAAATTCAAAGCATATATTGAATCTGAAGATTGACTACCACCAAAGGTAAATGTCGTGTCTCCTGGATTTAATAATAGCAAACGATATTGAGAATATACTGCTCTTGCCGGAGAATCATTTAATGTTCCAGCAGCTGAAGATCCTGAACCTAATCTATGACCATGAGCTACTGCAAATTGAACTTCTGAAGTTGAAAGAGCAGGATTGGCATTTAACATATCATAATAATATGTTTTAGATGCTGTAGATTGAGCTGAGCTAGAATAAGCTAATGACATTGTAGCTGCATTACCAGTAAATAAACCAGTCGTTACAAATGTTTTTTGATTTTCAATGATATCAGATGCAACGTCAAAGCGAGTAAATACTCTTCCACTTGAAGCTACTTGAGATTGTCTAGCTACTTGTGCTACCATTTCAGCTGCAATAGCACGAGCTCGAGTTTCAATTTCGTTCACTAAATTAGCGTTTGAATTTGGTAATGTAACTGCTTGTATATTTGCAGCTGCAGCTGCTCTAGGTGCTGCCGCTAAATTATTTACCACTAATGGTGTTCTAATTACTCCCATGTTATTTTTTTAATTATTGTGCGTTAGTTATTGAAGTATTTGAAGCTGTCGCTAATTGTACTTTTTTAACAGTTAAATTAACAGTTACTCTACCACCAGTTTCATTTCCTATAATAGTGATAGTAGCTACAGAGTCTGCAACTAATTGCTGCTTAGCAATGATATTAAAGCTAAATCCAACTGCTGATACAGTTTGAGCTGATTCAGAATCTCCAATAAATCTTGGTACTGTAGGACTAACACCTGCATTAACAGGTTGCACTACTTGAAGTGTTGCTGTGTCTGAATTAGATAAAATTGCAGTGTATCCTAATGTAGCATTTCCAGAAGTAAAGTTTGTCGTTGTCGGATTAATAGTCGACTGTTGACCTGGAGATGTTAGCGTTATTGAAGATTGACCAACTTGAATAACTGGTATTCTTGCTGTTTTCTTTGGCAATGTTACTAATTTGTAACGCATTACATTTGATTCATCTGCACTAGCTTCTACTAATGGCATATTCTCAATGATAATGCCATAATAATCAGACCCTAATGGGTGTGCAGGGTTCCACAAATCATAATCAATCTCATCATCTGCTACTGCAAATTGAGTGATTTTAAATTCATCTTTTCCGCGAGCTAGCAATTCTCTTCCTTTTTTAGTAAGAATTGCGTCAACGGTTATTGTACTATTATTTAAGTATCCCATCTTGTTTATACCTTTTTAATAAATATAGACTATTGAAAAATTCAGATTTATATTTAAGAATCATTTTATCCAATCCTGGAGTTTGTAGATCTACCTGATGTTGCTCTGTCTATTGTTGTTAATTGATTATTTGCAAACACTACTTGATTTGGATTTACTTGCGTCACTTTAACTACAGGTCCTCCGTCGACAGTTTGTCTTGAATTTGCGTTAACTGCCGATCCTACCAATTTAGAACCGTTTAATCTAGCATTTGCATATCCAGTTCCTTGAAATTTATTTCCTAAACTAGCAGTTACCGGATATGGAATTAATGAACTACTATATGAAGTTACAGATTCGTATATATAAATGTCGGCAATTTCTACGTCTTTGATAGAGGTAATTTTATTTTTTAGTGTAAATTTAGGTCCGGTTAATGTAACCGCGTTTGTGGTTTGATATGTTCCCACGCCATTAATAGGTATATTTGCTACTATTGAAGTAGTAGCAAAATCTATCACATCTATACTTACCGGGTTACCTGCAAATGAAGTTACTTCAAAATAACAATACAGTGATCCTGTATACGTGGCTGGCATTGTAAAAGTTACTTTATCTCCTGGCATTAAATAAGCTACCGTAGCATCATACAATCGCTGTACCAAGGCAACGCTACTGCTAACATTTGTATATGAAGAAGTAAATGAATATTGTCCAAACGGTCTTTGATCGTATATAGTAGTTTGAATAGGCTTATAAGATCCTGATTCTGTTATTTTATATTTATCTATGTATCTATGCTGAACCCATGAAGTTCCTAGCTTATCAATGTCTGTGGTATTATTTTCAATAAGACCGGCATAAGATTGATATTCAGAAGTCATCGCTAACGAGCTACTCATTACTCCTGTTAAATTAGGAAATATACTAGAGTCTGCAACGGTTATTGGTTGAGTAATTAATCCATTTAAGTTTTGATATACTCCAGAAGCTGATACGTCATTAACTGCATTTAAAGTTACATCGTGCTTTAAATTTTCAATTACAGGGTTGTTAATAAGTTTAACTTTACTTCTTTCTAAAACATTTGGCTCTACAACTAATCCTACAATTGCATTTGCTCTTTTAGGAAGTAGCTGCTTAATATACTTAAATAAAGTAAAGTCATAAATTTGAAGAGCTCTGAAATACGCTTCAAAGTCATTTCTATTTTCATACTTCTTCCAGTAATTAATTGCAAAGTTATTTAGCTTTGTATAATTGTCATTTAAAATATCTCCTGGGTCTCCGATATAATCGTCAATTTCAAAATATCCTAATTGATTGAATATGTCTTCATTGATTGCAGTTTGAGGGGAGAAATAAACTCCTACTCTATTAGAGTCTAAAGAGTATCTGTCAAATGATGATTTCTCAATTCTTGTTTTAGTATTTAATCTTTTATTAACATCTAAACTAGCAGATTCAATTCTTACTTTGTTTGAATATAAACTAGAAGCTCCTAACGAAGGAGATGGTGTGTAATATGTTTCTTCAAATCCTTCAAATACTATTGACCCTGAACTACTTCCAAATCCATTGAAGAAAAGTGAACCTGTATTAATAGTTTGATTAGGGTGAGTTGACGATTGATAAAATGAACCACTCTTTATTGTTTTATCTGATAAAGTAAATCTTTGCAATAAATGATCAAATGGCTTAGCAGCTTCTTCTCCGGTTGTTAATAAAGTTCTATCAACATTATAAGTGTATGTATTTGGGGATGCTGCATGCTCTTGAATAGTAGCGTTATTTAGCGACCCAGACCATAAACGAATTTCTTGAAAGTGACCATGAAACTTACCTAGAGAAGATATAGTAGTGCTATTAACAAATACTGGAGTTATTGCTCTAGATCCTGACGCAAATGTTATAGTCGATTGCTTAAATGGATTAGGCGCTCCAATTACACTAGCAGATACATTATATATTGTATTGCCGTATAAAGATTTTACTACATTCAATGAAGAAGTTAAGTTGTTATTATTAATAACGACGCTAATCCAACTATTGTCAAATATTTCTAAATTAGATGCTGTAATAGCTTGACCAGTTATACCATTAAATAATGTAATAGTACCTTGATTATCATCATTGGTTTCTTTGTTAAGAATTAAATTATAAACATCGTCAATTGATCCACTTTTAATAGATAAAATGTTATAAGGAGTTCCTACACCATAGATATAGTTATTATCCGTTTTAAACCGGAATTCCAAGGTGTTAGCATAAACATAAGTCTTAGCACCATTTATGAATTGGCCGGCTGTTAAACTTAAGCTACCAGTTTGAGAAAGCCATGCATAATGGTATTTGTCATGCACATATTCAGGATAATGATTATTATCAGTGAATGTGCTAGGACCGCCATATTCTTTAATCGTTAATACGGTAGAAGGTATTCCATAACAAGCCAATAAAGCTTTTATAGATCTAGAAGTACCCTTTGATTTTAATATATAAGGAAGATTGTTTACAATTCTTCTCCAAATTTCTTTAGTATTTTTTTCATCAGTAATCGTAGTAATATTATTAACGCCACTTTCCAACGCTACGCCATTTTCATCAACAGCTAAAGCATATTTCCAAAGCTCAGAAGTTGATTTGCCATTTAATAAATCAAATCCTAAAGATTTAGCAACATCGTACAGCAAATTATCTGGCATTCCATCTTTTGGATTTTCTTCTCGAGAATGTATTGACGTAAGTGCTTTAATATATGTCCATAATATATCAAAATGTTGCCCCATCATATTAATAAAGAGCAAATACTCTTCATTATCTGTAGATTCCTTTATATATAAAGGAACAGTTTCTATTAATTTATGAATATTATTATAATCAAAAATTTCAGCAATCTCTAATAAATCATTATAATATATCTGCCCGGTGTTAGAAGTTGAAGAAACTTGAGTTGCAAAATATCCATAAGGGTCAGGTGCAGCTCCTAGTGTCCATTGAGTAGCTGCCGTACTCCACATCGTAAAAGCTTCGTTCCATTTCAATGCAGTCGGAGTTGTCTTTGGCCATGGATTAACTATTCTAGGAGTATATGACCCCGTAGTTTCATTAACGTGTGTATATAAAGCACTTCCCGTTGATTCGAAAAATAAATATTTTTCAAAATCATCAAATCCACTAACTACACGATTTCGTTTAATGTAAATATCAGCTAAATTAATTTGAGTTATATCTCCTCCATTAACTTGAGATATAGTTTGAACTTGAGCTGAATAATATTCAATTAATTCTAATTTATACTTGAAGTTTTTAACTCGTTCAACGGCAGAGCCATAATGAATAAAACTATCAAATATTCTATGATTGGTATTTAATTTTATTCCTGCTAATGAACCGGAAAAGTAATTGTCGATTAATTGCTGCGATGTTTGTACATTTTCAGTAAGTAAATTATTCCAATTTTTAAAGCTAGTAGCTACCGAACCTCCATCAAATTCTTCTAATTCAAAATTAGGACCAGCTAATGCTGTAACTGGATCTGGAATATGCTGTGGTATAATCGATACCGTATCTAATACTGATTCAATTATTTCTTCTGAAACCCATAATCTAGATTTCTCTCCATACTTAGCTGGTAATGGGGCATACAATCTAACAATAATTTCAGGCGTTGGCCCAAAAGTATCAAATCGCATATTAATTATTTGATACGTTTCATTAAAACCAAAGTTTAATAAAAATGAATCAAATACATCGTCATTGGTTAGTAAATCATTCCAACGATTACGAAAAGAATTTAATTGATCACGTAAAGTGATGCTTTCATTATCAGATAATTGAATTCTTAATTCTCGTCTAGACGGAGAAATTTCTTTAATCCAAAGCTTTTGACCTTTATAAGAGCCTAATAAATTATTAAATAAATTGTATACTACTTTATATTGACCTCTATGTATTCCTAAGCCATCTAATTCAGTATTAGTATCAACTGATAAATGTTGGTATGTTAATGAACTAGTACCGTTAAAATCAACGCTATAATGAGTATCGTGATTACCTGTTAAATAAACACCGTCTGGAGTATATACATGTAATTCTAAATCCGCAGTTGAATTAAGATTGGTCTCACCGGTTGATTTAAACTTAATAGCAAACTTTCTAGTATCTAAAAGTTCTTTATCAACAGACTCTAATCTAGATACCTTTATAGTATTAGTTGAGTTTAATAAATCTTGCTGATTAGTATATACTGATAACATCCTTTAATATAAATATCTTAAATAGATATTCTAGGTATCTTAAGTGCCATAGCTAGACCAAACAACATTTGACCCATCATATAAATTTAATATACCTGAGTCTGTTAATTGAATTCTTGCTTTTGATGAAATGTTTCCAACAAACACTCCCCAAGTACGTTTGAACGGTGTAGATACGTTATTATAATCAACTCTAACTACTTCTAACAATCCATTACTTCCAGGAGTTATTTTTAATCCCATAAAGCGGCCCGGGCCATCTTGTTTGCCGTCATAGCCTCTGCCCCAAACTATAGATTCTTCGCCAAGCGCATTTCCATTATAATCATAATTACCAGTGCGTATTATAAAATTACCATCTCCTTGCATTATACCTTTTGCCATTCTATTTCTAGATAATAGTATATTTCTAATACGATCTCCATTAGCACCGGTTTGGTTAGAATATAATTCACTTCCAGCTACTAACGTATCACTAACGATATTATCTCTGCCCGGGTCAACTGCTAATGCTAATTGATCTCTTAATGAAGCTATTTGTGCATTTAACTCGTCTATCTGTGTAGTTAAAACTGCTTTATCTGCTCGATTACGCTGAGTACCTGATTCTAATGAAGCTACTTTATTTTCTAAAAATGCTAGAGTTGAGTCTAAATCTTCCGTAAACTCCTGTATCACAGCATCAATTACTTGATTAAATTTGACATTGGATGTTTTTGAAACATTTAAACTAATTAAAGTTTTTTGATTAGTTAAATCTTTATTTTTATCAATTAATACAGTTCCATTAGAACTTCTATCAAACGGTTTGTATAATAATGGATCTATTTGGTCAGGGTTTATTTGACCAGTAACGATTTTATCGGGATCAAATTCATGTAATTCATAAATCCTATCCGGTGCAGGTTTAGGTGCTTGTGCAGGTTTAGGTGCTTGTGCAGGTGGCACTTCAATTAATTGAAAAGACTCTACTAAAGATTTAGGTGCTTGTGCTGATACGACCTGCGCAGAATTGACAATTTGATATTCAGGAGTTTTTGAGATCGTTCCCATTATTTAATTATTTTAAATGTAAAGTCCGATGCATTGAAATATTCAGTTATGTCGGAAAATTCTGCTTTAATTTCAAATTTGTAATATCTTTCCGGATACAACATTGTCGTGTAAAAATCAAAATAAGCTCCTGATACATTAGTATTAACTTGCGTAAATGAACTATACGGTATAACTATTTGATCGTTATGCGCGTCTTTGATTTGATAATATGAATTTCTAGGCAAAGCTTTTTGAGTAGCAAATGAAGAATTTTGTGCAAATGAAGGTCTAGGATATCTAGGTCGAGACCCTAATAATATTCTAGTTTTTTTGTCTTTTATCAATTCTCCTTTAAATGCTCTAGTATATAGTATTGGGCTGTCTTCGTAAGTTATTAAAGACATTGATCCTGTATTGTAAGTAATAGATCCTGTCCAACTAATATATAATTGAGGTTCAAATACTGTATTAGTATCTGAAGAGTAAAATTGAATTAGCGTTTCTGGATAATTACTAGATGATATAGCTGTATTATTAAATGTCAATACAACTCCATTATTAGTGTATACTTGATTATACCAATTTTGTACAATATTAGTAATGTTGATATCAACAGTGTCTGTAGTTTTATATGCAAATGACTGACTTACTGTAGACCCCGTAATAAAAGTTCCGCCACCTGGATACGTTTTATCATTAAATACTATTTGAGAATTAGCTGCTAATGACGCAGACCATGTCGTAGTTCCGTAGCCGGCTGTCGACATCCAAGTAGCTCCGTCGGTAACTGCTGTGCTAGCAATTAAACCCACAGGCGATGCTGCATATCCTGAACCGTTTTCCCAGTTAACTGACACAGGTTTAGCTTCGACAGTATATGATTTAGGTAGCTGTGATTCTTGAACCGTATATAATTTTAAGCTAGCTGATACGCTAGTAATTGGTATACTATTTTCAGATAATATTGATGATAGGGCTGTTAAATCAAACTTAATTAAAATTCTAGATTCTGTTAAATCTGCAGTTGTCACGTCTCCTTGTTTACGGAGTTCTAATATCTCATCTAATCCTGAATTTCTGTACGGATCTTTTTCGTATATTGTTGCGTCTTGTAATGCTGGTATTGACCAAATCATAGTTAATTATTTTAAAGTGATACTACCTTACCAATTATATCTCTATTTAAGTTTTTAATTTCAAAAATACTAGGGTCCAATGAAGGATATATAACTCCTGCTTTTGTAGCAGCGGCGATGTCATACACATTTCCAGAGTAGCCTTGAGTAGCGTTATATAAATTAACAATTTTTATCGAAGGTACTGACTGAACTCCTTCAACTCTATCTAAATCTGTATATATTTTTGATAATATTATAGGCTGATTAATTTGCCATATTTTAGAGTTAAAACTAGTTTTTAATTTATCAATACATTTTAATAAAACTTCATTTGAATTATATTCTGGAAGAGTAATTATTTCAAACTGCAATCCTATATTAATTATATGCGCATTTTTAATATTTACTGCATCGGTTAATATTCTATAGCTATTAAGATAAGTTTTTAAATTTTCTTTTACTGCATCATTTAAAACTGTTAAGCTTCCATTTAAATCATATCCTAATGTATATAAATTTAATGCCAATGGGTTTGGAATCATTTCTTGACCGTTATCTGGATTAAGTTGCTGATCCTGTATGATATATGCTTTCGCAACCGAACCAAATCTAGACGGCATTGAATAAGCTCTAATAATATAATCTTGTGCTGTTACTGCACGCTGCTGTGATGCAAAGGTAGCCATTGCATTTTGCCTAATCTCTTCAATAGACTCTTCACTCTTACCGCCTATTGCTGGTAGTGGGTTTGTGCACGCTACAGACGCTTTAATTCTACTTAATAGTGCTATACTTAAATTTTGTGAGTCAATTTGATATTGTATAGAATTAATATTTTTTAATGTAAATGAAGCTACGTTTGATTCAATTCCGCCACCTGTAGTATATGAAACTGTTAAAGTAGTATTAGACGGCGCTAACCCATATGTTTTAGTGTACATAAAGTTTGACGGGTCAATTGGATGATCAAATTGAGTTCTTAATCCATTTAAACTAGATCCTACATTATCAGGATTTGGAATAATCTCTTCATCGTCATTATCTGATACTCCCGGGCCAAATTGAATTTCTAATTTTTTGTCTGATCTAAATTTAGTAATAAATCGTCTAGCAGTTTTCTTTAATTTTATTAAATAAGGTACGTTTGTATATACTGATAAATCAGGATCATTTTGTATAGTGTTTGCTATTGATTCAAATACAGTGTCTTGAGCTAGATAAGGTACTTCAGTCCATGAATTATTATCTGAATCTGTTATTGACACTATTTCAATAACATCGGCAGGATTTAATAATATTTTATCAAATCTTTTAGCAGACGCAAAATCAAAAGTTTCTGTACGAAGTGTTCCTGCAATTGCTTTTACTTTTTTCTTAAGAAGATAAAAATCCGGAGTGCTGTCTACGTCATTAATTTGATAAATACTTACATCCGTAGGATCAAAACTGCTAGAAACTTTAAAATTAACTAAAGATAAAGTTCTAAATTCAAGCTCCGTACCCTCCGCTCCAATTAACATTCCTTCTTTCAATGTTAATGCATAGTCCCAATCAGGTACTTTTCCGTCGACAGTGGTTTTGGCTGGTAATAACTGAAATACATCTATATCAACAGTCGCAGGTATTTTATTTTTAGTTCTATATCCTAAGTTAGCAGATAAAGCTAATACATTTCCACGTTCAGAGGCCAATGGCATTAGCGATTCTTTTAATTGACTATCAGTATAGTATGACAATACATCTCCTACATATGATGCCATTTCAATAAACATCATACCAGGTGATGATTCGTTAAAATCATTATAAGTATTAGGAAAATAGTTTTTAGAAAACTCAATTAAGTTTGCTCTAAATTGACTAAAATCTTTATTTAGATATCGTATATCTTTTTTTATTTGTGCCATTATATTATTACTTCTTCAACGGTTGTAGATGTTACTAAAAATGTAACTGGTTTATTAACTTCTTGCTCATTAACAGATACCTTTAATGATATTGTTATTCCATGTTCTTCATTTGACGGTCCTGCTGCTATGACAGTTTGAACTATTAAATCATTAACTTGAATATATGGTAACCAAAATGATATAGCTTCTAATATAGAAGATTGTATTTGTTCTTTTAATAAATCCGTATTTTGTTCAAAAAGCGAATCTTGAAGACGTGTACCAAATAAAGGTTGTAATACTCGCTCGCCTTGACGAGTAAGTATTAAATTTTTTAAATTTGAAAGTGCTTGCTCTTCAGTGGAATAAGATAAATCAAATAGTATTCCAGTCTTCCCAACTAAAGGAAGCTTAATACCAATTGCTACATTTTCTTCTAAATCTATAGGATTATATCTTATTTCGTATGACATTAGTTACCTTTTTTCTTATCCATTGCTTTTATCAAAGACGAATAATCTCTTGTTAATGCTTTTACAACTGCCGCGCCTGCTTCTGTTTCAGCTAATTTAGAAACATCAACTCGTCTACCTTCAGTATCATACGTTGGTATAATTGATTTTGCGGACGGCGCCGGTTTACGACCCATTGTCGGCCACTCTTCAAAATTATTATAATCTATACTTTCATCTAAACTAGCACCAGCATATTCATTTCTAAAACCAGCTGTGTCATTTAACAACTCATTTAAAGTTGGGTTCTCAGTGTATTGTTTTTTAACCGGTGTCTTGGCGATTACTTTAGTTGTAACAGCCGGTATTACAGCTTGTGTATATTTGGCGGTTGTTACTCGTTCGTTTATTATAGGAGTTATTTTACTTAATTCCGTACGTACGGCATTCGAAACTTCTTCACGAATAACTTTTCTAAGTGCTTGTATAAAATCCTTTGAATTCATGTTACTGTCTTTTAAATAAATATCTTTAATGTATTTTTATGCCTTTGTAATAGACCAACTGTTTTTCATTCCAGCTGCTACTAATTGTTCCCAAGTAAACGGAGTTGTATTTGAGGCCGCGGACTTACCTTGATACCAAGAGTTTCCTACATAGAAAACATCTGCGGCTTTGTCATAACGTCTTATATAAATAAAATGTCCTCCTTTAGAATATGGAGTTTTACCACTTCCGACTGAAGTTACATATCCTCCTTTTAATAAAGTAGCTACTGCCTTTGCTTTTACTTTTCCAATAGCCTCTCCTTTACATTTATATAATGAAGGAACTTCTGTCATAAGTGACCAACTACTGCCAACATTTTTGACGTGATACTTTCCATGAGTCTTAGCAAACTCTCCTGGATTAATAGAAGCATTTCCTGTTAAATTTCTCAACACAGATGCTAGCGCGCATATACCACACCCACCCTCTTGTACATCTGAATATGAAATGTCCGGACCATATACTGTTTTAGACCAATTCGGAGCTTTGTTTTGTCTAAATACTAATTGACCGTCAAAAAAATGTATACCTGACGATTGCTCCTGCGGTGTTAATCCTTTAATTGGGCCGAAGCTAAGAGAGCCAGCTGCGTTAACTGGTAGTTTAGGTCTAGCTGGAGGGTCAGCAGCTGGAAGAACAAATCCTAAAATTGTACTAACATTTGATTGTACTAATTGCAGCTGCGTGTCAACAACTTCAGCACATATAACATTATGAGCATTGTCGCCATCTAATATTTGCACTACACATCCTAAATGATGCGCAGTTACGACTTCTCTTTCAGTGGCGCCATATATAGCAGCTGCCCCGACTATTGGATTAGCTATTAATCTATGAGTATCCTTTGCCCACTTAAGCCAGCCGGCGGCTGTTGAAGCTCCTTCAGTGGGAATTGGGGCTCCCGCTTCTATAAACCAAGTAGTCACCGCTGCTGCATGCCATGGAGCTTTACCCGGACGGCATTTGACATTACCTAACATTACGTCGACACGTGGACCACTTAATGAACCTGAAGATGCTTCTCTAACTAAATCATTAACATCTTTATTAGCAATCGTAGCTACTTTAATTCCGGTATCAATTGTTTTGTCATTTAATGTAGTTGTATTACTAAATCCTTCTTTTGATTCGTTAGGAAAATCTGATTCTAAAAATTCAAAAAAATCTTCTGCCGGATCATCCTCTTCTACATCATCTCCAACATCATCAATGCTCCCATCACTTTCTGCTTGCGAACCTTCGTCATCCAAAGCTTTTTCTTCATCTGGAGTTAATTCTGCTTTTTGAATAATTACTTTATTCAATTGAGCATTTTCTATAATTTCGTCGTCTTCTATTACTACGCCTGGCATTGTTTTTTATTTTAAATTACACTTCTAACTTTTTCTAAAGTTTTAATTTCTTGATCTGCTCTATTATGCAAATCTTTATTCGCATTTTTTTCATCTGCTGTTAATTCAGGATCTGCTGCTTTTTCAGCTGCTTTTTCTTTTTCTTTTTGGGCCTTAGCAACATCAGCCTCTGTCATTTTAAAATCAGGCTCGGGTATATTTTTAAATTTAGCAGATTTTTCTTTTGTTGCTATTGCTTTCTTTTTAGTAAATGCAACTTGACTTAATAAAGTCGGTTCAATTTGAGCTTTTAATCCTTCAATTAAAGCCCATTGCGGTGCTGCTATTAATGGAGAGCAAGGGCCTACAGGCGATATTGGAGCTAGTGTGCCTAAAGCTTGAATTAAATTTTCCATCCAAGTTTTAAATGCGTTACCTAATATCAATGCTTCTTTTGCATCAGTACCTAATTCAATTTTATCAGCATTTAATGATATAACGTCTTTCGCATCTAATGCAATTGTAGTCTCTGAAGATAATCCAATTCCGTTTTTTGCAAATGCTATAATTTCTTTTTGAGTACTATTAAATACAATCCTGCCTGAAGATATCAATGTTTGTGGAGTAGTTCCCCAATTCTCATCTTTCCAGGAAGTTATTTTATGTTTTTTAATTGCAGTTAGCAATCCAGAAGCTTGTTCAAATTCTAATTTTTGCCCTGATGCTTGTACAATTATATTTTCTTCTTTAGTAAAGTCTTCAGTTACAAAGTCATTAATTTTTTTAGTGTCTTTACTTTGAGTAGTATTTCTAAATATAGTAATTGGAGAGCCAGGAGCTCCTGAAAATTTAGCGGGCACTTTAAATCCTCCACTTTTAGGTGAAGTTGAAAATCTAATAGAGTTTCCGTAACGACCTGATAATATTACATCTCCTATATAATGCTGTAACGGTTTGGACGCTGCATTCTCTTGAAAATTTACATCAGGCACAGGATCTTTTTCTTTTTTGCTGTTACCCGTTGAAGTTTCATTATAATCTTTTGAGTCTCCACTTTGTCCTTGAGTAGTAGTTATTTTAGATACTGACGGTATAGAATTGTGATGTATACTGGACTGTAAACTTACAATGTCTGTATAATAATAAGTTGTCGTTTTTCTCGTACCCGAAGCATATGAGCTCGGAGCTTGAATAATTAAAACAACTTCACCTACAATTGGTATACGCAGTATATTATAATTTATCGGAATTGCTGTAATTAGCGTAACAGACTCGTCGTCATTGGATATAGTATTATCTAATATCTTTACTTTAATGCCATATACCAATGAAGGATTATTGTCAGTATAAATTACTTCTTTAACCTCAGCTGAGAAAAATGGCGATGCGTTACTATTATTATCTGGCATATTATACTAATCCGTCTTGTATATCGTTTAATTCAGATTCAATTGAATTTTGTTTAGAAGTTAAATCAACCACTTTAGCATTGATCTCTTGAGTTGAGCCGGTAATTTCATCTAACTCACCCATTAACTGTTTTTTCTCTTCATCAGATAACATCCAAGAGTTGCCTGTCTCTGCTTGTACTTTACTACTAGTAGAAACTAACCTCTGCACAACAGCGGCTAGCTTAACAAGGTGTTCATCATTCTTAACACCTACTTCTAAATATTCTTTTATTAACGGAACTATTACCGTCGCATCTCCGACATTTTTAATTAGAGGTCTTAGCTCTCCAATCATCATATTTATCTGGCGGTCCTTTTTAGAACTGTTCGAATAAATATCTTTCATTAAATCGGAAAATGACTTACCTTTAAAAATTTCTACATCAAAATCCATATATCCTTTAAAATAAATATCTTATTCTAGGAATTCTGACTTTTTAAATTTAGCGTGATTTAATGTTGCTCTTCCCGTGTGCTTGTAATTGGTATACATTTCTATATAAGCACTTTTCATAATATTAATAACTCGAGTGATATATTGAGTCTTAACTCCGGTACGGTCTCTTATTAATATATAAAGAGCTTTCTTATTGAAGTTTTCTATATTTTCTCTGTTGCGAAATAATTCTAATACTGAATCTGCAACTCCAATATCAGGTTGCTTTTTAAAAAATAAAACTAAATTGTCATCCATGTATGTTGTGAATAAATCCATGAATTCTTTTTTCTCGTTTAATTCGTCGTCACGCATTACTTCATTGATAACATTTCTATTATCATCAATTGCTTCAGGCTGTTCCGTATTTTTAAACTTATTATAATTCCCATTGTTATGGATAATTAAATAGTTTTTTGCTATGATTGAAAAATACGAAAATGCTTTACCTTTATTAGGATCTGTGTATTTATGAATTTTTTCATTTAAGAAAGCAACTACTTCATGTTTTACATCTTCATATGGAATATCAAAATGATAAAACTTAAAAGTATGAATAATATTTTCAACTAACTTATCCAATGGATATTTAATTTTTTCTTCGTAAAGTTTATTACGCTCTATTTCATCTTCTAAAAGATTATAAAGCAAAATAGCATTTTCAGTGTCTTTTGTAAAGTATTGTTTTGTCTTTGGCTTACGACCTCGAGTTTTTGGAGCTTCCGGTTCTATTGCTACTACAGCTTCAACAGTCACTTCACTAACTGCTTCTTGATTAAGTTCTAAATTCATATACTGATTCTACTGTTTTAGTTAAGTCCGAAGACAATTCTTTTATTTCTTTAAATACAAAACCTACCTCGTCGTCTGCTTCAAAAGCTCCACGAATGTCTAGGTCTTTTAATTGAGTTTCAGTCTCTAATACCTTCTCACGTATCTCATCTAATTTATCTTGATAATATACTACAGTCTCTTCTAAGTCCTCATTTTGTTTAACAAGATTCCACATTCCATAACCCATAAATCCAATTACGGCTAAGAAGAAAATTATAATTAATGCTATCATATTATCCGAATATTTTATCAAATGCTGTTTTTAAGTTATCATCACCAATTGGATCATTAAATCCTCCTAATTTAGATTTTGCTTTTGTTGGAGCTACTTCTACTATTTGTGGAGTGTGAGTTAAATTACCTTCAATTAAAGTAGCTAAATGATCAGCGTGATGTAATAAAATAGGCAAATCAGTTTTTAAAGAAAATTCTGGCATACCTGCCATTAAATAAGATTCATTACCTTTTCCATATAATCCGTCATGCAATTTAATTGCTAAATATTCATTCTCTGAAAATTTAACTCCATATTCTTGTAATAGAAAAATACTTCTGTCCGGAACTTTCATAAATTGCAATGCAGGATTAATTTTATAAATTTGTCCTCTCTTTACGTGCCAATCTGAATCGTTTGGAACATAATAATCTTCAGAGCTAGAACCTACTTTACCTAAGTCATGATTAATAGCTGCAAATACTACTTCTTCCAAAGTAAATTTATTTGTGCCGGCGCCTGCTTCAGTCCATACTTCAAATAATTTAATAGCTGTCTTTACAACTCTATTAACGTGATCGATATATCCTCCTGGAAAGCAGTTATGCCTAGTTGAATGTGACGATGCTGGAGCTGTTAAAACTCTATCAGACAATTCTTCATACATTTTAATTAGCACTTCTTTACGTGTGCCAGAAATATATTTTTCAATATATTCCATTAACGTTTTCCATTGCAATTCTGTATCTTGTTTTCCCATAACTTATATTACTTGATCAATTAAACCTAACTCAGCTGCTTTAGCTGCGGTCATATAATAATCTTTTCTACATGCTTTGCGCCAAAACTCTTCATCATGTTTTGTTTTGGCAGCCATCATTTTATAAAAGTCTTCTTCTAACTCGTCAATATGTTCTGCATTTGCTTTAATGTCGGCAGACTTACCAAATATATTAGCTGAAGCTTCGTGAACCATAATAGTAGTATTTTTAGAAGCAGCTCTTATTCCAGTACCACAACATAAAATCATTGCACCTGCTGACATTGCTCTTCCTCTTGCAATAACATTAATTGGCACTGATACTGATTCCATATAATCAATAATACCTAAAGCTTCGTACACGTCACCCCCATTGGAGTTTAATAACAATGTAATTGGATCTTCTTTTTTATCTTCAGGGCGATGTTCTAATATTAATCTAACTTTTGAAATAAAATCGAAGCAATTGCCTAACATTATATCTCCATGTAAATAAATAACAGAGTCGGTAACACTAACGCCATAGTCTATTTCATTATAAAGATCTTTACTTGACTTTTCGTCTTTTTTATCTTCTAACCTTTTCTTTTTAGATTCAGGCTCATCGTCATACAAACCTTTGTAGACTGTGTTATTATTTATTTTAGTCATATTTTCTATTTATCTACATAATATATGAAATTAATATTAAGTATCCTAATTTTTCTTACATTAATTTTTTAAGCTGTCTGTTAGCTTTAGATAGCGATCGCATTAACTCAGCTTTTTTACCTTTACGAGTTTCATGAAATAATTGAACTTTTAATTTTTCAATGTCTTTACCTAAGTCATTAAATGCATCTGACTTCTCTTGTTTAGATAATTTTTTCTTTTCTGGTTTAGGTTCAATTACCGTTACAGGCAACGTACCTTTTAGTGAAGGCTGTTCTTCTCCTTTATGATATACAGTGCCGTCTGTGGCTACATATTCTTTCATAAATTTCCAACCTTTAGGTTTATCTGATTTTGGAATAGATGCTCTGACTACAGGACCTTCACATACAGCAGCTACGCATTTCCAGCATATTACTGCATTAGCGTCATTACCTACTACAGTCCATGTATTGCATATACGCTCTCTATAATATTTGCCTCCTGGTTCGGAATTTTGGCAAATCATAAATCTACGACCTTCAACCATTTTAGTTGAGAATTTAGTCGTAGCGTATTGTGGTTTTACTTTTTCTACTTTTTTCATAACCTTTATTTAATTAATATGTTTTAGAATTGTCTTCGTTATATAAATTTTCTTTTAGCTTCTTTTTTTCTAAACTTTCCTTTCGCTCCTTATCAATTTCACGGCGTTTAAACTCCTTTAAATCCTCCTTGTTTCGGGGCTGGGATATTGTTATTACTGCCTCCGGTTCAGGCTGTGTCAAGGGGTGTTCTGACGGCTGTTCAACCACATTATACGTATTATAAGGGTTAGTATCTACAAAAAAATCAGGTTTGAATGGAAATTCATCTTCTTCTGGAAAATTAATTTCTTTTTGAGGTTCTTCTTTTGGATTATTATCTTCTGAGTTCTTAGACATAAAATTAAATGCTAGCACCATGCAAATTGCTAATGGATCAAATACAATAATAAAAAGTAATATTAATACATTAACTACACTATCCATATCTACATTTAAGACTCTAGATATATAAGCTAAAGAACCTAATTCAGATGATATTTCATTTTTCAATCCTAATTGAGTTATAGAAACTTGCGTTTTTGAAGCAGAGTCGGAATATGCTATTACTTTTTTATTTAATTCATCAATGTCTTTGTTTAAAGTCTTAATAGACGCGTCAGTTTCTTTTGCTGACCGATCAGCTGAGCGAGACGATCGATTTGAAGTTACTAATTGGGTTGCTCTTAACTCTTGAGAATTTCTAATTGAAGTTAAATTGGTTAACTGAATATTTTTAGATTCTAATTGAGTTTTAAATGTGTTGGCTGATGATTCAAAATATAATTTTTGAGTTGATAAACTGTCAGTTTGAGTGCGAGTTAAATCATATTTAGATTTTGTAGTTTGATAAGCACCGGATAAAAATCCATAAATACCAATTGAAGTAATCAATGCAATAATAGTAATAGCAATTAATAAATAAAATCTTAATGTTTTATTTACAATTGTCCAAAATCTATATAGAAAAGAAGCAATTACTAATTTTGAAGCTTCTAACGTCGATGTCATGACAATGACAGCTACAGCAGCGCCGGCGAATAGTTTAGCTAATCCGACAATAGAAAAGAAAGCAGCACAACCCGCAAGGGAAAGTGCTACTATTCCTACAAATATCTTAAGTGCCAATTTATTCATTAGGCTCTAATCCTAAACGTTCGACGACTAGTTCAATTTCTTTAATAATTAAAGCTAGGAATTGTACAGCTTCAGTGCCGGACATATCCGAATTTGATATCGATCGTTGTAAGGTTTTCAATTTAGTAGCTTGAGCTTCTAATTTTCTTACGGTATGTTCTTTGTATCTCATAAATTTATTTTTGTTTTTTGTTTGATTTTTTTAAACGTTTGTATAATTATAAATAATATATATAATAGTGAATATAATAATAATTATTAATATAATAATATTATAATATATTAATTGGTGCCATGCAAAATTCTATAATTTAAAAGGGCCAATTCTTTACCTTTCGCTTCAATCATCACGTCAATATCTAAACCAAAAGTATCAATATAATTGGTTATTAATACTGAATGAGCTCTAGGATTAATTGTGGAATCATTTTCATGAAGAGCTCTTGACTCTGAATAATGAGCAACTGGCCTTACGTCTTTCCAAGTAGACATAGCCAATTTCAAAGCTTCTTCTGCTGACTGACCTCCATCATTAAATGTATGGTGATGATAATCAAATACAATTGGAATTCCTGCGTGAGCATAAATCAATTCATGTAAGTCTTTAACTGAATACATAGAAGCTTTATCGTCATTCTCAATAGTCAAGCGAGAACGAACTCCTTCAGACAACCTAACAAAATTCTTACACCATGTTTCAGCTGCACTATACTTATCTCCATACGTCGCTCCTACATGTATATTAATTTTATTATACGGAGTTCGAGAAAGACCCATTAAGTCAAATAGTAAACCATGCATTTCTAAATCTTTAATAGTATTAATAACTACAGACTCTTTAGGAGATGCAAGTAAGTTAAATGGACCTGGATGAGTAGTAATGCGAATATTATTATCCTTAGCAAATTGACCACAACGAGCTAAGACAGTTACTATCTCTGCATAGTCAGGGAACTGAGTTACATCTACTTTATTGCCCCATGGAAACAAATCACTACCTAAACGAAAAAAATGAATTCCATTTAGTAAATTCCATTCTAAAATTAATTCTAAATCTTTTGCATTGGCTAATGCTAATTGAGACGCGTGGGCTATACCCTTCTCTTTCAATGTAGCAGCTCTCATTGCTCTGCCAGTAAGAATACCTCTCTTACCTAATGTCATGTTGATGCATGCGTAACCTATATTTGTCATTGTATATTTTTTATTTAATTTAAGATAAGATATTCTATTGAATGTACCAAATTTAATTTGGCAATTCATTTACTTCATCTTCTACTAGCTCCGCTTCACTTACTTTGCGGCAGATGTAAGTAGTTTCGTTTTTGCGTAATACTACATCACAATCCAATAGGGTTCTAAGACCATTAGCATCTTTAATTCGATGGGATACGTATTTTTTGATGACTTCTACTAGGCCACCTTCCCATTGGATAAATTCTCTTTGTATAGTAACCATAATTAATTATTAGAAATTTTTTCATGTCGCCCTATTAAAGTAAAGGCTTTACAAAACTTTTGCTGTTTAAATACTTCCATTGCAATATCTGAAAATTTATATGCAATCATTATACAGCCATCCATGAACATTTCTGTAATGGCTTCATTTAAAAACTCTTGCGAATTGGAATTTAATATTACTCGATTGTTAACGATTAACACATTAACTTTAGCATCTGGATTTATACTTCCAGTTATAATAGACGACAGTTTATCTTTAAAATGCTCAATATCAACTTCAAAGTCAGGGTGAGTTTCATACTCACTATCATTTTCGAAATTCGTATCTTCCGAACCTATTCCATAAGCATCTACACAAATTAAATCGTATAAGAATAGAATCTTTTCATCCTTTGGTAGACTCGCGAAAAAATCGTAGTCTTCTTGATCGATTATATATTCATTAAAATTCATACGCCTTCCCCTTAATAATTATCTCAGAGCAGAGCCAAGAAGGATCTACTATTACTTTAATTTTATTAAAGATTTCAGGTCGATTGAAAAATCCACGCAGTATTAATGATCTAGCATCTAAATCTTTTTCTTGATTAGCAAAATTTAATTTTACTAACTCTTCTTGCTCCAATGCACTGCGAAGGAACGATATAATATCATTAGCCATACTTCTTCCAAATAGTGTTTAAGACTTCTGTAATTTCCTTTGTCAATGAATACCCGTCGTTTACATATTTAATACATACATATACAGTTAAATGTTCATTACATTTTGTATCATTGATAGAGTCTGATAACTTATATAGTTTAGATAAAACTTTAAGCTTAATATCTTTCTCCGCATAACCCATAGAATCAAACTGCGCTGCAATGGCTTCTTCTAAAAGAATTGAATCTACTGCTGACATTAGTTTATTGTCTTGCAATGGAATATTTCTTTCTGCTAAATTTCTTAGTGCGTCTGCAGCTTCAGTTTGATCTAGTAAACTTTTAATAAACTGCTCAAATGGAGCCGGTTTCATTAAGCTTCTTTTTTCTTGTAAGGCTTTTTAGACTTAACGGGGGCGCCCATTACTGGATTAGCTTTTTTTGGTTTAGACTCACCCATTACTGGATTTGGCATTGACTTAATTGATATTCTAGATTTGTCTTTGCAAGATTGCAAATCAGAACGTAAAGTTCTAATATAATCTTTATCAGCAATCTTTTCAGCTTCTATACGTTTTGTATGTGCGCGTAATAAATCATTAACTGATTCTTTAGTTGCAATTTCTTCCATTGCAATTTTTAATTTACTTTTTTGACCTAAGCCATAAATTGTCACTGCAATTAAAGCAGCAACTGTTACGATTGTAATAATCATTTGTTTTTGTTTTTTTGTTTATTTAAAAATAAAGAAAGTTACGTCACCGATCATATAATCTGTGCGACAAACTACTTTAGTATATTTACTAACTAAATAAGTTAACCAATCAGCTGTGTTATGCACAATTAATTGATCAATATCGGATTGGTTCATATCGGCAGGAAGCCCTGTCAATAAATTAAATGCAACTCCGATAGTAGCATTCTCATACATTTTATCAATTACCGTTTTACCATATTCAAACATATCAGGATGATCGTTTAAATTGAACAATCCAGAACCAAATACCCAATCATGTTGATTAAGAGTGGTTGCAGTAAGAATGTCATTCCCAGATAATTTATTTAAAAGCACGGGATATTTTCTTTCAGCAACTGAAATCATATTTGCATTGAAATCTATGCCTGTATAATTAATATCATCTTGCTCAGGAAAGAATCTACGCAGGTATCCATATAAGTCAGCACGCCCACAGCCTACATCTAATACAGAATAGCTAGGTGAGTAAAATAACAGCAATGCCGAAAAAAGTAATTCTTGTTCATTAGTGGACATCCATCCAGCAATTTCAGGAGCATTTAATAAATAATCTTCCGAAAAATCATCTAGATTAGCAAGCTCAGATGCTACTTCTTTTTTAGGTTCTTCTATAGCCTTATTTTCTTCGTTTTCTAAAATCTTAAAATCTTCTAATGAAGCTTGCTCAAAGTCTTGAAGCATTTGAGCTTCTTCCTCTGCAATTTTAATTTCTATTGACTCTTTTTTCGAGCCAAAAAGGTTTTTAAACATAACTTTTTAATTTATTAATAAATATGATATTCTTTTGTTTTTCGCGATTCTCTAACAGATTCTGTCTTTGATCTTCTAGCTTCTACTCGAGCAATTTTATTTTCCATATTCATTCCTTCAATTCGTAAAGGATGAGTTCTGTTTAAATTTTGATTGGACTTTGCTCCTATTTGTGCCATTTCCCAAGCTTTAATAGGATTGGTAGTAGGCAATATACACCACTCAGCTAAAATGTCTTTTGGTTGCAAACCATCCTGCTCCTGCATAATAGTATAGTGAGTTTTACCAATAGCAGTTAAATATGCTCCTGGGTATTGCTTACACACCTTTTTCTTGTATTTTTCAATTAGTTTCTTCTCCTGTACTGACAGTTTATTCATGATATAATACTTTATATACGTTAATGTTTAAGATTGTTATAGGGTTAGGAATTAATAATTATGGATAAATAAATTCCTGAATAAGATCCTATTACAGATCCTATTACATACCCTATCCATTGATGAAATGCATCTCCGGATTGAGCAATTTTTCTAATTACAAAAAAGTTCATCGAAGCAATTAAAAAATCTGCCAATGCGGCTTCATGATAATGCAACAAAGCAATTGCTCGATAATTTACACATATTAATGAATAAAGTACAATTTGTATTACTGCTAAAATAACAGCTTCTTTAATTTTAACTTTCATTAATCTTCAATTTTCAATTCTTGATTGACAGTCTTAATTAAAAGAAAATCTTCTTTGGATTTCTTTTCCAACGACGCTTTTTTAGTTTCAGCATGCTGCTTACTAATAAAAGTTCCAATGACAGCATCGCCTTCTTTAAGTGCCCAGCAAGCTCCAAATTTTTCATTGGTAGTTGGCACAATACGGTATTTAGATTTTTTTGGCATCATATTATTTTACGTTAACGATATCATCTCTGTGAACAAAACTTACTTTTGATGCGTCTTTCTTTACAGCAATTTTCACAGCTAATTCCATTAAGTCATTGAAATTGAATTCATAAGAAACGTCTGTCACTCGAAACAACTCTCCTTCTACATAATAGAATAATTGTTCTTTATTTAAAATAATTCCATAGATGCCGAATTTCACAGCATTTGTTTTAACTTGGTCTGCCATATATTTATTTTTTATTTTCTATATATAAAAATAATTAATTACTTTCATAATACCAAATTTTCTTTTGGATATTTTAAGATTTCTTTTGAAATTATTAGTGTAATGTATCCTTTTGAATTAAAGTATCCAAATGAATTACAGGCTGAATGGAATCTATTATTTTTATTTTTTTCTTTTTAATAGGCTTAACTGGTTCTGGTTCTTTAATTGTGTCTATTATAATTTCTTTTGGCTTTATGTTAATGAGAGCTACTTTGTGAACTTCAGGAATTTGAATATTAGCTGGTCGAGAACTTACAAAAGCTACAATAATAAAAATAATTACAGGCATTGACAATAATGTCAATCCTAAATAAAACAAAGAATTAAATTTTTTCATCGGATAGATTTTTAAATATATTCGCTAGCGAATGCTTAACATTGGAACGAATTTCCATTTCCATAGCTTCTCTACGCTTTTCAACTTCAATGTCAAACATTCTAATAATAGTTTCCATTGGTTTACCCCACATACTAATATTATAAGAGTATTGATGATTAACGATTGTAATTAAATTTGACTCAATGATAATAAATAATTGCTCATCGTGACTTTTTATATATCGCTTACCTGATATAGGAGAAAGTAATAACACGCTAGATTCTTTATGAATAAGTGCTTTGCAAACTGAAATACATTCTCTTTCATATTCCGATTTTTCATGTTGATTTGGCTTAGATTGAGTAGCCTTTAACACTTTAAGTGCTACTTTTTGTACAAATCTTTTTATTTTATGCATCATAACTTTTTATTTATTAATGGCGAGGTACTACTATTTCTACTTTTTGTCTAGGGTGCAATGTATGCACAAATTTAATTAGCTCATCAGTCTTAACATTAAAATACAATTGAGTTATAGATAGTTCTTGAATTGGTTTAGCAAATTTGCCATGTACTGGATTCAATTCATATTCTGAATGGTCATAATAAGCAACTGACTTAGCATTATAAAAGATAGTGTCATTTTTTGTTGACCATTTTACAAATTCAGCTTTACTGATAATCTCTTTATCAACTGAACAACTTCCTAGAGCTATTGCAAGCCCTATAATCATTAATTGTTTTTTCATAATCTATTTATTTATTAGTAGTCAGGACAGCTATCTGACTAAATTAATATTCTAGCAATAAGTCCTAAGACAAACCCCAGTATCAGAACAGTGTATACTTCCTTTTTCCATTTGGAATATTCTTTATCAAAATCTTTCATATTTTTTAATTTTAGTAGTCAGGACAGGATTCGAACCTGTACATTTAGAGCAGCGCCCTTTGTGTTTACCGTTTCACCACCTGACTATGGTGGGATCGCTATTTTTAAAGTAGGTGCTCTCCCACGAACTACTACCTTTTTCTGTTTATTGTTGAGTTACAAAAGATAAACGTCACCCAATCTCACCCTCCTTATAAATCCTTCCTGTGCACAGAACAAGAAACTGGGGAGGTGTTGTTTCTACTTTTCAGAGGCTTAATCTCCCTCATTTGACCGTTTAGCAGGTTGAAGCTGCACTTTGGCGTACTCCCAAGCAGAATCGAACTGCCGTTTCATCCGTGAAAGGGACGTGTCCTAACCCCTAGACGATAGGAGCATATTAACGCTTATGAAAGCCTTTGGTCTTAATATGTCTTTCAGGTTTACGCGTTTCTTCTTTTTTCTTAGTCTTTAAAGTCTCCATCCACTGCGTAAGACATTCAATTTTTAATTTTGTGTTTTTTACCTTTGCCATGTTTTTTTATTTTTTAGTTATTAATCCAAACGTACTGTTTATTTAAGATGCGATTAGCATATTGGTTTATACGAGGTTTGCCAGTATTATAAGCTCCAAAAGCTAAGCCCCAATTTTGATATTTAGTATGTAATGTATTTAATAATTTCATTGAAATCATTACATTTAAATCAATATTAGAACGTAATTTATTTTTTTCAACTGCAGTGCCATATACCATCTTTGCTGTTGCTGGCATTATTTGCATTGGGCCTAAAGCTCCACATACAGATTGCTGTCTATGATTATAAAGACTATCTAACGGGCCTTTGTATCTAGTTTCTTGATATGCTAATGAAAATGCATATTCTTCTGGAATATTATATTCTAAAGAATATTTTTTAATATAAAAATACATTTGTTTAGCTGGAGGAGACGTTGTAATTGTAATACTATCATATCCTAATAAATAAGGATCTGTGAACCCTATAGATTTTGTATTATTTAATGATATTGAGCTATACAAAGCGACGCCCAAAGTTACTGCGACTGCTGTTAATTTAATCATAACTTTTTTATTTTTAATAATTAAATATATATTATTCATTTGTATTATCCAAATTTTCTTTTGACCGATCCCAAATATTTGCAAACCTTTCAGATCCATTTATTCCTATATGCACATACTTAGTACCGTCATGTATTGACTGTGCTTTGTAAATCCATCGCTCTCCATTTTTCTTAAGCTCTAAAATTTTACAAACATAGTCGGCGGTTAAAAAAGTTACTGTAACAGTGTCTCCTATTTTAAAAGAAGGCTTTTTCATTTTCTCCGGAGGAGCTGTTTCTCTTTTCTTTTTAGCCATTATACAGTTCTTTTATTACCATGAATTACCTTTACCGTCGGAAATCTTAAACTATAATTTCCTGATTGGTTTTGAGTTTCTTCGAAATATTTAACGGTAATTATTTTATCAAGTATTTCATTTGGATTAGCTTTAAAGAACTCACGCTCTTCAATAGTAAAGCCAGATCCTACTGAAACTCTATTACCTTTATGCTCTATTACTACATTGGATAAAACATCTTTTGTAATTTCCAATCCATTCTCAATCATTCTAAAAGGACCAAACTCTAAATCAATTACTGTATATTCAGCATCGTGAAATGATTTACACTTAAGCATATTTTTAGTACGTTTACCTTCATAAACACGATTTTTACGCAGGATCAATCCTTCCCAACCTTTATTATCCGCTGATGTCATTAAGTCGGTAAATTGTCCAGGTTCTGTGATGATTTCCTGGGTTACCAACTCTAAATACTTCATATCCTTAATTAACTTACATAAAGCATGGTATCTTAAAGAGTAGCTGCTAGCTCCTATCTTATCTCTGAATTCTTGACCTGTGATAATATCAAATACTAAATACTTAGGATTGTCAATAGTATGATCCTTCTTACGAATTTGTTTCATAACACCTTGAAAGTCATCTGACCCGTCTTTGTTAGTTAAGCAAATTTCTCCGTCAAGCACTACATCCTTCATTCCTAAGCTAGCAATTTCATCTTCAACCTTTTTAAGAGTTTCAAATTGGTTACCTTGACGAGACCAAAGTGATACTTTGCCATTTTCATCTACAACACCTAAGCACCTTACTCCATCTAATTTTCTAGAAGCATACCAAGTATCTGCTGCAAAATCAACTTCTACATCTTCAAATGGAGTTGCTAATGCGACATCAAAGGTTGGAATTAAATCTGGAATGATTTTGTTAATTAAACTATCACCCATTCTAATTTCCAAATCCTTACCAATAATCTTATAAATTAAATTTTTAAATTCTTCATGCTCGTAGCAAAAGTTATTTACAGAATTAATAGCTTTGTGACCAGTTACTTCTCGCTTACGTAAAATGTCAAGCATTTCAAACAAGTCCTTAAACTCATACAACACACCTAAGTCTTCACTGTAATTCTTTTCAAGAGTAGCCGGCGTTACATAATATTGATAAAATGGATTATATGTATAATACAATACCTTTTTAATGAACTCGTCATCTTTATACTTTTCCAAAATGACCTTTTTGTCATTTGTACTATTAGTTGAATTAAGCTCATCAACTACCTTTTGTAACAATTTAAAATCCATATCTTATTATTTTTGTCTATACATTAAGATAAGATATCCTTTTCAATGTACCAAATTTATTTTAAAGATTTTCAAAAGAATTATCTATGCATTTAGATTTCAAATGAATTACTAAATTCCTTTTGGTTTCCAAATTTAAATCAGTATAGGTATTTAACCATGACTCGAATTGTGATACTAATTTAGTAGACGTTCTCCATTGATCAATGGAATTAGAAGAGTTGATTATTTTTTCAACCCATTGTGTGATATACGTATAATTTGATTTTTTATCCATACCCTAAATATAGGGTATTCATTTGGAAGTACCAAATTTATTTTTTGATGGATCTTTCTCCTTTATGCTTGTCTATTTGATCAAGTATATTGTTTAGAAGCTTGGTTTTTATAAACCCTGCCATTGAGGCATTTTTAAGAGCACTGATGATTTGAAATATTAAAAATGGAGTTATGATAACTTCACTTAACCAAGCAGTTCCGGTAAATCCTTTCTCTACCATTAGCGTAGCAGTTAATATAACAATCCAAGTAAATATATTTCTTAATACTTGAATGGCTTTATAAGTCTTGAATCCTTCTCGTTTGATGCCGGCAATGATCCCAAAGAATCCGTCCATGAACATAACGGCTATCACTGCCATGTATTGTTCTATATTATTTGTCGTGACATCAAGTATATATGATAATACATATGCCGTTGATGCTGATATAGCGGCTATTAACCAGGAAAGTTTTGCACTAAACATTATTCTATTCTTAAGAAACGTTATTATTAATAATACAAAACTTTTGTAATAATTTTATTATAAATATCGTAATAAAATAAATTAATTGAATTTATTAATTGTTATTTTACAAAATCAGTATATAGGTTTTCAAGCTCGGAAATTATACCCAGTAATGCTATTAGTAATATACTAGCTATTCCAATTTTATCTAATACTGATTTCATATTTTGCCCCATCCTTGGTGAATCCCACATTTAATTCTATACGACTCGATTATTGCTAAAAAATTAATTATCTTTTTCATAATCTAATTGCTTAAAGGTGCTTTAATACTTGGATGTGATTGATAATTACTTAATTGCAAATCTTCTTCTAATAAACATCTACAAAAGTTTTCATCGTTAAATGCTTCAAATACTTTAACAGCATCTAACGGTCCTTCACCACACTCACCACCTTCATAAGGCCAGAACTCTGTATTGATGTTTAATGTTGGTAGTTCAAATCTATCTCTACCAATCTGTTCTTTAGCTTGTTCAATATGATTTGAATATAAATGTGTATCACCTAAATTTCCAATCAATTCATCAGGAACCATATTAACAGCTTTAGCAATGATTTCTAATAACAATCCATAAGATGCTATGTTAAATGGTAAACCAAGGAATGTATCTACTGAGCGTTGATTCCATATTAAAGAGATTGTTCTGGTTGGTATTTTGTAAGGTGTGTTATCTACATTAGTAGGAACCATCATATCAGCTAAAGGCCCATATTTTTCTTTCCATATTGGAAGAGCTAGTTGATGTCTTTCTTCCATACTCAACTCTCTTGTATAAACTTGAAATCCATAATGACAAGGTGGAAGTGTCATTTGGTCTAATTCTCCAACATTCCAGCTATTAACCATTAATCGTCTTGAATCTGGATTTGTTTTAAGGTCGTTGATTAGGTTTGCGATTTGGTCTATTTGTTTAATTTCAACATCATACTTATGTTTTCTATAATTCATCATTCCGTCACGACTTACATATGTGTTATGATTACTTAATTCATATGTTTCCCAACTTCTCCATTGCTTACCATAAATTGGACCTAACTCACCCCACTTTTTAGCAAACTCATCATCAGTTTTTATTTTGTTGATGAATTCTTCTTGTGTCAAATGACGAGTAGGGTGAGGAGATACTATAGAACGCCCATTTAACAAACACCAACCTTTATCCCTATTTTGATAAAGAATGTTTGTATGATGGTCGTGTATTGTTGCTAGTGGATATTTTGTATAGTTCTTATAAGCATCACCATCCCATATATGGCAATCATTATCAACAAGGAATTTAATGTTAGTACTCCCTTGGAGGAACCATAACAACTCTGTTGCGATAAGCCGTAGTGGTATCTTTTTGGTTGTGAGTAAAGGAAACCCATCACTCATTTTATGACGAATCTGTCTTCCGAATATACTTAAAACCTCACCATTACGAGTATTCTTCTTCACTCCATTATCTAAGATGTCTTGGAGTAGGTCTGTGTACTGTTTATCTAGGTTGTTCATTTTGCTTGTATTGTAGTAACATTAACTAACTCAGGTAGTTTACCTTCGGTTGATATTAATTTTTGATATTTTTCATCTCCAACTATACCATCTATAGTCCATTCAGTTTTAATACCATTTTCATATAGTGGTATTGAGTATGTTGAAGGTAAGGGTTTAATAAACTCTTTACCATTTAAGTCCCATTTTTTATCTAGGTTGTTCATCTTTATTTAGTTTAGCAAATTTATGGATTGGTTTAAAATTGTCGTAAGGCATAAATTGTTCTATTATTTCAAATTCTACTTCTAGTCCATCATAGCTAGCATCAGTATCGCGTATGAATAATCCGGCAGCGTCATCAGGATGTAATGGTAGCATTCTTATACCATTTCCATTTTTAGTGGTTGTGTCTGCCCACCATACCACCCAGTCAGCCGGTTCTATTCGTTTTACTAAACTACCTTTCATATTTTATTCTGTATATGGTTTCGTGATTATTTTCTTTTACTACTTTTATATATTCCTTATTAAAATCATATGACTCTAAGTTATCCCACCTATCACTAAAACTTACTGTTGTTAGATTTGGTTCAAAGCTTTTTCCCCTAAGTCGAACTTCTTCCATATACTGATTTAGTTCAGATTGGGTTTTAATTAGTCTGACCATTAATAATCTCGTTTAATCGTTTAATTTCAGCGATTACATCATCACCTAATTCTATTTTGGACATCATTGTTAAGTCCATTACTTGAGAGTGTAATACTTTGATTAACTCATCTTTTGCTTCTTCTTTGTTCATAACTTATTTGTTTAATTTTAAAGTAAAAGGGCGGGATCCTTGCCCCGCCTCTTAAATCATCTTAACTTAGTTAACTGAAGTCGTGTCTACTGCTAATACTGACTCAGTTGTGATAGCAACTGTAGTGTCACAAGCAACAGCACAAGAATCAACCGGAGTTGTTTCAGAAGCTGGAGCGTTTGAACTACAAGAAGCGAATAATGCAACTGCAGCAATAGCTAGAACGAAAATTGAATTTTTCATTTTTCTTTTTTATTAATTGTTAAACATAAATATAAGGTACCTTTCTTATATCGTGGACCCGGAGAGATTCGAACTCTCGTCCAAATTAAGTACTTCAATAAATTCATTTACAAGCTTAGTCTTGTTTTTCTAAACAGACAAAATAATCAATTTTTTGGATCTTTAGAGAAATTGATAAAAACTGTGCAACCAGATAAGTCAGGCCTACTTCACTGTTTGTGCCCTTCTGTTCCTAGGATAGACACACCCCGTTAACTATGCTGCTATTGCAACTTCGTTGCTTACGAAAGACAATGCGTCTTCGAAAGTGAAATCAGAGATTTCGTTTGCGTTTAAGCTTTTATATAGGTTATTAAAGAGTTTCCAATACTAACTCTGCTTGCATTTAAAGTAATACGCTTAACTGTCAAAACCGGTCGGGCCCATATTACTAGTATAAATATATAAATTTCTTATGAAACTTCCAAATTAAATTAATAATTCGGATCTATTTCATCATCTTCAAAAAGAAGACCTTCATCTTTAGTTACATCTTCTTCAACTACTACAGGCTCTTCAATTAAAGAGTTAGATATTGAAGGAATATTAATGATATCATCACTAACATCAGGAATGTAAGTTTCATCAATTTTATATTTCTTATAAAACAACCGAGTTAAATAAGTGTCAATACATTGATTCATTGCCACATCTACCTGCAGTTCTGAATATACTTTAGTGTCTTCACATAGAACATCGTATGTAAACTTTTTTCCAACTGGTCGAGCAAAGACTACCTTGCCTACTAATTTTCGCTCACCGAATCGTATTACTACAGGTTGGTTATTTGCGAATTTTCTTCTTTTAGATTGTCTTGCCATAATAATTATTCTGCGCTGTAAACGTCAATGATACGAGATTGAGAAACTGATTTCACTTCAAAGTCTTGAGGATAATCTTTAAACTTATCATGTACAATTGCTTCTGCATCTGTTACTGACTCTGCTTTTACTAAATACGTTTCTGATTTTTTCTTTACATGACCTTTGTCATTTGTAAATTCTAATTTTACTGTTGCTGTGTAATACATACTTTTTATTTTATTTGTTAAACGATTCAATGATTCCTTTGAATAATAATACTATGATTAGAGTGATGATAACTGCTACCGATGGTATCCATAATGGCGCTGTTACCCACCACCAGGACCATTTAGCTACTTCACCCCAACCACCAAGCTTAAGTGTTAGAAATATAAGGAATAGAATTGTTCCTATACCAAAGCCTGTTGATGTTGTTTTGCTTTCTGCCATTTTATTTATTTTCTATATTGTAAAGATAAGATATTCTAATGTAAGTACCAAATTAAAAAGGAATTTCTTTTAAATAATCTTTCAAGCTTCTTGTAAACTGAATTTGAAATATTTCCTGTAATCTTTCGTAGGTAGCATTTAATAATGTAGCTGCATCATTTGGTATAAGAAATAATTCTCTATACATTGAATTTCTAATGTCTATCACAAATGTAAGAAGTAATCTAGATATTGTAACGCTATCCTGATTTTCTATTTGGTTTGCCGCTATCGTCAGCATATCTATTAATAAATTAAGCTTGCAGATAATTTCTTCTCGCTTAGATAATTTATCGTTAGGATATACATTATTAATTCGTTTAGGATCTTTAAGACGCTCTGCATAATATCTATCTAACTGATACCATTTTGGATCTATTTCAATTCGAAATTCTATTTTAATTAACTTAGAAGCTTCTAATAAAGTAAATCGCTCAACAAGCGTCAATGCAGTTCTGTATGCATCTAATGTCATAGGGGTTAAAGGGGTTTTATTCGTTTCTTTAAAGAAATTACTCATTTCAATCCTGATACTATATATAATAAACTAACTAGCGATAACGGAGATACATACCCTACGGAATTTGCTTCTCCAAACTTTTCAGTGATGTTGTTTTTATTTTTGTCATAAACTTCAACTTCACAGTCAGGTGTCATATATCCTCCAAACCTTGCGCCCATAATTACATGTAAATCAGTTTTGTCTTCTAAAGAAAAAGTTGATTTAGTACCCATACCATTCTTAACTATTACAGTATACATATTTGGAAAGGTTAATTGAAACCCATTGCCAAAGCACTTAAGTAATGGCTGATGATTTAATATTTGCATTAGTTGTAATTGATGTTGTTAAGCAAATTTTGTACTCGACCTTTTTCAGTCGGTTGATAAAAAATTTCCATATTGTCTTCATTGATATAAGATTCAATCATTCCTTTTTCTTGAAGACATTCTAAGTGATAATCAGTTACGGCATATTTCATACTGTCGTCAAATTGATCGAAACTCAACTCTGGATTGTTTCTTTCTAAATAATTTTCCATTGCCATTATTTCAATAATTTCAATTAACAGCGTTTCAAATTTGTTACGATCTTGAATTCCAGATTCATTTAACATTTCCATATATTCTTCATATCCGAATATATACCGTTTCATGGACTCTACATAAACTACTACATCATTTGGCTTTTTCATATATGTTTTATTTATTGGTTACTGATTTAATGTGTTTGCAAGTTCTATGATAATTAAATCCTACACAGCTGCATGAATTACCACGCTTACTATCTATTACAACATCGTAAATATCTCCTTTAGATCCCACAACTTTATGCATTGTCTTCGAAGCAACTTTTATAGTTTTCTTTAAGCCTACAATTTCAATATCTGAAAATATAGTTCCATTTGGAACTTCTACCCAGCCCGGGCACACAAATGTTTTATCTCGAAAAGACATTATAGTAAATGCTCCTGTTGGCATTACTTTATTAGCTGGTATTTTAATTTTCATTTTTTGGGCTATTGTTAATTAACAATTCTTCTACTATTTTATTATCAATAAATCTAGATACAGAACAGAATTCTAATTCTACATCATCTTCAATATTTTTTTTAAGGTCATTATATTGAGCTTCATTTTCTAACGATCCACATTGAGTAGCAATACTATGATATACTTTTAATCTATAAGCACCATAAGGATTTTTAAGTTCTTCAATTTTCCAATCTTCTTCTGTTAATTCAGATAATTTCTTATCTCTATTGATAATAGTTGCTGAACGATGATATCCACAATTATTACAATTAATATACTCTTCTCCTGTTTTGTAATAGAAGTCGTCATACGCTTCGTGTTTACAATTTGGACATTCAATGCAATCAAGTACGCTTCCCATATATATATTTTTTAATTTCTTATTATTAAGATAAGTTATTCTAATGTAAGTACCAAATTATTTTCTCCAATATTTAAAAGATTCTTCAATTTCTTTTGAAACCGATCCTTTTAAAATGTTAGGTTCATATTTTCCATAAGGATTATATTTCTCTGGTTTCTTTTGAGAAATTTCTTTTGTATGAATTGCATTGATTAATTTTAAAATTTTTTGAAATTGACCGAATGATATTACTCTTTCGCTAACTTTCTCCGAAAGAAACCTATTTAATTTGTCTATACCAAGCAATTCATATAGGTCCATAGCCTTAATACCTATTTCCTCAAAAGTTGCTGCATCGGCTTGAAATATAAATCCAACTGCTAGCCCATTTGACTTTGCTCCACCTGATACTCCAGGTTTCATTCCACGCATTGTACCAAAGCCGGCGCGTGAACTCATTCGATGAAATTCTTCTGCTTGTTTTTTATCTTTGATAACACAAACTTCATTTCCTGTCTTATGGTGTATAACGTGACCGCCTGACCATTTTTCTTCTGTAGAGCAGTTTATACAAGTAGTTGCTGTTGGTAATACCTTAAGACGACCTTCTGGTATTGTAATATCACATAATTCGCATTTTTTCATATCTTTAAGATAAGTTATTCTAATGAAAGTACCAAATTAAATTTTACTAATCCAAATAAAAATTTTATTATTAGTTTGAATGTTACTAAACGTAACTTGAATGGATGTTGTTATGGAAGTAATGTTATTTGATAATGACCCTGAAATATTTCCAAACGCAGTGTTGTGTATAATTAAAGAATGTGTTCCATTTGGAATAGTAGTGCATGAATAATCCTTCTCTACTCCGTTAATATAGCATTTATTATCTTCATAAAAGTCTAAGGTATCGCCTAGAGCAGTCGGTATTGCAATCGTATTATAAGAGTATCGATCCATTGTCCAGACTGTACCTTTTAAAGGATTAGGCGCCGGAGTTATGGTCTTTTTTTTACAGGAAGATAATAATATCAACGCAATTAGTACGTACTTCATATCTTAATTTTATTTTGCATTACAGTAATACATTTAACGTCGGTACCGGTACCAACCCTGCGCTGATAAGATACTGTTTGATAATAGCCAGTTACCAATTTCATATGCTGGGTTATAGTATCAAAGTTAATATTACCATAATCTGAAACTTCTAAATACTTTAAATAGCTAGCTTTAAGCGGATGATCCAAATCCAAAGCTCGCACCCAACGTTTAATTTGCCGAGTAGTTACAATAGAACCTGTCGGAGCTGTATGTTTAAGAAACTTTTCAAACTCCTCTATAAATTCTTTGTATCTTGAATCCATCTTATTATAATTTTTGAACTTGTTCCATGATATCAGTTACTTCATCTTCAGACAAATATCCAATCACGTCATTGGTGACAGAAGTATTGTATGTCAAATTCCCATGCTCATCTAGCACAGCTAGTTCATATAGACCTTCTTTACCTCCATATGTAAATGAAGTGCGAACTACGGATACTCCATAGTCATTATCAAATGATAATCTTGACTGAATACCTTCACCCATGGCGTGAGTCTTGAATTCTAAATCTTTAAATGTTTTCATGTTATTTATTTTTAAATAAAATTATTCCTCCTGTTAATGTAAGCCCAACTCCAATAGCACCAATACCATAGTTAAGAGCTAAATCTTTTGATAAGCTATATCCATTATAACCATTAGGTAAATTTCGATTAATTCTTGATCTTTCCAACCAATAATTAATAGCACTGAACATTACACCTGACGCTAAAATCAAAGCTCCATTAGTGCGTAGCTCGTTAGGGTTTCTAATGTGTAAATTAATTTCACGAGTTTCGTTACCACGACTTAACATGTAAACCTTTGTCGAGTCCAACCCTCCAGCTTTACAATATAAAGTGGATAGGATAAATGCTGATATTAATATTTTTTTCATTTCTTTAAAATAAGTATTTCATTTGTATCTACCAAATTTATTTTACATCATTGTCAATCCAACGCATTGATTTGTATAATTGCAATTCTAATAAGTCTAATAGGTAGTCTCTGATTTCTTCATACTCCCAACCTTCTTCAAGCATATCTTCCGTAATCTTACTGATACTGAATTTTAATTCGATTAATGCTGTTTGGTTTATTAAGCTTTCAATTCGCTCTGTAGTGTGTTTGTCTAATCTCTTGTCCATAATATTATTTTTATTTATCAAATCCAACAATTCCAAATTCAACTTCTTTACAAAACCCTTTTTCAACAAGGGTAGAATATTCTTGAGCTAACCACCAAGCTTGCAACCTATCAACTTCTGCATGCATCTCTTCACGAATCTCTTCTCTGGCCATCATAGCAAATGTATAACCAGTTATGGACTTGGTCATCTCGTTGAGTTCTCCTGCTGTCCATTTGCGATTGTTAATAGCTTTTGTTATGTTCTCTTTCATCCGCGCAACAACCTTATCGTTATGTGCATACATTTCTTTACTGAATGGACGAGTGATAGTAACTCCATACTGCTCACCTAATACTTTTACTTTTGTTGCCATAATATTATTTTTTAAGTATTAAAATTAATTTTAAAAAGCCGGCCATTATATACAGCGCAGCTACTGCAACAGCTACTACTATTGCAATATTATATAGTTTCTTTTCCATTGTTTTTACAGATTTCTATTAGTTTATCTAGACAAGCTTGTTCTGCTTCTTCATAGGTTTTTGCCCATCTATAACTATACTCACTAAGTTCCTCATCTAACCTATAAACATGAACTTTATACAAAAGAGTTAAGTCATCTGCACGTTTATCTGCATAAACAGAGTGGTAAAGTTCATGTTTCTCTCTAAAAAACTTGAAAGCTTGTTGGTAGAGTGGTGCTAAGATGTAATCAAATTCTTGTGCATTTTCTTGATTTTTGCATTCTTCTATTCTTAACAGAATGTGCTTTAAATCATGTTTTGCTAAGCAAGGTTCATCAAATCCTAACTCTTTTAAAGCTAAGGCTTGTATGTATGTTATAAATTCATTTTCCATATTATAAGTCCAAAAGTTTTAATTATTTATATTGTTAATTTAAGTATTTCATTTGTATGTACCAAATTTATTTTTTAAGTGTTATCGATCCTCCCTTACTACACGCCATACAATAATAACCAGCCCAAGTGCTATGATGTTTAACCTTCATTCCACGCTGATTGCAATTCGGACACACACCTTGCAGCGTAGTCGAGTTCGAGTTTAAAACTCGCTTCAGTCGCTCCGCGTTTCGTTGCATGTAACTCTTTTGCTGCGGTACACTTTTTTGCGGTAAAACTTTTGCAGTTGCGTTTGATACAGAACCCACGAATACATTTGATTGCGGCGGTGGCGCAGCCGGCAGTGCATGCGCGTGTTGCTCGGCGCGGCGTTCGGTTCGACGAAATTTTGCATTGCCTTTGTAGAACAATCCTTGCGAAGCCTTCACAGCTGCAAGCAGCATGGTCATTTCTTCCACACTCAATTCAATTTCTTTTTCAGGGTGAAATGCACATTTTCTCACGACTTCCCATTGCTCATCGGTCACCAAATCCACATCAAGTTTGCGAATAAATAAATGACCTCCTTTAGGCGAGGCAATTCCAACACCAGCAGACTCGATAGAATCCATCCAGCGATTTGTTATTTTACATACAGCCATACTATTTACATTTTAAATAAATACATTCCATTCCATTGCCATCGGTAAATTCTTCCGTAATGATATATCCTAATTGAGATCTTGTTGATAAATTGAAATTTGCAATTTCTTCATCAAGCGCTTTTTGTTCCATTGCGTAAATGCAAAATTCTCGATAATCAACTTCATCATTTTCAGTCCACCCACTATAAGATTCATTAACTTCTGCTATGTGCGCTATACACGCTTCTAAAATTTCTTCCATGTTTTTTAGTTTTAGTTTTTTAATTATCAATTGATTAAATATACGTTAAAAAATTGCGTAATCCTTAAGATATATACTCTTCATAAATTTCCCTTAATCCATCTTCATCAATAATGAATGGATTCTCATCAGAACATAATCCAAATCTTCCATTATCATAACACATAAATTTATCTACTTCGAATTGCTCTATTTGAAATCCGTTTTCAATTAATTTTGCTAATACTTGTTCTGTTGTCATATTTTTCATGTTTTTTAGTTTGAAAATTCTTTTGTAATTAATTCGAGCCCTTTTGCATATTGCGCTTCAGTACAGTTACCAACAAGACGCATGGCATCTAAAATAAATTTTGCGTCTTTTTTAGTGGGCGCAGATTCCACCATTGCTTTTATCTTTTTCATAGTATGTTGTTTTACATATAGGAATTACCTATACATAAATTTAAGTAATTAATTGCCAATTACCAAATAGTAGCGAAAGATAATTGACTTGAGAATCAAGGAGTTACGAAATAGCGGTATAACCTTTTGACACTCAATTGGATACATTTGCGGCATTCTATAACCGCCTATCATCCCTAGAGTGTATTAAGGTATTGACCCGGGGAAGATCGACTGTGTACGGGGTGTATTTGAAGGTGGGTTTTCATGGTCTATATGTCATTGATACTTAAGTGGTTATAAAGACGTAATGTATTGATACTCAATAGGTTGCGTGATTTCCATTATATAAAGGCCTGGGTTGGGGGAAGAAATAGCCCGCAGATTGTTCAGATTTTATTTGGTAGTTTGAAAAATTTTACTATGAGAAGACCGGCGCGGTTTACCATAGGTCGTTCTATAGCTAGCGCCAGTAAATTAAATTTATTGCATTGGGCTTAGGCAAAGAGCCTAAGGGGAGTTATAAGGGCACCTTATCCTCCCAAAACCAGGTCTATATGAAAAAACTTATTGTCTCAATTGATACGTGGTATAGGCCCCAGCGACCGAATATTTTCATTGGGTTTCAGTGATATTCACCCTTGATTTACGGGGGTTGAAACCCTTGATATACTAGGGTTTTACGTGATTTACCCTTGATCTATAGACTGATATCTAGGGAGTACCCTAGGTCTACACCCGTTAAACCCCTTGATTTACATAGGGTTTGTATAGGTCTACCCTAGGTTGATAACCCTTGATGCATCTCTATAAGGTTGCGCCATGATTCGAAATGCTGGATCCATACCTATATTGATGTAAGATGTCCAATGGCGTATCCATTCTGATTTGTATACTTGAGTAAATTCTCGAGTAGCTATATTGAGTTCTCGAGCTATATCGAGTCCTTTACTCCAAGCTTGATACTCTTGCTCTATAACTAGCGCTTGATCTGATTTGCTGTATCTATATATAGATAGTAGTTCACTATTAGAGCATTGAGTATGCCCCGCTTCGTGTAATAAAGCGCATAGTAACTTTTGAGTATGCGTGTATTGTTTAGGAGCGTGTATTGTGTCTGTATCTGTATCTAAATAATAAGAGCTGGAATCGTATTTTACAGAGTAGCCCCGGGAAGAGAGATACTTCTCTATTCTTCCCTGAGCAATTTTAAAGTCTATGATATTAAACATTACGAACGAATAATTTATTCAATGATAATGATAATTGAGTTAAGTTATTGATGTCAATCATTTCTGCATTCTTACCATACATTTCTTGAAAACGTATACGAGAACGATCCAAACCATAATTGCTGTCTGATACAAAATAGGATAACACCTTGATGCCATTCTTACGCATTTTGTCTACTTGTGCTTTGGTATGCTTAATAGCATAGTCACCACCGTATTGGATATTTTGATCTGAGTATCCTGGCTCACCGTCTGATATATTAATGAAGTACATTTCTTTACCATTAGCCGATGCAATAACCTCTTTCATAACAGCTTGAAAGCATAACCCTTCAGGAGTGGATCCACTACAACATACTGCATAAGCCTTATGTCTAAATTGCTCGAACTTATCTTTACGTGAATCATATACAACCCACATCAAAGGAGTTTGATTACCATAATTACCCATTGTACCTCTTGCGGATATAACTACATCCATAGATGATATCATTGATGCTGCTTTGGCAATGGCTATTGAAGTTTTCATTGAAGCTTCCCATTTAGATCCATGCATTGATCCTGACGCATCCACTGATATATGTATTAGTGAAGGAGTCACTGTATTGTGTATAGTTTGAGTAAATACATGATCATTACCAAAGCCTAATTCTGCAACCAATCTTCTGTCAATGCGACCTGTTTCCATTCTTGTTGTCTTAAGAGTTCTATCTTCATCACGCGTCTTTAAACGCTTACCTAATAGTGTACCTAGAACAATACCTTCAGCAACATAATCTTTACCCCAACCATTGGTAATATTAGCTTTATATTCTTCTGGGTCTTGAGCTTGAGAACCTAACAGGTCAGAATCAATTAAATTCTTATTAATTCCTTTAACTACTGTGCAATTAGTTCTATTTCCATTATGTCTATTGCTAGTGTCATTTGGAATATCGCCACCCACAGACTCCAAAGTCATATTAGATTCAGCAGCGGCATTTACTTTATTAGCTTCTGACTTAGATAGTGATTTCTTTTTAATCTTACCATCTAAAAAGTCTTTTTGCTTTTGTATAGCGTCTGCTAAATCCTTAGCCTTTTTAGCCTGCTTAGGATCTACCTTACCTTGTTGTGCTTGAGCGTCACCGCCATCTTCAGATGTACTCTCTCCCTGCATATCCATATTAGGATCTGCTCCTGCTCCACCCATTTCATCATTCTCATCTTCATTGATGTCAGCTCCGTTGCCACCATCTCCTGGATTTGTTTTATCTTCTTCTTCGGGCTGACCGTCCCCAGGACCACTGCCTTGAATTCTATCCAACCCACCAATGTCATTACAAATAGCTTTGAATACCTCGCCGGCTACTTCAAATACTGCAGAGGTAGACTTAAGGCGAGAGATATCTCGAATATTAATAAGATCCCATATCTCTTGCAATGCTGGTAGAGTATTAAGCTGTCTATTAGGATTGGCAAAGTTAACAATATGGAATATGTAATCATCCCAGGTGCGTTCACATTTCACTCCACTAAGCAATGCCTCGTCTATTTCCTTGGCATTGAAATACTTATCATACAAGGCTTTGTAATAACCTTGATACCCAGGAGCCGAATCATACACAAATCTATCTATACGTCTATCCTCAATAATATTAACTAGATCTTTAATCTTAGGTGCTACGTCATATCCGTCACAGACTTGTCCCGGAAAGTAATTAGTATGCCATTCCTTCATTCTTTCTATAAAGCTAGAGGAAGTTAATAAATTTGTTTTAGTGACAGTGAAATCGGTTAAGGCAATATGACTACCTTCGTGTAATGCTAATCCTACAGTGGCGTCAAATTCTTTCTCATCCAATTTAGCTGAGATAACTACTTGCTTACCGTCCGTATAGGATTGGTTACCTGAAGAATACATAACCTTAATGTCATCCTTATTGGTTACAATTCTAACGAAGTTACCTATTGCTCTTTTATAAGCAGCTAGCTTAACAATATTCACGGTAGCTTTTTCCTTAATGGAAAGACTGTCATCCTTTGCTAGGAAATCGTCATCCAACCAAAAGCTGGAATTGGAATAGGTTGATTTATAAGGACTTTTATACCCCGAAGAGTAATACCCTGATGTCCATTTATTTACTTGCTTAGTAAGGGCCTTGGTGCTAAATTTCTTTGCCATATCTTATATATTAATGTCTATTCATAAATTTAAGTATTTACTTTCTAAATTCCTAATCTTTTCGAAAGATTTACGGCTTGATACTCAATGAGTTATAAGTCATTGATACTTAAGTAGTTACGGTATATAAGGAAAGGGGGTGCAACACCCCCACTCCAACCATAAAAAATATTATTTTGCTATATCGTCTGCTCCGAATAAATCACTTTTGGTCTCTTCAGGATTAATACAATATTTTTGTACTATTTGTTTTACATAGGTACGCTCCGAGTCAACTCCTCCATCCTCGCTAAAGAAAGGATATATACCAACCTCAGCGGCTTCTGTCAAACTAAACCCATCATATATTAATGATGTCAACTCCACAGCAGCACGAGTGGATAGCGAGTTAGTCAATTTAGGATTAGATGACTTACACTCCTTACGAGTTTGAGAAGCGATCTCTGCAATTGCTTGCACAGCTTCTGTCTGCGCTGCTGGATACTTCATCTTTAATAAAGCGAATTCCATTTGCTCATCTAATTGATCCATTTCAATAGTGATGAATCGATCCTGCAACGCTCTATCCATTACACGAGTGGAAGTATACTCATTACCTACGTTTGCTGTGGCAATGAAACTCACACCTGGTGCTACCTTAATAGTCGGAGCTCCGTCTTTTTCATCAAGGCGTAAATACCTTTGATTAAGATCCAATACAGTCATTAAGATGTTCCAAGCTTCAGGATGAGCTCTAGATAATTCATCTAACAGGATGACTGCATTTTCTGTCTGGATTGCTTTAACGAATAATGACTCCGCAAAGTAAGTACCATCTTCTTTTGAGAAGTGAGTATTACCTATCAAGGTAGCACGCGGATCTTGAGTGGCGCCTAAGTTAAAATAAAAGTCTGGACGCTCCAATGCACTAACTAAATACTTAGCGGCCATTGTCTTACCTGTTCCTGCAGGACCTGTCATCATGATATTCCTACCACGCATTGCTGAGCGTACAAGATATTTCCATTTCAGGTCACTCATGATTAACTGCTCCGGCTTAAGACCAGTGGAGGCGTGGATGAATGTTTTCATTACATCATGCTCGCTATTAGCAGCTATCAATTCCACAGGAGTGTCTACCTGTGCTTGCATTGCGCTGGTCGCAAATGCCCATTCATTGGTTACATTATCCAATACTAATTGTGCTCCCTTTTCTGCCGCTGCACGTCTAAGTGAGCGATCAATTTGGTTAGACACATCCTTACCTTCAGCGGTAATGGCTTTCAAAAAACGACCTTCTTGGGTCACGGTTGCAATTGTTACTTTCATATTTTTTATTTTTATGGTTAATTCCTTCTTCTTAAATTTAAGTATTTAATTCCTTATATCCTAATCTTTAGGCAAATTAAATGCCTTAGTACTCAATGAGTTATATAACCCATTGGTTATCAATTAGTTATTTTTTCTAAAGGCATAGCAAGACCAATATTTGGATCCTACTGCCTTATATTGCGCTTGGCTATATAAATTAGATCTAGACCAATCCTGATTAATGTGACCCACTGTCATATTAGCTAACATATCACTGTCAATAGTGGTAATTTTATTACCTGTTCTTGCAAACACCTTAAACCAATAATCCGAACCTGCCGGCTTGAATTCTATTGTTTGTAAAGCACCTTTTTGAAAATTAGTAAACAAATCTAATGCATTAGCCCATTGTATTTTATTAAATCTTACAAAACCTAAATCATCTACTACGGTCAAACCTCCTTTGGTTTTAACTATTGCTCTATATGAGCCTTTGCGGCCTTGAATATTGTCAACTCGAGCTCTTTGTATTTCTGGAGTTACTACTACTAATTCCGGGGTTGTATATTCCGGGTTGAATGGGGTGGTTTTCATCTTTTTCATATGTCTTATTTATTAATGTCTATACATAAAGTTAAGTATTTAATTCCTATAATCCTAATCATTTGACAAAATAAGGCCATTGAGTATCAAGGAGTTACAGAAATCTGCATCTTATTGAGTATCAATAAGTTACAGTAGGTTTCATATACCTGTTGGCCCCTTACTCCTACCGGGGGTTCCGGGATCGTTCCTACCGAACATGATAAAGATAAGAAGAATTTTTCAATCTACCAAATCTATTTTACAGTAGGAAAGGATGCCACCCCTGACATCCCCTCCATTAGACATGAACAATATTTGTAGTCAGGGCAGGAATTGAACCTGCTGCCGTGATGGTAATGTTACAAATTTCTCACGAGCGCAACCATTGCGACTACCTGACTAAGCCTTACCTTGAGATTACTGGTAAGTAGTTATTTCGGTTTTCTATTTCTACAAAACCTGCGAGGCATCCCTCATGAAAAGTACCAACACTACTAGGAGAGAATGTGTCCATCTCTTTATCCTAAGAAGTCCCGCTCTGGCCGTAGACTTTCTGCCAACCTATTGTTAAATGAGTCTTAGGTCAAAGACTGCTGAGTATCTCTTACTCATTGTAGTCAGAACAGGATTTGAACCTGTATCTTTAGGGCAACGCCCTTTAGGGCAACGCCCTTTGTGTTTACCGTTTCACCACCTGACTATATTTAGGAAAGCAGAAGATGGGTGTGTGGACATCTACTTTTACGATTAGCATTACTTTGACTTCATTCAGTCCCCTCTCCCGCATGAGCAGTATTCCCTAATCAACCTTTGTAGTCATAGCAGGACTCGAACCTACACCTTCCCAATACGAATTGGGGCTCTACATTGAGCTATATGACTAACCCGGTTTTGCCTCGGAAGGCAGAGCTGCGATCTTCGGCGTCACAGTAGCCAGCTTAGACTGAACAGGAATTAAATAATAACTCCAAACACGTCTGCCATCTTTTCAAAATGTTCTTTAAAAATTCTACGGTTCATAATTTCCTTACCGGTAGCGTCTTTAAAGATCACATTCAACCTACGTCCAGTTGCATTAGCGCCTGTTACCTCGATTGTGTTACACTCTACCACGTTACCTTTACCTTGACGGAAATTAACCGATTTTGCATCTACCGATGTCAACTTCATTCCAATTAAGGTTGCTGAAGGATTGGATTTTGCTACTTTAGTCGCTACTTTCTTAGTAGCTACTTTCTTAAATGCTGCTTTTAAATTCGCGCCTTGCGCTGATGTTGCAGTTACTGTTGCTGTACTCATAATTGTTATTTTTTATTTTTATTATACTTAAATATAAGGACCTTTTTTCAAAGATCCTAATCATTTTTAAAATTCATTTGACTTAAATTATTTCTAAAAGTATCTTCATCTTTTGACCCCGGAAGGTTAAAGGATACTCTAGATAAAGATCCGTTAGGATATACTTTATATGCTATTTGAGCTCCATTTACAAATTTAGTGCGAACTATATCATAACGATTACCGTTACCGTAATTACTTCTTCTTCCTTTACTATCATAACTTGTTTCATACCCATAATCGGTAGTGACTTCAGCGTCAGGATACTCAGCCTTGAAACGATCCACAGTAGTCTGTAAAGCATTTTTCTTATTCAATTCAAGCTTACGTGCATTATCAATTTTATCATTAGCAGTCTTAATCTTTTCCATTACAGATTTCACTCTGGATAAAGCTTGCGTTTCTTGTTTATAGTCAATCCCAGGTCCACAGATATACATTTTATATCCTTTTGATTCTCCTTTTGATCTCCAAGATGAGCTATATACAATTTGCTCATCAACTTTAACCTTTTGACCATCCTTATGGGATATGACAGCCGATTGACGTTCAAACACTTCCGACCAAACAATAATACATACCGGATTAGCTTCGCTATTGATATAGTCGCCGGTTACTTGAGCAGTCTCTTCCCAGGTTTTAATATCCATTGAATACTGAGTGGTATCAAAGTCTATCAAATACTTTCTCGCAGCGGCTATCTGCTCCTGGTCTTTCTTTTTAGTTGCAGCGATCTTGTCCTGCTTTGCTTTGATCTCTTTTTCCAATTCCAAAGCCTTTTTGGCTTCGGCTTCTTTTTTAGCTAACGCTTCCTTTTCGCGGATTAACGCTACCATTTCTAATTCTGCTGGGGTCAATTCTAGTGTCTTTGTCATGTCTTTTTTTTATAAATTAATAATGTCTATACATAAAGTTAAGTATTTAATTCCTATAATCCTAATCTTTTGAAAAGATTTTCCTATTGAGAATCAAGGAGTTATATAACCTATTGATACTCAAGTAGTTACATTTTTCCTTCTAACACAGCCCCAAAAGTGAGTACTGCAACCAATATTACAAAGAAGCTAATAGCTATTAATGCTGTGCATATAAAGTCCTTTGGGTTTTCCATGTACGCTAGCTTTAGCGCGGTCATCATTTTTTTCATATAGTCTTTTTTTTAAATAACACAGGAGGGGCCGATCCTTACTCTTATATGGCAGTCTCGCCTAGGCATTGATTTTTGAACCTCCTTAGGTTATTATGCTTTTTTAGTTAAAGGAGTTGCAACACCGGCGATCATTTTATGAGGAATTCCTGCTATGATAATATATTTTGCTACCACGGCAGAACCTGCTGTCATTGGTACTCTCTTGTAATTTGATTTATACGAATTTTTGTCTTTTGCACACAAAGCTAAAAAAGTAGCTTTGTCAATTTTTGCCATTTTTACCGGTTTTGAACTTTTGTCTGAATTTGCTGTCTTTGTCATAATCTAGGTTTTTGGTTTATATTAATGTCTATACATAAATTTAAGTATTTACTTTAATATTACCAAATCATTTGGTAAACAAAGGCCATTGATAATCAAGCAGTTACGTAACTCATTGATACTCAATGCGTTATTTTTTCACCACTGTATAATGATATCTATACCCGTCATGCTCCTGTTTAAGATATCCTTTATTAATAAGGGTTTCGCGGATCGGATCATACTGCTGGTTCTTATATGCTGTGACCTTTCCTGATACTAAGGATCTCCCCTCCCATGATTTGAATCTAGCCAATTCAGGAAACTTAGCAATTTCAATCATTCTATCCAAAGCTCCACGAGTATGGATCTTAGTTATCTTGTTGCTATATATATAGGAAAGGACCTGATGCATTGCTGCTCGCGAATTTGCGTTTATACCTCTTTTCATATTAATTAAATTTAATGTAAAATGCTGGATCGTTTGTACTATATCTATATCCCGATCCATGGTTTTTAGTTATATAAGCCTCCACGTTGGAAACCATTGATCCCATTGACGTTTGCTTCAGCTCGCTATATATACGATCCGCAATGGTATGCAGAAGTCCAATGGATATACCTTTACCATACCAAAGCTTGGTTCGATACCCTTTCGCTCTCGGCTCTGTGAACATCCTAGAATAGGAAAGATCAAATTGGTCTACTGCTTTATGTATTGCAGTGAATAGCACTTTTTTCTGCTCCACGCTTAAGTGGTGGTAGTTTCTTCTGTCTTTTGGATTGATATTCATGGTATATATTATTTAATAATGGTTACGTCTTTAAACTTAATAGTAGCAGTGGTCTTATTGAGCATCATATCGAAGGTATACAAATCCATTTTGGTATCGCCCATATAGCTAACATTCATAGATCTATGATCTCCAGTAACATACCCATTACAAATTACAAACACCGTTGGTGACCCACAAAACATTTGTCCTTCAACATGGAACTTTGTACCTGGGGTTTCCATAATCTTACGAAACTCTTTACGCGTCATTAGGTTATTTATCATCTTCATATTTTTATGTCTATACATAAATTTAAGTTATTTATTCCTATTTACCAAATCTTTCGGTGAAACTAACCTATTGAGTATCAAGCAGTTACGTAACCTATTGATTTCCAATAGGATTAGTTTACCAGCAAAAATACATTTGGCAGAGTGGAATTAATTACTTATATTATTCAAGTATGTATGATGCTATATATATAGAGCGACACCGCCGTAAGAAAACTAAAAGAATATTTGGTAGAACCGGAAGAGTTCTTTATATTAATGTATAATAAATAATAAGGGGCTATTCCCTAAAAACAACAAAAACAAAAAGTTATGTTATCAACAGCAAACAAAGTGTATGTAATTGCGTCTCGTCAACGCAGAGGAGATGTTACTAAAACCGCAGAAAATACTGGTTTCAGTCCATCTTACGTGTCTCGTGTATTTCGTGGCATTCGCAATAACGAAACAATCCTTTCTGAAGGGTATCGTATTGCTTCTCGTAGAATGAAAAATATCGATCCTAACGGATAGTATTATATTGTTCTATATATAGAGCGAGAGATTGAATTGGGATTGGCATCGACGTCGATCCCTTTTCTCATGTTGAGATCGGTCTATTAGGAAAGAAAACGGACTATAGAAAAAAATTGAAGATTCGATATATATTCATATTTGATTACCGCCTTCTCTACTAGTCTTAAATCCTATTCAAATCAATTGCGTATACAACCTGTAGTCTACTTACATTCTAATAGGGTAATAGATATTACCTTTTCCATTCCGACTATATACGTTAATCTGCAAGGTGCTAGATATAGATTCCAATTCCGGCTTTTCCACTACATTTGACTGTGAGCGCAGCTGTGCCTGAAGAGTATATACATATATATTCTATCGCTCTATACTCGTATACTCTTTAATATTATTGTTATTATCTTTATATAGAGCAATATATAGTATAGTATATAGGGTCGTTGTATATGAAGTATTTGTCTAGCGAACCCTGTTCGTCTCCGCAAAGATTCAGTAGAAAATATACAGTTGAAAAGCTAGCAGGGTCACTACTAGCTTTAATTTTATTTAACTTTTTGTATAGGAGCAATAACCTTATCTAGAAGTTTAGTTAACTCTTGTTCCGATCCATCGGTTAAAGTTGAAGCGCCAACTAAACTTCCTAAAGTTGATCCTTTAGGGCCGACAATAACATAAAGTTGATCCAGTCTAGGAGCTCCGGGAACTTTTTCATTTCTAACTACAATGCCATATTTATCACCTATATCATAAACGTAATAAGTATTAGTTTTTGTATGTTTACCTATAGGAGAGTTTTTGTTTGTTTTATGAATTAGCTTTAAATTCAATTGCTTATCCTTTGCATATTTTTCAAGCGAGGATTGTACAGAAGTAAGTTTCCATTCAGGATTGTAATAAGTTTCCTTAATTACTTTTTGAATTTCTTCCTTAATAATTTTTTGTAGCTCTGATTTTTTCATTGTGTTTTATTTTATATATAAATATCGTTGTTTAAATCTTTACTATTACCGATCCATAGCTGTCTTCAAACTTCGCAGTTGGTATTTGCTTTTTGATAAATGCCATGTATAAGTCATTTCTCTTAAAGCCTTTCTCGCCTTCCTTTTTTAAAGGCTCATACATAATGACTTTTATCATTTTGTTACGATTTAAATAATCTTTTATGATATCGACTATGGTAGACATAACTCGATACATTTCTCCTTTATTGGATACCGTAAACACATCGCCAGTATAATCGCCGGCCATGTTTGGCTCTGCACCGGGTATGATACCAAAGGACACGTCAATAGCTGCTAGTTCTTTATTATCATCATGAAAGTCTTCATATACATAATTCTCCAAAGCGACTTTATATGAAGTGTCTTGATCTGTTTTAAATGCAAAAAATACAGTATCTTCTTTAGTGAAAACTTTTTTCCATTTGTATGGAGTGGTTGTTGCTTCACCTACTTCTTTTAATATGTCTTTGAGTTTGATCATTATGATAGTGTTACACGATACTCCCCATGTCTGTAATCAACTTGAGCGTTAGGTAATTGCTTTTGTATATATGCTTTGTAAAGGTTGGCTCGACGAGTGTCATCTTCATAATTTTTATCAGGAACAAACTCAATTATCTTAACCGGCGGTTTACCTTCTTCAGCTATTTTAGCAATACAGTCCTTGATAATAGCAATTACAGTAGCCATTATTTTAAATTGCTCTCCTTTATTTGTTACGTCATGAAAGTCGCCTTCATCAGTTTTAAACATTACTGATACAATATTGTATCTGTCCTCGCTGGCTGTATTTACTGCCAATATAACTATGTATTTTAAATTGGACTCTGTCGTAAAATTGTAAGTGCGAATGTGTTTTCTTTCGTCTTGAAATAAACGTGGAGTGTATTTAAACTTGTATGGAGTGGCAGTGCCTTCACCTACTTCAGTTAATATGTCTTTGAGTTTGATCATTATGATTTACTTATTAGGCACAATATCTTTTACTTTATCAACAGCTATAATGTATTGTTTTATATTGTCAACTTTCTCATTAGGACCTTTAAAGGATATACGTTCTTCCTGCTCATCATATTGGCTAGTAGCATCAAAAAAGTTTCTTCTATCAGATTCTGATTCATCTTCTAACCAATCGTATTCCCAATTATCCGTATAGTCCCAGCCTGGTACGTATGCAAAAGGTTGTATTTTGTATTTGTTAGAAAGTTTATCGCCGTCAATCGTTATTCTATAATCTGTTTTTACATTCCAATTATTACCTTTTCTATGAAAGTTTTTATTTCGAGTAAATGATATAAAATATAAAGTATGATCTCTATAGCTTTCAGTCGTTATGTTAAGTTCGTTAGAATCTAAAATACTCTTTAATCCAGCTTTTGATGTATAATGATACAAAATGCCAACTTGTTTTGCCTCGTTTAGTATGTCGCGTAGTTTTATCATACCGTATGTATTTTTGTAATTAAAGAAGCTGGTAATCTGCCTTTGACTGCAAATTGTGAGGTCATTCTCATTGATTGTATTGCTGATGTAGTATCTACTTTTCCATGTTGCATTACAGCTAACATTTGAATCATACTCATATTAGATTGAAAGTCATCATCTGCTGTAATCATTGACATTGGTATATTATCTACTTCAATAACAATAGGTTTTGTCTTAATACCCATTTTCTTATACGATTCAACTGCGTGATCTGCATAGTATGCTGCTCTCTGATAATCAATTGACCAATATGTTTTATCTTGAGAATCAGGACCATAAAATTTATCCCATTTAAGAATTTCTTGATCTGTTTTAGATGGCGGAGTAATTCCTATTTTTTGAATAGATTCTAAATCTTTTGTTGTAGTACCATGAAATGCTTTAGGAACTACATTGGAAAATGTAGCATCATATTGAATGAAGTCGGCAATTTTCAACGAGCCAATATTCTTTTTAACATTGGACATTGGAATGTCAATTTTCCAAGTCATATCAACTAATTTAGCTTTAAGCATATCTTTAACTGCTTGTTGCATTTTTAAGATATCTTTGAAACTAGACCAATCATCATAATCTTGCAGCTCAACTATTTTCTTTACAGGCTCAACACTCATAGGAAATATTTTATTCAAAACCATAGGTGGTGTCGCACCTGGTGACATAGCAACTAAATCTCCATTGTTCCAAATTATGATATATGGTTTAGTTGTGTCAATTTTATCTATGTTTTGTATAGACTTTAATTCAAATAGTATGTCTTTGAGTTTGATCATTTTAATTTATTTCTTAACAAAAAAGTAGTGAGTATCATCATTTATAAAAATAAAATACACATCACTTTCTTCAGAGTATCTATATTCTGGTGTATATTTAGGATCAAGATCTGCTTTTTTTACCAATTTGTAATTGTCACTTGAAGGATCAATATGTAACCAAAACTCATCTTTAGATATTTTTTTAGCAGTATCCCAAGAATTGAAAAAATCTTCTTCATTGTCAAAAGCATTATTTATACATTCTCCATACTCATCAAAAGAGTTAGTACACGTACCTATGTAAATATAATCTTTGTTTTCCTTTAATATGTCTTTGAGCTTGATCATTTATATAAAAAATAATACGTGCCGTTATTAACTTGCTTCATTTCCAACTTAGTTGCTATAAGCGGAGCCATCTTTTTATACAAATCTTTTCTAGAAGCTTCTTTAGCTGAAAAGAATATAAGATTGGATTTTTCTCGTTTGATTTTATCAACTACTGCATTGATAACAATACCGAAGATCTTCGCTGCATCAGAACCTCCTAATCCAGTAATACCTTTACCCTTTTTAACATCTCTAAATTCAACATGATATCCTTCGCCATCATTAAACATATCAAGTACTTCTTCAGGTAATAGTTTGCCCGCGGCGATAATAGCATTATCTGGCAAATTTAGGTATTCTAAAGAAGTAATGTCTATTGCATATTTTTGATTGTTAGGGCCAGTAAAGGTAGCAGTGAAATCTGTTTCTTCACCCTCACGCCATCTTATTTTTTCTTTGGTATCAAATAGCTCTTTTAAAAGTAATTCTAGTTTTATCATTTTATTTATTTTTAATTAACAACTCTCCTAACACTTCAATTCTACCAACTAACTCTTGAAAAGCTATTTGTTCAATAGACATTGTTTTGTTAGTAGCTTCGTATAATTGATTTAACAACTCTACATATTCTTCACGAGCCTTAGTTAAATCCAATTCTCCTTCAGCGGCTTTTTCATAGTAAGGTAGTTTTACCTTGTAATGATGCCAAGTTAGCAAAGCTAATCCACCTTTTTCTTTAGTAGTGTCTGTAATTGATTCAGCTCCGCTTAATCGAGTATCTGCAAATTCTTCAAACGCTTTTTCTGATGTAGTTTCCTTTTCTTTAGGAGCCTCGGATAGTATGTTTTTGAGTTTGATCATTTTAATATAAATATGTAAAAGACTATTTAATTTCTACATTTAAACCTTGACGCAATAAAGCATTGCATATAGGAGTTAGCTTTTCTACCGTGCCTGAATACACTACACACTTACCATTAAGATGTACTGTTAAAGCCATTTGTTCTGCCTCGATAAGTTTTTTATTGCAATACTTTATTAAACATGAAATTACATGATCAAAGCTGTTCACGTCGTCGTTGTAAAGTATTAACGAGCTTGCAGGTGGCTCCATTGCATTGCTTATAAGAGTATCCATAATAGTATCTATGTCTTCCTCTATTTCTATTTCTGTTGAGTTCATATTAGTCTTGTTTATCGACCTTCATATTGCCATAGCACAGCATTACAATATGCATGCACAGCACCTTCAGTCATATTTGTATAATGATCATGTTGTAAGTGAATTGGATACGTTAAAAATCCAGGAGGGAATAGTTTCCAATCAATATCTTTACTTGTAATTTGTTCAGGAGGATTTGAATCCAACGTCTCTTTACAATACATACAACAATTGTTTTGCTCTTTAATGTATTGCATTCTAACTTCTCTTCTTTGTTGTTGTGTTAGCTTTGTGTAATCAACTGGTAAATTATACATATATCATTATTTACATAAATATAATTTATTACTTTCAAAGTGCCAAATATCCTTTTGATAAATTCAAAAGAAATCAGTAGAAAAAGCATAATTATGCTCTTTTAATATTAGTTTAAATTAAATCTTTTAGCTTGATAATATCTTCTGATTTAGGTTCCATTAACTTTTCTATTCGCATAGTAAGTAAAGGTCTTCCATTTATAATTGGAAGTCCATATTCATCATACTCAATAGATTTAACTTTAACTCGCTTGTTTTTAAATCTACCTACTCGTACGATATCTCCTATTTCAATTGGGATCTTTATCATTTATTTTTAACTGACTTAATAAATTGTTGGAGAGCTTTTGCATATTCTCTATTAAGACTAAAGCCCATAGGAGTATCTGTTAAGCTATCAGAGTTATCGTATACTTCAATTATATCTTCAACACTATATACTGGTGAGAACTTTTCCTTAGCTGCTAATTTATTATATTTATCAACCATTGGTTTAAAGAATGGCGCAGCTTTAGTTAGCTTATGAACAAAATTGTCTTTAGGTTCAAATTTCCATGTATTTAAAAAAACTTGGGAATCAACATATGCTTCAAAAGTACCTTCACCTCCTATCCTTATAGTTTCTTCTTCACTTGGTGGGCCATCAAATATAATCTTAAGTAACTCAGGGGTAAAAATAAAATCATTATTTATTTTAGTAGCATATACTACACGAACGCTATTCTCATTATTAGCAGTACCTTCAAACTTAAATGCAACTTTTGGATCTATAGTCCAAGATTGTGAGTTTCTTATTGGACTATACTTTAAATTTTTAAAACGAAATACCTCTCTACCACCTACTTTAACAATTGTATATTGTTTTTTCATAAATGCAAATCTGAGAGAATCTGTTTTTATAGATGTACCTCGATATGCCATTTTACCAATAGGAGGTTGTAACACTTTAGGAAACTCTTTAGCTAAAGTTTGTAATAACTCTTTATTCTTTGCAAAGTATTTTGCAGTACTAGAATCAGAGCTACTTAGCCAATCACTAATGACTACATACATCTTACCTTCCCATGGAGTATCAGGTTCTACTGGCTCTTCAGGTGCTTTTTGCAGCTTAGTTAAGTCAGGATCCTCTCCAAACAAAACATTACCAACTTTTTTTTGTATAGCTGGAGGAAGAGCTTCATATAAAGCCTTTACTTCCTTAAGAATTTGTTTATTACTCTTCATATTAATAAATATCTAAATTATTTCTTCTTCGGAAGGTTATTTAATCTCTCCTGGTAATAAGGACCTGTCTTTATCTTTTGATCTTTCAAAGACTTTTTATCATTATGCACAGGAACAGGTTCTCCAGTAACTTCATCTATGTAATACTTTTTATTGGCACCCCATGGAGACCCTACATAAATAAAATAACAATTGAAACAAAGAAATTGAACATTCTCCAAAGCATAGTTTTGTTTATTACCATCTATCCAATGCATCTTAAGTGGCATATCATAATCATATTGCCTACGCTCTTGAAACCCACAACAGTCACATCTCTCTTGCTTCCACCCTTCATTTATCAAACGCTTTTTAAAAGAATGCAAATTGAATTTAGGATGTTTATTAGCAAATATCTCATCGATAGGTGTTGGCTGAAATGCCCAAGGTGCTGAAGCTTTTCTTCTATATCGAGTTTGAGGAAGTACTAATCGTTTAGCAAATCCATTCTCTTTGTGTAATTGATATAGTGTCTTACCTGTTGGCTCGTCAATATACATCTTAGCATATTTCTTCCAGGTAGCAAATGATACATGTAACCAAACTGCCGCTTCTGAATTAGAAGTTGTATTGGCCATTGCATAGCGCAGCTGCGATTCCTTTAATTCATATCCCTTGTATTGTCCAAATGTACCTTTTCCATTTATTCCCATAAACCTTATTTTAATATAAATATAAGATTGTTATATATTCGGCCAATCAGTAGAAAAGCTAGCAAAAATGCTAGCCTTCTATTTAATTTTAGTTAATTTCTTTAACCATAGTTTTTAAATCTTCTTCTGATAAAGCTACAAATACATAAACACCTGGAGCGTCTGTTGCATAAAACATATAATCGCCTGGATTAACTCCTGTCGATCCTTGACCAATCTCTCCTAAATACTTATATTCATTATATTCATCAGTTCCAGCATCTAATACTTTATATGTTTTATTAACCCATAAAGCTGTCATTCTACCTGGTCCTGTAGGGATAGCAGCAATTTCAGATACTGACTGTTTAGCTTGATGTGCTGCTTGAACACTTGCTAATGTAGGTAAAGGCTCTCCAAATTTTCTTTCGCCACGCTCCCAAGCATATCCTTCTTTCAAAGTCTTTTTAGATTTGCTAGGCTTTTTAGATTCCATAAATTGGTCATCACCCATCTCTTCCATTTCTTCAAAATACTCTTCAATGCTTTTATAATTTCTTGACACTGCTTTCCATTCGTCATTCATTTCTTTAACAGCAGTCTTTATTTGTGAAGGACTAGCATATTCAAAAGTTGGAGAAGACATTATGAAGTCTCCGATTTTATCTAAATCATCTTTTGTAGCTACTATTTCACGCATACCTGCCATACCACCTGACATTCCTCTTATTCTTCCTAATCCATCATCTAGAGCCATTTCAATAGCATCATCTAGATACTCATCTAACTCAGGAACTTTATTCACTAATTTTAAATTGGCTTTTGGATCGGTAGTGCTCATTATAATACTTAACTCATCCTTAATGTCTTTGACAATCTCTTTTGCACGTTTTGCATCTTTACCACCCTTTTTCATCATAGCATGTAAAATAGCTACGTTTTCTTTTGGATTACGATAAGTTTCAGTTAAAGCTTTTTTAACTTCTTCTCTAATTACTTTTTGTAAGTCTAGTTTGTTCATTTTAGTTTATTTTACTGGTACTCGTTTAATCTCTGTCTTCGTACGCACAATAGCTGTCTTATCTAATTTCTTAGCAACGTCACTTAATTTAGTACCCATTACCGTAGCACCTGGACCTGCAATATCAACTACTACAGTGTCAGGTTTAACGCCTGGCTTAATAGTTAATTTAACAGGATAGTCTCTTTTCATTTCAGGTCGCTTAGTAAAAAGTTCTAATTCCTTAGTAATCTCTTTAGCTTTTTGAGATGTAATTACTATTCTACGAAACGCATCTTCAGTTAATACATTTTGAATTTCTTCTTTTATTATTGCTCTTAACTCTGATGCTTTCATTGTTTCAAAAAATTGTCTTGTTTGATATTCGTCGCCTACGTTAATAAATATGTAGTTTATTAATTATTGTATAACTTTTACAATCTTTCCATTTGAGTAGTGATGTAAAACTAATCCTTGATAATCAGAAGTTACTGGTCGTCCCAGTAAATCTGTTATTTTAATAAGATCAGCAAGTTGCTCAGAGATTTTATTATCAATGTAAATTATATTTGAGTAGGTAAATGTTTGATTAAAATCAACTTGTTTTAATCTGTAATAATTAATTACATTTTTTATAAATGTATAGTCTTCAAATAAATAAAAACTTGGGGTACTAATTGTGCCTGCTCCTTTTATATTAGCAATGTCATTCCAATTTATACCGTCAGTACTTCTTTCTAATTCATAAAAATCATTTTTAGTTTCTGTAGCTGTAATCCAAGTTAAGTTATTATATTTGTCTTTGTTTTTTCCTTCAAAATTAACTAATTCAATTGGTAAATTACTACACATAGCTCCGGAAGTAGCACTTAAAACATAATTACCATAAACTGATGTTGATGAATAATATCCTACACTTATAAAATAAATTATACCCATTCCTGAACACCAAGTTACTGTTGAATAAAGACTACTTAAAGCACAAACACCATCATCATCATTACAAGTAACTTCAATCATGCTATTTAATACACTACAAGACCCAGTATATACTCTTATTTCAGTATCAAAATTTGTAGATGCGTTACAAGTTGATGCTGATAATTGAGTATTGTTTCCTACTACTTTATACCAAACATTTGAACCAAAAGTACCACAATTTGATATAGATGTAGGTACATCACTTATTGCTCCATTAGTTGATAAAACTCCACTATTGTAAGGTAAACTAGTAATATTCGTAGCATTAATACAATTATCATTTGCTATAATAGAAACAACACAAGTTTCTCTATAAGTAAAAATAGTGCTTGAAGATAAATTTGCGCAAGAGTAGTTTGTTAATAATATTGAGTATGCTCCTGAGGTTGCGCAAGCCCAAACAATAGATGCTTTGGTGCCACTACAAATAGGACCATTATCGTCATTTGAAGTTACTAAAATTGCGGTTACGGGGTTAGTACCAGAATATAGTCTTAAATAAGTATCATTTGCATTAATACTAGTGCAACTACTTAATGTGTAAGTACAGCCGGCAGTTGCATTAAATGTCCAATATCTTTTAGCATTAGCACTAACGGTAGTACTTTGCATTATTGCATTAGGAGTAATAACTCCCATATTTGTTAAAGAAACTGTGCTACAAAATTGGGCTTTAGTAATTAAAAAACTTAAAGTAAATATTATTGTTAATAGTTGTTTCATTTTAGTAAATATTATTGTTAATAGTTGTTTTATTTTAATAAAGTAACGTGTCCTATTTTTTCTATTTTTACATTAGCATTGTTTATTGCTATTATTACATATACATACACTCCATTTTGACAATATATACCTTTAAATGTTCCATCCCATCCCTTAGTAATATCAGTACTTACAAATATTTGCTCACCCCATCTATCATATATCCACATTTTGTATGTTTTAATACCAGATCCTTTTGGTTTAAATACATCATTTTCACTATCACCATTAGGAGTAAAGGCATTTGGGATATATAATAAAAATTCTTCTTTAATTTCAAGTATTTTAGTTATTGTGTCTTTACATCCAAACTCTGTAGTTACAACCATAGTAATTGGGAATTTATCTTGCACATCATAAATTCTTGTTGGAGTGAATTCGGTTGGAGTGTCTATATTACTAAATTCCCAATTGTAAGTATAATTTTTATTTAATGGTGAAGGATAAAACGTTACTTTATTTTTAGAAACAGTGGTTGGATCTTGCGGATCCCATATAAAATTAGCAATTGGAGTTGGATAAACATTTATAACGTTTGGATATTTGAATATTTCACGGCAGCCATTAGTACCAGTTGACACTGTTTCTAAAGTGTAACTTCCTGCAGGTAAACAAATAATAATACTATCACCATAATACACTTTATCCTTATTAAATACGTAATTTACAAACCCAGCATCTTTTATTTTTGAATTATATAATGCACAAAATGGTTCACATTTATTAGCATTTACTTGAAAGTTAGGAATAGGAGCACTATTTACATTTAATGTAAAGGTATGGTTTAGAGTATATTGAGGGCAAGAAACATCAAACACAGATATATTGTAAATCATTGTTCCAATACTTGTACCAATTTGTATACTTCCGTTTGCGCTAGATAGTCCTACTTCTGGTATCCAATTGTAAGCATAATTTCCACTTCCATTTCCTGCTTGTGCGGTTATAGTAAAGCTATCTCCTTTACAAATTGTTTTATTTGAAGGAGTATTTTGCCAAACAATAGGATTTAATACTTGTAAGTTAGTACTTCCATAAGTTTTACATCCGTTTAAATCAACAGTTAAGTTATAAGTTCCTGTGTTTAATAAATTAACATTAGGTATAAATAAATTTTGTGTAATTGAATTATATCCAGGACCTGTCCAAGTATATGAAGAAGCTCCTAATGGACCAGTAACATTATAATTACTATTGTAACATAACTGAATGTATGGAGTTAATGTAAAATTAATTTTAGGATTAACTAATAATGTAGTTGTATTTGTGTTATAACAAGTTATATTTCCATTTGTAAATGCAGCTGTAACTGTATAATTTCCATTCCAACTTGAATTTAGATTTTGGAAATATGTTATTGGTTGGGGTACATTAAAATTATTAGGGCCGGACCAAGTGTATGAAATAGCTCCTTGAGCTGTTGCTGTTAAAGCAGCATTGTTGTTTTCACAAGCAATTATTTGTGGTATAACAGTTATTGAGTTAACTAGTACTATAGAAAGATTTGTTGTGTTATAAGTTGTACAAGAAACTGAACCAATACTAAATACTGCTGCTATGCTATAAGTTCCATTTAAGTTTGGTTGAGCATTAAATGTATATGAAGGTAATGTTCCCGTAAATCCATTTGTGGAAGTCCAAATATAATTAGGATTTCCTGCTGCTGTAGCTGTTATTGATATGTTTGTGTTTGGGCAAGCATTTTGAAATGGTATAACAGAAATCTGATTCATTGGAACAACAGATACATTTGATACTGCCGTTGAAGAACAAACTAAGGTAGTGCTAGGACTTGTAAACGTAGCTGTAACAGAATAGTTGCCTGAGTTAGCAGGTGTTACTGATATTAGGATAGGATTTTGTTGAGTATTATTATAATTAGGTCCTGTCCAACTAAATGAATTTGCTCCTAATACACTTGCATTTAAGTTTACATTTGTGCCTTGACATTGAGTGTAGGTAGAAATTACAGATACTTGTGCTATAGGTACTATTACTAAATTACTATTTGAAGTTGAACTACAAACACCACCATTTGTAAATGTATTTACTACCGTAACAGAGTATGTTCCAGTATTATTTGGAATTGAACTTGCAATTAATGGATTTGCAAGATTAGAATTAAATCCATTTGGTCCAAACCAATTGTAACTAGTTGTACCGGCAGCACTTGTTGTAACAGATAGTGAAACAGGCGAGCCTTGGCAGACCGGTCCGGTATTTGAAACAGAAGTTATTGTTGGTGTAGGGTTAACAGTTACTAAAGTTGTTTGAGTTCCAACACAACCAGCTGTATTTGTAAATGAAACTGAATAAATAGTTGATGCAATTGGATTCGCAATAACGTTAGGTCCGCTAATAGTATTTAAGGTTGCCGGCGGAGCCCAAGTATATGTTGGAGCACCGTTTGCAGTTAAGGCAGATGTATTTCCCGAACAAATTGTACCGCTGGTAATTGTAATAGGATTTAATGGAGTTGTAGTAACTGAAACAACAGCTGTTCCTGTTTTACAACCAAGGTTATCAGCAACGTTAACAGTATATGTACCAGATGTTAATCCGGTTGCAACTTGCGTATTTTGATTCGTAGGAGTCCAAGTATAAGTATATGCTGGATTACCTCCTAAAACAGTAACAGTAGCATTTGATGTAGGACAAGATGGTGTACTTAAAGCAGTAACAGTTAAACAAGGACCAGTTTGCCAAAACATACCCGCCATATTTAATGAATAACAGTCGCCGGTACTTGTAATACCATAGTTTGCGGTTGTTTGTCCGTTTACTGCTGGAGCACCAGGTGCAGGAATGTAATCCCATATTTGCTGGCTTGCAATAGGAAACCCTGCATTATTTACAAGGCTATTCATACGTAAGTTAGGAGAAGAAATCCTTTGTAAATCTCCTACCAACATAAAATTTTGAGTTGTTGTAGGATTACCACAAACATTAAAACCAGTAATTAAACTGTTAACTGAACCTCCAACACCTACCTGACAGCCATCGGCAATAACAATACTACCAGTAATGTTTAAAGCAGGGTCAACATATACTATAAATAAAGTCGCACCATCAGTATCCTTTGAAGGAGCTTGAGGCATAACCGGACAACCAGAAAGTGTATAAGTACCATTACCAGTAATAACTGCAGTTACATTAGCACGAGAAGTCCAAGAGCCATTATAACCCCAGCATTTATCAGTATGAAAACCAATTTGTGTCATTGCAAAAACCTGATTAACAGCAGAAGGATTTACTAAAGTAGCATTAAAATTACCTGAACCTGTTGGGCCAGAACCACCGGCATACAAAAAAGCTGCTTGAATAATAGCTCCTACAGGTATTCCGGAAACAATAATAGGACAAGGTTGAGTTGTACCGGTTCCTGGAGGAACTCCGCTAAAAACTCTTTTATGTAAACGGGCCGAAACCTGTGTATAACCCAATCCACAAGCTGTTTGAGTATAGCTGGTTGCGATAACACCATTACCATTCATTACATTATTTGTTGAGTTCCCTATCGGTCTCAAATTTGAAATAGATGTAGTGTCTGCCCTAGGACAGTTATGACAAGGGGTACCAGGTAAATGAGCTGGATTTGTTTGAGCTGAGGCTGTAAGGCTTATTATAGCCATACTTGTAATAATAAGCCATTTTAATTTTGTTTTCATATATAAGTTGATTTATTAATAAATATAATCTAATCAATTGAAACGACCGGTCTTTCCATAGACGGTAAGGCCGATTAACTAAGTAATTGTATTAAAGTAATTCTCATATTATCCTTATTTCTTAAATATAAGATAAATATTTAACAATAACAAATAAATCATGAAAAAATCACTCCTCGGTAGCGACACTTTGGAGTGATTTAAATTAGCCGTAGCTAATAACGGTCCTAATCCGTTATATCTTTTGGATTATTCCATTTTATTTTTTTGTTATCAAAATATTTGAATATTAATATAAGACTTATAATAGTGCCTATAGTAAATATTGAAATTTCTAATAGCAATTTAGATATTATTCAGCTTTTTTACTGCCAGTAAATTTTTCAACTACATTACCGCCAATACAAACCAATACAATTATTTTAACGGCATCAACTAATTCAGCTGATGGTTCAATATCTTTGTGTTGATATGAATTAAGTAACATTGTTATTGCAATAAATAAAAAGCCTAAAAAAGCTATTACTCGTTTAATAGAAGTATCACCTCCAGTAAACATATCTTTAATAAATTTAATCATGTTGTGTTTTTTTTTGTTTTAGTTATAATTATTCTTTGTTTCCTTCCGAAGCGTACTTTACGCCCATTAACGTTCCTACAATGCTAAATGCATTTGTAAGTAATATGCCGAACATGTTTGACCATGTTGATCCAATTATTTGAGTATCTTTATTTATTAGCAAGGCAAGCATATACATTAAACTTGTAATCACACCTACTCCCATTATAACATATAAAGCTACTTTGACAATAGTACTTATCAATGCCGTTTGTGATTTCTTTTGAAGAACATCTAGATCATTTAGTGCCAATGCTTTTGCTTCTTCAGCTTGTTTATAAGCTTCTTCAGCAGATGCTTTTGCTATTAAAGCTTCTTCAGCTAAGCGCTCTGACTTTACACTTTCAGCCACGGCTTCGTCTTTTGCTTTGATTGCTGCTTGCTTTGCAACTTCAGTTTCTGTTAATGCCTTTTCTACTTGTCTGTTAATACGTGCATTTTCTTTTTCGGATCTTTGTAGCTCTATATTCTTTTCATCTGCTTTTTTAGTTATGCAGTTTATTATCTTAACAGAGTATGCAAATGAATAAAGTGCTGCTAACATTTGTACAAAATCAATTTCAGGTTTAAGCCAATATCTAGAAGTAAGATTTTCAAGACAAATAACTCCTATTATTTTACCTCTATAAATTATAGGAACATCAAGCATTGATTTGATGCCTAAAGGAATTAAATAAGAATCAGTAAAGCATGATGTTGCGTGGTGTGTGAGAGCATCTTCAGCTACAATGATTGGATCTGTAAGAAGTGCTTTAAAATATAATTCGTAATTTTTTTTATGTAATTCTATGTCTTGATGCCATGCATCTTCAGACTTAACGTAAAGTTGTTGGCATATAATTGACGTTTTATTATCATTGTATAACCAAACAGAGCATCTATCTACATCTAACGATATAGTTACTTGTTTAGTTAAAGACTTAGCTCCTTCAACAATATTACCTTCATAAAATAAAGGATTACCAGACTCTGTTACAAGTATTGTCGTAAGTTTTTCAACGTATTTAATAGCCATAGTACAGTAATAAATTTCAAACTGCGAAACTTATAAAACAATACTAATACTATTTTATATTATATTAATAAATATCAATTACTAACAAAAGAAAACTCAAACGGTCATAAAAAAACCCCAATGAAGGGGCTTAATTTATTTAATTATATTATTTGGCGTAATGTAAATAAACGGTACTGAATCTCCAACATGATATTCTTTAATAGATATATATTTTATCGTGTCATCGATAGTAAGTCTATATCTTTCAAAAGGCGGAGTAGTCGATAACATATTTATAATTTCGACATTGGTAATTCGATGCCACACTACATCCTTTTTATATCCGTCAGGTATGCCACATGAAGCTAACCCTATTACTATTAAAGAAATTAGTAATGCCCATGCTATAATTATTATTACTCGTAAATGTTTTTTTATGTAATTACGAAAGTTCTTCTTCTTCATATTTTATTATTTTTATTATTTAATCCATTCAAAATATCCCATTGTTATTGCTTCGGTAATTGTGAGATTTGAATTTTCTTTCATATACTTTAAAGCCCAAGTCATAACTTCTACCTGCAAACCATACTCTTTAGCGTGATCTAATACCTCAGCTACGTTTTTCATATCTTCTATAATGTACTCTGATTCACTGAATAACTGCTCAGTCTCAGTCTCTACTAATTTTTTTCTTCCGTTAGTAAAAAACCATCCAAATTTGGTATTAAACCAGTTATTAAATTTTTTTATATCTTTCATTTTACAAATAATTGTATTAATAATTCCTTCATAATTTTTTATTTAATCTTCTAAGTTAAGTCCATATTCTTCTATAATTTCTCTAATTATTTCTCTATATTTTTCTGCAATATCCTGTTCAAATTCAGGTGCTTCTGATTCAGTATGAATTACACTAATTGCATGTTTGGTTGTTTGTCTTAGTTTTTGATCTAAGTCCCATATAACTGATTTCCATCTATGTCCATCTAATGCTGTTCTTGCATCATTTGATTCTTCTTGAGAGTCGAACTCTAGTATTATCTTTCCCATTATATAAAGTATTTTTCTTTAACTAGAAATGCATATAAACCTTTTACATCTTTACATATTTCTTTACCATCTTTATCATTTGCAGTTAAGTCTTTTTTTGGTTTACCTGAGATTCCATCTTTATCATAAAGATACCAGTTTAACCATTCGTTACCATCTTCAGTTAATAATTCCTCCCAAAGTACTTCAACAGCTCTTTGTATGTCATTCATGACGTCTAATAGATCAATTTTACATTTGTAAACTTCATCCATTTTATTATTGTGACCTATCTGATAGTCAATAATCATTTTAAATTTTTCGTATTTCATAACTTTTCTATTTCTTGTTTTACTTCATTCCAATAATCAAATCTATTAGTTTCCCATTGAACATTATCACTTCCATTCCAATTATAACATTCCTTGATAATTTCATCAACCGCTATTAAGGCCGCAACCTTACCTCCATCTGTTGTCAATAGACATTTATTTGAAAACTTATCAACTAACTCAGATGCTTTTTCTCTTGGTGTCATAACTTTCTATTTTTTAAATAATTTTTATAATCTTGTTTAATCGTCTAATCTCAGCGATTACGTCATCACCTAATTCAATTTTAGACATTGTTGTTAAGTCCATTATTTGACAAAATAATAGATTAATTAATTCACTTTTTGCTTTCTCTCTTGGTGTTGTATCCTCTGGCCAATCCTCAGTGTGTTCATATGCTCCATCTGGACCAATTTGAAAGTCATCTGAAACGTATGGTTCATTTTCTAAACCATCATTTAACGTTACATCCCAATCTTTTAATTCAGCTTCTTTAGACATATCTTTTTGGCATTGGGTGTAGCCTTTTTTATAAGCAACTGTGTATGTATTTATTGCTATTTTTAATTCTTTTTTCTTCATATTAGTCTTATTTGTTTAGTGTTTTCATATTTCAAATTGA
>Ga0209596_1000013_pt1 | contig 179923 bp, 142 predicted proteins | sample M_130807_MF_Meta_FD_187314 | JGI IMG/M metagenome (GOLD analysis project Ga0209596, IMG submission 187314) | Freshwater microbial communities from Lake Montjoie, Canada to study carbon cycling - M_130807_MF_MetaG (SPAdes) (version 2) | ecosystem: Environmental > Aquatic > Freshwater > Lake...
TAGCAATATCTAAACGATCAATTTTAGGATTATTTTTAGGTAGTAATTTTTCTTGCAACGCTTTTGCATCTGCTAATTCTCCATTTTTCCTTTCGTCTTCTAATTTTTTAATTTGTTTTTTCTCGCGGTATTTTGAAAAGGCGTAGATAGAGCAAATAATTAAAATAAAATATAATAAATAAGCCCACCAAGTTCTTCCCATTGGTGGTAATATTTTAATAGTCATACTAGCTCCTACTTCATTCCAAATACCATCGCTATTGGCAGCCTTCACTCTAAAAGTGTAATTGCCTTCTCTTAAATTAGTATAAGAAGCAAAACGACGTGTGCCAACATAAATCCAATCTTCGTCATATCCTTCCATCTTATATGCATATTGATTTTTTAAAGCGTCTCTAAAATTAAATGCTAGAAAATCAAATGATAAATTATTATTTTTGTATTCAATTTCAAATGTTGAATTAGTGCGAGCAGCTTCTATGTAAAATGTAGAATCTTTTGTTGAAAATTTTTGAATGATTACAGTAGGTGGTAATGTATCTACTTTGATATCTTCTGAATAAAAATAATTTAAGCCAGCTACTCCATTATAAAATATTTCATTATTGGGAGTAATAAAAGAGCTATTGGAATTGAACTCATAGCCTTGAACACCTTCTGCTGGTCCAAATGATCTAAATTTATTAGAATAAGGGCTATATCTTATAATTCCATAATTAGATGAAATCCATAAAATATTATCCTTCCCGGCATGTATATCGTATAAATAAAGATTAGGAATACCATCTTTTAACGTTAAAAATGTTTTGGTTTGTTTTTCAAAATCTACTTTAACCAAACCATTGCCAAAAGTAGCTAGAAAGGCCATTTTGCCATCAATAACCTGTAGTGTGGGCGCTGAATAACTATCTATACTTGGCTCGAATTTCATATTTTTTGTTAAAGCAACAACATTATTATTGGACTCGTTTAACAAGAAAATACCATCTTCATTTACAATATATAATTCATCTTTCGATTTACGTTGAACTGCATAATATCCTTTTTCTAACCCTTTTGGCAAATCAACAAACTTAAAAACTTTATTGCCATTAGAGTCCGCTAAGATTATGGGGTTTATGCCACCCACTATTAATTCCTTTTTGCTGTTTATAAAACTGGATCCATTGACAGACTGAGAAAATTGATTCAATAATTCATTCGCATAGCCTAATTTCTTAAATTCATCACTATTGCTTGCTTTATAATAGGTAACTAATCCGTTAGAATTACTCCCTGTAAAAGCAAAAATATTTCCTTTGCTATCTTCACTTATTTTCCAAGCCCGAAGCGTAGTTCCATTTACATTTTTTAAATAGGATTTTTTTGTTTTATGCGCTCTATCAATGGCAAGTAAACCTCCACCTGTCTCATATTCTCCTAGCCAAATAATTCCTTTAGAATCTACCATCATGCCCCATGTGGAAGTAATTCCTAAATTAAAATCGGTTGGAAATGTTTTACTCATTAAGCCAAAAACTCTTTTTCCTGGATCATATTTTAACATCCCGGATATAGCAGAGCCTATCCATACATTGTTATTTTTGTCTTCAAAAATATTTTCATAATTTGATTCTATAATGCCATTGTCTTTAGCGTTGTACTTATTTAAATGTACTATATTATTATTCGTAAGATTAATAATATCTATCCCTTCTCCAATAATACTCAACCATAAATAATTACTTTTACTACTATAATGTATGCCATTAATATTGTTTGATGCAATGGAATTATTGTTGCCATTTTCATGTTTAAAAGTTTGTACCGCACCCGTTTGGGTATTATAGATATAGGCCCCGAAGCGATTTGCAACATATAGCATTGGCCCTATAATTTTAAAATCATTGGGCATAACCAAGAATATAGAATCTTCTGAATTAAATAATGTAGAAAATTTATTTGTTTTAGTATCAAAATATTGTACGCCTATATCTGTTGCAACCACCAATTTATCTGCCGACAAACCTCTCACTTGCATTACTCTTTCCTGTGGTCCATATTTAGTTGCATTTTCTGGGTGCACAAAAAATTGAGTAGTCTTTTTGGTGCTAAGATTATAAGAAACTAGTCCCAGCCCACCCGTTCCTAACCAAACATTATTGGTTAAAGAGTCAATATATATGCTTCTTGGTGTTCCAAAATTATATCTTAATTTTTTATTTGTTTTATAAAGAGAATCGCGATAAGGCAAAGTGTAATTTGACCATTGATCAGTGGCTCTATCAAGTTTAGAAAAATGACCTTGTACATCTACAGTCCAAATATTTCCGTCCTTATCTTCTGTAATATCAAGCACCCAACCTATTGAACGCGTCTTATCATTTTTTAGGTCATGTGCATATTGTTTAAAAGTATAGCCATCAAAACGATCCACTCCTGCTTGTGTTCCTACCCATATATATCCAACTTTGTCTTGATAAATTGACATGACAGAGCTTTGTGACATCCCTTCTTTAATTAAATAGGTATCAAACATGAAATCGGAAATAGTTTGGCCCTGTATTTTAGTGGTTGCCACTAAGCTGAAACAAATGCATAGAATTAACGCAACTGTTCTTTGAATTGACTTTATAATTTTCATAATTTACTTACGTTCTATTATTTATGTTTTATGATTACGATGGTGATGTCATCTGGGTTATGTCTTCCTGACAACCAAGAATCTGCCTGGCTCATTAACTCCTCAATTAAGGTCTGTGCACTCATATGACTATTTTCATTAATAATACCTTGAATGCGAGGATAGTCAAATAAGTCACCGCTGCCATTAGGGGCTTCGGCCAATCCATCTGAAATAATGGCTAAAATATCTCCTACTTTAAATGTTGTCTTAATTTGATCAAAAGTGACTTGATTAAAACTTCCTAAGGGAACCCCTGATATCATTATTTCTTCGGTAGTATTGGTGGCAGCTCTATAGATAAAATAAGGCGGCATACCTGCAGAACTTAATAGTAATTCATCCCCCTTTAAATAAGCTATGTTCAAACTCATTCTCAAAATACCAAGGTCTACTTTTTTAACAACGGTATTTAGTGCGCTTAGCATTTTATGTGGCTCCATTTGAGGAAGACCAATAATACCTGCTTTAGTAATCGACACTAGCATACCCGAAGGAGTTCCATGACCGGTAGCATCACCACATATTGCATACAAAGAACCATCAGCTTGTTCAAAAAAGTCGTAGTAATCCCCACCTACTTCGGTAGATGTTCTTAAATAAGTAGCAATATCTAAACGATCAATTTTAGGATTATTTTTAGGTAGTAATTTTTCTTGCAACGCTTTTGCATCTGCTAATTCTCCATTTTTCCTTTCGTCTTCGGCTTTCAAAAAAGATTTTTTGGCTTGATACTTTCCAAATTGAATAAAGCAAAATAGTAGGGCCAAAAGATATATACCATATGCCCAAATAGTTCTATACCAAGGAGGGCTTATTTTAAACGCTAATTCGGTTGATTTTGATATTTCTCCACTAGCATCTTTTGCCCTAACATGAAAAATATATTTTCCTTCACTTAAATTAGTATACTCTTTTTTATAATCAGAAACGAATGCACTCCAGCTACTATCTTGCCCTTCTAACCAATAACTAAAAGTGGTTTTAGTTTCATTTCCAAAAACAGGATAAGCTACTTCGAATCTTATATTATTTTTACTAAAAGGTAAGGTTCCGGGTTGTAATGGGATTTTATTATTATTTGCAAAAACAGCTCTAATTAAAGCGTTATATATTTCATGATGTCCTTTGTTAGCCAATTCTGGCAAGAAACGATAAATTTTATCATCCTGAGAGCCTATCCATAAAACCTCATTATCTCCTATACCTTCGGCAAGTATGCCGTAGCTTAATTCTCCAAGCTCAACTTTATAAAAAGGGTATTGTTTAAAAGAAAAGCCTTTATTGGGATCATATTCTGTTTTATAAACCCCCAAATCACTCACTGTCCATCCATTTTTAGAAATAGGATTGTATGAATAGGCCCAATTGGTGATATTTTGAAATTTTTGTTTATTAATACCTGTATACTTTAAGCTATTGTTTTTTAAATCAAATGAATAAAAATTATTAGCAGTATCATAGGCTAAATAATATTGGTTTTTAAATAAATTAAATCTTAAAAAACTTTTTTCTTTATGTGATTTATCAATTTCAAGTTTACTAAATTCACCTTGCCCTGTTTGATCATATTTATATAAATAAACACCATCTCTCCAGTTTGATAAAGCTAAAATACCAGGCTCTAATTCAACAAGGTCATTGCAAGGAGTATTGTTTTTTGATTTTATGACTATTTGACTCCATTTCCCATTTTTATATTGATGCAGCAGTAACCCATTTACATAGTTAGAGGTGAATAATAAACTGGGGTTTATTTTTGATCTAATGGAAGCTTGATTTCGGTAAATATTATTAATAACAGTAGTGATTCTATTTTTTGTTGTTTTAATGGAATAATTATTGGTAGTTATAATTTGGTCATCAAAGGCAATCATATTATAAACTGCTTCCTCGACTCCATTTTTTTCAAATTTAGAGACGTCTTCTACTTTTGTTTTAGGATTAAAATCGAATAAATCTACCTCTGTTCGTAGAAATAATTTACCATTATATCTACTAATCGCCTCTACTCCTCCTTGCAATCCATTGCTGGTCGAAAAGTAGGTTAAGGTCGTATCAAAACTCACTTTAAAGAGTTCATTGCTTACGCCCCAAACGTCACCTGTTCTATCTTGCGTATAACCAACAACATGATTATATTTTAAACCATTCTCTGTATTTAAGACGGTTTTAAGTTGTAAGTTCTGATCAAAAAAAACAAGGCCAAGATTTGTTGAAATGGGTATGATGCCATTTTTTAAAACTAAATCTCCATTATAAACTTTTCCCTGAATTGCATACTCATCCAATTTTTTTGCATCAGTCTTCACCAAGCTATTGTCTTTTTTTAAAAACCAGGATCCATTATTTCTAGAAACTAATAATTGATTACCATTAGCTAACAAATAATTTGCATCAACTCTGTTTTGAGCATAAACATCTTTTGTGCTTTCTATTAAATTAAATTTTCCGTTTTCAAATTTATAAAACCCTTTTCCCCACACCCTGAGATTGATTCCATTAGGCGTTTGTGTCAAAGTATGTGTGATGTCGTCAAAGTAAATAACATTAATAAATTTTTTATATTTATAAATATAAACTGCCTTTTCAGATTGAATTAAAATGGTGTCATTGAGCATGGCAAGTCCCCATAAAGTAGTTTTAGGTCTTTTTTCGATAGGAAGTTGATCTGACAAAGACGTATAAATACTTTCACCGAATTCATTTTTTTCAATATACCCAAAATTGGATTGGCCAATAGTAGCATACATGGTGTTCTTTGAGTCAATCTCCATTGCTCTTGTCAACCCTAACTTTGGAATACCATTTACATCTAATACTCTTTTGATACTTTGTCCATCATAAATGAAAACCCCTTTGGCTGTATTACTTATATAAATTACACCATCCTTATCTTGAATGACCCCCCAATTATTTCCTTCTGTATTTAAGAAGGCTCGACTATAATTATTAACAAAAAAGTTCCCTATTTCAATTTTATGGTCTTGCGCTTGAGCCTCCTTAGGGACTAATAATGTATAAAAAGCAAGTGCAATTAATAAAAAAGGCCCAAATAAATTTTTAAGATAATTCCCTAAGTATTTCATATGAAATAATTTTTTAATGTTTGCACTGCAGATCTGGGGAAATTCATGTCAATGTTCGGTATATCACATTGATTTTGAATATGTTTAGATAGGCTTCAAATTACAGTTTTAGATATATAAATTGTAAGGAATTAGACTAATAATCTGTTCCAAATGGGCAAAATGGAACATTTTGACAAAAATGATTTACCCTTTAATAAAGTCTATTTTTTTGATATTTTTATTATCTTGGACTCTATTCATTTGTATATCATTGCTTTATGGCTATTCTATTTCCTTTATTTGGCATTTTTACTTCCTTCATACTTATCTATTATTTAAGTTCCTTAAATAAATCAAATAAGTATCTAGCCTTGTTTTTTTTGTGCTGTAACCTAATTGTTATGGTATACTACGGCCTTCATTATTCCAATGATAAGTTCTGGGAGGGTTTCTGCTTCGTTAACTTTTTACCGCTCTCCTTTCTCTTGGGACCTTTTCTGTTTTTTTATGTTAAATACACCTTGAATGAAAACAAGCGCTTTAACAAGTGGGACTGGCTACATTTAATCCCGGCATTTTTAATTGTTATATGTTGTCTTCCCTTTACCACCCTTCCCTTTGATAGAAAAATTCAAATTGCCCATGAAATTGTTAAAGTAACCGAGAATTATGATGTGTACTTTTATTTAATTTCTTTTGAGTTTATTCTTTTGGGAAGATCCATTCATTTATTCCTCTATTGTATTTTATGTTTAATTTATTTTAATAGATATACAAAGCAACTCTTAGAAAAATATTCTGTCTTACCTACAAATCATCCTACCATTAGGAAATGGATGCTTACATTAATATTTAGTCAAATATTTATTGCCGTAAACAGCTTTGGTCATATGACAACGCTTTATGGAATTAAATTTTCAATTTTTAATACCCCTTCGAATGTAATTTTTTCTGAAACACTCTATTTTGGAATTTGTGGGGGCTTTTTCTTTTTACAAAATTTTGTACTTTTTTTATTTCCAAAAATTCTGTACGGAAATATTTCTTATACCCTACCTACAAAAAAAGAAAGTTTATTAGAAGAAATTAAATCAAGTTTGGTGAAACAAGAAAAGGTAGATGAATCTAGTTCAGGTTTTGAAATACCCTTGTTGAAATACTTAGAAACATTGCCTTTTATAAAAAAAGAGTTTTCAATTTCTCAAATGTCTTTTGACTTAAAAATTCCAGAACGTTCGCTTTCTAATTATTTTAATAAGAATTTAAATATCAGTTTTAGCGAATGGAGAAAAAATATTAGAATAGAATATGTGTGTAGATTAATTGAAGAAGGTAGTGCTAAAAATATTACTATTGAAGCTATAGCAAGTAATGCTGGTTTTGCTTCTAGATCAAAATTTATTGATGCATTTAAGGAAAGAAAAGGTGTTACTCCTTCTGTCTTTATTAAACAGGCTGCAAATAATATTTAAAATTGAGTACAAAAAATGCCACCTCATATGTATGAGATGGCATTTCATTATAAGTTATATTGATTAACGAGGAATCAATCCCAATTGTTTTAAAAATTCTAAATTATCAAAGAAGTCTTCTTCTTCAGTAATTTTTCCATTAACAACTTTTGCAATTGTACAACCAATCACATCTACTTTTTTCCCAGTTGCTGGAATACCAAAAAAGTTTCCAGTATGCGTTCCTTTGAACTGCCAATTTTTTACAACCTTATCTCCTTTAGCAAATATTTCCTTAACAATAAATTCTCTATCTGTAAATCCAGTAACATAATTTTCATAATAAGCTTTTGAAGCAGCCTTTCCTTTCGTTTCTGGAACAGTATGTAAAATAACGTCTTCTGTATAAGCTGTATCTAAAATATTAACTCTGCCTTGATTAATGGCAACATCCCATACATTCTCATAAAATTTTACATTGTCCGCTTCAATTTTTGCTTGCTTTGCTTCTTCATTATTACAAGCAAAAAGCAAAGTGCACATTACAGCTGCAAAAAGAATTTTTTTCATATATTTTTTTATTTGTTTCGGCTAAAATACCATTTACATCCATTTTATATCATATACAATGAGAACAAAGATGTTCCGATTTAGTTTTTTGGAACATGTTTATCCACTTTTGATCGTATTTCATTCAATTTTAATGTCTCTTTTTATTTAGTAACTTGCTTTCAAGCTATGAAAAAAAGATACCAAGTACTTACGGTTTTATCCCTTTTGTCCATGATTACTTTCTTGGATCGAATTGCACTTTCTTCTGCAAGTGGAAGTATTATGGAAGAATTGCATATATCAACGGTGCAGTGGGGTTGGATTCTAGGCATGTTTACGATAGCTTATGCCGCATTTGAAATTCCAACTGGTTGGCTGGGTGACAAATTTGGAGGAAAGAAAATTTTAATACGTGTTGTTCTTTGGTGGTCTTTTTTTACGATCATGACAGGTTTCTCCTCTAGTTTTATGATGCTGCTTTGCGTTCGATTCTTATTTGGGATGGGAGAAGCGGGTGCTTATCCAAATACCTCCATTGTGCTTTCAAAATGGTTTCCCGTTTTAGAAAGAGGACGCGCGCAAGCAACTATTTGGGGGGCTTCTCGTTTAGGTGCTGCGCTCACTCCATTTTTAGTAATTCCAATTCAAGCAAAATACAATTGGCAAACATCTTTTTATGTTTTAGGTGCAGTAGGAGTTGTTTGGACATTTTTTTGGGTTTTTTGGCACAAGGAAGAACCCGCAGATTGTAAGTCAATTACTAAAGAAGAGCTTGACCATATATTAGCCACAAGAGATTTACCTGTTCATAAAGAAGATGCTATTAAAATATCGGTTTGGAGTGGTTTTAAGTCAACCAATTTGTGGTTTTTACTGGGGATGTACGTCTGCTATGCAGTGGGTGCCTATTTTTTTCAAAGTTGGTTTCATACTTATTTAGAAAAGGGGAGACATATTGCAAAAGAGCAACTTATTTGGGCCTCTTCCATCCCCTATTTATTAGCCGCAATAGGTTGTTTTACAGGGGGTTGGCTTAGCGACAAAGCCTGTTTACGTTGGGGTAAAAAGTGGGGTAGAAGAATTGTGCCGATGGTGGGTTTATTTGTAGCGGGTGTATGTATTATTGGAGCTGCATTGGTGGTCGATAACTTGACAGCCATAATTTCCCTAGCCGTTGGGATGGCTTTTATGGATCTAACCGCCCCAGTAGCTTGGGCAGTGGCCATGGATATAGGTGGAGATAAAAGTGGGACTATTTCAGGCTCCATGAATAGCGCTGGTTTAACAGGCGCCTATTTAAGTACCGTATTTTTTGGGTACATGGCATCTACTTATGGCTATTATTTACCAGTACTTTATATTGGAATTATAGTTTTTATAGGCGGGTTTATTTGGTTTAAAATTGATGCTACCAAAAAGATTCAATTTGATAAAAATTAAATCTAAAATACATCATTAAATAAGTAGGTTACTTCTTTGTTAAGTCTTTTAAAAAAACGATTTTAGTTTTATGTAATGTTCAAGATTCTATACCTTGTTGTGCAGAATTTTATATTCAATTATTAATTAATTTACAAGTGCAAATTTTACAACATGAGAAAATATTTATTTACGCTAATCATAATTTCTTTTAGCATCAATGTATACGCACAAGATTCAAAAAAAATTATGTTGCCAACAGGCTGGTCATTAAGCCCTGCAGGAAAAAGTTTACCATTAGGTGATTTGCCTTTAAATATGGCTGTGTCAAAATCTAAGAAATTAATGGCTATTACCAATAATGGTCAAAGCAAACAAAGTATTCAACTTATCAATTTGGAAACTAATACCATTGTAGATAATATTAAAATAGATAAATCTTGGTTGGGCATTGCCTTTAGTGCAGATGAAAAATATTTATATGCTTCAGGTGGAAATGATAATTGGATTTTAAAATATAATATTCAAAATGCTAAATTAGTTTTAAGCGATTCTATAAAATTAGGTGACAAATGGCCCAATAAAATTTCACCTGCTGGTATATGTATCAATGATGCAAAAAATATTTTATACGTAGTTACAAAAGATGATAGTAGCTTGTATGAAGTAGATTTAAGAGATAAAAAAATTATTAAAAAAACAGCGCTGCCGGCAGAAGCTTATACTTGTGCATTATCTAAAGATAAACTAGAATTATACATAAGTATTTGGGGCGCAGAAAAATTAGTAGTGTATAATACTGTAAGTCAAAAAATAATTAGTAGTATTAAAACGGGTACACATCCCAATGATTTTATCATTTCAAAAAACGGAAAATTACTTTTTGTAGCCAATGGCGAAGATAATAGTGTTTCAGTCATAGATATTAAAAATAGAAAAGTAATTGAAACATTAAATAGTGCGCTGTATCCCAATGCACCAGTGGGTTCTGCGACTAATGGGGTGGCGCTAAGTAGTGATGAAAAAACTTTATACATTGCTAATGCAGATAACAATTGTTTAGCCGTATTTGATGTGTCTGAGGTTGCTAATAGCAAATCAAAAGGGTTTATACCCGTGGGTTGGTATCCAACCAATGTGAAGGTAGTGGGAAGTAAAATTTATGTAACCAACGGTAAAGGATTCACTTCATTTCCTAATCCATTAGGACCTGACCCTTATAATAAAAATGCACAGATGGCCGTGCAAAAAGGTTTATTAAAAAATACTAAAGAGGTTCAGTATATAGGGGGGCTTATGAAAGGAAGTTTAAGTATAATAAATACACCTTCCGATAAACAATTGGGATTGTATGCTGCAGCAGTATATGAAAATACACCTTATACAAAAAATAAAGAACAAAGATCTAATGCTGAAATAGGTTCTGTAATTCCTCAAAAAATAGGCGACACTTCTGCTATCAAATATGTATTTTATATTGTCAAAGAAAATAGAACCTACGATCAAATTTTGGGCGATGTAAAAGAAGGTAATGGAGATCCAAGTTTATGTTTATTTGGAGAAAAGTATACACCGAATCAACATGCCTTAACTAAAGAATTTGTTTTACTTGACAACTTTTATGTAAATGGTGAAGTAAGTGCCGATGGTCATAACTGGACACTAGGTGGTTATGCGAATGATTATTTAGAAAAAAATTGGGTGACTAGTTATGGCGGACGTGGTGGTAATTATGATGCCGAAGGAACAAGAGCCATTGCAAATAATAAAAATGGGTTTATATGGGATTATGCAAAAAGAGCTGGTGTGTCTTATAGAACTTATGGTGAATTTGCAGATAACTATAAAGCCAATTTACCCGTTTTAGAAAATCATTTTTGTACCTATTATACTAGTTGGGATCAGGGCGTAAGAGACACTACAAGAGTAGGACAATGGAAGCGTGATTTTGATTCTTTATTAGCTATCAATTCCGTTCCAAGATTAAATACTTTACGTTTAATTAACGACCATACAGAAGGTATGAAATTAGGTAGGCCTTCGCCCTATGCACATGTAGCAGAAAATGATTTAGCAGTAGGCATGTTTGTAGACTATTTGAGTAAAAGTTCCATATGGAAGGAAAGTGTTGTTTTTATAGTAGAAGATGATGCACAAAATGGTCCTGATCATGTAGATGCGCATAGAAGTCCGGCTTATGTCGCAGGAGGTTTTGTAAAAAGAGGCTTTGTAGATCATACAGCTTATACAACCACTTCTATCTTAAAAACAATTGAACTTATTTTAGGCTTGCAACCAATGAGTCAATACGATGCAGGCGCAACGCCACTTTGGAGGTGTTTTGAAAAAAATACAAACGCAATTGGCTTTACAACAAAACCATTACAATTTGATATCAATGAAAAAAATACTGCGCGTACAGCAATGCAAAGAAAAAGTGAATTATTCAATTTTAGAAAGGAAGACAGCATCAACGATCATGAATTTAATGAGGTCTTATGGAAGGGATTAAAAGGAGAAAACGCCATGGTACCTTCCCCTCGAAGAGCAGCCTTTTTAAAAATTAGTACCCAAAAAGACGCGGACGATTAAGACTACCCCCAATTTTGCTTAAAAGAGCAGGTTTCTCCTTGAAAACCTGCTCTTTTTTTATGCCAAAAAAGGTATCTTAGAGAATGATTTATTTAAAACCACTGCTATATGAAAAGAAGAGCTTTTTTAAAAAGTACTGCAATATCTAGTACCGGATTATTTTTAACTAAAAATCTAATGTCTGCTACATCCGGTCCAACCTATGGACATAATGGAATGACCTATCAATTAAATACAAAGTGGGGCGAACTCAATCCATCAAAAACACCAGTCAATGATTGCCATGAAATGATTCAAGATGGCAAAGGGCGTATATTATTATTGACCAATGAAACAAAAAACAATGTCATTATTTATAATAAAAGCGGTCGCTTAATTGATACATGGGGAACTGAATTTCCAGGAGCACATGGTTTAACGGTACAACATAATGGTAAAGAAGATTTTTTATTTATAACAGATACGAATAAACATCAAGTGTATAAAACAACTATGGATGGAAAAATTTTATTGACCATCGATCCTCCTGCTGATTTACCAGCCTATCAAAAAAAGGAAGCTTTTGTTCCAACTGAAACAACTGTATTACCTAATGGTGAATTTTATATTGCAGATGGATATGGCGCTCAGCACATTTTACATTATGATGAAAAAGGAAATTTAAAAAATTCATTTGGCGGTAGAGGAACAGGTGATGAATATTTAGATAACGCACATGGTATTTGTGTGGATACTAGAAATGCTACACCTACTTTAATTATTACCGATCGTACTAGAAATGCTTTTAAGCGCTTTTCAATGGAAGGAAAATTATTAGAAGTCATTCATTTACCTGGCGCATGTGTGTGCAGGCCTGTTATTAAAGGCGATTATTTGTATGCTGCGGTTTTACGTTCTCCTAATTTAGACACTGTGAATTCTGGATTTGTAACCATATTAGATAAAGAAAATAAAGTGGTTTCGAATTTAGGTGGATCAGCGCCAGTATATACTAATAGTGTGTTACAGCCAATGTCTCAAACAGAAAAAATATTTGTACACCCGCACGATGTTTGTGTTGATGATGAAGGAAGTATTTATGTGGCGCAATGGGCATCTGGAAAAGTGTATCCTTATAAATTCACAAGAGTATAACTATGAAGAAATACACAATTATTGGAATTTTAGTGGTGGTTGCAGGATTTATTTATGGTGTCATCTATTTTGCAAATGCAAAAAAAGAAAAAGAAACTGCCATCTCTTATAATAGAGATATACGCCCTTTATTATCTGATAAATGTTTTTCTTGTCATGGACCTGATGTATCAAAAGTAAAAGCAGGTCTTCGATTAGATTTACCTGCAAGTGCCTTTGCTGAACTACAAAAAAATAAAGGTCATTATGCTATTGTTCCAGGTAATCCAGCAAAGAGTGAATTAATTAAAAGAGTTTCTTCCAATGATCCTGCTATCATGATGCCAATGCCTGAAAGCCACTTGGCCAGATTAACAACTGATGAAATTAAATTATTTACAAAATGGATTGAACAAGGTGCTAAATATGAAAAGCATTGGGCATTTGTTGCACCGGTTAAAGCCCCTTTACCTGATATTGAAAATAACAAATGGGTTAAAAATGAAATTGATCCTTTTATTTTAGAAAAAATGGAAGCAAAGGGTTTTTCACCAAATGAAACAGCAAATCGTGAAACACTTATAAAACGTGCTTATGCCGATATAACTGGTCTTGCTCCAACCTATGATGAACTAAATACTTGGAGAAATAATACCAACGAAAATTGGTACTCGCAATTAATAGATAAATTATTACAAAAGCCAGCTTACGGTGAAAAAATGGCTTTGTTATGGATGGACCTTGCTCGATATGCCGACTCTTATGGTTTTCAAGATGATAATATAAGATCGCAATGGCCATGGAGAGATTGGGTAATCAATGCCTTTAATACCAACTTACATTATGATCAATTTCTAACACAACAAATTGCAGGCGACCTACTTCCTAATGCAAGCAAATCCAATATTTTGGCAACTGCCTTTTTTAGAAATCATAAATACACTGAAGAAGGTGGTGTGATTGAAGAAGAATATCGAGTTTCTTATAATATCGATAAAACAAGAACCTATGGCAAAGCCATATTAGGTGTAACGATTGAGTGTGCGCAATGTCATGATCATAAATATGATCCATTCTCTAATAAAGATTACTACCAACTATACGCCTTCTTTAATATGAGTAAAGAAAAAGGATACGAGGGCGATGTAAGTATTTCTACTCCGGCAAAAAATCCAAAACTATTTATAACTAAAGAGGAACAAACAAAATTACTCTCCTTTATCAATAATGTTGATACCAATAAATTAGAGGTCTCCGTTATGGGAGATTGGAAAGTGGGTGATACGGTAAAAGCAAGGCCTACTTACATTTTAAGTAGGGGTAGTTATGATGCACCTACTACTATAGAAGTAAAGCCTACTGCATTAGAATCTATCATGCCTTTTGATAGCTTAAAATATGAGCGTAATAGATTAGGCTTAGCTAAATGGACCGTAGAAAAAAAGAATCCATTAACGGCAAGAGTTTTTGTAAATTTTATTTGGCAAGAAATTTTTGGAAAAGGTATTGTTAAAACCTCAAGTGATTATGGTTTACAAGGCGAGCTCCCTTCTCATGCTGCCTTATTAGATTGGTTGGCTGTCGATTTCATGGAGCATGATTGGGATGTTAAATATTTATTTAAAAAAATATTATCTAGTAATACCTACCAACAATCTAGTGTAGTGAGCAAAAAACAAATAGAACAAGATCCTGAAAATTTATATTATAGTAGAGCTCCTCGTTTGCGTTTTAAAGCAGAAATTGTTAGGGATTGGGTTTTAGGAACGAGCGGAATATTAAACCCAACAATTGGCGGACCAAGTGTAAAGCCTTATCAACCTAAAGGTGTTTGGGAAAGTACCACCTCGGGCCGAGGGGTATTGGCTTCCTATAAACAAGATCATGGCCCTGCTATATATCGTAGAGGCTTATATACTTTTATAAAATTAACAGCACCTCCTCCTAGCATGATGATTTTTGATGCAAGCAATAGAGATCAATGTGAAGCGAAAAGAGCTAGCACCAATACACCTTTGCAAGCTTTAACCATGTTAAATGACCCTGCAGTATTAGAGGCCGCACGTGTACTTTCAGAAAATATTTCAATAAGTAGCAAATCATTAGAAGATAAAGTAGAGCAGGCTTTTGAAACCATAGTCATTAGAAAGCCTTCTTCCTTTGAACGAAAAAAATTAAAAGACTACTGTGACAAACAAGTTTTATTCTTTACAACAAATGCTGCCATTTTAAAAAATACTTTAGCCGTGGGCGAATACCAACATCCTTCTAAAAAATACAACGAAGCAGAAGCAGCCGCCTTAATGAAAACAATATTGATTTTATACAACTTAGAAGAAACCATCACAAAATCATAAATATTTATTATGAATGAATTTTTAGAACATGGCTTAAATCAAAATAGAAGAAAATTCTTATCTAAACTTAGTTTAGGTATTGGTGGACTTGCGCTAGGATCTTTAATGGTACCGGGGCTTTTTGATGCAAGCAATGAAGAAGAATTATTTGCAAACGTATTACCTCATTTTGCTCCAAAAGCAAAACGTGTAATTTATTTATTTCAAAATGGCGCACCTTCTCAATTAGACTTGTTTGATTACAAGCCTTTGTTGCAAAAAATGCAAGGCGCTGAATTGCCTGCTAGCATTCGTAACGGGCAAAGATTAACAGGCATGACAGCCAATCAAGCAAAATTTCCTTTGGCTGGAACTAAATTTAATTTTGCACAACATGGAAGCAATGGTGCTTGGTTTAGTGAAACACTTCCACATATGGCAAGTCTTGCCGATGATTTTTGTATGGTGAAAACCATGTATACTGAAGCCATCAATCATGATCCAGCGCTTACTTTTTTTCAAACTGGTTCGCAAGTAGGCAATCGTCCAAGTATGGGTTCTTGGATTAGTTATGGCTTAGGAAGTGAAAATAAAAACCTGCCTGCTTTTTGTGTATTATTAAGTAAAGGGAAAGGAAATGGTCAAGGCGTATATTCTAAATTATGGAATAACGGATTCTTAGATTCCATACACCAAGGGGTTCAGTTTAGTAGTGGTGAAGAACCTGTAAAATATTTAACAGACCCTGAATTTATTGATAGAGGAGATAAAAGAAAAATTTTAGATGAGATTGCTGCATTGAATCAAGAATCATATAAAAATATTGGTGATCCTGAAATCGTAACAAAGATTCAGCAATATGAATTAGCTTATAGAATGCAAATGGCGGTACCAGAAATTACATCTTTACAAAACGAACCAGAGTCAATTGTAAAAATGTACGGTCCTGAATGTTTGATCCCTGGCACTTATGCAGCCAATTGTTTATTGGCAAGAAAGCTTTCTGAAAATGGCGTTCGCTTTGTACAATTGTACCATCAAGGTTGGGACACCCATGGGAACTTACCCAAAGAATTAGAAGGACAATGTAAAGATGTTGATCAATCTTCTGCTGCCCTTATTAAAGATTTAAAACAAAGAGGTTTATTGGATGAAACCTTAGTGATATGGGGTGGTGAATTTGGAAGAACCAATTATTGCCAAGGTGCACTTACTAAAGATAACTATGGAAGAGATCATCATCCAAAATGTTTTACCATACTGATGGCTGGTGGAGGTGTAAAACCTGGCGTATTTGGAGAAACAGATGATTTTGGATATAATATTAATTCCTTACCCGTGCATGTGCATGATTTTCATGCCACCGTTATGCATTTGATGGGGATCGATCATGAAAGATTTACATTTAAACATCAAGGTAGACGTTACCGATTAACAGATGTAGCAGGCAAGGTAGTAAATGAAATTATAAGCTAAGTATGGAAATTAAAAAGGTTAATCAAATAGGAGAGTGGTGTGTTTGGTTTTTAAATCCTCTTCTACTTGTAATGGCAATATATAGTGAAACAAGTAAGTCCAATGATGTTTTATTATGGATAGGAAAATTACATCCCCTTGTTTTACACTTTCCCATTGTAGTGGGTATTGCCATTGTTGTTTATTATCTTTTCTTACAGCAAAAAGCACTTGAAGAAAATATTGAAAAATTAATATTAGTAGCCAATGCTTTGATGGCTTCTATTGTGGCGCTATTCGGATTGTTATTATCTAAACAAGATGCTTATGATACTACTATTTTAACATTACATAAGTGGGGTGGTGTCGCCATCGCACTTTTAAGCTGGCTATTGATATATTCACAAAGTAGTAAGGCTAACTTAAAGAAATTAGTAGCAATAGTCTATTTATTCGTTTTACTTTTTTTTACCCACAAAGGAGCTTTATTAACGCATGGAGAAAATGCATTGTCAATGCCAAGTACTAACATAGCAACTATTGAGGAAATAAAAACTACAGATAGTAGTTTGTCTGTGTATGAAAAAGCCATTGCACCCATACTAGCTCAAAAATGTGTAAGCTGTCATGGTGCTGAAAAAATAAAAGGAAAACTTCAATTACATACTCCAGACTTTATTTTAAAAGGCGGGAAAGATGGAAATATTTTAAATAGTATACAAAATAAAGAGGCGTTATTACTACAAAGGATCCATTTGCCCAATGCAGATGAAAAACATATGCCTCCAGACGGCAAGCTACAGTTGACTTTGGAAGAATTAACCTTATTGAATAAATGGGTAAAGGCTGGTGGAAATTTTACAAAGAAAATTAGTGAATTAGCAAAAACAGATAGCTTAGCTATTTTGGCATTGGCTTACAAAGCACCCGCTAAAGGCAAGGGAGACAATAAAAATACAGCACCCGATTTAAAAGAATATAATACTAGTTATTGCAGCGTAAATTATTTATATAATGGATCAGAAGAAGTAGCCGTTAATTTTTTTCAAGGATCTTTTTACAAAAAGGAGCAATTAGCAAAACTAGAAAATTTAAAAGACAAAGTAGTAAGCTTAAATATGCAAAGTATGCCGCTTACCAAAGATGATATTACACTAATAACAAAGTTTGTTAATCTAAAAAAGTTAAACTTAAACTATTCTAAATTGTCATTAGTAGATTTACAGCCACTAAAAAATTTAACGAAATTAAATAATTTATCTATTTGTGGTATTGAGCTTGACCAAAATACCCTAACTGCTTTCATAGACAAGTCTCCATTTACAGAAATTCATGTTTGGAACAATCATTCCAATGAAAAAGAATTTGAAAAACTTACTGCTAGTAATAAAAAAGTAAAAATTATCATAGGGGATAATTTAGATACTGAAATTATTAAATTAACGAGCCCTATCATCGAGCAAGACTCTCTTATAATTGTTTCCTATTTAGATGTACCCATAAAACATTTTTTGAAAGGAACCATTGTAAGGTATACAACAGATGGAAAAGATCCAGATAGTATTACTAGTCCTATCTATGCTAAAAAATTACATTTTACTAAAAACACAATGTTAAAAGCGAAAGCCTTTAAACCAGGATGGTTAAGTAGCGATGTGGTTCAAAAAACATTTTATAAATCTGAGATTCATCCTGACTCTATATACTTTGTGACGAATCCCGACAAAAAATATCCAGGCACAGGCGCTAAAACCCTTATTGACTATGAGTTAGGGGAACAAAATTTTTCTAATGGAAAGTGGCTCGCCTATAGAGATGGGCCCATGAAATTTGTAATAGGTTTTAATCAGGCAAAACAATTACACGAAGCACATTTTAATGCGTTTGTCGATAATGGTGCTTATATATTTCCTATACTTTCCATTATAATTGAAGGCAGTAACGATGGCATACAATTTAAAAAATTAAATGAAGCCCGTTTCCCTTCATTAGAAAAAACCGATGTGGTGAGAGAAAATAAATCATTTAGCTGCGATATCCCTGGAGATAAATCATTTAAATATTACAGGTTCACTTTATTAAATCTAAAGAAGTTACCTACATGGCATCCAGGTAAAGGAACGCCTGCATGGATATTTGTAGATGAATTATTCTTAAACTAAGTTATCTTATTTTCAACAGTACATTATTCAACTACTAGCAGTTTACTCTATAACATACCAGCTATAAGAATCGGCTGGTATCGTAAAAGTGAAATCAATCGTATAGTCTCTGTTTACTGTATATTTTTTTGCGATCCCTTTTGCATCTTTTATAATTGCTTGTTGTGTCAATCCAGTATAATATAATGGCAATGCTATGGTTCGTGTAATGGCTTCTTGTGTCGGATTAAATAACATAAATAATCCTTTTTCGCGTAGTGATGCATTTACGTGCATCCAACCATCCCAATCTCGACCATCGGCACGACGCAATTGAATCATATCTGCATTTAATATGTTGCGATATTTTTTATACCACTGAATGGTTTTAGCAACCATCTGTTTGGTGGTCTCTGTATCATATAATCTTGGTCCGCGATAACAAGCCTGTACGCCAGCACCATAATATTGCATCATTAATTGCTCATAATCATTTAAGTGCTCGCTAAGTGGCTCTAGGACTGCCTCTGCTCCGCCTCCTTGGTATTTAGTTAAGGGTACAAAACCCCATGCCATCGATGGAATTTTTTCCAAAGTGCCATCGTGTATGTTTTGACGGTTAATAATTTTTTGTTGTGGTCTTGGTAAAGAAAAATTCACTTCTCTATAACCCAATGCAATTTTATGAGTGCCATCTAAAAAATACCAGTCAGGCGCATTGATATACACCCCATGTTCATTTAACCAATGGTATAATCCTTTTTGTATTTCCATTTGTCTCCATTGAGAATCATCATACCCCAAATGTCCTGGATGTTTGGTGGATGCACATACATCACCAGGATAAGGTCCGTCATTTTCCCAAATATCAAAACCAGTATAAGAGAAAAAGTTTTGTATTTTATCTCTATAAGCAAGTCCCCATTTACTTCCAAAGCAAGGCGCATTGCCAAAAAAAGCGCCGCCTGGTTTACCTGTTTTGATATCCACTACATCATCTTCATCGCTAATACGTCTGCTACTAAACAAAGAATAACCACCTAATAAAATTTTATGTTCATGCGCATAGGTTGCTAATTTTTTCCATTTATTTAAATTAGCCATAGAAGTGTCTTCCATTTCTAAATGACTACCAAAACTTAAAATCACTGCCTCATATCCAGTAGCCACACATTGATCAATGGCATTGATAACCTCTTGATCATTTTTGCTTACCAAATGCATAAAGATGGGGTTCTGCGTTGTCCAAGGTGCAATCTTTCGATACATTTGTTTCAACATCAATCCTCTTCTTTGACGGTCATAACTATTCATTAATAATTCATTGGTACGCACCGATTTAAATATTTCATTGGGCGCTAATTCAATGCCAGGAGCCTTTTCGGGATATATTTCTAATAAACAAGGTGTTTCAAAATTGTAATTCACTTGCGAAGTATAACTCAAGTCTGTTTTCCAATGAGTTGTTTGATCGCTAATGTCATAACGCATGGCATTATTAAAGGCATAGTTTGTTTCAAAATAAATACCGTGTTGCTTTTTCATTTCTTCAGGCTTTCCCACTACAGCACTCTCCTCTTCTACCAAACCCAATACTTCATTTACCACTCTGTTTATTTTAATAGAAGTATTTGCTTTATTTTCAATAGAAATCCATTTAGTTATTAAGGGTAGCCCATCATATAATTCATAATGTACTTTAATAATTATATCTTTTAAGGCTGGTAATGATGAAGTAAATTCAAGGGCAATTGCTTTGCCGGTGGGTTGATTCGGGTTAGTAAGCCAGGTATTGGCCTTCCAATTAATGAAAGGGGTAATATCACTTATTGTATACTTCGAATAAATAAAATCGGAATCATTTTTTTGTAACTTATTTTCAGTTTCAATTCTTAAATAGGCTTTTTCTTTCTGTCCAATTAGTCCTCCTACATTATATAAATGATTATTTAAAATCACTTTGGCTTCTGGTTCAATACTTCTTAAAAGTTCTTGCCCATTAGTTAAATTAGTATAGCTAATACAACTAAGATTAGGACTTACTAAAAAAGTTCGTCTTACTAAACTGTTATCAATGGTTAATGTATTGTTTTTGATTGTGATAGATGCCTTTTGGCTGATTGGTTTTATAAGCCAATCCCCCTTTTGTGCAACTGCTGCTTGAGAAATGAAAATCAGTTGGAAACTGAGTGTAACAGCTATACTAGCATACCATTTCTTCATCTTATTATTTTTAATTTTTATGATTCGTATCACGATTTTATGAATAGAAATTTACGAAATAATTCATAGCTTTGATTATGAAATCTAATAATAATTTTATGGCTAAAGGAGCTACTGCTTTTCTTTTAACTTTAGTACTTATTTCATGTAAAAAGAAGGAAGAAGGAATCCAGCCAAGTTTTGAAAAAATAACATACTCGGTATATGCTTCGGGCATAATTAAAAGCAATAACCAGTATCAAGTGTATGCTAAAGCAACCGGTATTGTTGCTGATATATTTGTAAAAGATGGGGATTTAATAAAAAAGGGACAGGCCATTCTTAAGTTATCTGATGCAGCACAAAAATTAAATTATGAAAATGCTAAATTATTAGCCGATTTTTCTTCTTCTAATGCTAATAAGGAAAAATTAATACAGGCTCAAACGGAATTAGAAGTGGCTAAATTAAAAATGGAAAACGAAAGTTCCTTATTGGAGAAACAAAAAAAATTATGGGCACAAGAAATTGGATCTAAAAATGAATTAGACCAAAGAGAACTTTCTTATAAAAATGCAGTAAGTATTTTTAATGCTGCTAAGCTCCGTAGCAATGATTTGCAAAAACAAATAAACTTTCAATCGGAGCAAACACAAAGAACTGCAAGTATATCTTCCAGTTCTATGAACGATTTTATTGTGAAGAGTGAAATTAATGGCAGACTCTACAGCCTTTCCAAAGAAAAGGGAGAAATGGTCAACACGCAAACACCCATTGCTGTTATAGGAGATGCAACACAATTTTATGTAGAATTACAAGTAGATGAATATGATATTTCAAAATTGAAGATTGGTCAAAAAGTATTTTTAACATTAGATAGTTACAAAGGCGAAGTATTTGAAGCTGCTGTTAGTAAGTTGTACCCCATCATGAATGAAAAATCTAAATCATTTAAAATAGAAGCCAATTTTACAAAGCAGCCTAGTCGCTTATACCCTAATTTAAGTACCGTGGCAAACATTGTAATTGAAATAAAAGAAAATGCCTTAACCATTCCCAGAAATTATTTGATCAATAATGAATACGTTTTATTAGTCAATAAAGAAAAAAGAAAAGTAGTTACTGGATTAAAAGATTACGAAAAAGTAGAAATTATTTCTGGTATAACAGCAAAAGAGTTGCTTTTTAAACCTGAATAATGAAAAGAAAGCTACTCATAGATATTGCCAAATCTTTACTCTTTGCAAGATGGAAACAGACGCTGGTAGCGGCTATTGGCGTTACTTTTAGCATTACCATGTTTATTACTCTATTAAGTTTTATGAGTGGGCTAAACGATCTTTTAGATGGACTTATCTTAAATAGAACGCCTCATATTAAATTGTTCAACGATATTAAGCCTAATGAGAATCAACCTGTTAAATTAGCGACCGAATATGGTTCTGCTCATCATTTTATAGAGTCCATCAAATCCGACGCCAACAGACAATCTATTTATAATAGCGAAGCAATCTTAGCATCATTGAAAAAAGATAAACGTGTTTTAGGATTCTCCCCTAAATTAACTGCTCAAATATTTTTTAATGATGGAAGTATTGATATTACTGGCGCCATGAATGGGATTGACCCCATTGAAGAAAGCAGATTATTTCACTTTAATGATTATGTTACTGCAGGCAATTCGGCAGATTTAACTAAAATTAGCAACAGTATTATTTTAGGCAATGGCCTTGCAGGAAAATTATTAGTAAATATAGGAGACGTAGTACAAGTCACTACTTCTAAGGGTGAAAGGTTTCAATTAAAAGTAGTGGGTTTGTTTCAATCGGGCATTAGAGATTTTGACGATGTGCAGAGTTATGCATCTGTTAGTACTGTTCAAAAAATATTATCGCAACCTAGTAATTATATATCAGCGATTCAAGTAAAATTGAATGATATAACACTTGCCCCCAAGATGGCAAAAGAATATGAGCAACTATATCAAATAGACGCCGAAGATGTACAAACTGCCAACTCACAATTTGAAACGGGTAGCTCTATCAGAACTTTAATCTCTTATTCGGTGGGTATTACTTTATTGATTGTAGCGGGTTTTGGTATTTACAATATTTTAAACATGATGATTTTTGAAAAAATGGATTCGATTGCTATTTTAAAAGCAACTGGTTTTTCAGGAACAGATGTCAAAAATATTTTTATTTATATTGCTATTAGTATAGGCATATTTGGAGGATTGGTTGGGCTCCTATTCGGTTTCGGCTTATCTGCCACTATTGACCAAATACCCTTTAACACCGCTTCGCTGCCTACTATTAAAACCTATCCTATAAATTACAATCCCAAGTTTTATGTAATTGGAATTGTGTTTTCATTTATCACTACCTATTTTGCTGGCTGGTTTCCAGCACGAAAAGCGAGTAAAATTGATCCTGTGGTCATAATAAGAGGAAAATAATATGAGTACTACCATTTTAGAAGCAAAACATATAAATAAATATTTTCACGATCCTATTCGCGTGCAAGTATTGAATGATATTAATTTCTCCATTAATAAAGGAGAGTTTGTTTCCTTAACGGGCAAATCGGGTTGTGGAAAATCTACCCTATTGTATTTATTATCTACCATGGATACCGATTATGAGGGACAGATATTTATAGATCAAGAAGAAATGCCTAAAAAAAATGAAGGCTTTTTAGCAAAAATTAGAAATGAAAAAATTGGTTTTGTTTTTCAGTTTCATTATTTATTAAATGAATTCAATGTGCTTAAAAATGTAATGCTGCCAGGATTGAAGCTTAATAAATATGCTAACGAAGAGGTAGAACATCGTGCCATGGAAAAATTAAAAATTTTAGGTATTGAGCATTTAGCACTCAAAAAAGCCAACCATGTTTCCGGAGGAGAAAAACAAAGGGTAGCCATTGCTAGAGCACTTATTAATGACCCGCACATTATAATGGGAGATGAGCCTACAGGCAATTTAGATAAAAAGAATAGTGATATGGTGTTTGATATTTTCAACCGTTTGTCTTCGGAATTAAATCAAACCTTATTAATTGTCACCCATGACCCCGGCTTTGCAGAACGCACCCATCGAATCATTCATATGGAAGATGGCCGTATAATTCATTAATTTTTCTCTTAATTCAAATTAAATTATTTAAATTTAGTTTCAATTAATATTCTGTTATGGAAAACAAATCTATGGTTCCTACAATGGTTCCCAACAATGCACATAAAGACATTCCCGGAAATCCTTCTACTGCAAAAAGCAGCGCTACAAGTTTAAACGACCGTTCCAATGGCAAACCACTGCGTGTTCTAAGTGAAGAAGATTGGACCTTCTGGAAACACAATGGATATATTGTTGTTAAAAATGCAGTGCCTCGTGAACAAGCGCTAGCGACTGCTGCCTTCTTATGGGAGTTTGAAGAAAAGGATCCTAATAATAAAGAAACATGGTATACTGCGCCTAGAGCAGAAATGAAAATGAAGGAGTTGGCAGGAACGGGGATGGTAGAATGTTACAATAACCAACATTTATGGAACAATCGTCAAATGCAAAAAGTATATGACGCTTTTGTAGATATTTGGGGAACAGAAAAATTATGGGTATCTATTGATAGAGCGAATTTAAATTTCCCTATCAGACCCGGTCACGAATACAAGGCTTTTATACATTGGGATTATGATCCAGAAACAAAACCTGTGAATGTGCAAGGTGTATTAGCCTTAGCAGATCAAACAGATGAAAACATGGGGGGCTTTCAATGTATTCCAGAATTATATAGAACCTATGATACTTGGAAATTAACACAACCAGAAGACAGAGATCGTTTCAAACCAGATACTTCTGCATTCACTCCTACAAAAGTTAAATTAGAGGCAGGTGATTTATTAATTTTTAATAGCCTAGAACCACATGGTATAAGAGCTAATAACAGTGTCGACAAAGTACGTATTGCTCAATATTTATCAATGATGCCTGCAGAAGAAAATAATCCTGCATTAACAGAATGGAGAGTCAACTCTTGGAAACATCGTATTGCTCCAGAAGGCTATGCCTTTCCTGGTGATCCTAGAAATTGGGAGCAAACAAAATATGAAACTGCAGCATTGAATGATCTTGGAAAAAAATTATTGGGACTAGAGAAATGGTAAATAGCACTGCTCTCAACAATAGTATTACCATGCCGTTATTGGGCCTAGGTGTTTATGATATGTATAAAAACGAGGCTGAGCAAGCAGTAGAAGATGCTTTGACCATTGGCTATCGTTTGATAGACACGGCAAGCATGTATGAAAATGAACTTGAAATAGGCAATGCAATAAAAAGATCGGGCATTAATAGAGAAGAAATTTTCTTAACGACTAAATTAAATAATACCGATCACGGATTGGATGAAACATTAAAAGCATTTGATACAAGTTTACAAAAGTTACAGCAAGACTATGTTGATTTATATTTAATACACTGGCCCATCAAAGAAGGTCGAAAACAATCCTGGCTGGCTTTAGAAAAATTATATGCTGAAAAAAAAGTAAAAGCAATTGGTGTTGCTAATTATACGATTCCTTTATTAGAAGAATTAAAATCTATAGCAAGTATTGTTCCTGCTGTGAACCAAGTAGAATTTTCACCCTGGCTATTTCAAGAAGATTTATTAGCCTATTGTAATGAAGCGGGTATTCAATTGCAGTCTTATTCACCCATTACAAGAGGGCTCAAATTTTCAGATGAGCGCTTGGTACTTCTTTGTAATAAATATAATAGAACGCCTGCACAAATAGTATTAAACTGGCATTTACAACATGGTATTTCTACCATTCCAAAATCATCCAAAAAAGAAAGATTACAAGAAAATTTTGATGCAGTCAATTTTACACTTTCTAAGGAAGATGTAAAAACAATGAATAGCTTTAACGAGCACTTTAGAATCTGCGATGACCCCGCAACATACTTTTAATACGTTTCCTTTTATATTACAAACAAACCAATTCACTCATGAAAAAAATTATTTTATTTTTACTTTTAGCCTGTAGCCTACTTACAAGTAATGCACAGAACAGAACAGGGCAATTAAAACATATTGTCTTATTTACTTTTAAAGCAAGTTCTTCTGCACAAGAAGTTGAAAATGTTGCGCATACTTTTGCAAAGCTATACGGCAAAGTGCCACAAGTAAAAAAAATGGAATGGGGTATTAATATGAGTCCAGAGCATTTAGATCAAGGCTTTACGCATTGTTTTACACTAACTTTTAGCTCAGAAAAAGATTTAGCCGATTATCAATTACATCCAGCCCATATTGCGTTTCAAGCTGTATTAAAGCCACATATGGATAAAGTATTTGTAGTAGACTACTTTGTTGAGCCCAATAATTAAGAAGAAATTACTTGTTATATTTCAGCACCAAGTTGTACTGAAAATTAAAAGCCCCCTCCTAATGAAAGGAGAGGGCTTTTTTTATTCGAAACGATTGTAATCTACAAACGGTATCCTATTTGCTTTTCATAGCAATAGGGATAGAAGGGCTTTGAATCCACTTAATAAAATTAGAAACGATTGTATATAAGAAATGATAAATAGCAAGATTTACATACAAAACGGTTAATCCAAGTGCCACATTTACAAAAGCACCTGCTACTAAAAATAGGTCATTAATATTCCAAAGCATATCACCTGTGAAATTTTGGCCACTAGCCATGGTGAAAGATCCAAATGAATTTAATACCCCTGTTAAGTAATCTAATTTTAAAGCTGTAAATAAATTAGTTAAGCCTTCCATTGGTAAAGATGTCAATCCACTAATAGCTCCCAAAGAAGTGCCAGTAGCTGCATTGAATAAATTACTATCAAATACAAAAGAAAGGGTAAAGCAACAAGCTCCAATAAAGGCGCCTACTGCAGCCACTTCTCCCAATATTTTGATATTGGTTGTAACAAAATCTTTAAAAATAAAAGTTACAATACCACTGTGAGAACCGCCCAAGCTTTCTCCTCTTGCTCTAATAATATGAGCAATGGGGAAAGCTGAATAAATAAGCAATAGTGTTGTTAAAACACTACCTGCTTTTCCTAGACCTGTACTAGCTGTGTCGGCAAAATAGCCCATAGCCCCATGAATGATCGCCACTTCCATAGAGATAAGCACTACAATAGACAAAATCTGATAGATTGACTTAGTGTAGCTTCTTACTCCATTTTGAGAATCGAAATTATCTACTGCGGAGTTTAACTGCGCATTCAAAACCTTTTGATTCACCATCTGGGGGAAATCAAGAATTTGCTGATAGATTTTTTTCATTTTGGTTTGGTTTGGTTTGGTTATAAATAAGCAATTCGGTTATTAAAAATTACAAAAAAATATCATATAACGGCATTTTGTGATAAAAAGAGAAAAGGAGGCATTTTTACAATCTTCATTTAAACAACTGAAAATCAGATTATAGGAAAAAAAATATTTTTTTCATCAAATTGAATTTTATGTTTTCTTTAACATTTATATTTAGTAAACTATATAGGCAATAATCATTTTAAGTCCTTGAACAAGAATTGATTATTATACAAAAATGGTATAACTTAATAACCACAATTAATGAATTAAGAAAAAATGCGTTTTATCAAATTTTCTCGCACTTATTGGGTCGTTTTAATCCTAATCATTTTAGTAGCATTTACTTCTAAAACTTTTTTGGCGAGTAAAGAGATTGACTTTAACGCAGATATTAAACCACTCTTAAATAAAAAATGTATCACCTGTCATGGAGGTGTTAAAAGACAAAGTGGATTTAGTTTGTTATTCAGAAATGATGCTTTAGCAAAGAATAAATCAGGAAAAGTTGCTATCATTCCAGGTGATGCAGAAAATAGTGAAATGATTAAGAGGCTTTATCTGAAAGATCCTGAAGAAAGAATGCCCTATAAGCATCCAGCTTTAAGCGATAATGAAATAGCCTTATTAAAAAAATGGATCAATCAAGGTGCACAATGGGGAACGCATTGGGCCTATCTGCCTGTGCAAGAAACAGTTGTCCCAAATGTTGGATCAGGACCATTGGGCCTATTCGGGAAACCTAGTTGGATTAAAAATAATATTGATCCTTTTATATTTGAAAAAATGAAAAAAGAAGGGTTAAGTCCTTCCTTGCAAGCAGATAAAGCAACACTATTACGCAGGGTTAGTTTTGATATCATTGGCATGCCTGCGCCAGAAAATATTGCACAGAAATATTTATCTAATAATAAGGATAATGCATTTGAATCCCTTGTGGATGAATTATTGATCTCAAAACAATACGGAGAAAAATGGGCAGGGATGTGGATGGATATGGCACGCTATTCTGACACAAAGGGTTTTGAAAGAGATGGTGCTAGAAATATTTGGCGTTACCGTGATTGGTTAATTGATGCATTTAATAGCGATAAGCCTTATGATGTTTTTTTAACAGAACAATTAGCAGGTGATTTATTGCCAAATCCAACGGATGCGCAATTCATTGCCACTGCATTTCATCGAAATACATTAACCAATGATGAAGGTGGAACAGATAATGAAGAATTTAGAACAGCTGCTGTGATAGATAGGGTAAATACTACCTGGTCAACTTTAATGGGTACCACTTTTGCTTGCGTACAATGTCATAGTCATCCTTATGATCCATTTAGACATGAAGAGTATTATAAATTTATGGCCTTGTTTAATAATACAAGGGACGAAGATACTTATGCAGAATATCCTGTATTAAAAGAATTTCATGGAATAGATAGCACTAAATATGAAAAATTAAAAACATGGTTAAACTTATATGCACCTGAAAGAGAAAAAGAAATTACACAATTTATAAAAACAGGACAGCCCGCCATTAATTCATTGGTAGCGGATGAATTAACTGATGCTGCTTTAGCAGATACAAAATGGTTGGTCTTAAGAAATAAAGGTAAAGCTAGATTTAAGCAGGTTGATTTAACCAATAAATCTGAAATGTATTATCGATTTGTAAGTTGGAAGTCCGGAGGCATTTTACAAATACATTCAGATTCAGCAAAAGGAAAAATTATAAAAACCATTCAAGTTGATAATTCAAAAGGAAGTTGGAAAATAAATAAAACGGATATTCCTTCTGTTACAGGGGCGCATCATTTATATTTTACGTATAAAAATGCTCAAATAACCAATAAAGAAGAAAGTGGTGTTGAATTTGATTGGTTGTATTTTACGAATCCTTTTCCTGGAAAAGAAAAACCGTTATACGATTCAGCCTATGCTCATTTTGTAAGTTTACTTACTCCGTCAACATTTATAGAAACACCTATAATGATGGATAATCCCATAGAAATGCATAGGCCCACTTTTGTATTTGAAAGAGGTAATTGGTTGGTGAAAGGCAAAACAGTAGTACCCGACGTGCCTGCGTCTTTAGGCGGGTTGCCTGCAGGCGCACCGCGCAATAGATTGGGTTTAGCCATGTGGTTAACTGATAAAAAAAATCCTCTTACTTCAAGAACGATTATTAATAGAATTTGGGAGCAATTATTTGGACAAGGGATCGCGGAAACTTTAGAAGATTTTGGCACACAGGGTATTGCGCCAACACATGAGGCATTGCTTAACTATTTATCTTGGCATTTAATGAATGAAAATAAATGGAGCTTGAAAAAAACGATAAAAGAGATTGTAATGAGCGCCACTTATCAACAGGCTTCCCATTTTAATAAAGATGCTGAAACAAAAGACCCTTACAATAAATTATACGCACGCGGTCCGCGCGTAAGATTATCTGCAGAACAAATTAGAGATCAAGCATTATCTGTAAGTGGTATATTAAGTAATACGATGTATGGGCCTAGTGTAATGCCTTATCAACCAGAAGGTATTTGGAAATCGCCTTATGACGATGCCGTATGGAAATTAAGTGAGGAAGGGAATCAACATAGAAGGGCATTATATACTTATTGGAAGCGATCAGCTCCCTATCCGTTTATGTTAAATTTTGATGCTGCTAGCAGAGAAGTGTGTACTATAAGAAGAATTAGAACCAATACTCCTTTGCAAGCATTGAATACTTTAAATGATTCTGTGTACTTAGAGGCAGCGCAACATTTTGCACAAAAAATTAAAAATATAATTCAAACAAATCCAAGTAAGCAAATCAGTAAAGCCTATGAACTTGCCTTTCATAAACCAATCACAGAAGAAAAAAGAAAAGTATTTGAAAAATTATATACAACTGCCTACAACAAATATACTTCAGACCCTATTCAATGTAAGGTCATCACTGGTAGTAAAAATGCAGACCCTAATAAAGCTGCATTAATTATGGTGGCATCGGCCATTATGAATACAGATGAATTTTTGACAAAAAATTAAATTATGAGTAAAGTTAATAATAGAATTATCCAAGAAGCGAACGAGCAAACGACGCAACAAATAACTAGAAAATATTTTTTTAAAGAATGTTTTTCTGGCATTGGTGCCATGGCTTTAGGCTCTATGATTGGTGGATGTGATTGGCTAGGAAGCAAGGATGGAATGGGCTCTTATATAAACAGCAACCCCTTAATGGCACAAGCGCCTCACTTTGTGGGCAAAGCCAAATCTGTTATCTATTTACATATGGCAGGTGCTCCATCTCAATTAGAATTATTTGATTTCAAACCCGATTTATTAAAACTAGATGGGCAAGATTGTCCTCAAAGTTTATTAGAAGGAAAAAAGTTTGCTTTTATTAGAGGGGTGCCTAAAATGTTAGGACCACAAGTAGCCTTTCAACAAAGAGGACAAAGTGGTGCGTGGATTTCAGATCATCTTCCACATTTATCGACAGTAGCAGATGAAATTAGTTTTTTGAAAGCTGTACAAACAGATCAATTCAATCACGGCCCTGCTCAATTATTAATGCATACTGGTTCTGCAAGATTGGGCCGTCCTAGTATTGGCTCATGGGTAACTTATGGATTGGGTTCTGAAAATAGTAATTTGCCAGGCTTTGTCGTACTTACTTCTGGCGGTAACAATCCTGACGCAGGAAAAAGTGTTTGGGGGAATGGATTTTTACCTTCAGTGTATCAAGGAGTTCAATGTCGTGGCCAAGGAGATCCGGTATTATTTTTAAAAGATCCAGCAGGTATTGATCGCGATATAAGAAAAGCATCGATTGATGCTATCAACGAAGCTAATAAATTAAGTTACGAAGAGTTTAAAGACCCAGAAATTATAGCGAGAATGGCGCAATATGAAATGGCATTTAAAATGCAAATTTCTGTACCTGATGTTATGAATATAAACGACGAGCCTGCTTATATACACGAAATGTATGGCACTCAACCAGGCAAGGCTTGTTTTGCAAACAATGTTTTACTTGCTAGAAAATTAGTAGAAAAAGGCGTACGCTTTGTACAACTATTTGATTGGGGATGGGACAGTCATGGTACTGATGACGCCAATGCAATTGATATTGGATTTGTGAATAAATGTCATAGCATAGATAAACCTATCACTGCTTTATTATTAGATTTAAAACAAAGGGGATTATTAGACGAGACCTTAGTTGTATGGGGTGGAGAATTTGGAAGAACGCCCATGCAAGAAAATAGAGATGGGAAAACAATGCCATTTAAAGGTCGCGATCATCATACAGAAGCCTTTACCACCTGGATGGCTGGTGGTGGCATTAAGCAGGGTACTAGCTTTGGGGAAACTGATGAAATTGGATACAGCGCCATTAGTGGAAAAGTAACAGCACATGATATGCAAGCTACCATCCTTAATCAATTAGGTTTTGATCACGAAAAATTAACATATAATTTTCAAGGAAGGCCCTTTAGATTAACTGATGTTAATGGAAGAGTCATTCATGAAATTGTAGCGTAAACTAAAAATTAAATAATAGTATGTCTATTAACAGAAGAAAATTTATTGTCAATGCCAGCAAGATTGCTGCATTAAGTTTTACTCCTTTTGAAAAAATAATAGCATCAAAAAATAATAAAATGATACCAGCAAATTTTAAAATTATTGTACTAGCCACTAATTGGGGATTCGAAGGATCTTTAGATACTTTTTGTGCTAAGGCAAAAGGGGAGGGATATGATGGCATAGAAATGTGGTGGCCAATGCTTAAAAAAGACCAGGACGAATTATTCAATACTTTAGAAAAATATAAATTGTCTATTGGATTTTTATGTGGAGTTGGGGACGAAGATCCCCTACTACATGTAAATTCATTTAAAAATATGTTGGATTCCTTAATTAAGGAAACTAAACAAAAACCTTTATATGTAAATTGTCATTCGGGAAAAGATTATTTTTCATTTGATATCAATAGTCAAATTATAAATTTTACTACCGAACGTGCTAGGACATCCGGCATTCCTATTTATCATGAAACACATCGTTCTAGAATGTTGTATGCGGCGCCTATTACCAAACAATTTATAGAACAACACCGCGACTTACGCTTAACCCTAGATATTTCACATTGGTGTAATGTACATGAGTCGCTACTTCGTGATCAAAAACAAACTGTAGCAATGGCTTTAAGTAGAACGGGGCATATTCATGCTAGAATTGGCCATCAAGAAGGTCCACAAGTAAATGACCCAAGAGCACCAGAATGGGAAACTGCGGTGAAAGCTCATTTTGAATGGTGGGATGAAGTGGTGGCAAGAAAAATAAAAGAGGGAGCTAGCTCGATGACTTTTTTAACAGAATTTGGACCACCTCATTATATGCCTACCCTACCTTACACACAAAAGCCTGTATCTAATCAATGGGAAATTAATGTACATATGATGCAAGTTTTAAGAAAAAGATACCAAGCCTCTTAAAAAATTTACTTTAAAATTTAATTTAACCTTGGAAACAGTACTAAATATATTTGGACATTTACACCCTTTATTGGTGCACCTACCCATAGGGGTGCTTTTATTTGCGATACTTATCCATGGCTTATCTCTTCGTGAAAAGTATGCTTTCCTATCAAATGCTTTGCCTATAGCTTACCTTATAGGAACAGGAACTGCAATACTTGCTTGTTTAACAGGATTAATTTTATCAAACAGTGGTGAATATGATGAAACCATTTTATTTAATCATAAGTGGTTGGGTATAGCAGTAGCACAAGTTTCATTAATAGGTTTATTTTTTACTAAAAAAAGATTCGCTCCCTATTTAAAAATTATTTCTCTTGTTTTGCTAATACTAATATTTATAACAGGACATTATGGTGGCACTTTAACACATGGTGAAGGTTATATTACAAAAACAAAGTCTGCAGTAGTTGCTACAAAAACAATTAAAGCAGCGCTAACCAATACACAAGAACTTGTATTATATACAGCAATCATTCAACCCATTTTAGAAGAAAAATGTTATGGATGTCATTCTCAAATTAAACAAAAAGGTAAATTAAGATTAGATGGAGAAGAGTGGATTTTAAAAGGAGGCAAGGATGGTGTTATTATACACGCTGGAGATCCGCAGCAAAGCGCCTTATATCACAATATCACCCTAGACCCATTAGAGGAGAAGCACATGCCACCAAAGGGTAAGCCTCAAATTACTGAAGAAGAAAGGGTTTTACTAGAATGGTGGATTAACACTGGGGCAAGTTTTAATAAAAAAATTAAAGACCTGACACAACCCATTCAGGTTAAATCTATTTTAACTTCTTTAGAAAAAAATAATCAACAGGTTAAAACAACAGAAGTGCCTAGCGAAAAAGTAGGACCAGCCGATAATAATAGTATTAGCGCACTTCAAAAAAATGGTGTTACCATTTTGCCTGTTGCTACAAATTCAAATTATCTAACAGCTAATTTTATAACCTTACCACAAACCAATGATACCATTCATTCTTTAATTAAAAATATAAGTCCTAATTTAATTTGGTTAAAAATACCTGGTATGCATTTTTCAAGTGGGTTAGCCAACTCTATTGCAACTTGCACAGTATTAACTCGATTAAGTATGGAGCACTCAACTATCACTGACAATGAATTACATATTTTAAATAGTTTGACACAATTACAATATTTAAATTTAGTGGGCACTAAAATTAGTTTGAAGGGTTTATTGGGATTAACAGCTATAAAAAATTTAAAACAATTGTATATTGCACAAACAAGTATTACTAAAAAGGATGTAGTTGTACTTCAAAAAAACTTCCCCTTGGCAAAAATTGATTTTGGAAATTATACAATGGAAAAATTAGCTACAGATACACAAATTTTAAAAGCTCCCTTAAGAAAATAATATATGAATAAAATAAAACGCATACTTAGTTATAGTATAATAAGTATAGTAGTATTATTATTAGTAGTCTTTACGGTATATGGCCAAAGAGATATTTCGGTAGAAAAAATTAAAGCCAAATATGGTAATGAGGCCTCAAAATACCTGCCATTAATGGGCATGCAAGTACATTATAGAGATGAGGGTAACCCATCAGACAGCACACCGCTGGTATTAATACATGGTACTTCTTCTTCTTTACATACCTGGGATAGCCTTGTTACCATCATGCTTGCGAGTACTAATCATAAAAAAAGAATTATTAGGTTCGATCTTCCTGCCTTTGGCATCACCGGGCCTAATCCTGAGAATTATTATGCAGGAGATTATTATGTTCGTTTTGTAGATTCCTTTTTAAATGCCTTACATATTCATAAATCGGTACTAGCGGGTAATTCATTGGGTGGCTCGATTGCATGGCAATATGCAGTAGCACATCCTGAAAAAATAACAAAGCTTATTTTAATAGATGCAGGTGGTTATCCCATGAAAAATGAAAAAGGAAGTCTAGGATTTAAATTAGCTAATACGCCTGTTATTAATAATTTACTTTTATTTATAACGCCTAAATTTTTAATTCGTAAAAGTTTAGAGACAGTATTTTATGATAACAGTCTAATTACTGACGCTATTGTAACAAGATATCATGAAATGTTATTACGAGAAGGCAATCGTGCAGCTACCTTATCTTTATTTAAAAACCGAATGGCCTCCTCTTCGGACCCTATTAAAACTATTACCCAGCCTACCTTAATTATATGGGGAGATCATGATAATCTTATTGCTGTTGAAAACGCCTACCTATTTCAAAAAGATATCAAAGGGAGTGTGCTAGCTGTTTATAAAAATATTGGACATACCCCTATGGAAGAAGCACCTAAACTAGTGGCAGCCTCAATGGAAAGCTTTCTTAATAATTAACTATCTTGTTAGTATGAATTTTACTATTGGCACCATTGAAAATTGGGTAGCAAATTATTATGGCATAGAAGTAAAAGCCTCTAAGCTCAATGGCTATGATGAACTTAATTTTTTATTGACAGAAAAGTCAGGTAAAAAAAATATTTTAAAAGTATCAAATAGCGAGCACGATTATTATTTTCTGGAAGCACAGGTAAAAATTTTACAACATTTATCCAAGTCCGATTTAGCCGAACAATTTCAGGTATATACTTTAAATAAAAAGGGAGATACCTTAACCGAAATAATAGTAGAAGAAGCCACTTATTACATTAGAATACTAAGTTTTCTGGAAGGGGAGTTTTGGGTAGATGCTCCTATTAAAAATAAAGCACTATTTGAAAATCTAGGAGCTTTCTTAGGCAAAATGGATAAAGGTTTAGAAGGCTTTAAGCATCCAGGCATGCACAGGCATTATACTTGGGATATTAGTACTGCGAGGGATGCTAATTATAAAATGAATTATATCCAAGACGCATCCAAAAAAAGAATCGCTGATTATTTTATGGTTCAATTTGAATCCGAAGTACTTCCTACCCTTTCTTCTCATAGACAGGCCTATACACATAATGATGCCAATGACTATAATGTTTTAATTGAGGGAGATAAGATTGCTGGGCTCATTGATTTTGGAGATATGGTCTATACTGCTTTAATCAACAATGTTGCAGTGGCTTGTACCTATGCGATGTTACACCAAGCAGACCCTTTAGCAGCGGCCACTTTAGTGGTGAAGGGGTATCATCAATCATATCCACTAGCAGAAAAAGAAGTAAGTATTTTATATTATTTAATTGCCGCAAGATTATGCATTAGTGTTACACAATCGGCTTATAATGGTTCTTTAGATACGAACAATGAACATCATTTCATTACCGAAAAACCAGCTTGGGATTTATTGTCATTTTTAATTACACTTAATCCTATTAAAGCAGAAAATGCTTTTAGGGTGGCTTGTAATTTTACACCGCTGATTAATGCTGCCGAAAATTATAAAGCTTTAGAAGAAAAACGATATGCTCATGTTGGTAGAAATTTAAGTATTAGCTACGAAAAGCATTTAAAAATTGATAAAGCGGCTTTGCAATATTTATACGATGACAAAGGAAATACGTATATTGACTGTGTTAATAATGTAAGTCAAGTAGGGCATTGTCATCCAACAGTAGTAAGGGTAATGCAAAAACAAATTGCTACGCTAAATACCAATACTCGATATTTAAACAATCACTTAATTGAGTATGCACAAAAATTAATAGCTACCCTACCCAGTAATTTAAATGTATGTTATTTTACCAATAGCGGGAGTGAAGCCAATGATTTAGCTATCAGAATAAGTAGACATTTTACAAAACAAAAAGACGTTATTGTTTTAGATCATGCTTATCATGGCACTTCTACTACCACTATTGAAATGAGTCCCTATAAGTTTGATAGAGCGGGTGGCATTGGGCAAATGCCTTGGATACATAAAGCCATGAATCCAGATTTATATAGAGGTCCTTATCAATATGAGGATTCCGCAGCTGGTGCTAAATACGCAGCTGATGTAAAAAATATAATTGAAACACTAGCTAAAGAAAATAAATCACCAGCCGCCTTTATTTGTGAAACATTATTAGGCGTAGGTGGACAAATGCCTTTACCTCCTCAATATTTAAAAGAGGTATACAAACATACAAGAGCTGCAGGGGGCATTTGTATTGCAGATGAGGTACAAGTGGGCTTTGGAAGAGTGGGTAGTCATTTTTGGGGATTTGAATTACAAGATGTGGTGCCAGATATGGTGGTACTTGGTAAGCCCATTGGAAATGGACATCCGCTTGCCGCCGTAATTGTAACTGATGAAATTGCGAATAGTTTTAATAATGGCATTGAATACTTTAATACTTATGGTGGCAACCCTGTTTCTATGGCAACAGGCATGGCAGTATTAGAAGTAATTCAACAAGAGGGTTTACAAGAAAATGCTTTTAAAGTGGGTAATTACATGCTAGAGGGCATGAGGCTATTAATGGATAAACATTCTCTAATTGGAGATGTAAGAGGTGCTGGATTATTTATTGGCGTTGAGTTAGTGAAAGACCCTATAAGTAAAGAGCCTGCCAGCGCAGAGATCAAAATAGTGGTAGAAAGAATGAAAGAAAAGGGTTTTTTAATGGGTGTAGATGGCCCTTATAATAATGTACTAAAAATAAAACCGCCCATTATTTTTTCAATGCAAAATGCAAAAGAATTGCTTGAAAATTTAGATTTGGTTTTATCTTCTCTTTAATAACTTACTCCTGTTACTACTACGAAGAAATAAAACGCATTTTAAATATTAATTAATTTATTATTTCTCTAAGGCTTTTAAAGTAGCGGCATTTTGAGATTGAACATTATAAATCACTGAACGAGCCAAATCATCGTACTTAACTACTTTAAGCAAGACCCCCTTCTTGTCATAATAATGAGACTCAATATAGTATTGTTCATCATAAGCATAAACTACGTACTTAGTTTTAGCTGAGTCTATTAACTGCCCAATTTTGTTATTGTTTTGTAAATAAGAGGGTGTGCTATTGGTACAAGCGGTTACACATAATAGTAAAGACGCTAAAACAATAAAATATAAACTACCATTGCGCATATAAAATTTATTATGTCCTTTTGATGAAGTAATACCTAACTTCTATGCATTAGGATTGTTAAAACAAATAACCCTTGTAATATAGTAATTACAAGGGTTATATTAGTAGTTTAACAATAATTCATGTTTTTTAATGAATCATGACTTAATTAAGCTGTTGCCGCTTTTTTATTTTTCATGTACACATTTAATCCTATAAATGCTACAATTAAAATTAAAGGAATCATTAATGTTGCATTGATGACTTCTGGTCCAGCTAGCTTTTTTGCTTCGTTGGTAACCGCTGCTAAATCTGCTTCTGCAGTGCCTGCAGGAATATTAGCGCTTACCAATTTATCATAGAAGTCGCTCATAAAAATCATATAAACAGATACAGCGAACATGCCCGCTCCACCCATTAAATTAATTCCTACAGCACCCGTCTTTGGCAGGTTTTCAGAAACAAAGCCTAACATCGTTGGCCAAAAATAACAAACGCCTATTCCAAAAATAATAGCGCCTACAAATAACATATTACCAGAAGTGTGTCCTAATAAGTATAAGCCAGCAGCTGCTAAAATAGCAGATATTAATAATACGCCAGAAGGTGAAAACCTATGTACTACTGGGCCTGCAAATGCACGACCTATTACCATGATACCTGTTTCAATGGTTAATAATAATATCGCATTGTCACTTACATTTTTTAACAATACATCAATCCATTGTCCTGTAAATAATTCTGTAATGGCTGTACCAAACATACAGATGATCATAAAAATAAAAAGAGGATTCAATAAACTCTTATACATTTCTGATGCAGATACCCCGCTTGATACGCGTTCTGTTTCTGGAAATTCTAATTTAGAAAAGAAAAAGCCATATAAAATAGTTGGAATTAACATCATGCCCACTTGCAAGTTCGTCCCCAATCCTATTTTATTAAATAAGAATACTATTAAAGTTCCAATGACAATACCGCCAGGAAACCACAAGTGAAAATGGTTTAATTTGGTGGTCTTGTTGTTTGGAAATAAAGCCGTTACTAAAGGATTACAAGAAGCTTCTACCGTACCATTGGCAATGCCAATTAATAAAGTAGAGAAAAATAAACTCCAATACCCTGTAGCATAAATGGTAAGTACAATACCTGCTAAGTGGAATATAAAGGCAAGCACTAATAAGCGCTTCATGCCAATAATATCAACAATGGTACCCCCTACTAACATCGCTAAGGGAAAGCCCCAAAATGCAGTCGCTGCAATGGTGCCTAATTGCGCATTAGTTAAATGAAAATCAATGCCTTGTTGGCTTAGTACTCCAGCTCTAATGCCGAAGGATAGAGAAGTTACTAATAAAGCCAGGCAGCTTGCAACAAATAGCTTGTTGGTTTCAATGTTTTTTGACATAATCGTTAGTTTTTTGGTTTGGTCTTAAAAAGCGAACTTGAATATAAAATATTTTATTGAAAAAACCATTAAATTACATAGAACTTCTTCGAAATAAAATCAATTTTTACTTAAAATTTAAGCCATGAGACAAGTACTCTCTATCTGTATGATTAGTTTATTATTTGCTTGCAGTAATAGCAAATATGATACCATTATTAAAAATGGTTTAGTATATGATGGTAATGGCGGTGCTCCTTATAAAGCCGATCTTGCTATAAAAAATGATACGATTGCTTTTATTGGTGATCTATCTAAAGAATCTGCCACCAATATAATTGATGCAAAAGGCATGGCGATTACACCAGGCTTTATCAATATGTTAAGCTGGGCGCCAACATCCCTTATCATAGATGGTAATTCACAAGGTGATATTAGGCAGGGAGTAACCTTGGAAGTATTTGGTGAAGGTGGAAGCATGGGACCCTTAAATGCTAAGATGAAAAAAGCAATGGAAGACGATCAAACCGGACCCAATAAAATTCCTATTGGATGGAATACCTTAGGAGAGTATATGCATTTTATGGAAAAGCGTGGCATTAGTTGCAATATTGCTTCTTATGTAGGCGCTACTACTATTCGTGAAAATATTATTGGAGAAGACAACCGTGCTCCAACAGCTGCTGAATTAGAAAGTATGAAATCTTTAGTGAAGCAAGCTATGGAGGAAGGCGCTTTAGGTGTAGGTACTTCTTTAATTTATCCTCCTGCCTTTTTTGCAAAAACAGAGGAACTTATTGAATTGTGTAAAGCAGCCGCACCTTTTGGTGGTGGGTATATTTCACATATGCGTAGTGAGGGCAATAATTTTATTGAAGCAGTGAATGAATTAATTACCATTGCTAAGGAAGCAAAAGTTCATGGAGAAATTTATCATTTAAAAGCTGGCGGTGTAAACAATTGGCCTAAGATGGATAGTGTTATTAAATTAGTAGAAGCTGCAAGAGCTGCTGGCATTGATGTTGCAGCCAATATGTATACTTATCCTGCGGGCGCCACTGGTATGACTGCTGCCATGCCTCCTTCCTTGCAAGATGGTGGTTTTGGAAAATTATGGTTGCGATTACAAGATCCAAAAATTAGAGCGGAGATGAAAATTGCTATGAAGACAGATGCAAAAGATTGGGAAAATTTATATTATGGCACAGGTGGCGCAAGTAAAGTTTTATTGCTTGGCTTTAGAAGAGATTCATTAATTAAATACTCTGGAAAAACTTTAGAAGAAGTGGCTAAAATAAGAAACACGACACCCGAAGATTGTGCAATCGATTTAATAATACAAGATAGCAGTCGTGTAGAAGTTGCCTATTTTTTAATGAGCGAAGAAAATATAAAAAAGCAAATTGTACTACCTTGGGTAAGCTTTGGATCTGATGCAGAGTCTGCTTCTACCGATCCTATATTTATGAAACAAAGTACACACCCTCGTGCGTATGGAAATTTTGCCCGTGTCATTGGACATTATGTAAATGAAGAAAAAGTAATGACTGTAGAAAAAGCCATTCATAAACTCGCTAAAGTTGCAGCTACTAGTTTACATATTCAAAAACGTGGAGAATTAAAAGTGGGCAATTATGCCGATGTATTAGTTTTTGATCCAAGTAAAATTAAAGACCACGCCACATTTGAAAAACCAAGACAATATGCAACAGGTATGTCACATGTTTGGGTAAATGGTGTGCAAGTATTAAAAGATGGCGAACATACCAATGCTAAACCTGGTCGTTTTGTAAAAGGTCCTGGCGCAAAAATGTAAAGTATTTAAAATATAAAAAAAGCGGAGCACTCTTTATTGAGGGGCTCCGCTTTTTTTGTAGAATAGGTAAGTAGTAAATGATATGTTCTATAAACTCGCTAGGGCTGTGTCTAGATCTTGTAATAAGTCATCTACATTTTCAATACCTACTGAATAACGTATCAAACTTTCTGGTATACCAAGTAGTTTACGCTGTGCCTCAGTTAATTCAACATGACTAGTCGTTCTGGGTGGACCTGCCAAAGTACTTACCGATCCTAGGCTTGCGGCCAAATGAACTAACTTAAGCGTAGTTAATAATTTTTTTACATGCTCATAGCCTCCATCTAAGGCAAAACTCATAATACCCCCAAAGCCTACCATTTGTTGCTTCGCAATGGCATGACCCGGATGCGTAATTAACCCTGGATAGAATACATCTGATACTTTTGAATGTGCTTTTAAATAAGTTGCTATTTTTAAAGCAGAAGCATTTTGTCTTTCAATTCGTAGTTCTAAGGTTTTCATACCTCTAGCTATCATATAAGCAGGATCTGCTTGTAAACTTGCGCCATTAATTTCTCGATACTGATATATTTTTTGGACCAGCTCTTTTTTTCCAGCTACCACACCGCCCATGGCATCAGAGTGACCACATAAAAATTTAGTAGCACTATGAATAACTAAATCGGCTCCTAATGCTAATGGATTTTGATTAATAGGGGTAGCAAAAGTATTATCCACAACAACAATGGCACCCACTTTTTTTGCAGCTGCTGCTAATCTTTTTATATCTACTACTTTTAAAGTAGGATTCGTGGGTGTTTCTAAATACACTAGGTCGCATCCTTTTGCAATTTCTTTTTCAAACTGATCGAAATCGGTTGTATCACATAATTGAACTTGTACATTATATAAAGGAAGGAAATCTAAAAATATTTTACTGGTTCCACCATAATTATCTTTTTGAGAAACGACTCTTTTACCTGCTGTTAAAAAAGTATAAAGCGTATTACTTATTGCTGCCATTCCAGTTGCAAAAGAGGTGGCTGCTTCTGCGCCTTCTAACAAACGAATTTTTTCTTCTAAAACTGCAACCGTAGGATTGGTGTTTCTACTATAAATATATCCTTCTGCTTTACCCAAAGAAACATCATGCCAATGATCTACATCTTTATAAGCAAAGGCAACACTATTTACAATGGGCGATGTTACCGCACCACTCAGGGTTACATCACTTTCTCCACCCCAAACCGAGGTAGTACTTTTTTTAAACTTAGAAAAATCCATTATGTATTTATTTTTAAGAAATTAAAATTATTATTTATAAGGAAGAAATTGTTTAACTATTTTAGTTCATTAATTTTTAGCTAAGGCAACGCCGTCCATTTCTACTCCCGAAACTTTTCCTTCTTCATTCAATCTAAAATTTAGTCCGCTTTTACCATACCATTTTTTATTCCATGCTAATTGGAAGGTATCATAATTCCAATGCGAGACTATTCCTTTGCCTAATTTAATATTTTCAGCAACCAGTGTTTCATTTTCTAGGCTAATAGTAATGCTGCCAAATAAGGGATCAGAATAGGTACCTACATAAGCTTGTAAAGTCAATGAAGGCTTAGTATTGAGCACTCTTGTAGCTTCTGCTGCGGTATTGGCTGCTGCAGCTTTTGCTCTAATATTTCCATATAAGGTTAGGAAATCTGCACTCCAATCGGTGTTACCACCTAAAGCATATTGATCAAAGGCTTTAAACATTAAAGCGTGTCTTGCTTCAGCATGATCTAAGTTTGCAAAAACATATACACCCGTTTTTTCCTCAGGCATTTGTCCATGAATAGCAATTTCTCCCGATAAACTTCCTGTATGAAAATTTAATTTTCTGCCTTTATAATCTTGTTGAAACCAACCCAGCGCATAAGTGGTAAAATTAGGTTTGGTTAATTGTTTGGTTGGATAAAATTCTGACTCTGTTACAAAAGTTTGTGGTTTTAATAAAGTAGTCCATGTTGCAGGAGATACCAATCTGCCTCCTGCATATTTACTACTATCCAACATACACTGCATCCATAATGCAATTTCATCAATACTAGAATATACCGAACCTGCCGCACCAATTCTATCAGCAGAATCTCTTTCAATTACTTGAATTTTACCTTCTACTCTTTCATGAGGTTTAGAGATATTAGGATCGGTAACCAACGCTAATTTAGCACGTGTGTGTACCATTCCTAAAGGTTGAAAAATATTTTTAGTAATATAATTTTCCCATGGCATGCCACTCACTTTTTCAATGACTTTACCTGCAATTCCATAAAATATATTTTGATAAATAAAGCCTGCTCTAAATGAATAAGAAGGCTTCACTAATTGCATGCGTTCCATAATTTCATCACTAGACAGCATATTTAAAGCCCATAAATAATCGGTATTGCCCACACCAGAATTATGTAAAAATAAATCTCTAACACGCATTTGAGTGGTTACATAAGGATCATACAATCTAAAGCTTGGCAAATATTTTATAACAGGGTCATCCCAATTCACTTTGCCTTGATCTACTAAAATGCCCATGGCAGTAGCAGTCATCGCTTTTGTGGTAGAAGCACATGCAAATAAAGTTTGGTTGTTCACTTTATTACCTGTTCCTAATTCAGTGGTGCCATATGCGTTTTTGAAAACCACTTTATTGTCTTTTACAACAACAATAGCCAGTCCAGGAATTTCCCATTCCTTAATAGATTTTTGTACATAGGCATCAAAAGCAGCAGCCGTATCGCTGGCTGTTTTTAATGACTTATTTTTTTGAGCTTGTCCGTTATTAAGCAGGAAGACAAGAAAGCAAACAATAAGTGTTACTTGTTTTTTCATAAGGCTTCAATTAGTGTGGATGAATTATATGTTTTTTTTACATGATTGATATAGACGTATCCTGAAAAGGATAAGAACCTGCTTAAAATTACTAATTTTTAAGTTTAACGCCATTTTAATATATATAATATAAAGGGGATGTAGTAAATTTATAGGACAACCTAAAAGCTATGAAAAAGATCATTTTACTTTCTGTATGCTTAGCCTCCTTAATGACGCTAAAAGCACAAATGGCTGACTATATTATTAGAAACGGTAAACTAATTGATGGATCGGGAAACAATTGGCAATACAAAGATGTAGCCATTCAAAATAATAAAATCGTGGCCATTGGTAATTTAAAGGCTTGGAAAGCCACTAAAGAAATTGATGCAAAGGGATTAATTATTGCACCAGGATTTATTGACGTACATGCACATATTGAAGGGGGAGAATCAAGAAACCCCCTAGCTACTAATTTTATTTATGATGGAGTCACAACCGTTATCACAGGAAATTGCGGAGGATCTGCTGACAATCTAAAAACATATTTTAATGCCATCGATTCTATTGGTACTTCTATTAATGTTGCCTCACTTATTGGGCATAATACCATTAGAAAGCAAGCCATGGGCACTGCCAACCGCAATGCAACCGCTGCTGAAATGAAAAACATGGAACAATTAGCACAACAAGCTATGAATGATGGTGCAGTAGGGATGTCTACTGGATTAATATATATTCCTGGCACTTATGCACCTACAGAAGAAATTGTTGCGCTTGCAAAAGTAATTAGTGCAAATGGTGGGGTATATTCTTCACATATTAGATATGAAGAAGATAGAGTATTAGATGCAATTAATGAAGCTATACAAGTAGGACGCGCTGCAAATATACCTGTAGAAATTTCACATTTTAAAGTAAGTGGTCAAAATAACTGGGGAAGAAGTAAGGAAACCATTCCGATGGTGATGAATGCAAGAAAAGAAGGAATTGATGTCACTATTGATCAATACCCTTACACAGCAAGTAGTACACAACTAAGCGTCTTGTTGCCCGACTGGGTTTTATCCGATGGACAAGATTCTATTATGGCGAGATTAAAAAATCCGGAAATTAGAAAAAAAGTCGCTACACATAGTATAGGAATAATTAAAAAAAGAGGCTTGAAACATTTTAGTTATGCCGTTGTAGCAAGTTATAAAGCAGATACTAGTTTCAATGGAAAAAGTATTGAAGAAATAAATTTACTATTGGGTAATAAACACAACCAAAAAGCAGAGGCGGAAACTATTATTCAAATGATAGAAAAAGGTGGCGCACAAATGGTTTACCATGGTATGGGTGATAATGATGTAGTGGCTATTATGAAATATCCTTTTAACATGATTGCTAGTGATGCCGGTATTGCAGTAATGGGCGCAGGTAAACCTCACCCTAGAGCCTATGGAACCAATGCAAGAGTATTAGGAAAGTATGTAAGAGAGATGGGGGTCATTACCTTAGAAGACGCTATTAGAAGAATGACTTCTTTGCCTGCAGAAAAATTTAATATAAAAAATAGAGGCTTGATTAAAGAAGACTATATAGCAGACATTGTCATTTTTGATGAAAATGAAGTGGCTGATATGGCTAACTATACCGAGCCACATCAATACGCTAAAGGATTTAAATATGTTTGGGTGAATGGTGCATTAACAATTACTGAAGGCCAACATAATGGCACTAGAAAAGGAATGGCTATTCGAAATAAAAACTAAACTAATTCAAGTAAAATTTGTCAAACTAGTTAATAGTCTTACTTTATTATTTTAAACTTTATATATGAAAAAGAAATTTGGTAGATTTCGTGTTTTAATACTGTTAGTAATTGTATTTATTTCCACTACTCAATTAAAAGCCCAAAACCTAACGATAGACGTTAATGAAGCAGGTAAGGGACCCAGCCCTGGAATGATTATGATTACTAATAGTTCCGCTATTGGAGATAAAAAAGCGAAAGGCTTAACTTATGAAGATGTGGAGGGTACTCCGTTTTGGAATGAGCATTGGAATAGTGCATTATTATATTTTAAATCGGGTACTATTTATACATTACCGAAGGCCAAACTAAATTTATATACAACAGAAGTGCATTATGAAAATGAAAAGGGCGTTGAGTTAGTAGCCGAAACAATTTTGATTGATAAAATTGTTTTTTTAAATAGCAAAGATGCTACTAAAGTATTAGCAGCCTTTGCAGTACTACCCGATTATATCGATAATAAACCTGCAGGATTTTTCAGGGTATTTAATGATGGGGCCTATCAATTAATTTTATTACAAAAGAATTTAGTAAAAGTGAGTCCCTTTGATCCCTTAACCGGTAAAAATATAACCAGCTTTTTTACAAAATATTATTATGGCATTTATAATAATGGAAAAACCATTCCATTAAAAGCATTAGATAGAAATAGTATTTTATCTGTGATCCCTTTTAATGCAAGCGTTGAACCTTGGATAAAAAATACAAAAAATAAATTAAAATCCGAGGAAGACATAATTGCGCTACTTAAATATTATAATAGCATAGTAGCAGTTAAATAATTTCTATCCTTCGATTAATTTTGCAATACTAAATGCAGCGGCAGCAGCGATCGCGCCTATCATCATTACTTTAACCCCACCCCACCAAGGATTGACGCCCGTAATTTTACTTTTGAAAAATCCAAAAATAAACAGACATACTAAAGTAATTATAGCAGAAATTTTTAATCCATCAATGGCGGATTCTACAAAAAAATAAGGTGTTAATGGAACTAGGCCTCCCACGATATAACTCGTACCAATATTAAAAGCGCTTTTTCTTGCTCTTTTGGGATCAGGTTCTTCCAAACCTAATTCATGCTTCATCATAAAATCTACCCAACGCTTGTCATCTTTTATAATTTCTTGCGTGGCTTCTTCTGCAGTAGTGGCGCTTAATCCCCATGCTAAAAATACTTTACGAACTTCTTCTATCTCCACATCTCTTTTATGTACTAATTCCCAGTATTCATTTTTAAGCTCACTGGCATAATGATCTTGTTCTGTTTTACCTGCTAAAAATCCACCTAGCCCCATGGCTATGGAACCCGCCGCAATCTCAGCAATACCAGCAATCCAAATAAGATTTACATTGCCTTGAACAGCACCACTTAAACCTGCGGCCAGCGCAAAGGGGACCGTAAGGCCATCGCTCATCCCTATCACAATATCTGTAAGCAAATCACTGCTTTTCAAGTGTTCCTCTAAATGTAAATGGGTGTCGTTCATAAAAGCAGTTTTTATATAATTGGATTGTACCAAATTTAAACAAAAAACAATAAATTTAGAGAAGGAAATAGTCACATTCAATAACCAATTTTATTTGCCAACTTAAATAATTTCAAAACATGAAACCATTGGAAAAAAATAGCCGCCGTCGATTTATACAAAATACTGCCGCTGTTGTTACCGGATTTTCAATTATACCAAGACAAGTACTTGGTAGAGGATTTTTAGCGCCTAGTGACCAACTTACAAAAGGGATTATAGGTTTAGGAGGAATGGGTCGAGGCCATATTCCTTATGCGGGTACTAGAGTAGTAGCTATTTGTGATGTAGATAAAAAGCATTTACAAAGTGCTGCAGAATTAGTAGGTGGTAATGTTAAGACGTTTCATGATCATAGAGAATTAATTGCATTACCAGAAGTAGATATAGTACACATTGCAACACCTCCACATTGGCATGGCATGATGGCCATTGAGGCAGCAAGAGCAGGAAAAGATATATGGTGTGAAAAACCAATGACAAGAACCATTGGCGAAGGAAAACGAGTGGTAGAAGCCGTTCAGCAGTATAAACGTATGTTTCGTTTAAACACTTGGTTCCGATTTGAAGATAATTTTTACGGTATGAATTCCACTGTAAAACCAATCAAAAAATTAGTGGAGTCGGGTTTATTGGGATGGCCATTAACTGTTACAGTAAGTAAAACAACAGGATTTGATTGGAAATTTTATTGGGTAGGTAAAACTAAATTAGAAGCACAACCCGTGCCTGAAGAATTAGATTATGAAAGATGGTTAGGTCCTGCTCCATTTAAACCTTATAATGAACATAGAGTGCACCAAACATTTAGGGGCTATTGGGATTATGATGGTGGTGGCTTAGGTGATATGGGTCAACACTATATCGATCCTATTCAATATTTTTTGGGCAAAGATGAAACGAGTCCTATCTCTGTAGAAGTTGATGCAGAACAACAACATCCAGATGCTTGTGGTACTTTTAGAAAATTAACTTTCACCTATGAAGATGGTTGTAAAATTATTTTAGATGGAGAGGCTAAGGATCCAGGTGCAGCTTATATTGAGGGGCCTAAAGGAAAACTTTTCAAGGGCTTTGTTTCGGACATTCCGAATTTAAAAGAAAAGTTAGCCATGATGCCAGACCCTGCTCCTCAAGTCACTGATTTTTTAGAATCGGTAAGAGAAAGAACTCCTTTTGCATTAAATGAATCGAATGGTTTTAGATCTTGTACTATTATTAATATGGGTAAAATGGCATTACAATTAGGAAGAAACTTAAAGTTTAATCCTGTTACCCAAGAATTTATTAATGACGAGGAGGCCAACAGATTAATTAATCCAGCAATGCGTTCTCCATGGGTGATTTAATACATTAAAATTATAAAATCCTAAAATTTAATTCGAAAACCGATTTATATCTTATTTAAAAATTGTTACAATGAAAAAACTTTTTTCTTATATACTTATCTTGTTGTTAGTGGGAACACAGCTAACAGCTCAACAAGCATCTGTAAAAAATACTATCAATAGTTTCCCTTACCAGCATCCTTCTGAAACCGAAGCTGCTATTACTTCTATGCATACATGGGGCCATAGCGAATGGAAGCAATTAATACACTTGCTTAATAATGATTCCTTAAAACTAAAGCCTACATACGCTTTAAACGCTTATGTAAATGATGCTTGTTTAAATGTTGAATTAAAAAAACAATTAGCTGAAAATTTATCAAGTGTTTATGGAAGTGCTAAAACTTTTTACGCACGTGAATTTATTATTAAACAATTGTCTTTATTAGGTGATGATGCTGCAATAAAGTTGCTGACTAAATTATTAAAAGATGGAAATTTTGCGGGTAATGCAGCAAGAGCACTAGCAAGTATTCATTCACCTGCTGCTAAGCTTGCGTTAACCAAGGCACTTAAATCATCTTCTGAAGAAAATACAAAACATATACAAGCCGCTTTAGATAATTTCAATTTTAAATTACCAGAAATAAAAGTAGCTAGCGCTGAGAAAAAAGCTGCAAAAACCAATACTCAACAATTATTGGATTTGCAAGATAGAATGGAAAAAGCTACTAACAGATTAGAAAAAAGAAATGTATTACATGAGGCTTCCTTAATTCCAGGCTTTGCAAGTTTTATGATGGTGAGTAGATCATTGAATGATGAAACTATTAATAAAGAAGCAGCTGTAATTCTAGCTCGCTTGGCATTAGCTGATAAAAATATAAGAGGGCCAGAAGTAAGAGCTAGCTTGGAAAAAGCAATAGGCCTTATACGTGGAAATGCATACCCTCCGCATGGTCTAGGCCCAACAGCCGTGATGTCAGAAATTGTTGGCGTGGATAGTCCATTATTAATATCTAAGCTAAAACAACATTTAATAAACTTATCTTATGACAATGGCTTTATAAATTTATTTAATGGAAAAGATTTAACAGGATGGAAAGGTTTGGTATCCAACCCTATTGCGCGAAGTAAGATGACAGACTCTGCTTTAAAAGCTGCAGAGCAAGTAGCCAATGAGAAAATGAAAAACGACTGGGTTGCAAAAGACGGGCTATTGGTATTTACTGGACATGGTGAAAATTTAGCTACAGAAAAAAAATATGGTGATTTTGAAATGTATGTAGATTGGAAAATTACGGAGAAAGGTGATGCAGGCATTTATTTAAGGGGTAGTCCTCAAGTTCAAATATGGGATACAAGCAGAAGAGAGGTTGGCGCTCAAGTAGGCTCAGGCGGATTATATAATAATCAAAAAAATCAAAGCAAGCCATTAGTGGTTGCAGATAACAAAATTGGAGAGTGGAACAATTTTCATATTATTATGAAAGGCGCTCAAGTAACTGTTTATTTGAATGGCGTGCTAGTAACCGATAATGTTACATTAGAAAATTATTGGGATCGTACTATGCCCATTTTTAATAAAGAGCAAATTGAATTACAAGCACATGGTACGTATGTAGCCTATCGAAATATTTATTTGAGAGAAATACCTTCCGAAGAGCCTGCAACACTGTCTGTTGAAGAAAAAAATCAAGGCTTTGTCTCTTTATTTGATGGCACTAATTTGGATCAATGGACAGGAGATAAAGCTAGTTACTTATTAGAAGAAGGCGTTGTTGTGGTGATCCCTGAAAAAGGAGATGCCGGAAACTTATATACTAAAGAAGAATTCGCTGATTTTATTTATCGATTCGATTTTCAATTAACCCCTGGTGCTAACAATGGCATTGGTGTCCATGCGCCTTTAGAAGGTGACGCTGCTTATGTAGGTATTGAAATACAGGTAATGGATAATGATGCTGATAAATACAAAGCTTTACAGCCTTATCAATATCATGGTTCTGTATATGGAGTTATTCCTGCTAAAAAAGGGTATTTAAAGCCAATGGGCGAATGGAATCAAGAAGAAATAATGGTAAAAGGTACACAAATTAAGGTAACACTTAATGGCACTGTGATTGTAGAAGGTGATTATGCAGCTGCTTCCAAAAACGGAACCATGGACCATAAAGAACACCCAGGGCTTTTAAGAACCACGGGCCATTTAGGATTCTTAGGACATGGAGAAGTAGTAAGATTTAAAAATATGCGTGTAAAAGTTTTAGAAGAAGAGAAGAAAAAGAAAAAGAAGAAATAAAATATGCTCACTACTTGATAGAATAAGATTACATAAAAAAGCCCCCCCCGAATATCGGGGGGGGCTTTTTAGTATCCAGCTATTACTAGCTAATGATTTATTAAACTGATTAGTTAAATAAGTATCTAACTCCAATTTGTAACTGCCAACGTGAAGCAATACTTGAAGAAGGTTGGTAAGGTCTTGTAAGAACCGCTTTGTTCGTTTGGTTAACATAAGGGAAAATATATACTGGTGTTTTACCATCAGCATCAATTTTACTAAACGTTAAAGGAGTAGTTGAGGTTGGAATATAAAAAACTCCCCAATCTTTATTTAACAAGTTTGTTAAGTTATAAATATCTGCAGTTAAACGAATAGTATGTTTGTTTTTACCAGCAGTAAATTTAATGTCTTGTGTAAAGTTTAAATCTAATTTATGTATCCAAGGTAAAACCAAAGCATTTCTTTCAGCAAATTCTCCTCTGTGTGCAGATAAATAAGGACTATTCGTAATGAAAGTATTTAATTGGTTCCATAATTCATTTCCGTTTCTTGTATCAGTATAAACAACACCATTCACTGTAACAGGGTTAGCATTCACTAACTTAATTTGTGAAGGGTCTTTAGGAATAAACATTAAATCATTATAAGAAATACCATCACCGTTTACGTCACCACTTACATAATAAGAAGTAGTATAGTTAGGAGCGCCTTCATATACTAAACCAACAGATGACAATAGGTTTTTAGAAAATTCTTTCTTGTACACCATACTAGCAATAATTCTGTGTGGTAAATAGTTATTAGAAAAACCAGCTACAAATTCATTAGGATTAGCAGATGTTGTTTTAGAACCCCACATAGTTGCTGCGGTAGAACCAGTAACAGCTGCATCATATGCAACTTGTCTTGTATAGGCTGCAGTTGCAATAAAGTTTCTAGTTACTTTTTGAATTTGTAAAGTTCCTGTAGCAGCATAACCCGCATTTGAATTGGTCATGTATATTGCATTACCAATTGTTGGATTGCCTGCTGTTGCTTTAACAGTACTTCCAGCAACCATTTGAGCACCACCATAAGGATAAGAAGAAGTATAAGGGAATCTCCAACGACCATCGCTTAAGCGAACCAATCCAGTTGAAGGAAGCGCAATATTTTGAAATACAGAGGCATGCAATTGCTTTGTATAGGTTCCTTCTGCTGTTACTGTCCAACCATTTCCTAATTTTTTATCTGCCGCTAAAGTAGATTTAAATACTTGAGGAAATTTATAATTAGGATCTGTTACGTTAATAGAATAAGAAGTAGCTAAGCCAGCAGTTGCTTGTGGTCTGTATGCGTTCACATCTGGGTTAAACATACTAGTTGCATTAGATAAAGATCCAAACAAGGCCATACCAGAGTTAGAAGCTTGGTTAGATAACCATACAAAAGGAGGAGCACCTTGGAATAAACCAGCACCGCCACGAATTTGTAAAGTTTGGTCACCATTTACATCATAGTTAAATCCAACTCTTGGAGAAATTTGTATTGCTGTACTTGGTTGAGAACCTGTATTCGCATGCGTACTTTGGTAGAAATGAGTTAAAGTATCTACTACTGGATTGTATAAGAATGTATTGTAGAAATTGGTATAATCTGCTCTTACACCATAAGTAATAGTTAATTTATCTGTAGCTCTGTATTTATCTTGAATGAAGAAACCTGCTTCAAAATCTTTTGGACCTACTAATGGGAATGCACCACCGCCTAAAGTATAAGATAAATTATACAAAGGAGATGCTTTAGTTCCATTAGCAGATGCATAGAAATCGGCTAAGCTATTAAAACGGAAAACACCCTCATAGTTTGGAGAGAATCCGTTTAAATATTTTTTATAAGAAGATTGAGTTCCTACAGTAATCTCGTGGTTACCTGCGTAAAGAGATAAGATATCATTAAATTGAAATACATCGGTATTTAATTTATTGCCGTAAGTATATAACTCATAACCAAAAGAAGTAAATGGTTTACTACTTGAGAAAGTACCTGTACCATCTAAGATATCCACCATTGGAAATTCTTTCTCAGACAATGCATTTCTGTAATCTCTTAAAGCAGTATATCCAACTTGTAATTTATTGCTCATTTTGTTAGAGAACTTAGTATTCAACTCAGCAATAAATACATGCGCATTATTGTTGATTTGGTAACCTGCACCATAAAATGGTAAGGCTGTTGCACCAGCAGCTCTTGATCCAACTGATCCACTATTAGAAGGAGGTTGATCACTAGAAGATTGTAAATAGCTATACTTAAAAGTAAAGGTATTATTCTCGTCCATATTCCAATCTATCTTCGCAGTTAAACGTTTAGATTTAGCAGCATATGAATATCCTTGGTATGCACCTGGATCATAATTGTATTTAGATATTAAAAACGCTTTTAAGGCATCTAAGTCTGCAGCGTTCGCAGCAGAAATAGTAGAACCATTAGCAGGTGCTGAAGAAGTTGCAGCTACCCATGTTGTTGCTGGGAAAGTTTTTGCCTCTTGCTCACCATTGATAAAATAGAATAATTTATTTTTAATTAAAGCACCGCCCACTGTGAAACCTTTTAAATCATAAGTGAAGTCTTGCTTAGGTACAACGATTGTATTTGGTGAAGCACCTACTTCGTATCCTTGTAAATCTTTGCTTTTGTAATATTGATAAACAGATCCCATAGCAGTATTCGCACCACTACGAGATACAGAGTTTACATTACCTCCAACGAATCCACCTTGACGAACATCAAATGGAGAAGTGTTAACTTGAATTTGCTCAATCGCATCTAATGAAACAGCTTGTGCACCAGTTTGACCACCGATATCTCCTGATAATCCAAATGAGTTATTAAAGTTGGCACCATCCACTGTGATATTGTTCAACTGAGAACTTTGACCACCAAAAGACATACCGTTATAGGTAGGTGTCAATTTAATGATGTCTTTATAAGAACGAGAAATAGTAGGCAAACTTGTGATTTGATTTCTATTAAAAGTTTCTTGAGAACCCGTTCTTGAATTACTAAAAATTTTATCTTGACTAGTTGATTTAACCACTACTTCTTTCAAAGTATTAGAAGCTTCCACTAATTTAAAGTTTGCTTTATATGCTTGACCTAATAAAAGGGTAACATCATTTTGTTGGTCCTTTTTGAAGCCTACATAAGAAACTTCAATTAAGTAAGGGCCTCCAATTTTTAAGTTGGTTAAGTTGTATCTACCATCGTTACGAGTAGTAGTTACATATTTAGTACCAGTAGGTTGGTGGGTTGCTGTAACTGAAACGCCAGCTAATCCAGCAGGACCATTTGTAACCAAACCTTGTATTTCAGCAGTTGTCTCTTGTGCGTTTACTTTAATAATGGATATTAAAATTACTAACATCACAGATAACGCTTGTTTTAAAACACTTTTCATTTTGTAAGGTATTATTGTTTATGAGGGCAAAATTAAACTAAAACTTGTGAATTACGAACACTTGTCATTAACATTCCATTAACGAAAAAAGATCTGTTGATACCACTTCAAAAAGTTGGTAATTAGTTAAAAAATAATGTATTTTATAACTAATTGAAAATCAATAATTTAATGGATTTGTGTAAAAACTAACCTAATGAGTTTTCTTAATATAATACACAGATTATCAAATTGTTAAGCATTAAAACAAGTGCATTTTACAAATCTAACAAATACTGTAAAAAACCCATGAAAATAGGGCGTATTTTTTAGTTTTCTAAGGCCAACAAATGATCGAAAATTTGGGCACTTAAAGAATTGGGTCCTTCAGGGTTAAAATTTTGCTCATCTAGCCTCACAACGGGGATAATTCTTTTAGTAGAGCTAGTGATAAAAACCTCTTTAGCTTGCTTCATTTCTGATAAGCTAATATCTCGTTGTTCGAGTTGTAAATGATGGGTTGCCGCAACTTCTATAATATTTTTTCTAGTAATTCCTTTTAACATATTTCGAGAAGGAGTCACAATGGTATTATTCTGCGTGACCATAAAAATATTTGACCTAGGGCACTCACTTACACTATCATTGGTATAATATAAAATATCATCTCCTCCTAAACTCTTCATCCAAGGTTGTAAATGAATGGCCATTAAATAGTCAGTAGTTTTTACTTCGGCTAATTGTCTTTGATACAAATAACTTACTAATTGAATGCCTTTGTTAGTCATTTGAGCAGGAGGTGCATCCAGCGCTTGTTGAATAATAATGAGATGAGGCTTGGTGATAGTATAGCCATCAGGTGCATCACCACCTGCAATTAGTAATCTTATTCCTGAAAAAGGAATATTGTTTTTTTCAATGAGTGCTGCTACAATTTTTTTAATTTCTTCTTTTGTTTGTTCAATAGGCAAGCGCATTATTTGCGAAGAATTAAATAAACGATCTAAATGCGCATCTATAAATAATGGTTTATTATTGGCTACTCTTAAATAATCAAAAATGCCATAACCCCTTTGTACTAATAAATCTGAAACAGGCACACCTGCATTTTCTAAAAGTAAAATTTCATTTTGGGCAAAGCAGTATACAGGTTTCAATACAATTCGAATTTAAAATTTGGAAATAAATAAACCAGAGCTCCTCAAAAGTAGTAAATTTAGGTAATCATACATGAATCAATTTTTTGACAATATCAATAAGGCAGGAGAAGCAGAGAAACCTTCTAAAAAAAAGCCCATATACCCTGTGAATAAGGATTTGCGAGCCTATTTGTTAAGATATGGAAGGGAAGTAAAATTACCCGTAACCTATCAAGATTTGCAACGATACACTTATTCCATTCCTTTAAAAGATAAGAAAGGAAATGAAAGTAGTTGGGGTAAACTTTCTTTTGACATGAAAGAATGGGAATACTTAAGAGAAGGCTTGGTGAAAATTTATGCTATTTTAAAAACAGAAGGGGATACTACTATTATTAACCATCTAGATGTTGCAAGAATAGATTTTTGTTATTTTGGAAATAGTCAACCTTTTAGAATTAGGATTGTCAATAAATTTAATGACAACTACGATCACTATTATATAAAGCAAGCTGATGCGAGTAGAATTTATGGATTAGAGTTGGAGCATTTATTATCCCCTAATCGTATTAGTTATTTTACCCATCAAGCCACTTTAGTAGAAGAACATATACCCGGAATTCCGGGAGATATTTTTATAACAGACCATCTTAAAGATCCTAATACCAATTTAATTAGACTCGCTAAAGAATTTGTAAAATTTAATGAACGCTGTTTTGTCCAATTATTAGGTGATATGCGTTCTTATAATTTTGTAGTAAATATAATTCCAGATATTGAAGATTTTCAGTACCGCATAAGGGCCATTGATTTTGATCAACAGTCTTATGAAGGAAGAAAAAATTTATACTTGCCGCAGTTTTTTAAAGAGAATAAAGCATTTGTAGATCTTGTCACCAAACATTTAGATAAAGAATCTATTGCACAATATCAGGCAGAAGAAAGAACCATGATGACCTTTCGTTTAGCCTCTGCCAGGTATCGAATGAATGATCTTTTTGATATTATGTGTGCTGATACTATTTCTGTACCTGAAAAAATTGAAAGCCTAAAAGTAGCACTCACAATGCATTTCAAAGAGCCCTCCACTTATAATAAGGCAAAAACGATGGGGCAGGTTGTAAAAAGGCACTTAAAACAAACACTGCAAAAAAACTTGTTATTAATTCCCAAAACAAGCAAAAGAAATAGCGACTAGGCCTTGACGAGGTCACTCTTTCATAGGCAGTTTTACTTAGAAGTATCCTACTATTATTTTTCTACCTGATTTTTATTATTTAAGTAAGCATCTACGTATGATTACAATCATTTATTTTCAAAAACACATGCGCTACTTTTCACTTTTAATAATAGGTTCAAAATTATTTTAAGTATTAAGTATGGCTACATTTAAATCTGGCGCACAGCTTTCGGAACAATCAATTACAATTTGGAGAATTATTCAATTTACTAGTTGGCTTGGAGGTGCTTTTATTTTATACAGTCTATTATTTTTCCCTTCTTTAGGTATATTATTATTTTGGAATGTACTTATTCCTATTGCCCCGTTTATTTTCGTAGTAGCTGTGGGAATTTGGAGAAATATTTGTCCACTAGCCACGACTAATTTATTGCCTAGGCATTTAGGTTTGTCTAAAAGAAAAAAATTAACTGCTAAACAAATTGGTTTGTTTAATATCATTGCCACTTTTGCTTTATTTATAATTGTTCCGCTTCGTCATTCTTTATTTAATAATAGTGGTCTCGCTACGGCCATACTCATTATTAGTATGGCTTCGATTGGTATTACCTTAGGTTTTTTTTACGAATGGAAAAGTGCATGGTGTTCTGGATTATGTCCTGTTCATCCTGTAGAAAAATTATATGGGGGGAATGTTTTTATATCAATGCCAAACGCCAATTGTGAAAATTGCATGAACTGTGTAATTCCGTGTCCAGATTCTACCCCTAATATAAATCCATTAAGTTCTCAAAAAACTGAATACAATAAATTAAGCGGGCTTATGATAATTGGAGGCTTGCCCGGATTTATTTGGGGATGGTTTCACGTCCCTGACTTAATAACCATTACAAGATTAGAAGATTTTTTAAGTGTCTACGAGAAACCAATGGTAGGTTTAGCCATTACGGCTATTTTATATTTTAATATAGACAGGGTTATTAAAGTTCAATATAAAAGAAAGCTTATCAGCATTTTTGCAGCAGCTGGTGTTTCTTGTTATTATTGGTTTAGACTACCTTCTTTATTTGGCTATGGCACTTACCCAGATGATGGGCTACTCATAAACTTAAGTAGCATACTTCCCCTATGGACGGTGCCTGCCATGCATATTATTAGCACAGGTTTCTTTGTCTATTGGTTAGTGATTAGAAAGCCTAATAATAAAAGCTGGGTGATTCGCCCTGAATTTGGGATAAAGAAAGCAGTGATATAAAAGAGATGGCAAGAATAGATGGCATTCAATAAAATAAAGTAAATTAGTAGACACTAAAATGTTGTGTACTAAAAACTATTGAATGCATAAACTACAAACTGCCGATTACTTAGTATTTTTTCTTTATTTTATTGTCATCAGTTCATATGGCTATTATATTTATCAAAAAAAGAAATCGGCAACTACTAGCTCGACCGATTTTTTCTTAGCGGAAGGTTCTCTTACATGGTGGGCCATAGGCGCATCTTTAATTGCTTCCAATATATCTGCAGAACATTTTATTGGTATGTCAGGCTCAGGCTTTGCACTTGGTTTAGCTATTTCAACTTATGAGTGGATGTCCGCATTTACTTTAATATTAGTGGCTGTTTTTATCTTGCCCATTTATTTAAAGAATAAGATTTTTACGATGCCGCAGTTTCTTTCTAAAAGATACAACGATACGGTAAGTACCATCATGGCAGTTTTTTGGTTATTGGTATATGTATTTGTAAACTTAACTTCTATAATTTATTTAGGTGCCTTGGCGATATCCTCCATTTCAAACATAAGTTTTGAAATAAGTATTCTTGGGCTTAGTATTTTTGCCATTATTGTAACATTAGGCGGGATGAAAGTCATTGGATACACCGATGTCATACAAGTTATTGTATTAATTTTTGGAGGATTGGTTACGACCTATTTAGCTATTTCATTATTATCAGAACATTATGGATATGGGGGAAATATTTTAAAAGGACTTGCTGTTTTAAAAAGAGAAGCGCCTACTCATTTTCATATGATTTTTGATAAGTCACATAAATATTATCCAGAATTACCTGGTCTTTCTGTTTTAATTGGTGGCATGCTCATTAATAATTTAGCTTATTGGGGTTGTAATCAATATATCGTACAAAGGGCGCTGGGAGCCGATTTGGTAACGGCACGCAAGGGCATTTTATTTGCAGCTTTTTTAAAATTATTAATTCCTATCATCGCAGTACTTCCTGGAATTGCCATGTATGTATTATACCATAATGGAATGTTTCAAACAGAAATGTCCGATGCAACTGGTGTATTAAAACCAGATCATGCCTATCCTACTTTAATGAATTTGTTACCTCCTGGTTTAAAAGGGGTTGCTTTTGCAGCACTCACTGCAGCCATTGTTGCATCACTTGCAGGAAAAGCAAATAGTATCTCCACCATTTTTTCTTTAGACATTTATAAAAAATATATTAATAAAGAAGCTAGTGAAAAAAAATTAGTGCGTATGGGAAGTTGGGTAGTTATTGTGAGTATGGTTATTGCAGCATTGGTAGCACCTGCATTACGTTCACTCGATCAGGCTTATCAGTTTATTCAAGAATATGTAGGCTTTATTTCTCCTGGTGTATTGGCTATCTTTTTATTGGGTTTCTTCTGGAAAAAGACAACTTCCGCTGCTGCACTAGCCGGGGCCTTGTTAACTATTCCAACCTCAACGGTTTTAAAATTTTTACCCAATTGGACAAATAATGCATTCCCTAATTATCCTTTTTTAGATCGCATGACTATTACTTTTGTCTTTGTAGTGGTTATTATGGTCATCATAAGTTTATCAAACCCTAAGAAACAAAACAATGCAAATGCCATTGAAGTTGATATAGCTATGTTTAAGGTTTCTCCAGGTTTTATAGTGTCTTCGGTTATCATTACAGGTATACTAGCTGCCTTATATACTGTGTTTTGGTAATGAAAATAGCTATCTTATGCCTTTCTTTGATAGTGTAGGATACAGGACCTTCCTATAAATTAGGACATAAAAAATTGTAATATTTATAAAAAAAGACGATTTTTAATACATCAAAAGTTGAAAAGTAAAAAATAGACTATGTCAAATAACAATCCGCTAGCAAGTTTAGATGTTTGGGAGAAAGATATTTTAAATAGATACCCAGACCCAGCTGCCATTGCTACTAATAAAGAAACGGAAGCCTTTAGAAATTATGCAGCAGAGGAAAGAGATACAGTGAAAGAATTTTATAGATTAAATCATGCTTATCAATCTTATGATTTTGTATTACGTAAAAAAACAGATTTTTTACAATTCAATAAAAAAGAAATGCCCATTTGGAATGCATTTGATTTTTTAAATGAACTAGTAGACGATTCTGATCCAGATACCGACCTGGATCAAATGCAGCACTTATTACAAACTTCCGAAGCAATAAGAAATGATGGTCATCCTGATTGGATGGTATTAGTGGGTTTAATACATGATATGGGAAAGGTATTGTGTTTGTTCGGAGAACCACAATGGTCAGTGGTAGGTGACACTTTCCCAGTAGGTTGTGCTTATTCAGATAAAATTGTCTATCCAGAGTTTTTTAAAAACAATCCGGATTATGATCACGAAATATACAGTCAAAAATTTGGTGTGTATGCGCCTAATTGTGGCTTGAAAAATGTACATATGTCATGGGGCCACGATGAATATGTTTATCATATGATGAAAGATTATTTACCAGAAGAAGGATTATATATGTTGCGCTATCATTCGTTTTATGCACAACACCGTGAAAATGCCTATGCACATTTAATGGATGAGCATGATCATGAAATGTTTAAATGGGTAAAATTATTTAACCCTTATGATTTGTATTCAAAAAATCCTAATCAAAAAAGCTGGGAAGAATTACAACCTTATTATAAAGCCTTGGTAAAAAAATATTTACCTGAAAATTTGAAGTTCTAGTATTGAACTTTTTAATTGATGCTGCCTTAACAATAAACGCTAAGACTCCCATGCATAGTGCTCTGTAGCCGTTGCACCAATTCTTAAAAATCGATGGGCTCCAAAGAAATCTCTTTGTGCTTGTATTAAATTAGCGCTTGAATTAGCGCTACTCATTGCATTGAAAAAATTAATCGCATCTGATAAAATTGGTGCAGGTATGTTATTATTTAAAGCGGTTGTAATTATTTCAGTTGCTCCAGGTCTTGTAGTATTTATTTGAGTAATAATACTGGCCTCTAAAATAATATGTGGCGTTGTTTTTAAAATAGTAACCAATTGTTCCATAAAACTAGATTGTATAATACATCCCCTTGTCCAAATTCTAGCAATTTCACTAAGATTCAATGACCAATGGTTATTCGTAGAAAATTCATGTAGTAACCAAAAGCCTTGGTAATGGATAATTGTTTTTGCAAATAGATACGCATGCTTCAATGATTTAACGTTTATTTCAATGGGGTGCGTATTGCTTGGGTAGGTGGCTGCAAATTGAACGCGCAAATTTTTATAACTTGAAATTTGTCTTGCAAATAGAGCATTGGCAATGAGTGTGGCTGGAATCGCTTCGTTGGTTAAAGTATTGGTAGCCCAAGTGCCTGTACCCTTACTTTCAGAAGCATCAACAATTTTATCTATTAGCCATTCATCACCTTCCTTGGTATTTAAAATGCTGATGGTGCTGTTTAATAAAAAACTATCTAAGTTCTCTGCTTTCCAAGACTCGAACATTGTAGCAATTTCCGAAGGATTTTTTCCTGCGCTTTTGGCCAACTGATACATTTCAGCAAGCAATTGCATTTCGGCATATTCAATTCCATTATGTACCATTTTTACAAAATGTCCAGCCCCGCCTTTTCCAATATAGGTTGAACAAGGTTGTTGTTGATTATCCTTAGCCGCAATTTTATTTAAATATGGAGCCATCATTTCATAAGCAGCCTTGTCGCCGCTTGGCATAAAACTCGCACCATATAAGGCCCCCTGTTCGCCACCAGAAATTCCGCAACCCATAAAATGAATACCTTTTTTTGCAAAAGCTTCTACCCTTTGTTCTGTTTCTTTATAATAGGTGTTTCCTAAATCAACGATACCATCGCCTTTATCTAATAAATTTGAAAGCTGTGCTAATACTAAATCAGTTGCTTCACCTGCTTCAATCATTAAAAATATTTTCCTAGGACTTTCTAAGGATATTATAAATGGTTCATAACTTTCGAAAGCTTGTGTATTTTTTAAAGAGGGCATACTTTCCACAAACCTTTTAGCTACTTGCTCTTCCACGCCAGCAAGTTCTCTATTAAATACGGAAACTGTTATTCCATTGCGTACAAAATTTTGTGTCAGGCTTTTCCCCATTACACCCAAGCCTATAATTCCAATTTCACTTTTTGTAACTTGTATATTTAATAATGTGTCCATGATGGTTGTAACTAGTTGCGAAGGTGTATTTGTAATTGATAATGTTAGCGCTTGTGTTGGTCTCTCTACTATTTCTAATTGAGATGGTAATAAAGTAAGGGGAAAATAATGTCCCTTTCTAGCTTTCAATCTTTCTTGAATTAGTTCCGTTGAGCCCTCTAAAAAAACAAATTTTACTTTTGAGGTATTGTTTTTTGCTAACAACTCCCGATAGGTTTCTCTTAAAGCAGAACAGGCGACAATGCAGCCAGTATTGGTAAGTTCTTTGTCAATAACGCCTTGCAATGCAATCAACCATCCTTGCCTGTCTTCCTCTGTGAGCGCCACGCCAGCAGTCATTTTATCGCGATTGGCTTTGGAGTGAAAATCATCACCATCAAAAAAGGGGAGGCCCGTTTCTTGAGAGAGTTTGCTTCCAATGGTAGTTTTACCTACGCCCGCTACCCCCATTAATACAATCGCAATATTTTTATTCATGCTTCCTATATACTATTAAGACGCCACTACTTTTTTAATAGGACTTATAATTATTTATACAACTGATTAAAAAGCATTTTATAATTACTATGGGTCTGTCCTCTAAAAGTAATTTCTGGTCCATAGACAAATAATTTTCCGTTGCCCACTTTCGCTTCAAAGGCTGCAATACCATCTTGTAAATAAGATTGTCCAAAAGCCCATCCACTTCTTAATGTTTTATCAGAAGCATACCATGCTAATGGTACCACTTCTTTTCTAGCAATAGCATCTGGTAATAAATTAAATACAGGGCTTGCGCTAAAATAAACATCGGCAGTTTTATTCATACCCCAATTGGCTTTGTAGGAATTGTCTAAAGTTATTTGCATGATACTGCCTGGTATATAAAATTTTTCTCCTGGCAGTGTTTTTTCTTTACCTGACACCATTTCAACTAAGGCATTACGAACGGGTACATTCAAGTGATAAGCGAGGTTCGCGCTTGATCCTATGGTAATGATCGTACCACCACTTTGTAAAAAACTATTTAAAGCAGGAATTGATTTTTCTGTAGTAATTTTTCCAAGGGTTGCTTGATATGCTTCAGGAATATCTTCTTTCTTCGGCTCTCTTTCTTCATAAGGAGAAGCTGCTTCTGGTCTTAATGCAGGAATAGCGCCTTCCGCAAAAACCAATACATCATATTTATCTTTTAAATTACTAGCATCAATTTCTTTAGCATAGATTAATTGAAAAGGGAAATGATATTGTTCAAAAATCCACCTTACCCAGCCTGCAGACATAGATCCACCATATCTATCCCATAAAGCTATTCTTTGTGGCATTACCTTGTCCATCATATTGGATGGTTTAGCATTTACACCATTAAAAATAATTCCCTTGTCACCACTTAATGATTCTATCGCAGCTTGTAGTTTTTGATTATTACTTGACTTATTTACCGCAACAAAATATTGGTCTTGATTTTTATAAACTTCTTGCCCCATGCTTAACAAAGTATTTAGCGCAACATAGGCCGCGTTTTCTTTCGTAGAAAAAGTATAGCCCGCCATTTCTGTATTGGCATTTATTTTACCAATTGGTTTTTGAATTACTCCATAAGGAATAACTTCAAAGGGGCCATTAAAATCATCTAGTATACGATCAAACTCAATGCCCATCGTAAATGCAGGCGTCCAACCAGCTGCGTCATAAGGTCTTACAGGAGGTCCACCTGGATATAAAAAATCGTTCGGATGATCTTGTGGCTCAAACATATCTATTACATGAGGTCTAAATGCTTGATTTGTTTTTACGATATAGGATCCTGCGGGATAATTTTTACCTGCCACAGAAAAATTAGTGGTTGCTTTTTCAACCCTAATTCCACTTTGAATTAAAATATTAATAAATTCAACAGCAGTGGTTGTTTGATTAATCGGTACTATATATCCACGCGCATCACGTGTTGCAGGATTTTTATACACCTTATTAAATAATACAGTTTGAAATGAATCAATATTCCCTGTTACTTTTTCTGTCTTTACCAATTCCGCTAAAGCATCTGATCTTTTAGAATATAAGGTCCAACTGTCTTTATTTCCAGCTTCAATACTATGACGACCCATTGTATAAATATTGAAAAGCAATTCTTCTCTATACCTTGCTGCATAATTTAAAACAGCATAATTTAATGAAACAGAATAATCAATTGAATTTTTAAAATACCATTTTTGAGGCATAATAGGAAAAGGCGTTCCGCTATTCGGAATTAATCTTTGTGGTACCAATGGAATTGTAGAAGGCGTTGGGTTACCAATTATCTCGGTTAACAAACCAATTATATTATGATAATAGGCTGTCGTTCTTAGTCCACCATTCCACCATGTAGAATAAACCGAACCGCCTTTCATCGTATAACCAGGTTTACCTTCAGCATTTAAACGACTACTCATAGCAGCGCCCAATGCATCAATACCTGTCATTAATAAAGGATCATATACATAATTAAATGGATCACGATAAGGAGGGCCCGCTACGACAGTACCTGGAGGGCCAGTTTGATGATGATTGTATAATATTTGAGGCATCCATTCAATATATTGTTGACGACTCATATTTTTTGACTCTTGCATATTAGTCATAAAGAAATCACGATTATTATCGTGCCCAATATATTTTTGATAGAGGCGAGGTAAATAGGAAGTGGATCTTTTTAAAGTATCACTATTGCGCATATACCAATTAGATACCAATTCTTGACCATCGGGATTAGCATGTACAAATAATATGATGGTAGATTTTAAAATACGTTTTGTTTCCTCATCAGTTCTTGTAATTAACTGATATAAAGATTCAATCCATTGGTGAATACCGGTTACTTCCGTTGCGTGTAAGCCACCATCAATCCACACTACAGCCTTCCCTTCGTTTGCCATTTGTTTTGCTTTGGCTAAAGAAAGGTCTTCGGCGTGTGCTAATTTTTGAGCGATAGATTTATATTTTTCTAGGTTGGCTAAATTACTAGGATCAGAAACTATCACCATATATTGATTACGCCCCTCTTCTGTTTTACCAATAATTTGCAATTTTACTTTTTTAGAAACAGCCGCTACTTTTTGTAAGTAGGCTTCGGTTTGTGTAAAAGTGGCTAATTGATAGTTATCACCAATTGAAAATCCAAAATGAGATTTAGGACTAGGCACATTTTGTGCCATTACAAAACGCTGTGAGAACAGCGCAATGAATAAAAAGAAAATGAGTTTACGCATGATTATTATAATTTATTGGGTATTTTTTATTTAATTTTTTAAATGTTTTTCATTTTAGGACGCATTGGCTTGTCTGTCAATAATAAATTGAATGAGCATGTCTAGTTCGATAGTAGCTCTTTTACAAGCATCGTCAATATCATCTCTAGAAACATTAGCAGCAAATGCCTTGTCTTTAATTCTTTTTTTAGCGCCTTTTAATTCCATGCCATTATAGCCTTCTGGACGCATTAAAGAATAAGCGTGAAGTAGACCTGATAACTCATCGAAAGCATATAGCATTTTATCCATTTGTGTAATGGGTTCTACGCCAAAATGAACTGGACCATGAGAAGCAATGGCTCTAATTATTTCAGGATCAATTTGTTTTTCTTCCAAGTATTCTATTATTTTCTTGCAGTGTAAATCTGGCCATTGATCCCAGTCTGCGTCATGAAGTAAACCAGCCATTTCCCAGCGCCATTGATCTGCTTCATTTAAATTTTCTTTTTCCGTAGCCCAGCACTTCATTAAATGTGCTACTTGTTTCATATGTAACTGAAGCTTAGGATTTAACACCCAAGCCATAAATAAATCATTGGCCTCTTGCACCGATAAAACACGGCCTTTATTTTCAGGATTACCAAATTCAGTTCTACCTAAATTCAACGACATAGGGTTGTTTTTCTAAAGTTAATAATACTAGTGCTTAAAAGTTCATTTTTAGGCAAAAAATGGATGAAAAATGGGGAAATATAAAATTTCCTTGGTTTGTCATTTGTACCATTAACTTTAGCCTTTCAAAAAATAATAAGAATTAAAATAAATTTTAATTTAATTTTGAAAAAGTCATATTTTATTTAAATCTGATCAAAGGGTTTAAAAATTATTTTAGGCGTATAGCTTAAAGTACTAAAAAAAATTCGATGAAATATCTGTTTCTTCTTTTTATAAGCGTGATGTGTGTAATCACTCCTTTTGCGCAAAACAATAGCAATACAAGCCTGCCTTATGATTCTCTAAATGATATTAATTGGTATAAGAAGTCGGTAGCAACTTTATTAGAAAAGGTAGAAACCTTAGCAGACAATGAAGAAAAAGTTTTAATCTATTTAAATATTATTTCTAAATATGATTTTTATAAAAAAGATAGTGCCATTATATATTCTTTAAAGGCTTTGAAGCTTTCTGAAAAAATAAATTCTGAAAAAGGAAAGATAAGAGCCCTCGATTTTTTACGAATGGAATTTACCTCTATTGGTAATTATTTTGAGGCTATTAAGGCTGGCATAGAGGCATTAGAGATTGCAGAAAAAATAAAAGATTCTAGTAAAATATTAAATGCTTATTATGGTTTGTCCTTAAGCTATAATGAATCTAAGGATTATGCTACCTCTCTAAAATATTCTCTAAAATTAAAAGAATACGCAGTAGCAAATAAAAATAAAATTTTAAAAGATTTCTATTATATAAATGCTATTACCAATATTGGTGATAATTATATGAATCTAAATAAAATTGATTCTGCTTTAACTTATTTTAATCTTGCCTATCAAATTTCATTGGGATTAGATGAAAGTGAAAAATATATTCCTTTAGGTAATTTGGGTGAAATAAATTACAAATTAAAAAATTATGAAATTGCATTATCTTATTATAAGCAATGCGTTAGCACTGGGGCTCAAAATTATATAGATAGAGAAAAGCTTTCCTATTTTTTTCAGGCTATTTCAAATGCTTATTTTGATTTAAATAAGAAAGATTCAGCTATGCATTATGCAAAGCTAGCCTATACTAACTCTAAAGAAGGACAATATCAAAAGGGGGTATTGCAATCAAGTGAAAAATTGTATAAGTTATTTAAAGAACAAAAAAAATATGATAGCGCCTTTTTATATCAAGAAATATTTATACAAACAAGGGACAGCTTGTTTAACGATGAAAAAATAAGAATTCAAGAAAATTTTAGTTTCAGAGAAGAAATTAGACAAAATGAAATAGAAGAGAAAATGAAAGAAGCCGAGATGGAAAGAGAACAAAATATTAAACTTGGTTTTATAGCCTTCTTTATACCTTCTTTTGGCATTGGTGTATTCCTAATAGGTATGCGAAACAAAAAGAATATCAAAATGATAGTTACTTTGAGTCTTGCGTCATTATTAATGTTGTTTGAATTTATTTCAATGGTGATTCATCCTTACATTGAAAAGATAACACACCACGACTCTTTTTTAATGTACATTATATTATTAATAGTAGCATTTGTATTAATTCCTATTCAACATAGACTTGAAAACTTTGTAAAGAATAAATTTAAATAAGTCTATTTGCTTGTTTTTATAATTTGAATTTTGCCATTCATTAATACTTTTGCGGTGGGTTGTGTTGTAGATTTTATTTTAACATTGGTCACTTGCCCATCATTCCAAACCATTTCAATTTCATAATTGCCTCTGGCTTTTAATCCCCTTACAGCACCTGAAGCCCAAGCTTTCGGAAGGGCTGGGAGTAAGCTAATATACTCATCGTTAGACTGCAATAGCATTTCCGCTACAGCAGCAGCTCCACCAAAGTTGCCGTCTATTTGAAAAGGAGGATGCGCATCTAATAAGTTGGGGTAAGTGCCGCCTGCATTCGTGTAATTTTCTTTGGTTTCATCAGGAGGTACAAACTTTAATAGTTCGCGATACATTTTATAGGCATGATCTCCCTCTTTTAGTCTTGCCCATAAATTAATCCTCCAGCCCTTAGACCAACCTGTTGTTTCATCGCCTTTTACTTCTAAAGTTTTTTTAGCGGCTGCCGCAATCGATGGTGTTTTATCTATTGTAATATGTATGCCTGGATATAAGCCATATAAATGAGATTGATGGCGATGCTTTGGATCGCTATCTTCCCAATCATAATACCATTCTTGTAAATTACCTGCCTTACCTACTTGATAGGGATGTAAATTATTTAATGCCGTATTTATTTTTGAAGCGAAGTCGTTATCGTTTTTTAAAATTTTCTGCGCAGCAAGAATATCTAAAAATAATTCTCTAATCATAGCTAGGTCCGCCGTACCACCATAAAAAGTAGCCCCTACAAATCCATTGGGCATTTTAAAAGTGTTTTCTGGAGAAGTTGAAGGAGAGGTAATTAATTGTCCGCTGCTATCTGTGACTAACCATGCTAAACAAAATTCTGCAGCACCACGCATTAATGGATATGCTTTTTGTTCTAAAAATTGTTGGTCTTGTGTATATAAATAATGTTCCCATAAATGTGTAGATGCCCAAGTACCTCCCATTGCCCAGTTTGCCCAAACGGGATCGCCATTGCCAAAATTACCCACTGGATTTGACATGGCCCATATGTCTGAATTATGATGCGTAACCCAGCCAGGCATATTATAAAAAGTTTTGGCGGTCGTTTTTCCAGTAGTCGCTAAGTTGCCTATAAATTGTAAAAAGGGTAAATGCATTTCCGATAAGTTGGTATTTTCTGCCAACCAATAATTTTCTTCTGCATTAATATTCATCGTATAATTACTCGACCAAGGCGGTTGAATATAAGGATTCCATAAACCCTGTAAGTTAGCAGGGACAGCTGTTGTACGCGAACTAGAAATTAATAAGTAGCGCCCGTATTGAAAATATAATGTTTCTAAATAAGGATCAGCTTCTCCTTTGGCATAACGTTTTAAACGTTCGTCCGTAGGTAAATTAACAAGATCCTTTCCGCCTAATTTTAATTCAACACGTTTAAAAAAAGATTGATAATCTTTGACATGTCTTTTTTTAATTTCTGTCCATCCTATTTTATTTGCATTTACTAATTGCGTTTCTGCTATGGCTACATTATTAACCCCTTTAGTGGCTGGGTCTTTGTCAAATCCATTAAAACTAGTTGCCATAGAAACATAGATTGTTGCTTCGGTTGCATCAGATAATGTTAAGGAGCTATCTGTTTTGGTCATTTTTCCAGTACTAGATTGTATTTGAATATTAGCTGTAAAACGCGTTCCTCTTTTGGCATCATATAAAATGGCATTACGCGATTTTTGTACATAATTAGGATCTGCTTTAACGGGAGCAACGCCATTCATTTGAATAATATTATTAGAAATATTCGTCGTATGTTTTAAAAGCGATTCCATATGAATCGTAAAACCCAAGGCACCCGCTTTTTTACTAGTAAGATGAATGGTAAAAATTTTATCAGGATTAGAAACTAAATATTCTCTTTCAATAGTATTGTTGTTGGAGAAGGTTTGCACTTTAGCTACTGCTTGGTCAATGTCAAGTTCACGATAATAATCGGTGATATAGGGATCGTCATTAATGTCAATTAATAAAGTGCCCAGTGGTGCATAGGATTCTGAAAATTTACCTTGTAATTTTTTAAGTAGCTCCCCTGCTTTTTTATAATTATTATCTTGTAATGCTTTTCTTACTGCTGGTAAATTTTTATACGCCTGTGGATTCATATTCGCATTTACAGGCTCCCCGGACCATAAAGTAAGGTCATTCAAATAAATTTTATCTGTTGAAATACCCCCAAAAACAGTCGCACCTTGGTGTCCATTGCCTAATACCAATGCCTCTTCGAAATATTGAGCAGGATTAGTATACCAAAGCTTAAGTGGTTGTTGGATAGATGCTGCTGCCACGGGGGTTGTAGCTGTTGGGCTTGCCTTTTTTTTAACTTGCTTTTTTTGAGCAAACAATACAATAGGGCAACAGATTAAGATCAAGGTTTTTTGAAAAACATTCATAAGTGACACTTAAATTGGATAAAAATTAAAAATAAAGTTACAAAAATCATTGCAACTTATTGATTTATAAAAACATTCCTATTTTGTTCATAATTATTACCTCTATACACCACAGAATAGGTTAAATTTAAGTACTTATTTTTTAACAAAAACGTATACTATGAAAATTATAAAAATGCTATTGGGAATTGTAATCATCATGCAATTCAACTTTGAGCCTTTGGCGGCTCAGGTTATAAAAGAAAAAAGTAGAATCATTGTTATTGGTGCGCACCCAGATGATTGTGATAATGAAGCTGGTGCTACTGCTGCTTTATTTGCAAGCATGGGTCATTCGGTAAAATTTGTAGCCGTAACTAATGGTGACGCTGGTCATCAAACAATGAAAGGAAAAGAATTAGCCGCACGTAGATATTTAGAAACACAAGAAGTAGCAAAAAGATTAGGCATTACTTATGATGTGCTTGACAATCATGATGGGGCTTTAATACCTACTTTAGAAATAAGATTACAAATTATAAAAAAAATTAGAGAGTGGAATGCCGATGTGGTAATTGCACCAAGACCTAATGACTATCATCCTGACCACAGATATACGGGTGTCTTAGTGCAAGATGCTGCTTATATGGTAGAAGTGCCCAATGTTGCACCAGATGCACCAGCACTTAGAAAAACACCTGTTTTTTTATATGCACAAGATCATTTTCAAAGACCTAATCCATTCAGACCTGATATTGTAGTTGATATCACCACCACTTATGCAAAAAAAATATTGGCTTTTGATGCGCATGTCTCACAATTTTATGAGTGGATGCCTTGGATAGGAAGATATGAAAGTCAAGTACCAGCAGGGAAAGAAGAAAGATTACAATGGATGACTAAATTATACAATCAACCCATGAAAGCCAATATAAGAGCGGCTATGGTAAAATGGTATGGCGCACAAAAAGCTGCTAAAGCATCGCATGCGGAGGCATTTGAAATTTGTGAATATGGTGCACAACCTAATGAGGCAGAAATTAGAAGATTATTCCCCATGTTAATTAAATAACATGCAAGGTTTAAGCAAGTATTTATTATTGTCTTTTGTTTTTTTTATGGGTATGCAAAAAGTTTCTGCGCAAGCAGAGGATAACTCAATTATACACGTAAAAAAAACAAAAGATTTTTCTTTAAATGGCTTGGGTGATGCCGTCAATTGGAATACAACATCTTTTATTGAGCTGCAAAAAAATTTACCAAGCGGTGTAAACTATACTACGCAGTTTAAAATTTTATATTCCGATTCAGGTATCTATTGTTTATATGTTTGCGAAGATGAAATTATTACTTCTACTCTTAAAGAAGATTTTTCAGATTTATACAACGAAGATGTGGTAGAAGCTTTTTTTTGGCCAGATGAAAAATCGGTTGTCTATTTCGAATATGAATTATCTCCATGGAATTATGAATTACCCATACTAGTCCCCAATTACAATGGTAAGTTTATAGGTTGGAGGCCATGGCATTATGAAAAAGAGCGCAAAACAAGACATGCTGCAAATATTTTTAAAAAAGGTGAAGGTGTAAAATCATGGACTGCCGAATTCTTTATTCCTTATACCTTATTAAATCCGCTACAAAACGTACCACCAAAATATGGCATGAAGTGGCGCGCTAATTTTTATAGAATTGATTATGATAAAGGCAGTAATTATTGGTCCTGGAAACCAACCAGAGTAACCTTTCACGATTATGTAAAATTTGGAACGATCATGTTTGATTAAGCCTAGTTCTTCTTTTGAAAGAACTCCGAAATTTCTTCAATCTTATCTGTATTAATAAAATCAATTTTCATTTTAATAAAGGCTTCCCAAGCCGCCGGAAAATCGGGCGTACCCCATAATCTAACTGGTTTGTGAAGCGCATGCACTTTTTCAATGGAAGCCATTATTTTTTCTTCCTCTAATTTTTGCATCGGCCATGTTTTTTTCCACATCGTAAATTTTCCATAGTCTTCGCTAATTAAAGCAATTTTAGTTAATTGTTCTTCTGTATAATTTTTAAAAATTCTACCATCAAAAAATATAAAATTGGGGTAGTGTATAAACAAACTATCTGGCGGGTTGTTCCCAGAAATAACAATCGTAATATTTTTATTATTAATGATGGCTGGGTATTTTTTTAATAAAGCAATCAAACTATCAAGCGTGCTTATTGCTTCGGTTTTTACATCTATTAATAATTGTAACTTTCGATTGGGTAAATTATAAGCAAGCAAGGGTGCTAAATACATTTTTTCAAGGCTTCTATTCATCACCAAGTCCTTTGCATCGTGACCCACTAATATCATTCCATTCACTAAATGAATATCGGCTTCTATAGAGCCAAGCTGTTTGGTATATGCTAGATCAAAAGGTATTTTTTGTTCATAGTCGTTATGAGAATGGACATTAGCCAATGTAAAAGATTGACTAGAAGCAGAAAAAGAAATGCATAATAAAGCCACAAAACAGGTAATAAAATATTTCATTTGTTTAAATTTAAGACGATCCAAATACTTATAAATGCATATTACAATTTTTTATTAAAAAAGCGACTGTTTAAAATAATGTAACAAAGATTTATTGTCTTATCTTTGCTTTACAAACAAACACTTTTATGTATAAAAATATAGTCATTTTCATTTGGATTTTATCTTCTATTTACTGCTTATATAAATTATTTAAGAGATCAAAATTAACCTCACTTGATGGCGTGATTGGATATTCACCAGGATTAGAAGTAATCATGGTTATATTTTTAGGTCCTTTATTGGCTGTAATAGATATTTCTTTAACCTGGATTAGAATTTACAAAGACGCAGAAGAAGCGAGAAGAAGAGGAAATAATTAAAATATATCTAAATCATTTCCATTCACCACGGGACCTTTATAATTTACTTTAATCTCCTCTATAAGGCTACTTAATGTGCTACCAAAAGTAAGTTGATGTGTTAATACTAATAGTTTTGGTTTTACCTTATTCGCAATAGCTGCTAATTGTGAAGTTGACGTATGAAAAGTGCTATGATAATCCTTCCATCTTTGTTCTCTTTTGTTTAAGCCCTCTTCTGAATATACTTCATGTACAAGTATATCACAATCTTTGGCATTCTTAATTAACGCTTCACTAAAAGTACAATCTCCAGAAACTACAATTGTTTTATCTGCCGTCTCAAATCTAAAGCCTAATGCCGATCTCCAAGAACCATGATTTACCTTAAAAGCTTTTACAATAATATTACTGTCTTTATAAATGATGCCCGAACCCACTTCATGCACATTTACTTTGTATCCATTTTTATTGCCCTTCTCTAAACCATTTATTCGAATATTCATGTCTTCGCTATACGCTTGTAAAATATGCGTAGTCATGTTTTTAAGCCCTAGGGGTCCATATACTTCTAACGGACTATTTCTATCTAAGACAGCTGGCGTAAAAATAATGTCGGGATACCCTGCTGTATGATCTGTGTGTAAATGTGTAATGAATAATTTCTTAATATTTTCTGCAGCTAAAGACTTTATCCCCTTTTGATTCGCTTGTTCTGCGCGCCTAACGACGCCTGGGCCACAATCCACCACATAAGAAACATTATTAACCACAATAGCCAAAGAGGGGCCTGATTGCTCTGGATTCGCAAATGGAGTGCCCGTCCCTAATAAAACAAGTTGTGTTTTACTTGGCTGTGCAAAAGCTGTACCATAACACAAAATAAAAATTTTGAAAAGAAGTGCGACCTTGTTCATTAATCATTCATTTTTAAGAAATTTATTTACCCCATTTTATTATCGTAAAAACTATTTTATTATAATTTTCTTTTTCATATATAACGCCGATGCTTTTTTTAGTAACAAGCACAATATCTGAATAGGCCGTATAATCGCTGATTTGTTTTTCGTCCTCAGTCTTATCCACCAATATATTTTGTATCCAAGTATGTCCATCGTCTTTACTTATTCTTAAAGTTAAGTTGTTTCTATTTTTACTATCGGCAGCATTTGAAAAAGCCAGCATTTCTTTATTTTTATACATGCCTATATTCAATAAACTTCCCTGACAAACAGGATCGGGTAAATTAGCATCAAAATAAACGGTGTCCCATTTTGTACCTCCGTTATTACTAATAGCTATTATTCTACTTCTTTTATCTCCTTGCTGATTTCTAGTATTTAACATTACCCTATTGCCTGAAAGCGATGCTGCCGTTGCTTCATTGCTACCGTGTAGGGCAACAGATTCGGTTAATTGAAAGGTTTTACCATGATCGTCCGAATAATAAGCATGGGCTTGATACTCTTCAAATTTATTTTTGGGTGCTCCTTGTGAATGATTAGCTGCTATATAAATTCTCCCCTTATATTTTCCTGAACGAATTTGCAAAGCATGTCCTGGGGTATTGGCATAGCTTCTCCAGTCTTCTGTAAAATTATAAGATGAATTAGCCGAAATATTTTTAGGTCGATGTACTTGAAGGGTAATATTAACCGGATCAGACCAGTTGATTCCATTATTGGTAGAAGTTTTAAACCACACTTCTCTTATTCCATTTCCCTTTCTTATTTCTCCTTCGTGATTATTGCCAGTATTGTAAAATAAATATATTTTGCCCTGCGGAAAATTAGGATCGGTTAGATCTACTACCGGCGCACTATTCCCTGCTTGAAGAGAATCATTATTAACAATGATCGTCACCTTAGACCAGGTTTTACCCTTGTCAGTACTACGTTTCATGACAATGTCTACATTGCCAAAATCATTGGAAGAAGCCACCCTGCCTTCACAAAAAGCAAGTAAATCATTATTAGGCGCCTTAATGATTGCGGGTATTCGATAGGTTTTATATCCCTCTGTTCCTGAAATAAAAACAGGAACAATTTCATTTACCTTGGTTGTTTTTTGTGCAAAAGCTACCGATATAAAGCAAAATAGGCTAAAGGTGGATAAAACAAAATACCTTTTCATATTTTATTTGTTAACGATTGGTTGAAATCCGCTCTTGGCTAAATCATCAAATAATTTTTTTACTTTTTGAATGCCACTTACATCGTTAATGTCAAAATAATAATAAACCTCCTGGTCTGATTTATGAATAGCGCCTTCTTGAATGGCTCCTTGAGATTTATATTCTGCAATAACCCAATCGGCAACAATCTTATAACTTAGTTTATCATTTTCTGCAAACCTGTAGGCTCTATTTAAAATAAAATGTGGGGCAGTTGCATTAATTTTTGTTTCGGGAAAACCAACAAGCATAGAAAATTCAGAATCCTTATTGCCATTCATCTTGGTGCTACCAGCAATAATAATAGGCTTGTTGGGTCCGTTAAAACGTTGAACAGCTCTTAATCCCATTAATACCGCTGTCTTATGATGTCCGTGTTGGCCTGGTTCTGGTAACATCGTTATAACAAAATCATATCCACGTTCTGCCAACAAAACGTCTAATCTTTTTTCGACATAAGCAATATTCCAGTTTTTACCAGAAATATAAGGCTCGATATTAGTAGAATAAAAATCATCGGGTTGCTCCATGAAATAAATATTTCTAATGCCCATTATTTTGGCAGCATTTAAAATTTCTTGTTTCCTAATCATAGGAAGATGTGTTCTTGCAACAATTGAATCGGTTAAGGGAAGTCCAAAATACATGGCTCCTAATTGCGCATCAGCAAATCCACCTCCGCCATCTGTCATCACCGCCATATCAACTGTTCCCTTTAGTTCTCTTGTTATTTTAAACAACGATACTGAAAAATTTGTTTCATCATCTGGATGTGCTGTTATCACTAATACTTTAGGACCCTGTGCAAAAGAAAAAAAGTGGGACAATAAAAAAAATGAAAACAAAAAAAGCTTGTTCATATAATTGTATTTAATGAAGTCGTTTAAGAGGCTTCACTAAATTAAGCTAAGTTTTGAGAAATAATCCTATTAGAAAACGGGGGAATACATTTAGAGTAATATATTGAACTACAATGGTTTAGAAGGATATTGTATTTTCTTTTTTTCAATAATCAGTGCTGGAACATACTCGCTTGAGAAAAAATCTCTTTCACTATTAAAAACAAAGGGGGGTGCATGATCTCCTATTATGAGCACTTTGTCAACATCGTTTTTACTTATTAATGCTGCCAAGTATTTTAGTTCCTGATTCATTCGATAATAGCGTTCCATGATTTCTTCGGAAGGAAATAAAGAGCCATATGTAGAACGAATTTGCTGAAAGCCCGTTTCTACTTTTTGCTCTTTGCTTAATACAAATGGTAAATGTGTATTAATGGTTAGGCAATAGGTAAAAGACTTGAAATTTTTTGATTGATTTTTAAAAATATAAGAAAACACGGCTTCGTCATCTACTGCTTCATAATGGTTGTTAAAATTTTGTGGCAGCTTTAATGTATCGTGAAAATAAGTATACCCTTTTATATTTTTGAAACCTAAAATTTCTCTAAACTTTTGTCCTAAGCTATACGAGGTAGAAAAGGATTGAACCGCACTTGTATAATAATGCAATTCATTTTTTCTTTGGATTAAACTTTTAATATCACAGGAATTATGATTTATGACAGCATAATAACCTTCCCCTTCTTTATTTAATAGCTCTCTACTTTCTGCAGGCGTAGTGCCTCCGCCAAAATAACTTTTTTCAAATCTTACGCTATACTTTGAGGTGTCTAATTGAGTAAAAGGTAGTAACTGTAAGCTTCTTAGTGTTTCGTTTTCCATTAAGCCCCAGCTTTCAATCATAACAAGCACTTCATTATTTTCAGTTGAATTATAAAAATACTTATAGGCCAAAGAGGAGTCGCTATTAATATTTTTAAAATCTGCTAACTCATGTACTTTTTTTCTGCCTTTTTTAAATACGCCAAAATCATCATAAACATCTTTGATTATCGATTTGCCAATATTTAACTGACCATAGCCATATGGCTTTTTGCTCATTAGGGTGTCTCCATTTAAAAAGTCTATGCCATAAACCACTAAAAACAAAAAGCAACTAATTATTATATTAGGAATTAGCATATTGGTTTTAAACTGTGCTAATTTTTTTTCAAAAAGAATTATTAAAAAATGGCATAGTAGTATAAATAGAGAAAGCGCAAATACAATACCTACCCAAAAAAGAATTGAAAATTTAGTGATTAATAAGGAGGGTAGTTTTTCCACATAATTAAATAGATCGAAAAAATATACATGAGACACATTGTAAATAATATCTAATAAGGTTAATCCTATTAAAATTATTGTTCGATAAAGGTGTTTTGCTGCTAGAATTAAAACAACGGGGAGAAATAGATATTCGTAGTAAATGAGAGGACGCTTAACAGAAACCAATAAAAAACCCGTTAGCGTAATATTTATCAATAAAATTATTAATACCGTAATAAATAACTTTAAATTCTTCACTTATCTCTTTTAATTATACTATTTGATATATAAATATCGCATTAGTTTAATAAATACTTCATATATAATCAATTGTTATCTAGGGTGAAATTCCAACCCGGTTAAGGGATTATAACAAAAAAGCCCTCAACTTTCGTTAAGGGCTTGTGGCACCACCCGGGCTCGAACCGGGGACACAAGGATTTTCAGTCCTTTGCTCTACCAACTGAGCTACAGCGCCATTGTTTAGTTCATCCTATCCGAAGACTTCTATGAACCGGGGAGCAAATATAGGCTAGGGCGCCTTAAATAGCAAAAAATATAGATTCTTTATTGAAAATCAGTGTTTTACTATGCCGAAGTAGCTACAATAAAAAAGGATATAATTATTAATGCCAGGCCAGCCCACTGCTTTGGACTTAGTCTTTCTTTAAAAAAGAAGTAGCCTATTAATACAGACAATAGCTGACTACTTATAATTAAGATATTAATAACCATGATCGGAAGATATTGATAGGATACATTAATGGCCAGTCCTCCGGCAACCAATAGTAATCCTAATTTTAAATAGGTTGCAATATGCTTAGCAGTTAGATAAGATAATAAGTTTTTAAATAAGCCATCTCTTATTACTAATACCAATCCAAATAACATAGCCGTTGTTTCAATAACCAAACTAAAACCTAGAGGCCCCCACCAACTTATTGGATAAGTATATAAGGCATAGGAGCTTCCCCAAAAAAAGCTTGCTAATAATCCATACAACATTCCATTTTTTTGTTCACTAATACTTGAATGTTCTTTTCCTTGAAAATATAATAATAATAAACCCGCCGTTGAAAATATAAACGCGTATAAATAATTTGCTTTCCAAACCTCACCCACAATAAACACAGCCGTTAAAATAGTAAACAATTTTATCGCAGATACAGGCACCACAATGCTTACAGGGGCGCGTTGTATGCCTCTTAAAAAAAATACTAGGCCAAAAATATTAAATATGCTTAAAGCAATCGTTAATAAAAAAGGAGTGCCCATACTTAATGTATGCACGGTCCATCCTTTAAAAAAAGAGCTGTCTCTGCAACCAAAATATAAAATGGAAAATATACCCGAGGCAAAGATGCCTCTATAAAACATCCCTATTTGATAAGGAATTGTTTGCGTTACTTTTTTCCAATAAGAATTACTTATGGCAAAACAAAATGCACCAATTAAGACAAATAAAATTCCCATTATTAATATTCACAGTTTTTAGGCGTTCTTGCAAAAGGAATTACGTCTCTTATATTGGTCATACCTGTTACAAACTGTATCATTCTTTCAAAACCCAATCCAAAACCAGCATGAGGCACGGTGCCAAACCTTCTAGTGTCTAAATACCAGCTCATCTCTTCTAATGGGATATGCATGGCCTTCATCCTTGCTTCTAGCTTGTCTAAGCGCTCCTCTCTTTGGCTTCCACCCACAATCTCACCAATGCCTGGGGCTAGTATATCCATAGCAGCAACCGTTTCTTTGCCGGGTTCGCAACCATCGTTCATGCGCATGTAAAAAGCTTTTATCGCTGCAGGGTACCCTGTTACAATAACTGGTTTTTTAAAATGTTGCTCTACCAAATATCTTTCATGTTCACTTTGCAAATCAATTCCCCACTTTACTTCATATTGGAATTTCTTTTTCTTGTAATGATTGCTATTTAATAAAATATCAATGGCTTCGGTATAAGTAATACGTTCGAAATTATTATTGACAACTAATTCTAATTTTTCTCTTAATCCAAATCCGCTTCTTTTTTCGGTAGGTAATTGTTTTTCTTCTTCTGCTAATCTTGCGTCTAAAAAATCAATATCATCTGCATTATTTTTTAATGCATAATTGATTAAGTATTTAATAAATGCTTCTGCTAAATTCATGTTGTCTTCAATATCATGAAAAGCCATTTCGGGTTCTATCATCCAAAACTCTGCTAAGTGTCTTGTCGTATTTGAATTCTCTGCGCGGAACGTAGGACCAAAAGTATAAATCTCTGAAAACGCCATGGCGCCTAGCTCTCCTTCGAGTTGTCCACTCACGGTTAGGTTGGTTCCTTTACCAAAAAAATCTTGTGTATAATCAATTTCTCCTTTTTCATTTTTAGGGGCGCCTTCTAAAGGAAGTGTGGTTACACGAAACATTTCACCTGCACCTTCGGCATCAGAACTAGTAATAATGGGTGTATGTAAATAAACAAATCCGCGATCGTTGTAAAATTGATGTACTGCAAAAGCAAGTGCATGTCTTAGTCTAAATACCGATCCAAATGTATTGGTACGAAAACGCAAATGTGCTTTCTCTCTTAAAAATTCTAAAGAATGTTTTTTAGGTTGTAAAGGAAATTTTTCTGCATCGCTGTCTCCTAAAATTTCTAGGGTCTTTGCTTTTACTTCCACGGCTTGTCCTTTACCTAAACTTTCCACCACGGTTCCCGTTATTTTTATAGAGGCTCCTGTAGTAACACGCTTTAATATCGCTTCCTCAAATTCACCTAATGTTGCCACTATTTGAATATTGGCGTTGGTGCTTCCGTCATTTAAGGCGATAAACTGATTGTTTCTAAAAGTACGGACCCATCCCATTACCACTACTTCGGTCCCCGTTGGGGTGCCCGATAATAATTGCTTTATTTTAATTCTTTGGTTGAACATGTTTGTGATTTCGAATGGCAAAGATAATCGGTTTCGAGGGCCAAATACCCTGTTTTAGGTATAAAAACACATAAAAAATTGTTTTTTTGTTAAAAAATCTGCTTAACATTGCAGTAGCAACGAGCAAATTGATTCTTTTTAATGTTGATAGCTCGCTACCCCAATTCCCAATATTCAATTTACGGTCTCAATAGTTTCGACCGAAATTTCAAAAAGCGTTCAAATAACCCTAGATCTTTATTCGATTTTTAATTAAACCATAGTTACACAGTGCCAGAAAAAGACGACAAACCAAAAAGGGGACGTAAACCCGTTGCAGCAGCCCCTACTGCAAAATCAGCTCCAGCAAGCAGTTCTGAAAAAAAACCAATAGGTAAAAAACCTATTCCTTTAAAAAGGGCAGAGCCTGCTAAAGATGCTAATGAAGATGATAAGGCCTCTCAAATTGCACAGGCATTATTCGGTGACGAGAGCGCTGCAAGTGCAGTAGCTCCAACTCAACCTGTCAACAATAGCGGAGAGAATAGTAGCACCAATAATTCCAATACAGCAAGTGGTCAAGGGGGTCCAAATGGCGCACCTAACAATGGTCCTAATTTACCTGCACAGCGTTACCCGCAACCCAAAAAAGAACCCGTATTTAATGTAGAGTTTGATGGTGTTATTGAATCTGAAGGCGTTTTAGAAATGATGCCTGACGGATATGGTTTCCTTCGTTCTTCTGATTACAACTATTTATCTTCTCCTGATGATGTATATGTTTCTCCATCTCAAATAAAATTATTTGGATTAAAAGTGGGTGACACTGTTCACGGAACTGTTCGTGTTCCACGTGAGGGAGAAAAATATTTTGCATTAACTAAAGTAGATCAGGTCAATGGAAAAAATCCGGATGAAATTCGAGATCGTATTCCTTTTGATTATCTAACGCCGATCTTCCCTTTTGAAAAATTAAATTTATATACTTCTGCTACTAATTATAGTACACGTATTATGGATTTATTTACCCCTATTGGTAAGGGTCAAAGAGGATTGATTGTGGCGCAGCCTAAAGTGGGTAAAACCATGTTGTTGAAAGAAGTGGCCAATGCGATTGCTGCCAATCATCCAGAATGTTATTTAATTATATTATTAATAGATGAAAGACCTGAGGAGGTTACAGATGTTGAGCGTTCTGTTAAAGGAGAAGTTATTGCTTCTACTTTTGACGAGCCTGCAGAAAAGCACGTTAAGGTTTCATCGGTAGCACTTCAAAAAGCAAAACGTTTAGTAGAGTGCGGACACGATGTAGTTATTTTATTAGATTCTATTACACGTTTAGCACGTGCACACAATACAGTAGCACCAAGCTCTGGTAAAGTATTATCCGGTGGTGTAGAAGCGACAGCGTTATTGCGTCCAAAACAATTTTTTGGTGCGGCACGTAAAATTGAAAACGGTGGGTCCCTTACTATATTAGCAACTGCTCTTATTGAAACTGGTTCTAAAATGGATGAGGTAATTTTTGAAGAGTTCAAAGGAACAGGTAATATGGAATTAGTGTTAGATCGTCGTTTAGCGAACAAGCGTATTTTCCCTGCTATAGATTTAGTGGGATCAAGCACGCGTCGTGATGATTTATTATTAGATAAAGAGGTATTAGGTAGAATGAATATTCTTCGTTTGTTTATTAATGATATGAACAACGATGAAGCAATGAATGAATTATTAAAACGTATGCGAGGCACCAAAGACAATGAAGAGTTTTTAGCCAGCATGAATCGTTAAATAAAAAGGCCCTTAATAAAATTTAAGGGCCTTTTTTACCTTATTTAATTAAAGGGTATAAACTAAATCGATGACACCGTTTATGGGTGTCATCGAAAAAATCATAAGATAAAAAATAAATATGCGCTTAAATTAATTTTAAGGGTGTAAACTAAATCGATGACACCGTTTATGGGTGTCATCGAAAAAATCATAAGATAGAAAAATAAAAAGGCGCTTAAATTAATTTTAAGGGTGTAAACTAAATCGATGACACCGTTTATGGGTGTCATCGAAAAAATCATAAGATAGAAAAATAAAAAGGCGCTTAAATTAATTTTAAGGGTGTAAACTAAATCGATGACACCGTTTATGGGTGTCATCGAAAAAATCATAAGATAGAAAAATAAAAAGGCGCTTAAATTTTATTAAGCGCCTTTTTATTTTAGTCTTTAAAGTAATTGCTTTTCTCAATTTCTTCGCGCACTTTTTCTGGTACTAAATAACGAATCGTAATTCCTTCTTTTCTATTGTTGCGAATGAGTGTTGCAGATAATTGTAACAAAGGCGCTTCTAAAATAATTACACGCGCGCCATACTCGTTGGTAATATCAAAGCCATCTCGACGATACACTATAAAGTGATAATTCTTTACCAGGGTTTCAAAGTTTTTCCACTTCGGTAAATTTTGAAAACTATCGGCACCCATGATAACAGAAAATTCATGTTGCGGATATTTTTCTGCTAAATAAGTAAGTGTGTCAATAGTATAAGACGGCTTGGGTAAAGAAAATTCTATATCAGATACTTTTAGCTGCACATCATCTTCAATGGCCAGCTTCGCTAAATGCAAGCGGTCATATTCATTTAATAAACTTCCTTGGGGCTTTAATGGATTTTGTGGAGACACCACCAACCAGACTTGTTTGAGGTCTGAATGATTGGCTACATAACTTGCCACCATTAAATGGCCGTTATGAATAGGATTAAAAGAACCAAAAAATAAGCCAATCTTCATTTTATAATAAATTGATTATCAATTGTTTGTGTCTGTTTTGGGTGCGATAAAAATACTATCAGCCTCGTTCATTCTAAGGCTTAATTGATAGCCCGCTACCGATATTGAAATAGGATCGCCCAGTGGGGCAATTTGCTCCACTGTAATTAATTCACCAGGTATACAGCCCATCTCCATTAATTTCAAAAAGATTTCATCGTTTTCAAAAGAATGAATAACGCCCGACTCCCCCATTTTTAACTCAGATAGTTTCCTCATATTAATAATGCAAAGATAGTTTCTGTTTTACACAAATAGTTACGAAATTTGGAGCATTGAATAACAATATTTTATGTGCATGACCATCTCTTTTAATAAGGCCGATAAAAACGCAACGCTTGGCAATCGTTTGGCACTAAAGGCTTTTATTGAAAAGACTTTAAAAAAAGAGGGCATGACTATTGAATCTCTTCAATATATATTTTGTTCTGATAAGTTTTTGCTAGATATCAATAAATCCTATCTAAAACACGACTACTACACCGATATAATAAGCTTCGACCTATCTGAAATCAAAGGAAAGCTCATCGGCGAAGTGTATATTAGCATTGACCGGGTAAAAGATAATGCCAAAACCCACAAAACAATTCTAAACGAGGAATTATTAAGGGTAATATTCCATGGGGCCCTTCATTTTTGTGGTTATAAGGATAAAAAGCCTGCCGACGCCAAAGAAATGCGCGCCCAGGAGAATAAATGGTTGAAATCCTACCTAAAATCTCTTTCCTAAGCCATTTTGCTACAAAAAGGTTCCACGTGGAACCTTCCACTTTGCTTTTATAGGAGCTTGAGAATCTAAATGCGGCTTCCCCAGGTCAACTTGTCTCCAAAACGTTCCACATGGAACCTTCTCGTATACTTTTATACGTGTATGAGCGTATTAATTCTGTTCCGAGCTCGTATTTTGAGCAAAGCGATCCTCTAGTTGAGAAATAGACATTTTATTCGAAAATTTGCTTATAAAGAATCTACGCTTAAGCATTAATTGAATTGCTTGGTATTCAATACAGGCTTATCTTTGCAAACTTATATGTTTCCAAAATACAATGTCATAGTAGTAGGCGCAGGCCATGCAGGTTGTGAAGCAGCAGCGGCGGCGGCCAACATGGGATCCAAGGTTTTATTGGTCACCATGAACATGCAAACTATTGCCCAAATGAGCTGCAACCCGGCAATGGGCGGTATTGCTAAGGGACAGATAGTGAGGGAGATTGATGCACTAGGAGGATATAGTGGTATCGTTACGGACCTAAGTACGATTCAGTTTAGAATGCTTAATAAAAGCAAGGGGCCCGCTATGTGGAGCCCTAGAGCACAGAACGACAGACAATTATTTGCAAGCAAATGGAGGGAAATGCTTGAAAATACCCCGAACGTTGATTTTTACCAGGATTCAGTGAATGAATTAATCATAAAGAACAACAAAGCCTGTGGGGTTATAACCAGTTTGGGTCATAAAATTGAATCAGACGCTGTAATTATAACCAGTGGAACTTTTCTAAACGGCATTATACATATAGGGGAGAAACAAATAGGTGGTGGAAGAGTGGCCGAGAAGGCAGCAACAGGTATTACCGAACAATTAGTTTCCTTTGGATTAGAGTCGGACCGACTAAAAACCGGAACACCGCCAAGGGTTGATGGGCGTAGTTTAGATTATGCTAAGATGGAAGAACAAAAGGGGGATGAAGAAATTGTGGGCTTCTCCTATATGGATATTCCTAGAATTAAAGCAAAGGACCAACGTTCTTGTTGGATTACCTATACAGATAACATTGTTCACGATGTTTTAAGAACTGGATTTGATCGAAGCCCGATGTACCAAGGCCGAATTGAAGGAGTGGGTCCAAGGTATTGTCCAAGTATAGAAGATAAAATAAATAGATTCGCAGATAGAGAAAGACATCAATTATTTGTAGAACCAGAAGGCTGGAATACAGTTGAAATATATGTAAACGGATTCAGTACCAGCTTACCAGAAGAAGTACAATACGAAGCACTTCGTAGAGTGCCTGGTTTTGAGAAGGCGCGTATGTTCCGTCCAGGATATGCGATTGAATACGATTATTTTCAACCCACTCAATTAACCTATACGCTTGAAACAAAGGCGATAGAAAACCTATATTTCGCCGGACAAATTAATGGCACAACGGGTTATGAGGAAGCGGCCTGTCAGGGAATCATGGCGGGCATCAATGCTAATTTAAAAATTAATAATAAAGCGCCTTTAATTCTGAAAAGAAGCGATGCTTATATTGGTGTATTAATAGACGACCTTATCAGCAAGGGCACCAACGAGCCTTATCGCATGTTTACATCCCGTGCAGAATTTAGAACACTATTAAGACAAGATAATGCAGACCTAAGATTAACAGAATTAAGTTATCAATTAGGATTTGCGAGCGCCGACAGAATGCGTAAAGTAGAAGAAAAAACGAATCAGGTGGCGACCATTAAAAACATACTTTCAAGCCAAACCATTATACCAGATGAAGTAAATACTTTTTTAACTAGTATTGATTCAATGGTAATTACAGAAAAACAAAAAGCTTCGAAACTCTTACTACGACCCAATATTAGCCTACAGCAGGTAGTTGATAATTGTGCGGAATTAAAAGAAAAATTATCTACAAAAGAGGTAGATCATTTAGAACAAGCAGAAATACAAATAAAATACGAGCGCTATATTGAGAAAGAAAAAGAAATAGTAGAGCGTATGTTAACCTTGGAAAATAAAATGATTCCAACCAATTTTGATTACGATAAATTGTCTGCTTTGTCAATTGAGGCTTTACAAAAGTTTAAAAAAATACGTCCTCTTACTATTGGACAAGCCAGCAGAATTAGTGGTGTAAACCCAAGCGATATACAAATTCTTATGGTGTTCATTGGTCGTTAATAAGGTATAAAACATGGTCTTATATAAGCCTCCTCCATTCATAAAAAATTGCACCATTTCCATCTTTTCACAACTTCTTTTTAGTAGCTTTAGTTTCTTTCTTAACAACTAAAATAAGAATCACATGAAGCGAATTTATGTTTGGGCTTTGCTTATGTGCTCAGCAGTATCTGCTATGGCACAAGAATCTTTCCCAATAAATGGCATTAGAGATATTCGTTCGGGCTTGTATGCTTTTACGAATGCAACTATTGTACAAAATGAAAAAACTAAGGTTGAAAAAGCAACCCTATTAATCAAACAAGGAAAAATAATTGCAGTCGGCACTAGCGTCGTTATACCCAAAGATGCGGTCGTGGTAGATTGTGGTGGTAAATATATTTATCCTTCCTTTGTGGATCCGTTTACCGATTATGGAGCAAGTATTGCAAAGAGACCAGCTGCAGGTTTTAATTTTGGCGGTCCTGGTCAATTCCTTTCTAATAAACCAGGGGCCTATAATTGGAATCAAGCCATCAAGCCCGAAGCAAGCGCGTCAGATATATTCAATATAGACGAAGCTGCTGCAAAAGGTTTTAGATCCAACGGATTTGGTGCAGTGTTTACACATATAAAAGATGGTATCGCTAGAGGTACAGGCGCGGTCGTTACACTTGCCACAGAAAATAATAATCAATCATTACTAAAGACAAATGCAGCTGCAGTATATTCTTTCGAAAAGGGTTCTTCAACTCAATCTTATCCTAGTAGCTTAATGGGAAGCATTGCCTTGTTGCGTCAAACTTATTTAGATGCAAAATGGTATCAAACTAAACCAGCTGGAGAGGGTGTAAACCTATCTTTAGCAGCTTGGAATAATAATCAACAAATGCCACAAATATTTGCGGCAGATGATAAGTGGAGTGCAGTTCGTGCAGACAGATTAGGTGACGAATTTGGTGTACAATATATTATCAAGGGCGGCGACAATGGTTACCAAAGAATGGACGAAATTGTTAAAACAAAAGCAGCCTATATTTTAAATGTTGAATTTCCTGAAGCAATGGATGTTGAAGATCCTAATGATGCTCGTTTTGTTTCTTTAGCAGATATGAAACATTGGGAATTAGCACCCACTAATTTAGGGGCTTTTGAAAAAGCAAATGTTTCTTTTAGTATTAGTAGCTCCGATTTAAAAGATAGCAAAAACTTTTTAGCCAATATTAAAAAAGCAATCCGTTATGGATTGTCTGAATCAAAGGCTTTAGAGGCCTTAACAAAAACACCCGCTACCATGTTGGGTGTGTACGATCAAGTGGGTTCTTTAGAAGTGGGAAAGTTGGCTAATTTTATTATTACTACCGAACCCGTTTTTGCAAGCAATGCAAAAATTATTGAAAACTGGGTACAAGGAAATAAATATGAAGTGGCAGAAAGTGAGTGGAATAATTATGCTGGTAAATATAAATTAACGCTTACTGTGGCAGGCACCAACACCGACTATAATTTAGAAGTTAAAAAGGATTTATCTGCTTCTATTATTGGTGCCGACACCTTAACTGCAAAACTTACCATCAGCGAATCCTTTGTTAAAATTTCCTTCCCTAATAAAAAAGGAAGGGGCGCAGAACAAATAAGATTGGGTGGGGCTATTGTAGGCGCTAACTGGTCAGGTATTGGAACAGATCCAGCTGGTAATAAAAACACCTGGACCGCTTCATTGGTAGGTCCTATGACAACAACAGCTGACACTAAGAAAAATAATGATACTTTAAAGCCACTTGCAAAAATTACTTATCCCTTTGCTGGTTTTGGAAACGAAACAATTCCATCACAAGAAACTATCTTAATTAAAAACGCAACCGTTTGGACAAATGAAAAAGAGGGCGTTTTAAATAATACAGATGTGTTATTGAAAAATGGTAAAATAGCGAAAGTGGGTAAAGATCTTTCTGAAACAGGTGCTAGAATCATTGATGGAACTGGCAAACACTTAAGTGCTGGTATCATCGACGAACACTCACATATTGCTGCACTCTCTATTAACGAAGGGGCACAATCTGTTACAAGTGAAGTGCGTATTGCAGATAATTTAAATCCAGAAGACATTAATATCTATCGTCAATTAAGCGGTGGTGTAACTTCTTCACATATATTACATGGTTCTGCTAACACCGTGGGTGGACAAACTCAATTAATTAAATTAAGATGGGGTGCCAACGATCAAGACTTGAAATTTGCAGGTGCTGATGGATTTATAAAATTTGCTTTGGGTGAAAACGTAAAACGTACCACAAGTACTAGCAACAACAGATTCCCTGATACAAGAATGGGTGTGGAACAGGTTTTAAACGATGCGTTTGATAGGGCGGTTGATTATCAAAAAGCAATGAAAGAAAACCCTAACACAAGAAGAGATTTAGAATTAGACGCTTTAGTGGAAATCTTAAACAAGAAGCGCTTTATAACATGTCACTCTTATGTTGCACCAGAAATTACTTATATGCTACGCGTGGGTGATAAGTATGGCTTTACTGTTAATACCTTCACACATATATTAGAAGGTTATAAGGTTGCAGATAAAATGAAAAAGCACGGCTCAAACGCTTCTACTTTTTCTGATTGGTTTATGTACAAGACAGAAGTGCAAGATGCAACAGGATATAATGCAGCTATTATGCAAAAAGTAGGCTTGAACGTATGTATTAATTCTGACGATGCAGAAATGGCTAGAAGATTAAACCAAGAAGCAGCAAAAACTGTAAAATATGGCGGTGTATCTGAAGAAGAGGCGCTTAAAATGGTAACGATGAATCCTGCAAAAGCATTGCACGTTGCAGATAAAGTAGGTAGCATTAAAACAGGAAAAGATGCCGATGTTGTTTTGTGGTCTGACAATCCTTTAAGTATTTATGCAAAATCTTTATATACTATAGTAGATGGTATTGTTTATTTTGATAGAGAAAAAGATGCCACTATGCATAAAGAAGTTGCAGCAGAAAGAACAAGATTAACACAAAAAATGTTAGGGGAGAAAAAAGCAGGGGGCGCAACAAGACCAGCAATACCAAGTTATCAAACCCTATTAAATTGTGGGGATCATGATCACGAAGACAATATGGCAACTATTTACGAAACTCAAAAAGACTAATTTATGCAAAAGAAGTATACCACTTTAATGATATTATCTCTTGCACTGTTACAAATAACATCAAGAGCACAAGAAACCGTTTACCCGGTTGGTCCGCAAAGCGGCCCTATTGTCATAACACATGCAACAGTTCACATTGGTAACGGTACAGTATTAACAGACGCTTCTGTTTCCTTTGATAAAGGAAAAATTACAGGCGTTGGTAGTTCGGTTGCTACAGCTGGCGCTACCATTATTGATGCCACAGGCAAACAAGTATATCCTGGATTAATCGTTCCCCTTTCTAGCCTGGGTTTAAAAGAAATTAATAGCGGGGTTCGCGGTAGTAATGATTTTCAAGAAATAGGTGAAAACAATGCGAACATTAGAACGATTGTTTCTTATAATACAGATTCTAAAGTTATTAATGTACTACGCGCTAATGGTGTGTTGCTTGCTCATGTTGCGCCAATGGGAGAGTTAATAGAAGGTAGTTCTAGTGTTGTTCAGCTAGACGCTTGGAATTATGAAGACGCAGCGTATAAAGCCGATAATGGTATGTTTATTAATATGCCAACACTAATGGCAAGAAGAGGTGGGCGTGGCGGATTTCGTGCACCAGGTGGCGATCGTGATCCTGTAAAAGAGGCAATGGCTAAAATAGAGATAATGAAAACTTTCTTTACCGAGGCGCGCGCTTATTTACAAGAAAAAAATCATGCAGCCAATAATTTAAAATTTGAGGCGGTACGTGGTTTGTTTAGCGGTAAACAAAAGTTATTTATTCGTGCCAATGAAGTTAAACAAATGTTACTGGCTATCGATTTAGGAAAAACATTTGGATTTAATATTGTTATTGTTGGCGCTGCTGAAAGTTTACAAATAGCTTCTATATTAGTTGAAAATAATATTCCTGTTATTTTGGACAACGAACACGCGCTTCCAACCACCGAAGATGACGATATCGATCAACTGTACAAACTTCCTGCACAGCTTAAAAAAGCGGGTGTTTTATTTGCCATCAACGATGCCAACGACCAAAGCAAGCAACGCAATATTAGTTTTAACGCTGGTACTGCTGCGGCTTATGGCTTAACTAAAGAAGAGGCGCTAAGTGCTATAACATTAAATACTGCAAAAATTTTGGGTATTGATGATATTACGGGCTCCATCGAATTGGGCAAGGATGCAAATATTATTATTAGCGATGGTGATATCTTAGACATGCGTGGCAATCAGCTTTCTAAGGCTTTTATTCAGGGCCGTGATATTTCTTTGGATAACAAGCAAAGACAATTATACGATCGCTATAAACACAAATACAAGATTAACTAAAATTCATTTTTAAAAAACCTTTATAACCTCTCTATCACAAATGTGGTGGGGAGGTTTTTTTTGTTAACTTAGCGCTATGTCTAAAAAGCTATTTTTATTGGATGCACTTGCATTAATTTATCGTGCCTATTATGCGTTAATACGAACACCCAGAATTACCACAACGGGCATTAATACCAATGCTCAGTTTGGTTTTACCAATACGCTTTTAGAAATTATTAGGAAAGAAAATCCAACGCATATTGCCGTTTGTTTTGATACACATGCTCCCACCGAACGTCATACAGATTATACCGATTATAAAGCCAATCGTCAAGAAGCGCCGGAAGATTTATTAGATTCACTCCCACATATAAAAGCCATCATCGAGGGTTTTAATATTCCTGTTATTGAATATGATGGTTATGAGGCCGATGATATTATTGGAACCCTTGCTTGGCAAGCGGCAGATAAAGGATACGAGGTATATATGGTTACACCCGATAAGGATTATGGGCAATTATTAATACACCCGAATGTTTATATATGGAAACCTCCCGCTTTTGGCAATAAAGAAGAAATTGTAGATGCCAAAAAAATTTGTGAGAAGTGGGACATTGCAAGAGTGGAACAAGTGGTTGATATGTTGGGGTTAATGGGTGACGCCTCTGATAATATTCCAGGAATTCCGGGTGTAGGTGAAAAAACAGCTGCAAAGCTTTTAAAGTTATATGATACACTAGAAGGTGTCCTAGAAAATGCCGATAAGATTACAGGGTCGATGGGCGAAAAAGTGCGCGCGGGGAAAAAATCGGCCATAATGAGTAAAAAGCTAGCCACCATTATTACTAATGTGCCGGTTACTTTTCACGAAGAAGATTTTAGATTAAAAGAAAAAAATAAGTCGGCGCTTGCAGAAATATTTAATGAACTAGAATTTAAAACACTAGGTAAAAGAATTTTAGGGGAAGATTTTGCTGTGATGGGGGGTGCTGGATCAACAGAAGTAGTCGTTAAAAAACAAGAACAAACCGACTTGTTTGGAAATACAGTCAATGTAAAAATTAAAAGGAAGAAACTAGGAGACAAAGAAATTGATGCAGGCTCAACAATAGCACAAAACGAAGAACAAGAAGAAGAGGATATGGAAAACGAGGACGAAGCTCTTCCGGTGCAATTAGTGGTCAATAAAAATAGCAGCAATACTGATCATAAATATATATCAGTTGTTGGCGCAGTAGCCATCAAAAAATTAGTACAAGAACTTTTAGAACAAAAAGAAATATGTATTGATACGGAAACTACGGGCATCAACGCAAACGATGTAGAATTGGTGGGATTAAGTTTTTCTTACGCGGAACATGAAGGCTATTATATTCCCATAGAGAATGAAGCTGAGGCTAAAAATATATTAAAACATTTTGACCCGTTATTTAAAAGCAAGGATGTTTTATGGATAGGACAAAACTTAAAATATGATTTTTTAGTGCTAAAATGGTATGGTGTTGAATTATTGGGTAATACCTTTGACACCATGTTAGCGCATTATGTGATTGAGCCAGAAGGTAGGCGCAGTATGGATTTGCTGAGTGCACAATTTTTGGGTTATGAACCAATATCTATAACAACACTAATTGGAAAGAAAGGAAAAAACCAAGGTACCATGCGCGATGCGCCACTAGATCAGGTAACAGAATATGCCGCAGAGGATGCCGACATTACCCTTCAATTAAAAAATTGTTTTGTACCACTTATTAAAAAAAGAGGTGTAGAAAAAGTTTTTGAACAAGTAGAAAATCCATTGGTGCGTGTTTTAGTGGATATGGAATATGAGGGGGTGAAAGTAGATATTGATTTTTTAAATGAGTATAGCAAGGTATTAGAATTAGATGCGAAAGTAAGCGAAGAGCGTGTATATGAGCAGGCGGGTGTTAGATTTAACCTGGCTTCTCCCAAACAGCTAGGAGAAGTGTTGTTTGATATTTTAAAGCTAGATGCTAAAGCAAAAAAAACTAAAACGGGTCAATACGCCACGGGCGAAGATGTTTTACAAAAAATGGCTGCTAAGCATAAAATTGTAGATGATATTTTAAACTTTAGAGAGTTAACAAAATTGAAATCTACCTATGTTGATTCTTTTCCTGCATTAATAAATCCTAAAACAGGTCGCGTGCATACTAGTTATGCGCAGGCAGTTGCAGTCACGGGAAGATTAAGCAGCACTAATCCCAATCTACAAAACATACCCATTAGAACCGAACGCGGTAGAGAAATTAGAAAAGCATTTATTCCGCGCGAAGCAGGAAGGGTGTTGGTAAGCGCCGATTATTCTCAGATTGAATTGCGCATAGTGGCCGCCATAAGTGGTGATCCTAATATGTGTGAGGCTTTTAAATTAGGAAAAGATATTCATACTGCAACGGCAGCAAAAGTATATAGCATAAACGAAGCAGATGTTACAAAGGAAATGCGTTACAAAGCAAAGAGTGTCAATTTTGGAATTATTTATGGACAAGGTGCTTTTGGATTAGCAGAAAACTTGGGCATATCAAGAACAGAAGCAAAAGAAATTATCGACAACTATAAAAAAGAGTTTCCAAATATTCAATTATACATGGATCAACAAATAAACAACGCTAAAGAGTTGGGATTTGTTGAAACACTAATGGGAAGAAGGCGCTGGTTAAGAGATATTAATAGTAGCAATTTTACCGTGCGCGGTTTTGCAGAAAGAAATGCCATCAACTCTCCTATTCAGGGTTCAGCCGCCGACATGATTAAATTAGCCATGATTAAAATTCATGGAGAAATGAAAAAAACCAATTGGGAATCAAAAATGATTTTGCAAGTACATGATGAACTTGTTTTTGATGCAGTAGAAAAAGAACTACCTGCCTTAAAAGCATTAATATTAAAGTGTATGAAAGAGGCGTTGGTGCTTCCTAATGGTGTGCCAGTTGAAGCAGAAGTGGGTGTAGGAAAAAATTGGTTAGAGGCGCATTAAAACTTTTCTAATTATTAGGCCTTCTTTTTATAAACCGGGACTGTGCTACAGGGTTCTCCATACATAATACTCTTAACCACTGGGCGTAATTTTTGTGTAATGGCAATATAAGCCGACTCACCTATGGGTGTGTCACCACATCCTTTCACTACAATTCTTTGTTCTGAATAAGCCTCCGGGCTTAGGCTCGCAATATTTTCAAGCAAGACTTGTTCTCTTACTTTAGTTTCATCCCCAAAATAGACCGATTTTGCAAAGTCGTTTAGGGCTGATACAATTAACATATTCGCCCACATGGGAATAATCGCATCGGCAGAACAAATAATACCCACCACCTTGTCTTTATAAATAGTCCAGTCTGTTGTAAGCAATGCCGCGCGAAAATCTTTTTCTTTTAAAATAAGTTCCCTAAATAAATACGGCTTTATATCAAACACAACGATTTCGTTGCTTGGAAGTAAACTCGCAAGATCAATGGTTACTATTCCACTTTCCGCCACCTTATTGTTAAACAATTCGGCCATAGAAATATTTTAGTACTAGTATAACTTAGATCTGTTGTCTTCTATCTTAGCCACCTTTTTTAAAGAGCTGATAGATCTAAACATAACACTTCTTGTTCTTTCTAATAACTCATCTTTGAAAAATAATGGGTCTTGTTGTGCTTGTTTAGCAGAAATGCCGTTTACACTAATAGTATATACACCGGTATTAGCAAAAATAGGTTCACTTACTTTATTTAATAATGCCTTATTAAATGCAGCACCTACTAGTTTTGGTTCGTTGCCTAAGCCGGTAATCATTGCAAAATTAAAACCAATACTATCTGCTCTTTGAACAATTGCATTTGCATTGGCAGCGATGGCGTCTAGTGTGGTTCCTTTTATAGTTGCTTTAATTTTTTCAGCTTTCTTTTTATCTCTTATAATACCTTCTACTTGTGGTCTTGCTGCTGCAACGCTAGCCAATCCTTCTTTCTCTTCTGAAGTAATTACAGCAACAATATAATTGTCACCTAATTCAAAAGGCTCAGATACGGTATTTACGTCTTTCTCATAAGCCCATCTTACTATATTTCTTGCGGTACCAATTCCTTGAATATCAAAGTCGTTCGCTTTAATACCTGTAGCGGGAATTACTTGTTTTGCAAGTTTTACTGCATTGGCATTAAAAGAAGCAACATCCTTACTAGAAGAAGCAAATTGTGCAGCGGCCGTAGAAGCTGCATTAATAGTTTCATTACTAGGCATTACCATTTTAGATAAATAGGCAATTTTATACGCAGGTCCTTTTGCGGTTTGTTTTAAAACCTCCATATAATGATAACCGAAATCTGTTTTTACAACCGACTTTGTGCCTACTGGATTATCAAAAGAAAAATCATTAAAGGCGGGAACCATTTTTGCTTGAGGGAACATTTCATATTTACCGCCAGTAGCCTTGCTTCCTGCGTCATCTGAATAAGTAGCCACCATTGACTCAAAAGAGGCGCCACCCCTTATCGCTAAGCTAATACTATCAGCAAGTTTTTTAGCAACACTATCTTCTCTTATTTGTTGACCCGTTTGAGGATTAACGGTTGCTATTAATATATGTCTAACGCTAGCACTGTCTGGCCATTGTTTGACACCCAATACTTTTGCAATCGTGAAATTTCTTCCGTCTACATAAGGACCATATACTCCACCAACACCTACATTAAGTACAGAATCTTTTTGCGGAATTTGAAGCGATTTTTTACTTATATAGCTATCGTAATATGGAATTTCGCTTCCGACTTTGTTTAAATATTTTGCAGCGTCTGTTGTGTTTTTGAAATCTTGTTTTAAGGCTTCAATTTCTTGTCTTGCACTTACCGAATCTTGTGCAGCTGGTGCTGCACTAAAACCAATAAAAGAAATGGCTCTGCTTCCTTCTTCAACCTGATAGGCTGCTGCGTTTTCTTTAAGATAAGTAGCAATATCATCATCACTTACTTTTATAGTGCTATCAACTATTGTTGTATATGGAATACCCACAAAAGAAATGCTAGCAATAGCGTTGGTTTCTGCAAATTGTTTTTCACTCAACCATTTAGGAACCTGAACACCTTTTATAACAAGCACCTGGTATTTGTTTCTTATTCTGTTTTCAACAGAAGGTTCTATATAAATCTTTTCGATTTGTTTTATTTGATCGGCGTTTTTACTTTTTTTAATTTGGGCAACAGCCTGCTTTGCGTCGTTCACCTTAAATTCACCTGTTGTTTTATCTGTAAACTCTTGTTTGAATGGAGACTCGTTTCCGAATAATACTTCAGATAATTCTTTGGTTCCCACAGATAGGCCAAGTTTTTCTTCTTCAGATTTTACCAAAAGACGATCTACTTCTTGGCTCCATAAAAAACCAAGTAGTTGTTCTCTTTTAACTCCTTGCGCGGCATAGTTTTGAAGTTGCACATCAAGCTTTTCTTCAAACTCAATTTTATTAATTACTTGTCCGTTTACTTTTCCTAAAGTGGAAATATCACTGGCGCCTCTTTTTCTTCCAATACCGTCTTGTAAAATAAATGCAATAAGGGCTATTGCAATAATACCAAAGATGATCCAAGCACCTCTTTCTCTAATGTTCTGAATAATTGACATATATCTATAATTATAGGAGAGCAAAAATAATGTTTTCTAACAAGTAAAAGGGGGTATAGTATTAGTTTTTAGGGCTATTTAGGGTAAAAAGAGGTATAAAAAACTAACATAGTGGGGGTGGATAATTAAATATTTCGTGGATATCCTTGCTTTTTGAGTGAATAAACCTGCATAAAAATAGAATAACCTTGTTTGTTTTATAGGTATACGCCAACTTGGTAAATAATTCGGTGGGTTTATACCCGTTAATTAACAGTGATTAAACTGTTAATTACTTATTAAAGGTTGGATAAAATAGAAAAGTAAAAAAATTATATTCAGCTACAAGCCTTGTCTATATTGAATTATAGAATAAAATATTATCTATACATTATAAAAATAAAAAACGTGAATAACTAAGATATTAAGATATACACAGCTGTATTAGTATTAGTTTATTTATATAAATGTATTAATACTTAATACTACAATAGTAATGCACATCTTGTTTTTTAACTGATAATATAAAATAAACTACTTTTATCTAGATCAAAACCAAAACTAAAAATACACTTCAAAATCACCATAAACACCCCTATTTTACTAAGAATAAATACTTTAAAAAGAAATAATAAAAAATACTAAATTTATTACTAAATAAACAAAACATTGAAAATCAATAAATTAAATCATATAAATAGAAAGTAAAGTATAAAAACTAAGCTAATTAGTAAAAAAATACTAAATATTTTAGTTTATTAACAATTTATCCCTACCTTCACATAAATATTTAAAGAAAACATAAAACGACTAACCATGAGTAACCCAAATGTAGAAAAATTAAAAGCCTTAAAATTAACCATTGATAAAATAGATAAAGATTATGGTAAAGGTAGTGTGATGATGATGAATGAAAGAAGTCAAGAACCTCAAGAAGTAATTTCAACAGGATCTATCGGATTAGATACTGCCTTAGGAATTGGTGGGTTACCAAAAGGAAGAATAGTAGAAATATATGGACCAGAGTCTTCTGGAAAAACAACAGTAGCCATTCATGTTATTGCTGAAGCACAAAAGAAAGGCGGAATGTGTGCAATAATAGATGCAGAACATGCATTTGATAGTGCGTATGCAAAAAAATTAGGAGTAGATGTAGATAATTTATTAGTATCTCAACCAGATTACGGAGAGCAAGCATTAGAAATAGCAGACCGTTTAATTTTATCTGGAGCAATTGATGTAGTTGTTATAGATTCAGTAGCAGCGCTCGTTCCAAAGAGTGAATTAGAAGGAGAAATGGGTGATAGTAAAATGGGATTACACGCAAGATTAATGAGTCAAGCTTTAAGAAAACTTACCGCCACTATTAATAAAACAAATACCATTTGTATTTTTATTAATCAACTTAGAGAAAAAATAGGAATCGTTTTTGGTAATCCAGAAACAACCACCGGAGGAAATGCTCTAAAGTTTTATGCATCTGTAAGATTGGATATTAGAAGAATGGCGCAAATTAAAGATGGCGATGAGGCAATAGGAAATAGAGTAAAAGTGAAAGTGGTAAAAAATAAAGTAGCACCACCATTTAGAGCTGCAGAGTTTGAAATTATTTTTGGAGAAGGAATAAGTAAAATCGGAGAAATAATTGACATGGGCGTAGAGCTTGAAATTATTCAAAAAAGCGGTAGCTGGTTTAGCTATGATAGCAACAAACTAGGGCAAGGACGCGACTCGGTTAAAACAATTTTACACGACAACCCCGAAATGGCAAACGAAATAGAGGCAAAGATTAGAGCAAAAATTGCACTAAAAGCAGAAGAGGCCGCCAAATAGTTGTAATAGGATAAAACAAAAGAGTTGTTTTTATAGGTTAGTTAGTATAAACCGCATCAATTATGGTGCGGTTTTTTTATATTTATAAAAAAAAGAGTGGTTACTATTTTAAAACTTTTTATTAGAGCAGCGCTATGGCTTTTTTGTGCTGAAGTAAATACAAAGAATAAATATTTATTAAACACAAGCGGACCCCTATTAATAATAGCCAACCACCCCAATTCTTTTTTAGACGCCCTTATTATTGGTTCTAGATATAATAGAAGAATTCACTTTTTAGCAAGGGGCGATGTGTTTACAAAAAAACACCATCGATTTTTATTAGGACTCCTAAATATGATCCCCGTGTATAGACTTAGAGAGGGAAAAGAATTTTTACACCTCAATGAATATGCTTTTACAGCATCCGTTAAATTATTGAACAAAAACGAAGCGGTATTAATTTTTATTGAAGGAACCTGCCTAAACACAAACAAACTCCAGCCCTTTAAAAAAGGTACCGCAAGAATATTACAGGGCTGTCATGTAGAAAATAATTTTCCAATCATTCACCTGGCGGGTATTGCCTATAATAATTTTAAGGGAATTGGTAAAAGAGTAAACCTCTGTCTTCAAAACTTTATACAAAACACGCCCATTATTACCCCCAAGGATCGTGTATTATTTAATGCAAATATTTTTGAAGCGCTGTCTTCGTTAATAGACCCCCCAACCCAGCAGACAAAAATTAACAAAACACTATTATACTATTTAAACATACCCCTTTATTCATATATTAAAAATGTAGTAGATAAAAAAACAAAAGGAACCGTTTTTTTTGACTCTGTTTTGTTTGCGGTTTTGTTTTTTAGCTATCCCCTCTACCTTTTTTTAATATATTCTATTTTACTATTTATAGGTATTCCACAACCAATAATTTTTGGTACCTTGTTCGTGATCTTCTTGTTAAGGAATCAGACATTTGCGATTAGTTAAAAACACAAAATATTTACAATGGCCAATAATATTAGACGATTAGAAAAAAGAAAAAAAATTGCCCTTATTGCGCACGATAATAAAAAGAAAGATTTAATTGAATGGGCTATATACAACAAGGCCTCTTTATCTAAGCACACGCTTGTAGCAACAGGAACCACGGGAAAGTTGGTGGAAGAAGCGCTTGACCAACCCGTTAAAAAATTATTAAGCGGACCCCTTGGCGGTGACCAACAGATAGGCGCAATGATTGCAACAGGAGATATTGATGTTATCTTTTTCTTTTTTGATCCCATGGAAGCACAGCCACATGATAGCGATGTAAAAGCCTTACTAAGATTAGCGGTGGCCTGGAACCTTCCAATGGCCTGCGATAGAACCACCGCCGATTTTTTAATGACCTCGAGATTCATGCAAGAGGTATATGAATATGAGCTACCCAATTACACCCATTATTTAAACAGAAACATTTAATTTTTAACGTATTAATAGTATCAAATGAAAAAACAATTTTTTAAAAAAATAACGATCGCCTTTTGTGTTGGTGTATTATGTATAAGTCATAATAAAATATGTGCACAGGGCACCATGATTGGGTTTAAAAATGTTGATAAACAAAATAAAATTGAAAAAGATTTTGATGCCCAATTAAATGCCACACGTGTTGGACAAAACATCAAATTACTTTCCTCTGTGCCACATCATGTTGGATCGGTGGGCGGAAAATTTGTTGCCGATCAAATTGTAAAAATTTTTAAAGATGCAGGATGGGATACTAAAACAGAAACATATCAATTAATGTTTCCAATGCCGATAACACGCGTTTTAGAAATGTCTGGCGCTACAAATTTTAAAGCAAAACTGAAAGAAACATCTCTTAAAGAGGATGCGACTTCGGCGCAAGCGGATCAACTACCTACTTATAATTGTTGGAGTGCCGATGGAGATGTTTCTGCTAATCTAGTTTTTGTAAACTATGGTTTGCCAGAAGATTATGAAACACTTGCTAAATATGGTATTGATGTAAAAGGAAAAATAGTAATTGCAAAATATGGTAGAAGCTGGAGGGGTATTAAACCAAAAGTGGCACAAGAACACGGTGCCATTGGTTGTTTAATTTATTCTGATCCTATTGATGATGGTTATGGAGCAGGTGATGAATATCCAATAGGCTCTTTTAAAAATGATCAAACGGTACAAAGAGGATCGATAATGGATATGGTTATTTATCCTGGTGATCCAACAACACCAAATATTGCTTCAACAGCAAACGCACCAAGAGTAGATCATAACGATGCGGTTAATTTATTAAAAATTCCAGTGCTTCCCATTAGCTATGGAGATGCAGCGCCTTTGTTAAAAGACATGGCAGGACCCGTAGCGCCAAAAAATTGGGGAGGCGGACTTCCTTTTACTTATCACATTGGCCCAAGTAAATCTATTGTTCATTTAAAACTAGCCTTTGATTGGAAGTTAAGACCAGGTATTAATGTAATTGCGACTATCAAGGGCTCCGAATATCCAGACCAGTGGGTTATTAGAGGCAATCATCATGATGGCTGGGTAAACGGTGCCGCAGATCCAATTAGTGGCATGGCGGCAGAATTAGAAGAAGCAATTGCTATTGGTGGTTTATTAAAACAAGGATGGAGACCCAAAAGAACCTTGGTGTATTGTGCTTGGGATGCGGAAGAACCAGGACTAATGGGTTCTACAGAATGGGTAGAAGATCATGCTGCGGAGTTACAAGCAAAAGCAGTTGCTTATATTAATTCAGATGGAAATGAAAGAGGGTTTTTGGGTGCCGAGGGTTCTCACGCGTTCGCACCTTTTATTACTGAAATAAGTAAAACAATTATAGATCCTCAAACGGGGGTTTCTGTTTTTGAAAGATCTAAAGCTGCAAGAGCAACAAGTGCTAGCACCACTGCTTCAAAAAAAGAAGCTTATTCGGCTACCGCATTTCCTTTAGCCGCAATGGGTTCTGGTTCTGATTATTCTTCCTTTATTCAACACCTTGGTATTCCCTCTTTAAATATTGGATATGGTGGTGAGGGCGAAGGTGGAGAATATCATTCTATATATGATTCCTATGATATGTACCGTCGTTTTAAAGACCCAACCTTTATTTATGGAGTAACACTTGCACAAACAGCGGGAAGGGTTTCGTTAAGACTTGCCGATGCAGATGTGCTGCCTTTTGATTATAGGGTTTTACACACAACGATTAAAGGATATATAAATGAATTAATAAATAATGTAGATCAGCTAAGAGAAAAGACGGCAATAGAAAACGAGTTGGTAAACAAAAAAGCCTATGCGTATGCAGCAGATCCTACAGAGGGCTTAACCACACCAAAGGCCGTGGCAGAAGTCCCTTATGTTGATTTTTCAGCAATACTTAATGCACTTGCCAAATTAGAAAAAGCGGCAGCACATGTAGAAGAAATTAAAGCCAACGGAACTGCTGCAGAAATAGCAGCCCTAAATTCAAAAATTTATACTGCAGAACAAAAATTATTGTCAGAAGCGGGCCTACCGCGTAGACCCTGGTTTAAACATACTATTTATGCGCCTGGTTTTTATACAGGATATGGCGTTAAAACGGTTCCGGGAGTACGCGAGGCGATAGAACAAAAGAATTGGGCAGAAACCAAAGAACAAATTAATGAAACGGCGAAAGCCATCGAAAAACTTTCTGTGTATTTAGATGCATTATAGCATGTAAATTTGCAAATGCCTTTTCAATTACAATCTACCTATACCCCGTCGGGCGATCAGCCAACCGCGATACAACAGCTCACCGACGGGGTGTTGGAAGGAGAGCGCTACCACACATTATTGGGCGTTACAGGTAGTGGTAAAACTTTTACCATCGCCAATCTTATTCAAAATATTCAAAGACCTACATTAGTATTAACACACAATAAAACACTGGTGGCTCAATTGTATGGCGAGTTTAAACAATTTTTTCCCAACAATGCGGTGGGGTATTTTGTTTCGTATTATGATTACTATCAACCCGAAGCCTATCTACCCACCTCGGGCGTTTATATAGAAAAAGATTTAAGCATCAACGAAGAGCTTGATAAACTAAGGCTTCAAGCAACTGCACAACTTTTAAGTGGACGACGCGACATCATTATTGTGGCAAGCGTTAGTTGTATTTATGGAATGGGCAACCCCACTGAATATGAAAAAGGAATTATTAGAATTGAACAAGGAATGGTTTTACCAAGACAAGCCTTTTTACACGCGCTTGTAAATAGTCTTTATCATAGAACCGTTACAGAATTTGATAGAGGATCTTTTCGGGTAAATGGAGATACGGTATACATTCGACTGCCCTATGTAGATTATGGCTATAGAATTACTTTTTTTGGAGATGAAATAGAATCTATAGAAAGCATCGAAGTAGAAAGTGGAAAAAGAATAGAGACAATGGAAAACGCAGCAATTTTTCCAGCGAATTTATATTTAGCACCCAAAGAAATAGTACAAGAAATCATTCATGAAATACAAGATGAAATGCGCGAGCAGGTGGAGTATTTTAAAAATACCGGCAAGCATATAGAAGCACAAAGAATAAAAGAAAGGGTAGAATATGATGTTGAAATGATTAGAGAATTGGGATACTGCACGGGCATTGAAAATTATTCAAGATTTTTTGATAGAAGAAAACCGGGCACAAGACCCTTTTGTTTATTGGATTATTTCCCCAAAGATTTTTTATGTGTGATAGACGAGAGTCATGTAACTATTCCACAAATTTCCGGCATGTTTGGTGGAGATAGAAGTAGAAAAATGAACTTAGTAGAATATGGTTTTAGACTTCCAAGCGCGATAGACAATCGCCCGCTTAATTTTAATGAGTTTGAAAACATGATTGGCCAGTCTATTTTTGTAAGTGCCACCCTGGAGAATATGAATTAGAAAAAACAGGCGGTTTAATTATTGAGCAAGTAGTAAGGCCTACAGGATTATTGGATCCACCGATTGAAGTGCGCCCTACTAAAAACCAAATTGATGATTTATTAGAAGAAATTGCCATGCAAGTGGAAAAGGGTGATCGCGTTTTAGTAACCACCCTTACTAAAAAAATGGCCGAAGAAATGGATCGATACTTGAGTAGAATACAAATAAAATCAAAATACATTCACAGCGATATTGACGCATTAGAGCGTGTTGAAATTTTAAGAGAATTAAGATTGGGCGTTATTGATGTTTTAGTAGGCGTAAATTTATTAAGAGAAGGATTAGACCTGCCAGAAGTATCGCTGGTAGTTGTTTTAGATGCAGACAAAGAGGGCTTTTTAAGAAATGAAAAATCATTAACGCAAACCGCCGGAAGGGCCGCAAGAAATGTAAATGGCCGTGTAATTTTTTATGCAGATCAAATTACGAAAAGCATGCGCCGCACGATGGATGAGACCAATAGAAGAAGAGATAAGCAAATAAAATACAATTTCGAAAACCATATTACACCTACCACAATTGTTAAAAGTATTGAACAGGTAATGGCACAAAGTGCAGTGCTTGATATAAAAGGATATTCGCTCAATAATATAAATATTAGAACCACCGATGACCTAGTCTTGGTAGCAGATGCAGAAAGTGAATACAAAACAATACCCCAATTAGAAAAAGCGATATCGCAAACAAAAAAACAAATGGATAAGTTTGCAAAAGCTTTAGATTTTATGGAAGCAGCCAAACTGAGAGACGAAATGTTTAGATTAGAAGCATCTCTTGAAAAAATGAAAAGCGAATAAGTAAAAGCTTTAAATGTAAAGAAGCTCTCAATAATTGTATTAATTTTACAAACACAATGACCCAAATCTTAACATCAATATATAATGGATTAATTCAAACCACCCGGTTAGAAGCTATTGCTGTTATAGCTGGAATAGTTTCTGTATGGTATAGTAGGAAAGAAAATATATTGGTTTTTCCCACAGGCCTAATAAATACCATCATATATATTTATTTAAGTTTAAAGGGACATCTTTTGGGAGAAGCGAGTGTGAATGTATATTATACGGGCATGAGTTTATATGGATGGTATTTATGGACAAGAAAAAATAAAACAAACCAAGAAATTATTTTACACATAACAAAAAGCAATGGGAAAGAATGGGCACAACAGCTTTTGTTTTTTGCGGGGGTTTATGTAGTCATTTATTTTTCTTTGGTGTATATAAAACAAGCTTTTGCCCCAGAAGCTATACCCTGGGCCGATGCACTAGCAAGCGCTTCTGCCTATACAGGGATGTGGTTGATGGCAAAGAAAAAAGTGGAAAGCTGGTTTTGGTGGATAGTAACCAATATTGCCTCCATACCTCTATATTTTATAAAAGGATATGCATTTACTAGTGTTCAATTTATAGTTTTGTTAGTACTGGCCATTGCGGGCTGGATATCTTGGAGCGAAAAAGCTAAAAACGCACAACATGCTTAGTGAAAAAAATACAACTAGTATAAATAAACTTCAAAAAATTGTAATACTGGGTCCTGAATCAACAGGCAAGTCAACACTATGCCAACAACTAGCTAAACACTATGGAGCAACCGATTGCAAAGAATATGCTAGACAATATTTACAGGAAAACGGCACAAAATATACTTTCGAAAACTTATTAACAATAGCACAGGGACAATTAACATTAGAGGATGAAGCGATAAAAAAATCCAATCTGTTTTTAGAAAAAGGGAAAAATAAATTAATTATTGACACCGATATGTATGTAATGAAGGTATGGTGTGAATATGTTTTTAATAATTGTCATACCTATATACTAGATCAAATACACACAAGACAATACGATCTTTATCTCTTATGTGATATTGATTTACCATGGTCTCCAGACGAAATGAGAGAATATCCAGATGAAAAACCAAGAAAAGAATTATTTGCTATCTATAAAGATATTTTAATAAATCAAAAAACACCATGGGGAATTGTTAGTGGATTGGGAGCGGATAGAACAAACAACGCCATAAAAATTATTGACGCATTATTGTTTTAATAATGCAATTACATCTTCATCCGTTTCTATATTATTCATCTCTCTTAGAATTTGAGGATACCTCCATGAAACCCTTCTGGTCATTGGGCTTGCGGTAAATTTCTTTGGATTGGGAAATCCAGCAACAATCATTGCAGCTTCAGCCCTTGTTAAGTTTTTTGCAGATTTATGAAAATAATGTTGTGCAGCAGCTTCTATTCCAAAACAACCAGGCCCCGTTTCAATAACATTTAGGTAAACCTCTAAAATTCTTTTTTTACCCCAGATAATTTCCACTAAAAAAGTAAAATAGATTTCTGGAATTTTTCTAATATACCTATCATACCTACCCCCCTGCCATAGAAAAACATTCTTGGCAACTTGTTGTGAAATTGTGCTAGCCCCACCACCCAGTGGTATCTTTGACCGCTTACTTTTCTTTTTAGGGTGTAAACTTTTTTCAATAGCATCCCAGTCAAAACCCATATGATCTGTAAAAGACTGGTCTTCGCTAGCAATAGCAGCTAATTTAATATTGTAAGACATATTGTTCCAAGAAACATAATCTCTTTGTAATCCCAACCCAAAAGCATTTGTTATTTGTGTGATGGTTATGGGCGGCTCTATAAATTTTGTAATGAGCACATACAAAAAAGAGCTTAGAAAAAGATAAAGAATAATACGACGTATTTTTTTTAGCACAAATACAATTTATAAGATTTCTACGCTAAAACGCTTACCAATAGGTCGGTAATCAGGATTTGATCTTTTAACAAAAACACCCGCCAGCCAAGCAGCTAAACCACCAGCAATACGAGGCATATTTTTACTATCAAACACAGCATCCCCCTTTATAACAGAATTAATTATATTTAAACCAACATAACCAATACCCCCTGCTTTTAGAAAAGTACCATTGGTAAATACACTTCTAAAGTGACCCCGATCTTTTGCAAAAGCGCGTATTTCATTAATGTGTAAAACCAAACGACCCAGCTTCAATGTGTCTTGCCCGTAAGTGCCAAACATAGTAATGGCGCCTTGTAATGCAAATTGGTTTATTTGAATCGAGTCATTTTTTATCCAATCAATATAGCCTGTTAACCACTGTGCATTACTAAATTCAAAATTTATATAATCCCCCGAAGTAAAGGACCTTATAATTATGCCACGATCCTTCAATAATAAAAGACTACCACCCTGAGCCCTCACTTGAGAAGTAATAGCACAGAAAAGGAATAAAAGAATGGAAAAACTATATATAAATTTTTTCTTCACCATAGCAATTTACGTCTTTATTTCTAATTAAAACCTTTAGCAACCGCCCTTATTAATAGGAAAACGAACCATAAAACAAGACAGCACTAAATACCAAAATAATGACACCAGCAATTCGATTGATAACAACCATATTGTGTTGGGTTAGCTTTGGACGAAGCTTTCCGGCAAGGGCAACTTTTAATAAATCAGATAACAATACAAATAGTAAACAAGTTCCAAAGACCAAAAGTTTATAGGTTATTGGATTACTAGTTTCTGTGGCAGTTGTGCCAATGGCTGCAGTCCAAGCAAACCAAAATAAAAAGACACTTGGGTTTAAGGTATTCATAAAAAATCCCGATGCAAAAATTGCCAACAAGTCTCGCTTTCGCATCAACTTTTCTTTATCCTCTTCACCTTCTTGAAAAACAATTTTTTTAAAAAACAAAGTATAGATACCGGTAGCTAATAAAAAACTCGCACCTACTAATGCAATAACCGATTTGTGCGTTAGTGCTAATGAAAATACTGCCGTAAAAATATTGCAGATAAATAACAAGCTAATATCACTTAGAGAAACACCAGCAACAAATATATAACCCGCTTTGCGCCCGTTGGTTAAGCTTTGTTTTAAAATAGCAAAAATTACAGGTCCAATGGAAATACTCAAAATAAATCCAAGTAATAAACCCTTTACAATCGCTGCTATCATATTTTAATCGATAAAATTTTTCCAATCACGTAGCATCTCACCTTTAATAACTCTAGGAAATTTATGCTGGCCACCAATTTTACCCTTACTTCTTAAGAAATCCATAAAAACACTTTCTTTTAAAACAGTAACACTTACATTCTTTAAAGCGCTTTTTCGTTCAATGGCATAGTCATCATTTAATTCAATTAATTTCTGGTCAATATTTTTTGCTAATAAAGACGCGTCTACTGTTTGATCACAGGCGACATACCAATGATGTCCAAATAAATTTTCAAAAGGCTCACCCGTGACACCATATTCTGGAATAGATAAATTCATTTCTTCACTTACCAATTGAATAGCCTTATTCATATTGTCTACGCTCAAATGCTCACCCACTAAGCTTAAAAAGTGTTTGGTTCTTCCCGTAATAATTATTTCTGCATTCGCTTTGTCTATGAATCGTACGGTGTCACCAATTAAATAACGCCAAGCTCCGGCAGCAGTGCTTATTAATATTGCATAGTCTTTATCTTCCTCAACTTCATGAATTAATAATGCAGTGGGGTTTTCTATCATCTCTCCATTTTCATCAAAATTAATATCATCAAAAGGGATGAATTCAAAAAAGATATGTTGGTTAAAAGACAAACGCATACCTGCACCATTTTGTTTATCCTGCCAAGCTAAAAAACCCTCGCTAGCTAAATAAGTTTCAATATAGGTAATGGGTTTTCCTAATAACTTTTCAAAACCATGTTTATACGGCTCGAAGCTTACACCGCCATGTGCAAAAAAATCAAGATTAGGCCAAATTTCATGAATGTTATTAAGCTTATATTTTTCAATAACCATTTCAATACACATTTGAATCCAAGCCGGCACCCCCACAATAAAACCAATATCCCATTGAGGTGCTTTTTCTACAATTTCTTTTAATTTTTTATTCCAATCTCTTTCTTTGGCAATTTTTTTCCCGGGTTTATAAAATGGCTGAAACCAGAAGGGTGCTTTTTTAGCGGTAATACCACTAAGGTCGCCTGCATAATAACCAGCCCCCTTTTGTAAATCGGTGCTACCACCCAATGTTAGCCAACCTTTTCCAATAGAGCCTAAATTAACATTTCGATAATTAAACAAACTAATAAGTTGTTTAATCATAATTATTTTATTTCCCCTTAATAAATCATTGGTGATGGGAATATACTTACTGGCCGACTCACTAGTGCCACTACTTAAGGCAAAATATTTTATTTTACCTGGCCAACATATATCAGACTCTCCCTCTAAGGTTAAGTGCCACCAATCTTTATAAATTTTATTATAATTATAGGCCGGTACCGATTGTTGAAATACTTTATCGGGTCTTCTTCCTAATAAAATTTTATCAAAATGAAATTGCTGTCCAAAGGCTGTATATCTTGCACGACGCAATAATTTTTTAAGTACGCGTAGCTGTGCTCTTTTGGGGCTTCTTGGTGGAATTCCCAAAGCTTTTTGGATGTTTTTTGGCAAGTTAATCTCAAAAATAGGCATCTACAGAATCGGGGTTTTATTTTTTAAAGATTATATACAAAAATAGGAATGTTATTCCATGAAACGAACCTACTTTTGTCCTATGATTAAAAATACACTATTAAAGGCTGTAGAGGCCGGTGGTCAAGAATTAAAACGTTTTTTTAACGGTTCTTTTACGATATCTAGCAAAGGGTCCTTGAACGACCTTGTTACAGAAGCGGATCATGCTGCCGAAAAAGCTATTTTTAAAGTTATTCAAGATGAATTTCCGACTCACTTTATTTTAAGCGAAGAAACAGGAGAAATAAAACAAGATTCAAAAATAAAATGGATTATTGATCCAATAGACGGCACTATCAATTTTGCCAATGGCATTCCTATTTGTTGTGTGAGTATTGGCGTTGAAGAAGAAGGTAAAATGATTTTAGGGGCAGTCTACAATCCCATCATGAATGAACTTTTTATTGCAGAGCGTGGAAAGGGTGCAACATTAAATGGTAATACCATAAAGGTGAGTGATAAAGACAGTTTATTAAGTAGTTGCTTGGTAACAGGATTTCCTTATCAATATTTAGATGCCGCAAATGGTCCATTACAAATTTTTGATAAATTAATTCGCAAAGCCATTCCGGTTCGTCGCTTAGGAAGTGCCGCTATTGATTTGTGTTGGACAGCAGCAGGAAGGTTTGATGGATTTTATGAGCATAAGCTACAAGCATGGGATAGCGCTGCAGGTTTTTTAATGGTAGAAGAGGCGGGTGGAAAAGTAACAGACTTACAAGGCAACCCCTACAGCCCTTATCAACCGGGCATTATAGCGACCAATGGCAAAATTCATGATCAGTTATTACACGTTATTACAGGTGGAAATTTATAAAATATTTTATGTCAACAGAAAGAACTGAAATTGATAAACTAGGTGAGTTTGGTTTAATAGATCATCTTACAGAAAACTTTGAAACACTAAATGCTTCTACGATTTTATCTATTGGAGATGATGCTGCAGTGATTGATCATTTTGGAAAACAAACTGTTATCACAACAGATTTATTAATAGAAGGCGTGCATTTTGATTTAATGTACACACCCCTAAAACACCTTGGCTATAAAGCGGTGGTGGTTAATCTAAGCGACATTTATGCGATGAATGCGCAGCCAACTCAAATTACATTAAGTATTGCCTTTAGTAATCGTTTTAGTTTAGAAGCGTTAGAAGAATTTTACGAAGGTGTTCATATTGCTTGTGAGAAATATGATGTGGATTTAATTGGTGGCGATACTTCTAGTTCTCAAAAAGGATTTATTATTTCTGTAACAGCATTAGGCGAAGTAGCCCCCGATAAATATATAAAACGCAATACGGCTGAAAGCGGTGATTTGCTATGTGTTTCAGGCGATTTGGGTGCCGCTTTTTTAGGACTTACTTTAATGGAGCGCGAGAAAAAAATATTTATAGAAAATCCACAGATACAACCCAATTTAGAAAACGAAGATTATATAGTGGGTCGTTTATTAAAACCAGAAGCAAGAAAAGATATTTTAGAAATATTAGAAAAACAACAGATTGTACCCACTGCGATGATGGACATCAGCGATGGGCTAAGTAGCGAGGTATTGCATTTGTGTAAACAAAGTAATTTAGGTTGTAGAATTTATGAAGAAAAAATTCCAATACATGAATCTAGTCGCGCAGCAGCATTCAAATTTGGATTGGATCCTACTGTTTGTGCATTGAATGGAGGAGAAGATTACGAACTTATTTTTACCATGAAGCAATCCGATTATGATAAAATAACATTACAAGAAGAGATAAGTGTAATAGGATATATGTGTGATAAAGAAGAAGGTGCTAAATTAATAACGAAAGGAAAAAACTTATTTGATATTACTGCACAAGGATGGAATGCTTTTGGAAAATAATAAAAACAGCCACCCCCTCTTTTCAAAAAATGTTTAAGCAACCAATATTTTAATAAGTTGCCTATCAGCGCTTAAGCATAGCAGGTCTGCCTTTCCGCCCACTTCGATGGTTCCCTTTATTTCATGTTTTTGCATAACCTTCGCAGGATATAGGCTACACATTTTTATAGCTTCTCCAACATCAATCCCCGCTTCCTCCACTAAATTATTAACCGATTTTAATTGTGTTAATGCAGAGCCACTTAACACACCATGACTTTCATATTTATCGCCTACTAATGTATGCTGATAATTTCCAGTTGTGGTAGTTGCTACAGCATCTGTGATACAAAATAATCTATCACCCATCATTTTTTTCGCAATTTTTATAGCAGCAAAGTCAACATGATATCCATCGGCGACCAAACTACACATAGCTGTTTTGTGATTGAACAAAGCACCCACAAGTCCTGGTGCTCTATGTTGTAAAGAACTCATAGCATTGTATAAGTGTGTGGCTACAGTAATGCCATTATTTAAATATGTAGTGGCTACCTCATAGCTTGCATTGCTGTGCCCTGCAGAAACAATAATACCTGCCTCTTGAATAATTTGTATAAGTTCATTATCACAAACTTCTGGCGCAACGGTTATCATGCTAATAAAGTCTTTGCCATATGCTATTAATTCTTGAACCTCTTGTTTACTAGGGGAATGAATATATTCCGCTTTATGCGCTCCTTTTTTTTCTACATTAATCCACGGTCCTTCAATATGCAATCCTATACAACCCTTACCCCCATTGGTTTTATACGCTTTAACTGCATCAATTGCCTTATAAATTACCTCTGTGGTGTCTGTAGCTATAGTGGGTTGAAAATAGGCAGCACCACCAGCATAACAATACTGAGCAATTTTTTCAATGCTATCAACATCGCAAAAAACAGATAATAATTTATTTTCAGCGCCATAAATTTGTAAATCAATTAATGCAGGCACCACCAATGGCATTGCATTTTTAGGATCATATCCTTCTTTGCTAATACTTTGTACAATACCATTCTCCATGCTAACTACCACTTCTGAAATCCAATGATGTCCTGTAAATAATTCTTGTGCAGATACACTAGTTACCATAATATTTTTTTATTTCTAATTATTGGATTTGAAAAAAATCAGCATCTTTCCAAAAAGGAAATTGAGCTCTTGTATTAGTAAGTTCGTCTTTTTGAAGCGTAATAGTAAAAACGTCTTCGTTGAAAGCACAGTGATAGAGCACTTCTCCTAGCGGTCCAACTATTAAGGAATCTCCGCTATGTGCAATATTGTTACCATCCATTCCCACTCTATTCACTCCAATAGTATAGCATTGGTTTTCTATTGCACGAGCGGTTAACAAAGTTTTCCATGCATGATTTCTTTTTTCTGGCCAATTGGCAACATACAGTAATACATCATATTCTTCTCCTTGTTGACGCGCCCAAACAGGGAAACGCAAGTCATAACAAACTTGTAAATTTATTTTCCATCCTTTTACGCTTGCTATTAATCTTTTATTTCCTGCAGCATAATGCTGGTCTTCTCCTGCAAATGCAAATAAATGTCTTTTATCATAATAGCCTAATTCACCATTAGGTAACATCCAAATGAGCCTATTAAAAAACTGCTCACCTTCTTGTATCATTAAAGACCCGGTAATGATTGCTTTTTTTTCGGCTGATAAGCGTCGCATCCATTCAACGGAAGGCCCATCCATCGTTTCAGCAAATTTCTTTGGCTGCATGCTAAAGCCGGTATTAAACATTTCCGGTAATACGATCACTTCGGTATATTCCTCAATACTCAATATTTTTTTAGCTAACATATCAAGATTAGCTCCTTTATCTTCCCAAAATAAAGAGGTTTGAATAAGCGAAAAACTTAGTGTTGACACAGGCATCTATTTTTCTTATAAACTAAAGGTACAATATTCAAATAAAAAAGCTACTTCTTGTTTAAGGCTTGTATAATGGGTGAAATGAGGTTTGATTCAAATCCGCGTTGATTAAGAAATGATTGCGTTTTAGCCATCCGGCTTATACCCCTTTCTCCTTTTAGAGAGTTCCATTTTTTGGTAGCGAGGTTTTGTAGTGTTTTTTCATAGGCTTCTTCGTCAATAGAAAGTAGTGCCTTTTTTATATTCACTGGGCTTACTCTTTTTTGTTGCAAAGCGTATTTTATTTTTTGTTTTCCCCAGGCTTTTATTCTAAAGTGACCACCAGCAAAACTTTCAGCAAATCTTGCTTCATTTAAAAAATTATCTGTAATTAAATCGGATATTATTTCCTCTACTTCAACAGGTGTCATACCGAAAGCATAGAGCTTATCTCGAACCTCTTGTTGGGCCCGTTCTTGGTATGCACAAAAATGACGTATCCTTTGTATAGCCTGCTCTTTGCCTATTCTAATTTTTTGCATTTTGTAGATAAGTATGTCAATAAGATATGCTAAAATAGCTTTTTAATCTTAAGATTTTGCATTAGTTTCGTTAGTGTTATTAAAGGTTTTTTTGCTTCGGTCAAGTGGTCTATTATAAACCTCGGACTAACAATAAAATCTCCTAAAAAACAAAACAATATTGTCCTATGAAATTTATCGTTTCTTCCTCTTCGCTTCTAAAACACCTACAACAAATTTCGGGTGTCATTAATACAAATACTGTATTGCCTATTTTAGAAGATTTTTTATTCGAAATTGAAGACAAAAAATTAAATATTGTTGCCACCGATTTAGAAACGGTAATGCGCGTTCAAATGGATGTAGAAAGCAAAGCCAATGGTCGCGTTTGTATTCCTGCTAAAATTTTAATAGACTCCTTAAAAAATATCGCCGATCAACCACTTACTTTTAATATTGATAAAAATTATAGCGTTGAAATTACTAGCGATAATGGTAAGTATAAGGTAATGGGTGAGAATCCAGATAATTTCCCCAAAGAGCCTACAGCCGACGATACCACTGGCTTTAACATGACTAGCACTAGCTTGTTAACTGCTATTAATAAAACTTTGTTTGCTGTGAGTGGAGATGATTTACGTCCAGCCATGACAGGTGTATTTTTTGAATTAACAAAAGATAGCGTTCAGTTTGTTGCAACAGATGCACATCGTTTAGTGCGCTATAAAAGAACGGATACCAAAGCAAAACAAAACGCTTCCTTCATTGTGCCTAAAAAACCTTTGAATCTATTGAAAAACGCTTTACCCGATAACGAAGATCCTATTACACTTAGTTTTAACAACAATCATCTTTTTGTGGATCATGGCTCTACACAATTAATATGTCGTTTGATTGATGCAAGATTCCCAGACTATAAAGTGGTCATTCCTACCGATAATCCTTATCGCCTAACAGTTAATAAACATGATTTCCAAAATGCATTGCGCCGTGTGAATGTATTTAGCAATAAAAGCACCAATCAAGTAGCGTTAAATATTACTGGTAATGAATTACAGATGGCTGCGCAAGATATTGACTTTAGTTTTGAAGGAAATGAGCGCATGAGTTGTGAATACAAAGGCGAAGACATTCAAATTGCATTTAATGCAAAATTTTTAATTGAAATGTTAAGTGCTGCCGATACGGACGATGTATTTTTAGAACTCTCTACACCCAGCAAAGCGGGCCTTATAAAGCCTTCTGAGCAAGCTCCAGGCGAAGATTTGTTAATGTTGGTGATGCCTCTAATGTTAAATAGCTAATAAAAGGAATATTATAAACCTAACTCTTTAAGTGGACATTAAACAGTCCCCTTTTTGCGCAAAACCCGATGACCCAACCAATGGTACATCGGGTTTTTTTATTTACATTTATACAATAATATTATTACCATGCTTGACCTCATAAAAAACTATTTTGAACATATTCCAAGTTCGCACAGGGCCTTGTTATTGGCTGGAGGCATCGCATTTTTTTGGCTGCTTGAAATTGCAGCACCCCTATTTAATTTTAACATCAATAAGTTTAAACATGCAGGGCTAAATTTATTTTTTACTTTCACTACCATTGTGGTCAATTTTGTTTTTGCCTTATTCATGGTGAAAGCAAGCTATTGGACTGTAGATCATCAATTTGGCTTATTGCATTTAATTCAATTGTCCCCTTGGCTGGAAGCCATTACTGGCTTATTGTTACTTGACTTAATTGGTGCTTATCTAGTACATTTAATTGTACACAGAGTGAAATTTTTATGGAAATTTCATATGGTACACCATGCAGACAATCATTTAGATACTACCACAGGCAACAGACACCATCCTGGTGAATCTGTTATAAGAGCCGTATTTGCTATTTTAGCAGTATTTGTTTTAGGCTCTCCCATGTGGATGGTGATGTTGTACCAAAGTTTAAGCGTGGTGCTAACGCAGTTCAATCATTCTAATATTAAAATTCCAAAATGGTTTGACCAAAGCTTTGGCTTCATTATTGTATCACCTAATATGCATAGAATACATCACCACCACAAGCGTCCACAAACCGATAGTAATTATGGCAATATTTTTTCTTTTTGGGATAGATTGTTTGGCACTTACAATTACACACCCATGAGTGAAATTATTTATGGTTTAGATGTAATGGATAATACAAAAGACCAATCCTTGGCTTACCAACTAAAAGCACCATTTGATAAATCCATAAAAGCTGATTATTAAATTCCAATTTAAAAAAAGAAAAAAGAATGAGTAAAATTGGAGCCTTTATACCTGCACGCTATGCTGCTACAAGATTTCCTGCTAAATTAATGCAGCCACTTGGAGACAAATCTGTTATTAGGCATACCTATGATAATACAGTGGCGACGGGCTTATTTGATGCAGTTTATGTAGTAACCGATAGTGATATTATATTTAAGGAGATCACCAACAATGGAGGTAAGGCCATCATGAGTAAAAAGGAACACGAAAGCGGAAGCGATCGTATTGCTGAAGCCATAGAAAACCTAGATATTGATATTGTGGTGAATGTGCAAGGAGATGAACCCTTTGTAAAAAAAGAGCCACTTGAAAAAGTGATTGCTGTTTTTAAAGATGATACCGTTCGGGTAGCATCGTTGATGCAAACATTAACCAACGCAGCCTTCATCGCAGATCCTAATTATGTTAAGGTAGCGGTAGATAAAAATGCTAATGCATTATTTTTTTCAAGAAGCATTATTCCTTTTCCAAGAAATACAGAAATAGCTATTGCTTATTATGAGCATATTGGCGTCTATGCTTTTAAAAAACAAGCGCTGCTTGATTTTAGTTCTTGGCCAATGACCCCCTTAGAAGCAGCAGAAAAAATTGAGTGTCTTCGATATTTAGAAAATGGAGTGCCTATTAAAATGGTATTAACAAATTATATGGGTGTGGAAATTGATACACCCGAAGATTTAATAAAGGCAGCAAAACTTTTATAAAAGTACAAATATGAATAAAGGAAAATTATTTCAATCAACAGTCGTAGCCGCATTGGCTGGATTTATTTTTGGTTTTGATATGGTTGTTATTTCTGGTGCCGATAAACCTATTCAAGCACTGTGGAATACTACACCACTTTTTCATGGTTTTTTTATTATGTCAATGGCATTGTGGGGAACCGTTATAGGCTCTGTGTTTGCGGGAGCGCCGACCGAAAAATATGGACGTAAAAAAGTGCTCATTTGGTTGGGTATCATGTTTATTGCATCTGCTATTGGATCGGCTTTGGCACAAGATCCTTATACTTTTTCTTTCTTTAGATTAATAGGAGGTATCGCCATTGGTGTTTCTTCTGTTGCTGCCCCAACATATATTTCTGAAATTTCAAATAAAAACAATAGAGGAAAGTTAGTGGGTATGTATCAATTTAATATTGTGTTCGGAATTTTAATTGCTTATTTATCTAATTATTTTTTAGCAGGCTTTGGTGGCGATAATGATTGGCGTTGGATGTTAGCAGTATTATTAATTCCTTCGGTGATTTATACTTTAATGACAGTAGGATTACCAGAAAGTCCAAGATGGCTATTATCTGTTAAGAATGACGAAGCGGGCGCTAGACATACCTTACAAGAAGTGGGGGTTGACAATGTAGAAGAAACCATTCAAGACATTAAAACATCTAATGAGCTTGAAAAAAAGCAGGGAGTTGTTAAATTATTTACAAAGCACCATACAAAAATTATTTCACTTGCCTTTTTTGTAGCATTTTTTAATCAGGCATCGGGTATCAATTTTCTTTTATACTATGCACCTAGAATTTTAGAAGAAGCAGGTTTTGCAAAAAATAATTCTCTATTAAGTTCAATCTCCATTGGTTTAATGAATTTGCTATTCACTTTTGTGGGCTTGTGGTTAATCGATCGAATAGGCAGAAAAACCTTATTAATTATTGGTTCTTTTGGATATATCATTAGCTTGTCAATGGTGGCTTATGGCTTTATGGCACATAGCGCACCGGAGTTTATGCTCACTTTTTTATTATTATTTATAGCAGCCCATGCTATTGGACAAGGTGCGGTAATATGGGTATTGATTTCAGAAATATTCCCTACTCAAATTCGCGCAAAGGGGCAGGCCTTTGGTGCTAGCATACATTGGATATTTGCTGCATTAATAACCTTGGTTACTCCTGTTTTTTTAGACAGAGACCATGGTATATTTAAAGAAAATCCTTGGCCCATTTTTGCATTTTTCGCTGTGATGATGGCATTGCAATTGGTGTGGATTCTTGCTAAAGTTCCTGAAACTAAAGGCGTAACATTAGAAGAGCTTCAAAAGAAATTAGCACAGTAAACTAAAAGCGACTCTAAGGGGTCGCTTTTTTATTAATAAGATTGTAACTTTGAGTCTAGTAAAAATATAATTATGCAGTTTCGTAATTTTAAGATGGTGGATTATGTAGTGTATGGGCGTGGCTCTTTTAATCAAGTAGATGAAATCATTGCGCCGCACCGTAAGGGCGAATTTCCCATGATATTTTTTTTAGATCATTTTTTTATTGGCAAACCCCTTGCTAGTAGAATTCCATTAAGAGGAAAAGATAAAATTGTTTATGTTGATGTGACACATGAACCTAAAACAAAACAAGTAGATGCCATTGCAACTGAATTAAAAGCAGAGTTTGGAGAAGTGAGTGGTATTATAGGTATTGGCGGTGGATCTACTTTAGATTTAGCGAAAGCCGTTTCATTAATGATGACCAATCCGGGTTCCTCAGCTGATTATCAAGGATGGGACCTAGTCAAATTACCTGGTGTGTATAAAGTAGGTATTCCTACTTTAAGTGGCACTGGCGCGGAAGTAAGTCGTACGACGGTACTCACGGGACCAACGCGTAAGTTGGGCATGAACTCAGATTTTACACCATTCAATCAAATTGTATTAGATCCCGAATTAACAAAAAATGCACCGGCTAATCAACGTTTTTATACGGGCATGGATTGTTATATACATTGTATCGAAAGTTTAGAAGGCACTTTTTTAAATGAGTTTAGTAAAAGCTATGGCGAAAAAGCCTTAGACTTATGCCAAAAAATATTTGTGCATAAAGATAAATGGGATGATGAGTCTGATGAGCAATTAATGATGGCTTCTTTTGCGGGCGGAATGAGCATTGCTTATAGTCAGGTGGGAGTTGCACACGCGGTAAGTTATGGTTTAAGTTATTTATTAGGCACAAAGCACGGAATAGGAAATTGTATTGTGATGAATCACTTGGCAGAATATTATCCAGCGGGTGTAGAGGAGTTTAAATTTATGGTGGAGAAAAATAAAATAGAAATTCCTACAGGTATCTGCGCTAATTTAACCGAAGAGCAATTTGACTCCATGATAAATGTTTCAATGGGGATGAAACCCTTATGGGAAAACGCTTTGGGCCCTAATTGGGAAAGCATCATGACCCGCGAAAAATTGCGCGATCTATACGGGAAACTATAACTATTAGAGGTTCAATTTTTTTTAAAAAAGAAAAAAATATAAACTCCTACTCTGCTTCTGCGACTACTTCTTTTACTTCAGGTATCATACGTTTCATCATTCCTTCAATACCTGCTTTTAAAGTAACCATACTAGAAGGGCATCCGCTACAAGAACCTTGTAACATTAAATTGACGATGCCATCATTATAACTTTTAAATTGAATAGCGCCGCCATCCATTTCTACTGCGGGCTTTACATAATTTTCTAATAATTCTTTTACACGCTTTACTACATCATCATCATCAGCATGAACAGTGTTCGTTGCTTCTTGTTTCATTTTAGCCACTTCTTCCTCGTTTACTACTACACCACCATTTTCTAAATATTCTTTCAAGAAAGTTTTTATTGTTGGAATAACATCCTGCCAATCATCCTGCTCTGTGTTTTTTGTAAGGGTAACAAAATTACTCGCGATAAAAACACTTCTGATAAAAGGGAAGCTAAATAATTCTTTGGCAAGCGGAGAAGCTATTGCTAAGCTTTCCTCGGCAATGTCTATACTTTTTCCTGGATACAAAAGTTTGTTGGCTACAAACTTCATTGTTTCTGGATTCGGGGTCATTTCGGTATAGATACTTACAATGGTATTGCCTGTGGTAATCATAATTTCATTTTTTGAATGCGGTACAAAAATAATCAAAAAGCCTAGCAGGAGACCTGCTTTAGGTAGTTCCAGCCTTTATTTTTCCGATATCGAAAGGCTTTTAGGGTACAATACTAAGTTTGGCGTAGTTCAACATGATTTTTTTCTCTCCATTTTTATCAAAAAGGATGATAGCAATGGGGTTATGGGCCGAACCTTCTATTTCTTTGATCACGCCAAATCCAAATTTTTGATGTTCGATTTTACAGCCAGCCTCAAGCGCAGTCGGGTCACAGGGTGTAAAATTAGCAGAGGGAATATGATTTTTGTTTAAAGTGTGGGGTGCCACAACAGGTAAGTAGCTTGGCTTACTTGTGGCTGTTTTTTTGTCTGAAGCTTTTTCAGGCTCACTCCAACTTTTATTGCTACCGCCGTGCATTCTATCATAAGCGCTGCCCCAACCACTACTTTGATTTCTTGCTCCGCCTCCAGAACTTGATCTATCAATTTGGTCTTCGGGCATTTCATCTATAAATCTACTTGGATCATTTTGTACTAGTTGACCATATCTATAACGCGTGTTGGCATAGGTTAACCACAAATGTTTTTTTGCCCTGGTAACAGCCACATAAAATAATCTTCTTTCTTCTTCTAATTCTTCTCTCGTATTAACACTCATTCCACTTGGAAATAAAGATTCTTCCAAGCCCACTAAAAACACACAGGCAAACTCAAGGCCTTTAGCAGCATGCACTGTCATTAATTTTACAGTATCCTCATTGCCCGTATCTGAATCTGCATCTGTGATCAATGTAATTTGTTGTAAGTAAGATCCTAAAGTTTTATCTCCCAACTCTCCATCATCATTACTTGGACTCTCTGTCCATTCTTTAATAGAGTTTAATAACTCTTGAATATTTTCATATCGAGCTAAACCTTCAGTAGATTTATCATTGAATAACTCTTTCACTAAATTAGTATGCTTACCTACTTGAACTGCTACATCATAAGCATTGTGTTTGGTGAGTTGATTTTGAAAATATTTAATCATTGTCACAAAATCTTCTATTGCAGTAAGCGTACCTGCTTTAAATCCAAAGCCCTTTGCTTTTTCTAAAACCTCAAAAAAAGTAATGTTTTGTTCTCCTGCAATCACCAAACATTTTTCCATGGTGGTTTTGCCAATGCCTCTTGCAGGATAATTTATAATTCTTTTTAAACCCTCTTCGTCTTTGGTATTAGCTATAATACGTAAGTAAGCGATATAATCTTTGATTTCCTTTCTTTGGTAAAAGCTAAGCCCACCATAGATCTTATAAGCGATGCCTGTTCTTCTTAAGCTTTCCTCAAAGGATCTACTTTGTGCATTGGTTCGATATAAAATAGCAAAATCTTTATTATAAAAATGATTTCTTAATTTATTTTCTTGAATAGCATCTGCAACAAATTTTCCCTCATCATTGTCGGTCATGGTGCGCACCAACTTTATTTTATCACCTGCTTCATTTTCTGTCCACAGCTCTTTAGGGATTTGTCCAATATTATTTTTAATAACATGATTCGCTACACCAATAATAGATTGACTGCTTCTATAATTTTGTTCCAACTTCACCAACTTTACATCATCATAATCTTTTTGAAACTGTAAAATATTTTCGATGGTAGCACCGCGGAAGCTATAAATACTTTGAGCGTCATCACCTACCACGCATAAATTTTCATGTACAGCCGCTAATAATTTGGCAATTTGATATTGCACAGGATTGGTATCCTGATACTCATCAATTAAAATGTATTTAAACTTATGTTGGTATTTATGTAAGACTTCCGGAAAGTTTTGTAATAGCTCATGCATTTTAAAAAGAAGGTCATCAAAATCCATCGCACCATTTTTAAAACAACGCGCAGCATAACTAGCATATATCTCACCAATCGCAGGACGATTAGACCTTGCATCTTCTTGTTTTAAAAAAGTATCCATTGCATATTCCGCTGGGCCCACCAATGCATTCTTTGCACCAGAGATTCTATTATGAACAATATTGGGCTTGTATAACTTATCGTCTAATCCCATATCATTGACCACCGCCTTTATTACGGAACGAGAATCGTCTGTGTCATATATAGTAAAGCTTTTTGGGTAGCCTAGTTTATCGGCTTCGGCCCTTAATATTCTTGCAAATACACTATGAAAAGTGCCAATGTATAAATTACGTGCATCTGTATTGCCTAGTGCTTTTTCGACACGCTCTTTCATTTCGGCTGCAGCCTTATTGGTAAAAGTTAATGCTAGAATATTAAATGAATCTACTCCACTATGCATTAGATGCGCGACACGAGTTGTTAAAACCTTTGTTTTACCACTACCGGCCCCAGCAATAATCATAAGGGGACCCTTTATATGTAATACTGCTTCTAATTGTTTTTCATTCAACCCTTGTAAATACGCGTCTTGCATGTTGCGAAGATACGTTCTAGTTGCATCATTCTAGTAGCAGTGGAAAACTAAAAAGAAAAAAGTAGACAAACTTTTTCATAAAAAAACCCCCTCGATTGCTCGAAGGGGTTTTACAATTTATTGAAATTTATATATGCCCTCTATCTTTTAGGGGTAGCCTAAATAAATTATTTTTTCTCTAACAATTTAAAGAACTGATCTAATTGAGGAAGAATAACAATTCTTGTTCTACGATTAGCCGCTCTGTGATCTGGTGTATCGTTTTCTGCAACAGGAATGTACTCACTTCTACCAGCTGCTGTCATACGCTTAGGCTCAATACCATAAGTGTCTTGTAACACACGCACAATCGTAGTAGCTCTTTTCACACTTAAATCCCAGTTGTCTTCCATCAAATTACCACCGCTAATTAATTGCTTAGAATCGGTATGGCCTTCTACCATAAAGTCAATTTGTGGTTGAGCTGCTAATACTTTAGCTACTTTTCCTAACACAATTTTAGCTTTATCAGTAATAGTGAAGCTGCCACTTTTGAATAATAATTTATCAGAAATATCTACATACACAACACCCTTATCCACTTTTACATTGATATCGCCATCGTTTAAATCTCCAATCGCACCCTTTAAGTTCATCACCAAATTCATGTTGATAGAATCTTTACGCGCCATTGAACTTTGTAAACCTTGAATGTATAAATCTTTCGCACCGATATTATCTAAAGACATTTTAATACTTTCTGCTTGTGCACCTGTTACTACTGAAAGATCTTTCAATTGACTTAAAACAACATTATTATTTGATTTTAAGAAATCAACTTGTTTATTTAATTCGTCAATAGTGCTTTGCAATGATTTTGATTTGTCAGCAGCTCTTTCAGCATCTGATTTACTTTTAGTGATAGCGTCTTGTGCATCACGAAATTTACCTTGCAAATCGGCATATGCACCATTTAACTGGCCATACTTAGCTTCTGCTTCTTGCAATTTTTTTGGACTTACGCAAGAATAAGCACCTAAGCTCACAATGGCAAGCGCTAAAAAAATTTTACTTTTCATACTGTATCTGTTTTATTTAAAATGAATATAAATAGCACTAATCTATAGGCTAAGACAAAAATACTAATATAGTTTATACCGAAAAACAATATTTTGTTAAAGGGAGCACTAATTTTCTAGGTCATGGGTGATTCCATTTTCGGGTATATACCCCTTAAATTGCTTAAAAAACTGAACAATTTTGTATTTATCTCCCTTTTCATCTGTAGAAGCAAAAAACGGCTCAGCAAAAACCACCGTCCTTTTGGCAAAATCAAAACCCACCATGACGATGGGGATATTGGCATTTTTGGCAATATGATAAAATCCAGATTTCAACTTGGTCACTTTTTTGCGGGTACCTTCTGGAGACAAGGCTAAATGAAAGCGCTCCTTTTTATTAAAAATGGCAACTACTTGGTCTACCATATTATGTTTATTGTGACGATCTACTGGATAAGCACCTAGGTAACGCAAAAACCAACTAAGTGGCGGCCAAAACAATTCACTTTTTCCTAAAAAGTGAACAAACTCAAAGTGCAATTTTTTGCGAATCGCAAGCCCGAGGAAAAAATCAAAACTATGGGTGTGAGGGGCAACAATAATAATAGACTTAGGTAATTCAAAATGGAATTTACCCTCAGTTTTCCAACCCAAAACGTTGAACACCCACCAAGCAAGTAATTGTTGCATAATTTATAAAAGTGAAGGTAGGTAAAATTTAAAAGAATTAATAATGAGAATCATCATTCATTTATATTTTCTACTATACTTGCATTGAATAGTGGATCTACCTTTTCGGAACGAACGGGAATTAATTCTATTTTAGGCAGTACTTGATTTTGCGCATTTTTTTCATACCATTTATCATAGTATTTTAATAAAATAGCAAAGGCCTCTTTAAATTCGCCCTCAATTATATGATTAATAGCAGTTTTTGTTTCTAGGCCGCCTAATCTTTTTTGAATTCTTAAGGTAGCGTCCATTAAACTTTGTTTATCAAATTTTCCATAACCCTCTAAAATAAAATTAAGTCTTTGTTCAAAGGGAATTGTTAAAAAATAACATTTACTATTTCGCATTAAATGAAACAAGGGTGTAGGAATTAAAACAGTTCCAATTCTCTGACTTTCATCTTCAATCCAAATACTTTTATTTTTTGAATTTTGTTCAACTAAGTTTTTTGCTACAATATTTTCAAACATTTCTTGACTAGGTTGTTCAAGTTGTCCAATAGCACCAAATGCAGAACCTTTGTGATGCGCCAATCCCTCTAAATCAATTACAGCATGTTTTCTTTTTTGTAATTCATGTAAAATTTCAGTTTTACCAGAACCCGTAAATCCACCCAACACTTTTAAATTGTAAGGAATAGTAAATTGTGCTAATACCCAATTGCGATAAGCCTTATAGCCCCCCGTTAATTGAACTACTTTATACCCATATAAATCTAAAAGCCAGGCAACTGCCGCGCTACGCATACCACCTCTCCAACAATGAATATATAAAGTGGGTTTTGTTGTATCCTTCTTTTTTTCTGAAGTGCTTATCCAATTTTCTACCTTTTCAATCATGGGAAGCATCTTGCTTCCAAATAAGGGCAAGCCTGCTTTGATAGCTGCTTCCCTGCTTTGTTTTTTATAGGTAGTGCCAATCATGGCGCGCTCTTCATTAGAAAAAAGAGGAAGGTTTAGCGCGGAGGGGATATGGGCGTGATCGAATTCTGCTGGGCTTCTTACATCAATTATAATGGCAGTAGCTGCTTGACTAATAAAATCTTCTATATTAATTTTTTGTACTGCCATAATTATAAAGTTAATTGCTTTATAGCAGTTTCTAGTGCTTCTATTGAAAATTCGGAAAAGGGAGGTTGTTTAAAATTAAATTGACGAGCTTCCTCCAGGGCGTTTTTTAAATTAAATTTTTCTTGATCATAACAAAGAGCCCAATTTTTTTCTTGCCATAATTTTCCCAAATACATTTGTTCTGTTTGACCCGGTGTAGGAATAAAAATTAATTTTTTTCTAAAGGGGATCAATTCCATCAAAGTGGTATAACCTCCTCTGCAAATTATATATTCGGCATTTTGAATTGCTTGTACTAATGCAGGCGCTGCTAAATGCGGATAAAGAAAAGACTGCGCTGTTTGTTGATAAGCGTCTTTATTATTAGGTGTGCCTGCAATAACAACAAAGGGCAGGTTTAATTTATTGCCCGCAATCCATAATAAATTTTCTAATAAAGTTCTTTGTGGTTCTGGTCCCGATACAATGCCTAAAAAAACATTGGAAGGTTTATTGCCATTAGCTTTATGAGCAGAGGGGACTTCGCTATTATTAGTTACTTCTATTAATCGTGATAAGCAACCCATATACCATAAAGGAATGGAGGGCTTATGAGGTGGATTAGATAAAATGCCTGATAAATTATCGGGACCTGCAATATCAGGTATCCAACAAGCAGTAAACCTATTCAACCATGCATATACTAATTTTTGAAATAGCCTTGTTACCCATTTAAAATGCATTTGTAAATTCAACTGATGTGTTATAAATACGCTTGGCACTTGCTTATGATAAAAACCAAAACGATTGTCAGAAATAATAATATCAAATTGAAATTGCTTTTGAGTTTTTTTTAACCAATGGTATTCGTGAAGGATACTGTAAATAATTTGTGGAACCTGCAATAACAATACAATGGGAAGTAGGAATCCTATTTTGGCATACTTTATTCGGTAGCCACGTAAATGTAAAAAAGTGGCCGATGGGATAGCTTCTTTTAAAATGGCTTCATGATAGCCTTCCGTTGCTATATATATATGGTATCCTAATTTTTCAAAGGCCTTCATAAGCGAAATACACCGAGTGGCGTGTCCCAGGCCCCAATCAATGGGAGAAATACAAATAGAAGGTTGTTTCATAAAACACTAATTTAGTCAATATTATACATGTTTAAAATGTAAATTTGAAAAAGCGCTAGGGTGATTGTAAGATCTCTTGGTTGCGCTTGTAAAAAATTAAAAATATGCGCTTACTCTCGAAAGATAAATCCATTGCACTTTATGCAGCCCTCGTTTCCTTTGGTACATATGTGTTTATTTTTGGATTTAGAAAATCTTTTACTGTTTGCACTTTTGATGGATTAACCTTTGGCCCCATAGCGTATAAAACAGCATTGGTGATTAGTCAAATGTTAGGGTATATGCTAGCAAAGTTTTATGGCATAAAATTTATTTCAGGATTAGAGAAAGTAAATAGATATAAAATTATTTTTTTATTGACAGGCATTTCTTGGCTAGCTTGGTTGTTGTTTGCGATTGTGCCGGCTCCTTATAATGTTGTCTTTTTATTTTTAAATGGATTTCCATTAGGTATGTTATGGGGGGTAGTTTTTTCTTATGTGGAAGGACGCAAGAGTACTGATTTCATTGGGGCTGCCTTAGCAGTAAGTTTTATTTTTTCTTCGGGCTGGGTAAAATCGGTGGGGGCTTGGTTAATGGAGCAATATCATATAACAGAATTCTGGGTTCCTTTTTGCACAGGACTGGTTTTTGCTTTACCACTTATTATATGTGTATATGGCTTAGAAAAAGTACCGCCTCCTTCGGAAGAAGACGAGTTATTAAGAACCAAGCGTATACCGATGACAGGAACTGATAGAAAACAATTATTGAAACAATATCTACCAGGCATTATTGCCTTTGTGGTTATTTATTTATTTGCTACAATATTTAGAGATATCCGCGATAATTTTTCTGCAGATATGTGGAAAGAGATGGGCTATGTATCAAGGCCAGCTATTTTTACGCAAACAGAAATTCCAATTACTATTTTTATTTTAATTATTATGGGCGCAGTGGTGCTTCTAAAAAATAGTTTTAAAGCGTTGATGGTGGCGCATGTTTTTATTTTACTTGGATTTATCGTAGCAGGTATTTCTACGTATTATTTTTCTCTTCAATTATTAGATCCTTTTTGGTGGATGATTTGGGTAGGGCTGGGTTTATACCTGGTCTATATTCCTTTTAATTCTATTTTCTTCGATCGTTTGATTGCCGCATTCTCTATGAAAGGCAATGCAGGCTTCTTTATATATGTTGCCGATTCGGTGGGTTATGTGGGAAGCGTTAGTGTAATGCTGGCAAAAGAAGGAATGAGCTTACAAATAAAATGGACGCAATTTTTTTCACAAAGTGTAATGATACTTTCTCTTGTGGGAATATTCATTACCCTCTATGCCATGTATTATTTTTCACAAAAACATAAGGCAACTCAAGCAATTGCTTCTTAACAAACTCTTAGTAGTAAAACCGTTTTACTTTTCTAAACTAAGCACAACGCCGTTAATGCAATAGCGTAAGCCAGTCGGTGGTGGGCCATCTTCAAAAACATGTCCTAAATGGGCTTTGCATTTTCCGCATTCTACTTCGGTTCTACTCATACCGTGGCTGTTATCGGGAATGTAAATGATAGAGCCTTTGGTGATAGGCTCAAAAAAACTAGGCCAACCACAACCACTTTCAAATTTGGCGGTACTTTTAAATAAAGGGTTGCCGCAGGCAGCACAATGAAAAGTACCTACTTCTTTGCTTGTTTCAAAAGCGCTACTAAAAGGCCTTTCAGTTCCTTTCTCTCTAGCTATTTGATATACTTCAGGTGACAATACTTGTTTCCAAACACTGTCTGCTAGTACTAGTTTTTCTTTGCTAGTAGTAGAATAATACTTGTTTTTCATTTCTGACATAGTAGATTTTTTTAAAGTGCCATTAGTAGGGCCTTGAGAGCAAGCTCCTTGACTAAGCAATAGAAAACAACACATAATTTTATACATAGACGTTCATTCTGTTGTAAAAATACTAACAACTATTCTTGTTTTTTGTTTAGTTTATATTTAAGAAAGGAGATTTTTTATAAATCTACGACAGTTCAGTATATTTGTTGTCAACTCTACAGCATGTTTAATTTAATCTTATTTGGCCCTCCGGGCAGCGGCAAAGGAACTCAAAGTGAACATATCATTGAATCTTTTGGACTACAACACCTTAGTACTGGAAATTTATTAAGAACAGAAATTGCGAATCAAACTGAATTAGGCATGGAAGCAAAGCGTTTAATGGACGCTGGTCAATTGGTTCCCGATGCGGTAGTGATTGGAATGGTAGGGAATTTTATCGATGCACGTCCCGAAGCCAAAGGATTTTTATTTGATGGCTTCCCACGCACGACTGCACAATGTGTTGCACTTGATGCTTTATTGAAAGAAAAAGGAAATGAAATAAATGTGGTGTTGGCTTTAGAGGTAAGTGAAGAAGAATTGGTAAAAAGATTATTAGGACGTGGTTTAACTTCTGGTAGAAGTGACGATACCAACGAAACCATTATTCGTGCAAGAATTCAAGAGTATCATGATAAAACCACGGCGGTGGCTACTTATTATGCAAAATTTAATAAAGTAGTAGCTGTTACGGGAGAAGGCACTGTAGAAAGTATTTATGCCGATTTGAAAAAAGAAATTGACGCAAGAATTTAATTTTTGCAAAGTAGTTAAAATAAAAAAGGAGTCCCGATTTATCGGGACTCCTTTTTAGTATAAAAGAGTTTTTTAAATATTTAAACCACCACAAGCGCTTATTACTTGACCAGTAATATAGCTACTTAAATCACTTGCTAAAAATAAAGTAGTGTTGGCAATTTCTTCTGCTTTTCCAAAACGTCCCAAAGGAATTTTATCTAAAAAAGCTTTACCTGCATCACCCTCATTTAAATAATGAGTCATATCAGTTTCTACAAATCCAGGTGCGATAGCATTGCATCTTATATTACGACTTCCAATTTCTAAAGCAATCGATTTGGTAAAACCAATGATACCTGCTTTACTTGCGGCATAACTACTTTGTCCAGCATTGCCACGAATGCCAATAATAGAACTCATGTTTATGATGCTTCCCGCTTTTGCTTTCATCATGGGACGTATAACCTGCTTGGTCATATTGTAAACACTTTTCAAATTCGTATTGATAACATCATCCCATTGCTCGGGTGTCATGCGTAATAATAAATTGTCTTTTGAAATTCCAGCATTGTTCACACAAATATCCACTGTACCAAAAGTAGCAACAACGTCATTTACAAAACCTTCACAAGCAGCAAAATCGGCAGCATTGGCTTTATAGGCTTTTGCTTTTACACCTAATTTTTCTATTTCAGTTACCAAGCTATTAGCCTTATCTGCACTACTATCGCTTACATAGGTAAAAGCAATATGACTTCCTTGTTCTGCTAATTTTAAAGCAATAGCCGCGCCAATACCGCGCGCTGCGCCTGTTACAATAGATACTTTACCGGTAAGTAGTTTCATAATTATTTATTTATAAACTTGCTCATATGAGCTGCTAGTTTTACAAAGATAACAAGTTTGTATCTTACAAACCCCGCAGCACTATTTCAAATTTTGATGCAATTGTTTTATCTCCTCTAAATAAATGCGCTCATTTGACAATCTTGGTACTTTATGTTGTCCTCCCAACTTCCCCTTTTGCTTTAACCATTCATGAAAACTTCCTTTTTTTACTGCAGTAATTTGGGGGAGCCCTAGTGCAATATTTTTATGTCTCTTCGCTTCATAGTCGCTATTGGCTGCTTGTAAATTTTTATCTAATAAAAGGGTAAAGGCTTCAAGGTCTTTGGGGTTTTCATCAAATTCTATTAACCATTCATGTGCACCGGTATTTTGATCTGACATATAGATAGGCGCTGCCGTATATTCCTTAATGGTAAGCCCCATGACAGAACAGGTTTCACTAATGGCTTTATCGCTATTGTCTGCAATAAGCTCTTCCCCAAAAGCATTTATAAATTGCTTTAATCTTCCTGTTACTTTTATTCGATAGGGATGTATGGATACAAATTGAATCGTATCGCCCACTAAGTATCTCCACAATCCTCCATTAGTACTCACTACAATTGCATAATTTTTTCCTAGCACTACTTTATTTAATCCATACGTTATTGGATGTGGCTTTCCATATTCTTCAATAGGCATGAATTCATAAAATATTCCATGTTGTAAGTACAATAACATTCCCTCTTCGTTAATTCTATCTTGTGCAGCAAAAAATCCTTCGCTGGCATTATAAATTTCTATGTAATTACAATTAGGCCCAATAACTTTATTAAATTGTTCTTTGTAGGGCGTGAAGGATACACCACCATGTATATACAATTCAAAATTGGGCCAAACTTCTTTTATATTTTTCTTTCCTGTTAACGCTAAAATTCTTTTTAATAATACCAAAGTCCATGTAGGTACGCCAGCGATAGAAGTTACATCCTCGTTAATAGTATGTTGTGCAAGGCTTTCAATTTTATTTTCCCACTCATCCATCAGTGCAATAGATAATTCTGGTGTACGAATAAAGCCCGCCCAGAAAGGAGAATTTTGTAATAACACCGCACTCAAATCTCCATATTGTATATCATCTTTAATAGGATGTACCTGATGACTTCCTCCAATCACTAAGCCCTTGCCTGTTAATAAATCACTATCTGGTAATACATGATAGTAACTCGTTAGCACATCTTTTGATCCTTGAAAATGATTGTCTTCGATACTTTCTTTGGTAAGCGGAATAAATTTACTTTTATCACTAGTGGTTCCACTGCTTTTTGCAAACCATTGCACTGGCGTATTCCATAGCACACCATCTTCACCTGCTAAAATTTGTTCTATATAAGGTTTGAGATCTTCGTATTCATGAATGGGAACAGTTGCTTTAAATTTTCTAATATCAAATATTTCTGCAAACTGATATTTTAATCCAAACTGTGTATACTGTCCATGGGTAATTAAATCTTGTAATACATCTCGTTGTGCCGCAATAGGGTCACCTACCCAATGTTCTATTTGCCCATAACGAAGGCGGGCTAATCTTGATAATGCGGGGCTAAATATTTTCATATCATCCTTATCTTGCTTTCTGGCCCATTTCTATAATCCAGTCCTTACGTTTTAATTCAAAGTTGGTACCAAGGTATAAACGACGCACTTGATCATCTTCGGCAAGTTCTTCCGCACTGCCATGTTTAAATATTTTACCTTCTATTAATAAATAAGCTCTATCACAAATAGAAAGTGTTTCGTTTACATTATGATCGGTAATTAATATACCAATGTCTTTTAATTTTAATCTTGCTACTACCGATTGAATATCTTCCACAGCAATAGGATCAACTCCTGCAAAAGGCTCATCTAGTAAAATAAATTTAGGATCTACTGCAAGCGCTCTTGCTATCTCGGTTCTTCTTCTTTCTCCACCACTTAAGCTATCTCCATTATTATTACGAACTTGATGTAAATTAAATTCATCCAATAAACTTTCTAATTTATAGGCTCTCTCTGCTTTAGTTAAAGTGGTCATCTCTAAAACCGCCATGATATTATCTGCTACTGTTAACTTCCTAAATACACTCGCTTCTTGTGGCAAATAACCCAAGCCCATTTGGGCTCTTTTATACATAGGAAGCTTCGTTATATCCTCCTCATTTAAAAACACACGACCTTCATCGGGGGCGATTAAACCCACCACCATATAGAAAGTGGTGGTCTTGCCTGCACCATTGGGTCCTAATAAGCCCACAATTTCGCCTTGTTTCACAGAAATGCTCACCTGGTCCACTACTTTGCGGCCCTTATATTGCTTTATTAATTTATCGGTATGTATGGCAAGTATCACAATAGAAATTTACACAAAAATAAGGGTAATTAAGCCTTTTACTCCTATAGCTTAATAATATTATATATTTTTGCACAAGAAGGTAATGCGTTAGGTTTCAATATAGAAGCAACCCATACCCTCCTAAAGTAAAGTGCATATGAAGGTTATTGACCATTTGGCAAATGCCAAAGATACATTGGTATCGTTTGAAGTACTACCTCCGTTAAAAGGAAAAACGATTTCTTATATATATGAACACCTAGATCCCTTAATGGAATTTAAGCCATCTTGGATTAATGTAACCTATCATCGTAGTGAAACCATTCTTCGAAAAAAAGAAGATGGTACAGAGGAAAAAGTAGACGTGCGTAAGCGTCCCGGTACGGTTGGTATTTGTGCGGCCATAATGAATCATTATAATATTGATGCAGTGCCGCATATTATTTGTGGCGGGTTTTCTAAGAGAGAAACAGAAGATGCCCTCATTGATTTACAATTTCTAGGTATTGATAATTTATTGGTGTTAAGAGGAGATGCGGAAAAAAATCAAAAAACATTTATTCCAGAACCCAATGGTAATAAGCAAGCGATTGAATTATTAGAACAAGTGGTAGGATTAAATAATGGCGATTATTTAGACAAGGATATTATCAATGGAAGTAAAACTAATTTTTGTATGGGTGTGGCTGGCTATCCCGAAAAACATTTTGAAGCGCCTAGTATGGAGTTTGATTTACAACGCGCTAAAGCAAAAGTGGATGCAGGTGCTGAATATATTATGACACAAATGTTTTTTGACAACAAAAAATATTTTGAATACGTAGATGCTTGCAGAAGTATGGGTATTACCGTTCCTATAATCCCAGGCCTAAAGCCCATTTCGAATAAAAAGCAATTAACTATTTTACCTAGTATTTTTTATGTTGATATTCCTGCCGATTTAAAAAATGCAATGCTTGCGGCTACAACGGATGAAGCTTGTGAACAAGTGGGAACAGAATGGTTGATTCAACAAAGCAAGGAGCTAAAAGCCTATGGGGTGCCGGTTTTACACTACTATACTTTAGGAAAGCCTAAAGTAGTGAAAGACGTTGTGGCTGCTGTGTTTTAAATAAATTAAATGTATAGCTAGTAAAGTATACTACAAAGAGCGTAATTATTTACGCTCTTTTTTATTGGCGGTATTCACTAAAAAATCATTGAATTGTTCTAGACTTAAATTTTTTGCAATTATTTTTTTATTGCCATCTACTAAATAAAAAGTAGGCGTTTTAAATACGTCGTATAATTGACGAATAGTGGTAGGCAAACCTGCTTGTATTTCTTTGTTTAGATCGGCTTCCGTTTGGTAAGCATGAGTCCAATCTTCTAGGTGATTATCTTTTATAAAAGTTTTCCATGCTGCTACTTCTTTAAAATTAATATTTACAGAAAATATTTTTACTTGTAAATCTTTCCAAATGGCTTTGTAAAAAGAGTCTAGTCTTGGTATTTCTATTTTACAATGACTACAAGTGGGGTCCCAAAAAGCAATAAAAGTATAGGGCGATTTTTGATCATACAATGAAATCTTTTTGTCATCAATCGTGTTAACAATCAAGCTAGGAGCCGCTAAGCCCAGCTGGTTGGCCATCATACTATAGGCTCTTTCAGTGATAGATCTCTTCGAAGCTTCATTTAATAAAGTGGTATCACCCTTTGCAAAAAAGTTTTGATAAATATGTAAAAACACTTTGTCTTGCCCCATAAATTCCGGTGCAATATATTTATTGGTGAATTTAAAAAGTAAAAAGGGATAAATTTCTTTACCTGTTTTAGCGACTGTTAACATATATTGCACCTCTTCTATGATAGAATCTGGTTCACGCGAAACATAGTTTTTAAAATATTCATCTAGCTTATCTTCAAAAAACGGCGTACGTATTAATCGGTTATCATTAAAAATTACATTGTCCCAAAAATGATTTTTTACATAGAAGTAAGGATATAATGAATCTAATTTTCCTTTCACCATAGGCATTGCAGGCGCTTCGGGACGTTGCATAACATTTAAAAAGAAACTTGTCATTGAGTTGGGATACGCTTTCATTACATTTGTTCTAGCAGCTTTTACTTCCTTATCCTTCGTAACATATAATTCTTTATAGGTGGCAGAATCTTTAGCATTGGCTGCAGACTTGTATTTATTTTCAATAACACTTAATTGCATTCCTAAATCATTAATTGATTTAGAATATTGTTGGAAAATTTCATTTTCTTTTGATCCTATAATTTGAACATTATTTATGGAAAGTGTATCGGCTATTATTTTAAAATGTTGTTCTTCATCCACCAAGAAATCAAATAGAATAGAATATTTAGGAGATACTACAAAGTATATTCCTGGAGTTAATTTTGTTTTTGATTCAAAAACACCTTCGCTTTTGTCATTTAATAATGCAGAATCGGCCAAAACCCTATTTCTACCATAATTGGTACCAATATATATTTTTGTGTTTTGATAAGGCTTTAAAACTATTTGAATAGCGTGCCCTTTGGAGGGGAGGTTTCCTTTTGTATTTATATTTGATGTAGCCTTTGTGGCTTGTGCCAGCACCAATAAGGGCAACAGGGTTGTTAACAAAACAGCAAAACATATTTTTCTCATTAGATACCTATTTTTATTTTCTTTTAAAAAGCAGGGTAAAAATAACAATATATACCTTAAATATAATGCTTGGGTAGTACCTTTGTTTCCGTGAGAAAATTTAAACAAGCCCCGCTATTAGAAAAGGTATTAATTGAAGATTATGCTGCAGAGGGCAAAGCGCTTGCTAGGGTAGACGGCAAGGTTATCTTTGTGGAAGGCGCTGTACCTGGCGATGTGGTGGATATTCAACTACAAAAAAACAAGGCCGATTGGGGTGAGGGATTTGTAAAGCATTTCCATTCTTATTCAAATATACGCGTAACACCTTTTTGTAGTCATTTTGGTGTTTGTGGTGGCTGTCAATGGCAAATGTTACCTTATGAGCAACAATTGGTGTATAAGCATAAGCAAGTTGTAGATAATTTAACAAGAATTGCTAAAGTTGCTTTACCCCCTATTCCTCCTATTTTAGGTGCAGCAGATACGCAAGGCTATCGCAATAAGGTTGAGTATACTTTTGCAACTGAAAAATTTATTCCATTTGTTGAGTTTAAAGCAATGAAAGCTGCTGCAGAAAATGGCGACATGGCAATTATGGAAAAAGCCCCTGGTGTTGGTGGTTTTCACGCAAGAGGATTTTTTGAAAAAGTAGTTGAAATTGACACTTGTTATTTACAAGCTGAACCCACTAATCATTTAAGAAAAACGGTGGCCGCTTTTGCATTGGAAAATAATATGCCGTTTTATAATATTAAAATGCATACGGGTTGGTTGCGTAATATGTTTATTCGCAACACGACTAAAGGAGAATGGATGGTGAATTTAGTGTTAGGATATGAAGCAAAAGAAAAAAGAGAAGCCTTATTTACTATCCTATTAGAACGCTTCCCTCAAATTACTACACTCTTATACACCATTAACGCGAAACGCAATGATAGTATGCAAGATCTCGTTCCACAGGTATATTCGGGTAGTGGCTATATCACAGAATATTTAGAAGACTTTCAATTTAAGATAAGTCCAAAATCATTTTTTCAAACCAATTCAAAACAGGCAGAAAAGTTATATCAGGTAACGCGTGACTTTGCAGAATTGACGGGTAAGGAAATTGTGTATGATTTATATTGTGGCACAGGAAGCATTGGTATTTTTTGTAGTAAAAATGCAAAAAAAATAATTGGAGTGGAGATGGTAGAAGAAGCGATAGAAGACGCAAAAGAAAATGCAAGCTTAAATAATTTAACTGAAACTGCTTTTTTTGCAGGAGATGTGATTAAAATTTGTGACGATACATTTTTTGAAACACATGGCAAGCCAGATGTTATTATTACCGATCCTCCAAGAGCAGGAATGCATGAAAAGTTGGTACATAAATTGCTGGCCATGGAAGCCCCTTTAATTGTGTATGTAAGTTGTAACCCAGCAACTCAGGCAAGAGACTTATCTTTATTGAACGAAAAGTATACGGTCACTAAAATTCAACCAGTGGATATGTTCCCACATACCCTTCATATTGAAAATGTAGTTCAATTAAAAAGAACCGATTTATTAAAATAATTTACGCAAATCATTTAGCATGACGCAATTTAGGCCCACAAGATTCGAAGTTTTACCCACTATTATAAAAAACTTATTGATCATCAATGGGCTTGTATTTTTAGCTCAAAATACTTTCGCAGGCCCTACTAGCTCATTTTCTTTCGAAGATTATTTTGCTTTACATGCTTGGCAAAGTGATTTATATAAGCCTTGGCAATTGATAACGCATATGTTTTTGCACGGAGATTTTGGACATATCTTAGGCAATATGTTTGCGTTGTGGATGTTTGGATCTATTTTAGAAAACGTATGGGGGCCAAAACGCTTTTTACTTTTTTACATGTTATGTGGCGTAGGCGCGGCAGTCATTCATCTTGCTATTTTATCGTATCAATTAGTGCCCTTAGTTTCTGAATACGAACATTTATTAAGCCTTAGTAAAACAAACGCTGCGGGTTTTAGCGATGCCATTTTAAATTATTCAGCAAAACATCAAATTCCTCTTTCACAAATACTAGCAGACAATAAAGTAGATCTTTCCACCCCAGGGTTAGCGCCGCAACTAATGGAGTTAATTACTACGTATTATAATAAATCTATTGGTACCGCTACATTAGGGGCAAGTGGTGCAGTGTTTGGCATCTTAATAGCGTTTGTCTATTTATTTCCTAACACCTATATCTATATTTATTTTTTGTTTCCTATAAAAGCAAAATGGCTGGGAATTTTATATTTTGCTTTCGAAGTATATAAAGGAATACAAAATGCAGCAGGCGATAACGTAGCAAGATGGGCACATGTAGGGGGCGCTATCATCGGATTTTTATTGGTGTATATTTGGAAGAAGAAAGGCGTACAGTAATAATTTCATAGCGGTAAAAATTTAGCATGCAAAACGAAACAGTAAAAAAACCATTAATAGGATCAGACAACAATGCATTAATTGCATTGCTATCTATTAATTTAGTAGTGTACGCTTTAATAGGATTTTTAAAAGTGGTGTATTATTTAAATAGCGTTCCATTAGAACAGTTTTATACACAAATAATGCAACCTAGTATTTTACCTATTAGTTTTTTCGAACTTTTTCATCAGCCTTGGACGTTATTAACTTATTATTGGGTGCACGATGGATTTTGGGTTTTATTGACCAATATGATTTGGTTGACCGCTTTTGGAGTTTTATTGCAAGAACAAAATGCCAACAAACATATTTTCCCCATTTATTTTTATGCAGGAATAACTGCAGGGCTTGCTTATCTTTTTATGGGAGCAACATTAGCCATAATGGGCGCGCAAGTGGGCGTAATGGCATTGGCGATGGCTGTTGTAGGCTTTGCACCTCAATACCGATTACTTAAAAATGTAGGAGGTGGAATACCGGTATGGATATTGACCTTAGTTTACTTAATAATACAAGCATTTAGTATACAGCCGGCTAGTTTTGCTTTAATAGCAAGCTATTTAGTTGCGGCCAGTACAGGAACGCTGTATGTAATGTTATTAAGTAAAGGCACAGATATTGGCAAATGGATGCATCAACTATTACATTTGTTAAATAACAGTTTAGCCCCTAAAAAATAATAAGTCTTAACCATCCCTATACGTATGGCAAAAAAATCTAGGGTAAGAAATTTCGGAAAAAAAGTTTTTCTTTTTTTTAATCTATTGGTTTCTTTATTATTATTATATCCTCCATTTTTTACACCCTCTTCTTTTATTTGGGTCAATGGGTTTTTAGGATTAATGACCCCCTATTTAATTGTCATTGAGATTTTATTATGTATTTTTTGGTTGATTGCTAAACCTATTATGACATTAGTTCCTTTGACTACACTAATAATAGGATGGCAAATAGTAGGGTCTGTATTTGCATGGCATCCAGGCACACCCTTTTCCCTTAAAAAGAAAGAAAATGTTTTACGCGTATTAAGTTGGAATGTAAAAGGCTTTAATGGTATAAATTCCTCAAGTAGTTTAAAATTGCGCACAGAGGATATGGCTTATTCCATTCAAAAATGGAATCCAGATATTATTTGTTTACAAGAATATAATACCAACGAAAGACCCAATGATATTGGGAATCACGCAAATTATTTTATAAAAAAATATCCATATTATTTTTTCTCTAAAGATTTTCAAATTGCACAAAATGATTATTATTCGGGCTGTATTATTTATTCAAAATATAAAATACTAAAAGCAGAACGTATTGCATATCTAAATCAAGAAAGCCTAATAAGTGTATTGATTTTAAAAGGAGATGATACTATTCAGCTTTACACCACTCACCTAGCTTCTTATCGTTTTAAACAGAACGATTTTGATGCTATTGATCAATCAACTCTTTCTAATTCTATTTCCTTAAAGGGGAAAAGAGGGGTGTTAAGAAAAATGCGCAACTCCTTTATGGAAAGAGCCGTACAGGCATCCATTGTCCAGGAACACCTTTCTACCACAAAATATCCGGCAATTATTACAGGCGATTTTAATGATGTTCCCAGCTCTTATACCTATAAAATCATCAAAGCAAACTGGCAGGATGCTTTTTTAGAAAAGGGCTTTGGCATTGGAGCCACTTATTTAGGTATTTCACCCACTTTGAGAATTGATTATATCCTAGCCAATAGTGCATGGGAAATTAAGGCATGGGAGTCGATAGATGAAAATTTAAGCGACCATCATATGATCATGGCCGACCTTCTTTTAAAGAAGTAAGCTCGCTTATTTTACAGAAGATTTATCCTATTTAATTTAAAATAAAATATCTTTGAGGCAATACGCACTATGCCACTTAAATTATACAATTCACTATCCCGTCAAAAGGAAATATTTGAACCGCTCAATGCACCTTATGTAGGCATGTATGTTTGCGGTCCTACGGTAAGTGGTGAAAGTCATTTAGGGCATGCACGTCCATTTATTACATTCGATGTTTTGTATAGATATCTAGTTCACCAAGGGTATAAAGTAAGGTATGTAAGAAATATTACTGACGCAGGACATTTTGAAGAAGAAGGAAAACAAGCTGAAGATAAAATTGCAACTAAGGCTATTTTAGAAAAGTTGGAACCCATGGAACTAGTGCAAAAGTATACGCACTTGTATCATTGGGCGATGGAGCAATTTAATAATTTACCTCCAAGCATTGAACCTACTGCCACTGGCCATATTGTAGAGCAAATAGAAATGATAAAAAAAATAATCGCAGATGGGTTTGCATATGAAGCCAATGGATCTGTTTATTTTGATGTTATTAAGTATAATGATGTCTATTCAAAAAAGAATCAACCTTATGGAATATTAAGTGGACGTAATTTAGAAGATCAATTAGATACCACACGTGAACTAGACAATCAAGACGAGAAAAAAAATAAAGTAGATTTTGCTTTATGGAAAAAAGCACCAGCAGAACATATTATGCGTTGGCAAAGCCCCTGGGGGGAAGGGTTTCCGGGCTGGCACATTGAATGTTCAGCGATGGCCACAAAATATTTAGGCAAAAAATTTGATATCCATGGTGGCGGGATGGATTTACAATTTCCGCATCATGAATGTGAAATTGCACAAAGTACAGTTTGTAATCATGAAATGCCTGCACGTTATTGGGTGCATAATAATATGATTACTATAAACGGCCGTAAAATGGGCAAGAGTTACAATAATGTAGTTAAGCTAAGCGAATTGTTTGACGGTAGTCATCCAATTTTAACGCAAGCCTATAGTCCTATGACGGTAAGGTTCTTTATTTTACAAAGTCAATATCGCGGCACGCTCGATTTTAGCAATGAAGCCTTACAAGCCTCTGAAAAAGCGCTTAAAAGATTAATGGAAGCGTATGAGTGGTTAAAAGCACAAAGCTTTACAAAAGACACCAAAGCGACTGATGAAAACATAGACAAGCAACTTAGTACTTGGGTCAATGAACTAGGTGAATTTATGGATGACGATTTAAATACTGCGAAAGTGGTGGCTAATTTGTTTGAAATAGCACCTATTATTAATTCCTTAAAAGACAAACACATTGCTGCTGACGCTATTGCTGGCAACACTTGGATTCATACTCAAGCGCAGTTAACCATTTTCATCGAAAATATATTAGGCCTTAAGGTTATTAAAGGGGCCAACCAAGCTCAATTACATGGAGTGATTCAATTATTAATTGAAATTCGCAAAGACGCTAAATCTCGTAAAGATTTTGCTACCAGCGATAAAATTAGAAATCAATTAATAGATATGGGTATTCAAATCAAAGACGAAAAAGACGGAGAAGTTAGTTATAATCTTTCCTAGGCCTTTCTTTAGTGATTACAGTCGTCAGCGTGAGCATGATTATGCACTCTGCAACGCGTATGATTGGTAACATGCGCAATAATGATAAAAAATGCAGCAGGAAATAAAAGTACTATTTCAATATTTCTAAACACCATTCTACTTAACATAAGCCCAATACCAAGGCTAAATAAAATAATGGGTCCATAAGAATGATGGTGCTTTTTATAGCCATGGTATAAAGAATAGGCGCCAATCGCAAAAGAAAGTAAAATCATTCCCAATTCAAAGCGCGTATTGTGTAATACATTAATGCCTAAAAGGGGTAAACTGCTAAAAAATAATGGCAATAAGGCACAATGAATTGCACAGGCTAGTGAAGCCCCGATACCAATAGCATCCCAATTCCATTTTTTAAACATACAACAAAGATAATCCAATTATTTTCAATTTGTAGAACTATACCTGTTATTGCCTGAACACCTATTTGCCCTAAAATAATATTACCTTTAGGGTCCAAAACAAATGCCGCATGTCTAAAAAATTTCTTTACTATATTTTATTTTTCTCCTTGTTATTGGCAGCATTTTTTTATTTCTTATTCAAGGGAACCAATAATTGGAAAGTACAATTACCTATTTTAAGCTATGTACAGCCTTTTCATTTTACCAATCAGGATGGTAATGCTTTTAGTGATAAGGAATTGCTTAACAAAATAACAGTTGTTGAATATTTTTTCACCACTTGTAAAGGCATCTGCCCTAAGTTAAATACCAACATGAAGGATATTTATGCGATTTATAAAAATGAATCCGATTTTCAAATTGTATCACATACCTGTAATCCAGGCACAGACTCGGTCCCCGTATTAAAAAGATACGCAGACTCTTTGGGTGTTGACACTAAAAAATGGATATTTTTAACGGGAAGAAAAGATAGCTTATACCTGATGGCACGTGGCTCTTATTTATTAGACGACCCCAAAAATAATGTTGAAAAAATAGAAGATCAGTTTATTCATACGCAGTTCTTCGCATTAATTGATAGAGAAGGAAAAGTAAGAGGTAAAATTTATGATGGATTAAAGTCACTTGAAATTGAACAACTCAAGCAAGACATTTCAAAATTGTTAAAAGACAAAAAATAGCCCATGATTTTTGTAACAGGCGCTAGCGGACTAGTGGGTTCTCATTTAATAAAATCTTTATTATCAAAAGGAAAATCGGTAACGGCCTTATATCGCTATAAAGCGCCTGTATTTGAAGGTGCAGAAAAAGTAAAATGGGTTGCAGGTGATTTGTTAGATGTTACTGCTTTAGCCGAGGCTATGGAAGGTGCAACGCATGTTTATCATTGTGCTGCCATTGTATCTTTTTCGCCTAGCAAAAGCGAAGAAATGATAAAAGCCAATCAAGAAGGCACCGCTAATGTGGTTAATATTTGCTTGGATAAAAAAGTACAGAAATTGGTTTTTGTAAGTTCTGTTGCCGCACTAGGTCGTATTAGAGAAGACGAGCCAATTGATGAAACAATGAATTGGACGCCAGAAACGAGTAATAGTGTTTATGGTAAATCTAAATACTTAGCAGAAATAGAAGTATGGAGAGGTATGGCCGAAGGTTTACATATTGCTATTGTCAATCCAGTGATCATTTTTGGTGCTGGGGATTGGAATAAAGGTTCTTCAGAAATTTTTAAATCGGGTTATGACGAATTTCCTTGGTTTACCAAAGGCATAAGTGGATTTGTGGATGTATTAGATGTGGTAGAGGCAATGCAATTATTAATGGAAAGTAATATTACCGGGCAGCGATATATTATTAGTGCTGAAAATCTAACCTATAAAACGGTATTCACACAAATAGCAACGGCTTTTAATAAAAGACCCCCTTATAAAAAAGTAACGCCTTTATTAGCAGCTATTGTTTGGAGACTAGAAGCCATCAAGAGTTTATTTACGGGGAAAACACCTTTGCTCACCAAGGAAACAGCAGCAACAGCGCAGGCCTTGGTGTATTTTAATAATCAGAAATTTTTAAAAGCCTTCCCTGAATTTAAGTATCGTAGTATAGTTACTACTATTAAAAGGGTTTGTGCCGAATTAACTGATTTACATAGTTTATAGTTCTAACTGCCGCTTTTTTTAGTAACTATCCTTGTTCCATTATTTTTTTCCAAAGAGCAGGGATACGTCTAATCCATACCAACTCTCTTCTTTTTATAGAAGCATCTTCGGCAGGAAATCCCATATACACTTTATTGCCCTCGATACTAGATAAAACGGCAGCTTGCGATAAAACCACTGCATTTTCTCCAATGGTTAATGTTTTATTGACACCTGCTTGACCCCATATAGTAACCCCCGATTTTATTTTTACACCACCTGCAATACCCACTTGGGCAGCAAATAAACAATTGGCTTCAATTTGGGTATCATGTCCAATATGAACCATATTATCAATCTTGGTTCCCATGCCAATAATAGTATCTCCACTCACGCCTCTGTCTACAGTGCAACAAGCACCAATTTCTACCTTGTTTTCAATAATAACCCTTCCGCAACTCAATAGTTTTTTATACCAAGCTTCACGATTCTTTTTTGAATTATAATAAAAGGCATCACTGCCAATCACTGTGCCAGCTTGAATGATTACCTCGTCTCCTATAATAGTGTCTGCTAGTATTGTTACGTTAGGATAAATCAAACAATTCTTTCCAATTTGTACATTAGCGCCTATAAATACATGTGGCATTATCACAGTACCCTCGCCAATAATCGCATCATCATCAATGGCTTTATCACTTAGTTTCAATGGTTTAAAGTGCTTTACAATTTTTAAATAGGCTTCAAATGGATCTGCACAAAATAATAATGCCTTGCCTTCTGGTATCTCCACTTCTTTATTATTAATAATAATGCATGTAGCAGCACTATGTAAACAGGTATTATAATATTTAGGATGATCTACAAACACGATATCACCCATTTCAACTTGATGAATTTCATTTACTCCAGTAATTTCTAAAGAAGTATTACCTAATAATTCAGAGGAGGTTAAGGTAGCTAACCATTTAACCGAAACGGGTGCAGAAAGCTTCATAAGTATGTTTTTGGCCTAAATCAAAGGTAGGGAGCCTTTTTTGTAAAAAAATCTTTTTAACGCTTTTCTCTATAAAATGGGGCGAGTATTTTATACAATTTATACCATGGATGAAGTAATGAATATACAAATAGATAAAAAATAGTTTTGCTGAAAGCCTTTATTCATCAATGTTTCAGCAATATAATTTTTTATAAAATGTTGCAACATTTATTTATTTATCCATAAAAATCTTATAAAATATATTTTTAAATACTTCCTTAAATAGCCTAATTGTGGATAACGTCAATAAATTTGTTTAAAATATTTTTTGAATTAGAAAAAAGTATATTTAATATTGTGAAGGGAATCTAATTCCCGTACTTACTAACCCATCTATATACGAGGTCCTCTTGAGCATTCAGGGGGACTTTGTTATTAAAAGAACTATTACAGTATCAACTACTATTTATTATATAAACCCTTTCAAGTATTATCTCAATTCACTGCGACAGATAATAAATTGTGCTTGAAGGATATTATGGATGTTCCTAAAGACGTCTATCCTGTGGGTCGATTAGATTATGATAGTGAAGGTTTATTGTTTTTGACAAACGATACCAAAATGAATCATCAATTATTGCATCCAAGTTTTGAACACAAAAGAATTTATTGGGTGCAAGTTGAAGGTATTATAACTATGGAAGCTATAGAACTGCTCACCAAGGGTGTCTCTATTAATTTGGATGGCGTTAAGTATACAACACAGCCTGCCTTATTAAGTCTGTTAGACGCCAACCCGGCCGTTCCTGAGAGAAACCCTCCTATTAGGTTTAGAAAAAATAGTCCTACTTCTTGGGTAGAGATTCAATTAACAGAGGGCAAGAATAGACAGGTACGTAAAATGTTTGCTACTGTTAACTTTCCAGTCTTAAGATTAATTCGGGCACAAATGGGTGCTTTTACTATTAAAGACATGAAACCCGGTGACCTTATTACTTTAAGCCACCAGGAGGTAGACAAAGGCTTCTTTCGTTAATTGACTGCTAAGTTTTACTTTTGCAGTAATAATATATTATCAATGAGTCAATCGCTATCAGAACAGGAAATTATAAGACGTGAAAAATTACAACAATTAGAGGCAGCGGGCATCAATCCCTATCCTGCCCCTTTGTACCCCGTATCTCATTATTCTAATGATATCAAGGAAAACTACACAGAAGAGAATAAAGAAAAATATGCATCGGTTTGCGTAGCTGGAAGAATTATGAGTGTGAATGATAAGGGGAAAGTGCTATTTGTTAAAATACAAGACGATAAAGGAATTATACAGCTCTATATTAAGAGGGATGAAATTTGTCCAGACGAAGATAAATCCTACTGGGATGTTATTACTAAAAACGGAATGGACCTAGGGGATATTATTGGATCAACTGGTTATGTATTTATTACTAAAACAGGAGAGACATCGGTTCACTCCAGTACGCTAACTTTATTAGCGAAATCTTTAAAGCCACTTCCTGTGGTTAAAAGAGATGAGGAAGGAAATGTATTTGATGCAGTAACTGATCCTGAATTTAGATATCGTCAACGTTATGCCGATTTAATTATAAATCCATCCGTAAAAGAAACTTTTGCAAAACGCACTTTGCTAGTATCTACTATTCGTGAATTTTTAAATAGTAGAGGGGCGTTAGAAGTAGATACACCTGTGCTACAAGCTATTCCTGGAGGTGCTGCTGCTAGGCCTTTTGCAACACATCACAATGCTTTAGATGTTCCTTTTTATTTGCGTATTGCCAATGAATTATATTTAAAGCGTTTAATAGTGGGCGGCTTTGAGTGGGTGTATGAGTTTAGTAGAAATTTTAGAAATGAAGGAATGGATCGTACGCATAATCCAGAGTTTACTGTTTTAGAATGGTACACAGCATATAAAGATTATTTATGGATGATGGAAATCACAGAACAATTATTTGAAAAAATTGCTTTGACATTACATGGCAAAACAGAATTAACCGTAGGTGATAAAACGATTAATTTTAAAGCTCCTTTTAGACGCATTAGTATTATAGAAGCGATTCAAGAAAATACAGGTATTGATATTACGGGAATGGACGAAGCAGCTTTAAGAGAGGTTTGTCAAAAATTACATATTGATGTTCCTCCTACTATTGGAAAAGGTAAATTAATTGATGAAATTTTTGGTTCAACAAGCGAGCCTAAATATATACAGCCCACTTTTATTATTGACTATCCTATTGAAATGAGTCCGCTTACCAAAAAGCATCGCAGTAAGGAAGGCTTGGTTGAAAGATTTGAATTAATGGTTAATGGAAAAGAATTGGCCAATGCGTACACTGAGTTAAACGATCCAATAGATCAACGCAAGCGATTTGAGGACCAGGTTGCTTTAATGGAAAGAGGAGATGATGAAGCCATGTTTATTGATCATGACTTTTTAAGAGCCCTAGAATATGGCATGCCGCCTACATCTGGCATTGGTATTGGAATAGACCGCTTATGCATGATGATGTTGAACCAACCTTCCATACAAGATGTGTTGTTCTTTCCTCAAATGCGCCCAGAGAATACTAACAATGAATAAGCGCTTCAAAGAAAATTAAGCGCATATTCATTGTACTCTAATGATTTTCTCGATGCCCTCCGTAAACGGAGGCATCGAGGGGAATGAATAAGCGCTTCAAAGAAAATTAGCACTAAAATAACAACGCACCCGTTTATGGGGTGCGTTGAAAAAATCATCAGATAAAATTAAAGAGATTCATTAATATTTTATAATGAATCTCTTTAATAACTTAATCTCTATAATAACAACGCACCCGTTTATGGGGTGCGTTGAAAAAGTCATTAGAGTAAATTATAGAGATTAATAATTTCTTTATTAATCTCTATAATTTAAAGCAGGTTTAATATCACCTAATAAAGCTTTGTATTTATAGTCACCTTTAGATTGCTTAAATTCTTCAATTGCTTTTGCAAGTAATACAGGGTTGCTCATTAAATCAATAGCGGTTAAAGCCATTGTTTTGCTGGCTACTAACATTCCCTTCGTTCCTATTTCAGTTCCACCAGAAGCAACGGCTTGCCAACTATGTGCAGGTGTACCAGGCACCCAAGTAGCTGCACGTAAACCAACAGTAGGTAAAGCATAGCTAACATCACCCACATCGGTTGATCCGCTATTACCTTCATTGATATAGGTAAGTGGTTTAACTGTCGCAGCAGTGGCTACATCAACTTTTGCACCAATAAAACTAGGTTCAATTTTTTTGGCAAAATTTAATTCAGCTTCCGTATAAGTAACACCACCCACTTTTTCTAAATTAGTTTGCATGGCTTCGGCCAAAGTTTTATTAATTAATAAATCGTGTGTACCACCAATGATATCATATTGAAATCTCGTTCCAGTTCCCAAAGCGGCACCTTCGGCAGCCTTTACAACTCTATCAAAAATTTCTAAAACATCTTTACGTTTTGGATGACGCACATAATAATAAGCTTCTGCAAAATCAGGCACTACATTCGGCGCTTTACCACCACTTGTTATAATATAATGTATTCTAGTTTCTTGCGGAACGTGCTCACGCATCATATTGACCATATTGTCCATCGCTTCTACTGCATCTAAAGCAGAGCGACCTTGCTCAGGTTGAGCTGCAGCATGTGCAGAAATACCATAAAATTTAAACTTAGCCGATTTATTAGCTAATGCACTAGTAGTAGTCACAGCGTTTACATCATCAGGATGCCAATGTATAACAGCGTCTACTCCATTAAATAAACCCGCACGCACCATAAATACTTTACCACTTCCACCTTCTTCAGCAGGGCAACCATATACTTTTACAGTGCCTTTTAATTTTCCTGAAGCAATTAATTCTTTTATCGCAATACCAGCGCTTACAGAAGCAGTGCCAAATAAATGGTGACCACAACCATGTCCAGCATTTTTGCCTGCAATGGGATTTTTTTCTGGGATTGCAGTTTGTGATAATCCTGGAAGGGCATCATATTCAGCTAAAATACCAATTACAGGAGAACCGCTGCCATAAGTAGCTACAAAGGCAGTAGGTATTTCAGCAACACCTGTTTCTACTGTAAAGCCCGCTGCTTTTAAATTTTGTACATGCAAAGCGGCGCTTTTATTTTCTTTATACCCTACTTCAGCATATTCCCAAATTTGCAAAGCAGTTTTTTTATCTGCTTCATAGGCGTTGTTTAAAGCTGCAAGTGTGGCTTCTTTATTTGTATTTATTTGTTGTGTAGCTGGATCTACTTTATTTTTCTTTTGTGCGCTTACACACACACTACCTAAAAGCAAAACAGCGATTAAAATTCTTTTCATAAAATGGTTCTTTATATTGAAATAATTAAAAAGCAATAGTATATTATAAAAATAAGTCGTAAAATAATTTGGCTCCTGGCACTACCGAATAATGTGCTAAATCGGTAATCCCCTCTGCTGCCAATACTTCTTCGTCAGTAAAAGTTTTGCCAGTATATTGTAATTTTTCTTTACTCAAAATAAAAAAGGCAGCGTCTGCAATAATATCCGTGGTGCGACTCTTATTGGCTAAAGCTTGTCCACCTAATAAATTACGCACAGCAGCAGTATCTATCGTTGTTCTAGGCCATAAAGAATTACAAGCAATATTATCGTCTTTAAATTCTTCCGCCCAACCCAAGGTCATCATACTCATATCATATTTAGATATGGTATAAGCAACATGCGGTCCTAACCATTTTGGTGCTAAATTAATAGGAGGAGATAAAGTTAAAATATGAGCGTGTGATGATTTTTTTAAATAAGGCAGTGCATGTTGAACCATTAAAAAAGTACCACGTACATTAATGCTATGCATTAAGTCAAATCTTTTACTTGGTGTGCTTGCGGTATCTGTTAATTGAATAGCACTTGCATTGTTAATAAGGATATCGATGCCACCAAATTTATCTACTGTTAGCTTCACTGCATTTGCAATTTGTGCTTCATCTCTTATATCCACTTGCACTGCCAAAGCCTTTACCCCTAAGGCTTCTACTTCTGCTGCTGCCGAAAAAATAGTGCCTCCTAGTCGTGGATCTTCTTCCACCGACTTAGCTGCAATTACAATGTTAGCACCTGCAGCCGCTAATTTTAAAGCCATTGCTTTACCAATCCCTCTACTACCGCCTGTTATAAAAACAGTTTTTCCTTGTAATGACATAACTAATCTTTTAAAAAATTTGTAATAATCCTTTCTGTTTCAGTATAAGCTGTTTCTAAAATATCATTTTTAATAATGGCATTAAACTCATTACTAAAACTTATTTCATACGCTGCTTTATCTAATCGCATTTGAATACTTTCGGGCGTTTCTGTATTTCTTTTTTCTAATCTTTCTTTTAGTACTTCAATAGAAGGCGGCATGATAAATATAGATAAACAATTTGCGCCTAATTGCTTTTGAACTTTAATGGCTCCTTTTACGTCAATATCTAAAACAGGAATTTTTCCTAAATTCCAGATACGTGTTAATTCCGATTTTAAAGTACCATAATAAACACCCTCATACACCATCTCGTATTCTAAAAAATCATTTTGATAAATAGCCCCCTCAAATTTTGCCAGTGAAATAAAATGGTATTCCACCCCGTCTTTTTCGGTTCCCCTTGGCGCACGGGTAGTGGCAGAAACGGAAAAGGATAATTGCGGCATTTTGTGTAATAAAAAAGCAGCAATGGATGTTTTCCCAGCACCAGAAGGAGCGGTTAAAATAATTACTTTATGTTGGGGTTCGGACATCCTAAATGGGTTATTGGGGTACTAATTTGCTCGCTCTAAATTACACAAATACTACCTAAATAAATAATTATACTAGGGGCAAGCATAAATCTAATTATGGCGTATATTTAGCAGTACAAAAAATTAATTATAACGAATAATAGCCTTATGCAAAAACAATTATTTACGTATTTATTAGTTCTTCTTGCCTTTATTGCGCAAGCACAAAGACCTACCGAGGAAACAGCACCTAAAGCAGCTGTTAAATCAGAGGACAAAAATCCAAGTTTTAAAAGAGAGCTTTCTTTAGAAGCAAAAACAGAAAACAAAGCAGAGATAGTGATTAAAGGACAAAAAGTGCCCTATAAAGTAGTGACGGGTACCATGCCTGTTTGGGATGAGGATGGCAAAGCTATCGCCGGTTTATTTTATGTATACTATGAACGCACTGACGTGACCAATAAAGATGAGCGTCCTTTGGTGATTTCTTTTAATGGCGGACCTGGTACAGCAAGTGTTTGGATGCACTTAGGGTATACAAGCCCTAGAAAATTAAAAATTGATGACGAGGGCTATCCTGTTCAACCTTATGGATTCGAAGAAAATACCAATTCTATTTTAGATGCAGCAGATATTGTTTATATCGATCCAGTGAATACTGGCTTCTCTCGTATTTTAGACAAGTCGGTTCCTACTTCTAAATTTTTTGGCGTGAATGCGGATGTAAAATACTTAGCAGATTGGATTAATACTTTCGTGGGAAGAAATAAGCGTTGGGCTTCTCCAAAATTCTTAATTGGTGAAAGCTATGGTACCACGCGCGTATCTGGTTTGTCATTAGAATTACAAAATAGACATTGGATGTATTTAAATGGAGTGATCTTAGTATCACCTACCGATTTAGGTATTAAGCGTGAAGGGCCTGTAGATGCAGCACTTCGTATTCCTTATATGGCAGCAACTGCATGGTTTCATAAAAAATTACCAGCCGATTTACAATCAAAAGATTTAACAGCCTTTCTTCCAGAAGTAGAAACGTTTACGGTAAATGAATTAATGCCTGCACTTGCACAAGGGGGTGTTTTAAATGCAGATAAGAAAAAAGAAATCATTAAAAAACTATCACGTTATATAGGTATCGCAGAAACAGAAGTAACACAACAAAATTTAGAAATTCCATTTGACTATTTCTGGAAAGAATTATTACGCGATAAAGGTAAAACAGTAGGTCGTTTAGATTCAAGATATATTGGTATCGATAAAAAAGATGCAGGTCAAAGACCAGATTATAATGCAGAACTTACTTCTTGGGAACATTCTTTCACCCCTGCAATTAATATGTACTTAAGAGATGAATTAGGATACAAGACCGATTTAAACTATTATATTTTTGGTCCTACTTTCCCTTGGGATAATACGAATAACCATACTGGTGATGACTTACGTCAAGCCATGATGCAAAATCCGTATTTACATTTATTAGTACAATCGGGATATTATGATGGCGCTTGTGATTATTTTAATGCAAAATATAATATGTGGCAAATGGATCCTGCTGGAAAAATTCAAGATAGAATGTTCTGGGAAGGATACCGAAGTGGACACATGATGTATTTGCGTAAAGAAGACTTAGCAACAAGCAATGATCATTTGAGAGCCTTTATTAAAAAGAGTATTCCGAAGGCGGGGACTCCTGCAAAGTTTTAGATCTTTAATAAAATATAAAGACCTAAAACTTTTGATAATGATTTAAAAAAGAGTCCCGTATTTAAAATGCGGGACTATTTTTATTTTTAGCTTTTAATTAGTTGATTCTTTTTATATGCGCTCCTAATGCTTGTAATCGAGTATCGATATTTTGATATCCTCTATCAATTTGTTCAATATTTTGAATGGTACTTTTTCCTTCTGCACTTAATGCAGCAATCAGTAAAGCTTGCCCAGCGCGGATATCAGGGCTGCTCATGGTAATACCACGCAGTGGATATTTACGTGCTAAGCCAATCACCGTGGCGCGATGTGGATCACACAAAATAATTTGCGCACCCATATCAATTAATTTATCTGTAAAAAATAAACGGCTCTCAAACATTTTTTGATGAATCAGTACACTACCTCTTGCTTGAATTGCAGTGACTAAAACAATACTTAATAAATCAGGTGTAAAACCTGGCCATGGGTTATCGTAAATAGTTAATATACCACCGTCCATAAAAGTTTGTATCTCATAAATATCTTGAGCAGGTATATAAATATCATCTCCTTTAATAGTAAAATCAATGCCTAGTAAACGAAATTTATCTGGAATAATACCTAAGTGCTTGATCCCTGCATTTTTAATAGTGATTTCGCTTCTTGTCATAGCAGCAAGTCCAATGAAAGATCCAATCTCAATCATGTCTGGTAAAATACGATGCGTTGCGCCACCTAATTTTGTAACCCCTTCAATGCATAATAAATTACTACCTATGCCCGTAATTTTTGCCCCCATATTATTTAAAAGCAAACAAAGTTGTTGCACATAAGGCTCACAAGCAGCATTGTAAATACTTGTAACGCCTTCTGCTAATACAGCAGCCATAACGATATTGGCCGTTCCTGTTACAGAAGGCTCTTCTAATAACATATAAGTACCCAATAACTTATCTGCAGTTAAAGTAAAACAAGCCAATTTCTCATCATAGGCGTATTTAGCGCCTAATTTTTCAAATCCAATGATATGCGTATCTAATCTTCTTCTTCCAATTTTATCTCCACCTGGTTTTGGTAAATAGGCTTTTTTAAATCTTGCTAAAATAGGACCAGCCAACATCACGCTACCACGCAATCTTCCACTCTTTGTTTTAAAATCATCTGAAGCTAAATAAGTAGGATCAATTGCATTAGCGCGAAAACGATATTCACCTACTGCTAATTTTTCAACACTTACACCCATTGCTTCCAATAACTCTATTAATAAATTAACATCAACAATATCTGGAATATTCGCAATGGTAATGGGTTCTGCAGTTAATACCACTGCAGACAAAATTTGTAAGGCCTCATTTTTTGCACCTTGTGGTGTAATATTTCCTTTAAGTGCTTGGCCTCCTATGACTTCGAATGAACTCATTGTATGTAAATTATTTGCATTACGAAAATACAGTATTAGTTGGACTATCTATTCTCTCTACAATCAAAAAATCCCATCTCGCAAAAGCAAAATGGGATGAATAGTATTTTTAAAAGCAACTTAAAAACGTTTTTTAAAATTGCGGTTATTGTTATTGCGACCACCGCCACCGCCTGGTCCACCAGGTCCGCGTCCACCGCGATTGTTATTGTTGCGGTTATTTTGCCAACGACCTCCAGCTGGACGATATTCATCTCTTTCAAAATTCTGATTGCGATGTTTAATGTAAGGCGTATTGCTAAATTCAAGTTCTCCACCTGTAATAGCATTTAACTCACTTCTGATAGCGTCATCTTGAACCAATTCTTTATGCCAGTTACTATAGGCCAACTTCATGTAATGTGCGATCGCATGCGCAAAACCTGCTTTTTTCTCCTCATCTTTTTCCACCATGGCTTTATCAATCACCAATTCAAGGTTTTTACCAAGATGGGCATATTTGATCTTACGCTTTGGATAGGGGATAGGATCGGGCTTTTGCTTGTAGGTTTCTTTGGTAGGAATAGGATAAGGGCTATCCACATCCAATTGAAAATTACTCATAAAAAACAGGTGATCCCATAATTTATGCTTGTAGTCTTCTATATTCTTTAGTTGGGGGTTTAAAAAGCCCATCAATTCAATCACTACCTGGGCTTGCTCTTGTCTTTTGGCACGGTCTTCAATAGTCATCAAATGATCTACCATTTTATGCACGTGACGGCCATACTCCCTCATCCCCATTAAACTTCTTGCTGTATTGTATTCCATGTATTTATTACTTCTCGAGTAACAAATGTAAGGATTTATTTTATCTTCGTACCATGGAGGCACTGATACAACAAATCGAAACCATTACGAAAGAAATCCAAAATACGGTCGCTACCACCAGCGCCGACGTGGAATCCTTTAGAATTAAATACTTGGGAACCAAAGGTTTGGTGAAAAATATGATGGGTGAAATGAAGTCAGTCCCCAATGAACAAAAAAAGGAATTCGGTCAAATATTGAACGCCTTTAAGGTAGCCGCCGAAGAAAAACTAGAAACATTAGTAGCAGCATTGGGTGATACAACAACACTAGATGCAACAATAGATACCTCTTTACCTGGCGATGAATTTACAGTGGGTACAAGACATCCTTTAAATTTAGTGCGCAATCAAATGGTTTCTATTTTTAAAAGATTAGGATTTGCGGTAGCAGAAGGACCAGAGATAGAAGATGATTGGCATAATTTTGGTGCGATGAATTTACCCGCAGATCATCCAGCGCGTGATATGCAAGACACTTTTTATGTGCAAGAAGCAACAGATAATAATGCATCATGGTTATTAAGAACACATACTTCAAGTGTGCAAGCGCGCGTGATGGAAACACAAAAACCTCCTATTCGTGTTATTTGTCCTGGACGTGTTTATCGCAATGAAACTATTTCAGCAAGAGCGCATTGTTTCTTTCATCAAGTAGAAGGATTGTATATAGATGAAAACGTAAGCTTCGCAGATTTAAAACAAACGCTTTATTTTTTCGTACAAGAAATGTTTGGCAAGGATGTGAAAGTAAGATTCCGTCCAAGTTATTTTCCATTTACAGAACCAAGTGCCGAGATGGATATAAGTTGTCAAATATGTAGTGGTAAAGGATGTAATATTTGTAAACACACAGGATGGGTAGAAATTTTAGGTAGCGGTATGGTGCATCCGAATGTGTTAAAAAACTTTGACATAGATCCTGAAAAGTATACAGGCTTTGCATTTGGTATGGGCGTAGAAAGAATTGCGCAATTAAAATACCAAGTAAACGATTTACGTTTATACTCTCAAAACGACTTACGCTTTTTGCAACAGTTTAAGAGTGTCTGATAAATAATTATGTTACACAACACCAAGGGTATTGTTTTACGCGTCACAAAATATGGTGATACGAGTATTATCATGACAGCGTATACCGAACTTTTTGGTTTACAACAATACATTGTAAAAGGGGTTAGAGTTACTAGTAAAAAAGGAGCGAACAAAGGAGTGTTTTATCAACCCGCTGCTATTTTACAAATGGAAGTATATTATTCTCCCATGAAGCAATTACAAATGGTGAAGGACGTGAGCTGGGATTTTGTTTATCAAAATGTGTACTCCGATGTTTTACGCAATGCAGTAGCTACTTATATTGTAGAAGTCTTACAGCAAACCATGCAACCCGAACCGCACCCCGAATTATTTTATTTGATAGAAGATACCTTTAAACAATTAGATAAAGGTGGCAGTAATTTAGTGGGCAACCTGCCTATCTATTTTTTAATTCATTTAAGTCAAACCATGGGCTTTGGCTTACAAGGAAAATATAGTCCTACCACCTCTGTATTAGACGTGCGGGAAGGACAGTTTGTAGAAAAAGTGCCTACGCACCCCTATTTTTTAGAAGGCCAAGAAGCACAAACAGCTTCTACTTTTTTACAAGTACAATTTTACAATGACTTAGATACAATTGTATTAAGCGGCACACAAAGAAAAAAAATATTAGAACTTTTCCAGTTATCCTTAAGCTGGCACTATAAAAAATTTAGTGAGATTAAGTCCCTACCCATATTACAAGAGGTGTTGAGATAATAATTCTTAATAAAATAATCAACTTTAGCTTATATATAGATGTATTTTTATTTATATTTAAGTTTATAAATTAACTATGGAAGTACACCACCATTCACACCACCCCAAAAAGTGGAAAGAATATATAACAGAGTTTTTAATGCTGTTTTTAGCAGTGAGTATGGGCTTTTTGGCAGAGAATTTGCGAGAGGAGCGGGTTATAGAGCACCAAACCCAGAATGTGATATTACAACTTCGTGACGAGTTGATGAAAGATAGCAGCGCCATCCATCTGAGTAAAATAGCCCATAGCAAACAAGACTCGGCCACGATTTTTTTAGAAAATTATATTTTAAAAACAGAGCTAGAGAAAAATAAAATACCCTTTTTTTACTTGCATAATTATTTATGTACAAGACAAGGCATTTTTGAGACAAACTGTATTGCCATTGACCAATTAAAGTTTGCAGGAGTACTTAAAAATGTGAAAGATAAAAAATTGCGTGATGGTATTGAAAATTACGATTTATTACTACTTAAAAATAAAGTTAGATCCTCACGGGAAGAAGCTTTTATGAATAAATATATCGATGATTTACGGATAGAACCTTTTAATTATTACTATAGACTAAATGAACATTTAATTGACACCATTGAAAATGTAAAGGGCACCGCTATGTCATTCACTACTATAAACTATCATTATTTAAGTTTTGCTTTTAAATTAGATAAAATTTTTTTACCTGATCAATTAGTGCTTAAAAATTTTGATAAAGACAAATATTTGAGTCGTATTTTACAATTAAATGGAATTAGGATGTCCACCAACAGTAATGAATTAAAAAAATTGGGTTTGGCGGCTAAAGAGCTCTTATTAAATATAGAACGTGTATATCCGGATTTGCATAAAGCAGAATAAATTTTTCCAGTTATTTAAATACAATCAACCATGGAAGTTCATCACCCACATCATCTGCACACACACGAAAACGCAAAGAAAAAATTTAAAGAATATATTTTTGAATTTCTAATGCTTTTCTTAGCAGTTACTATGGGTTTTTTTGCTGAGAACAAAAGAGAATTTTTTGTAGAAAGAGAAAGAGAGCATCAGTACATGCAAAGTTTTTATGAAGATTTAAAAAGAGATACTACCGAATTAAATGCGGTGAGAAGAACCTTTGTTAGACAAGTACGCTATTTAGATACTACTGTAAAAATTTTATTTACAAATAAGACGGATACAGCTTCTATACAAAAACTCTATCAATTAAACCTGAGCACTTTAGGTAGTAGAGGGGTTAGATTAATTGAAAGGACCACGGCACAATTAAAAAATGCAGGTGGCCTAAGGCTTGTTGAAAATAGCAAGATTAGCGATCACATTGCTGTATATTGGCATTGGGCCTCTTATATTCAAGCCTATGGTGAATCAACCGAGGAATTAAAAATTCGCGCCAGAGAAAAATCATATTTAATATTTAATAATGGATTTTATCAAAATCAGGAAATAGGAAATACTAAATATAAGGTGAAACCTGGGGCTGTATTAATGACATACGATAAAAATACTTTGCTAGAATTTGCCAATAGGCTACACCATATTAAAAATGCTTTAAATAATGTTTCCATAGTACAGATTGACGCTACCACAAAAGTGGCTGTAGATTTAATGGAAGAGCTAAAAAATGAATACCACGTAAAATAAAGTAAACATGGAAGTACACCACCATTCACATCATCCCAAAAAATGGAAAGAATATTTTGTAGAATTTTTAATGCTCTTTTTAGCAGTGAGTATGGGTTTTGTTGCAGAAAACATAAGAGAGAAGCATGTTGAAAATGAAAGATCAGAGGAATTAATACAGGCTTTTATTATTGATATAAAAGAGAATCAAAAACAATTAGATTCACTGATTTTACAAAACCAAAAACAATCTAGTTATTTTGACTCTTTAAGTATCGTGCACGCAACTATAAAGGAACCCATTGACTTATATGAGTTAGCCAATACATTAGATTTTTGGATGTATCGTTTCATTAATAGGAAAACCATATTTGAACAAATGAAAAGCTCTGGTGCACTTAGATATATTCAAGATAAGGATATGCTAAAAGCAATATTAACGTATGAAGAGCATGCTAGTCTAGCTGAAGCAAGATCTTTAGAAACTGAAACGCAACAATATTTTGATCAATTTAGGCCTGACTTAATAAAAATACTACCGCCCTCTTTTTTTATTTATAGAGGCACAGTAGAAAAAAAGTACAATCAATTTAACTCGGTTAAAAATGTATCTTTTCACCCTGGATTCATGAAAAATTATTTATTACATAAAAACGAATTAATCAAAGATCTTAAGAATACTAAATTATCTATTGCCCAAAACAGAGCATTGTCTAATATATGGTTTCATAGAATAGATAGATTGGCAGTGAGTTTAGTTTCACAAATAAGCCTTCTAGAAGAAGGGAAGCAATTACTTAAAATGTTGGAGCAAGAACACCACTAATTTATTTTACAATTAATCATTCTTCCTGCTATTGCGATGTCTTCGCCACATGATAATTAAGATAGCTATAATGCCAAATAAAATGGGGAATTGCATGTTGTTAAATTGTACTGTAAAGTTACCATCATTTATAGCATTGGCCAAGGAAAACTACTTTCTAGTTTTACTTTAATACCTTCTTTTGAAGATTTTCTAGCTGCTTCTATAATTTCAAGTACATGTAAAGAATGAAGTACATTGATACGTGGTTCTATATGAGTCGCTAACGCACCTGCTATTCGTGTAGCACCTTCTTGCCATTGATATCCTTTATCATCTGTTTGATGTACTTGAGGCGGTTCGGTCCATGAAGTATCTAGTACTACACTTTTAGGTTCCCAATCATATCCAATTAATCGCATATTGCCCTTGTCTCCAAAAATTTGTATGCTGTGCAAAGTTTGGTTTTTTGCTTCATGACCAAAGGGATCAAAATAATTAAATCCACACATAACATGGCTTATAACACCATTGTCATGTGCTAATAATATATGTGCGTTGTCTTCTTCATTTACTTTAATAATACCTTTCTCATCAATCTCTCTTTCTTTATTTACAATACTGGTCATTGCCATTACCGATTTTGCAGGACCTAATAAACCAGTAAGTGTAGCCATATTATATACGCCTAAATCGGGCATGCTGCCACCCAGTGGTTCATAAAAAAACGAAGACCAAGTTGGACCCGTGTGACCATATTGTCCGTGCGCACTTGCCAATTTTCCAAGCTTACCCGCTTGAATGGTTTTACTCATAAATTCAAACTGAGTGCTAGTCACCACAGCGGGTGCTCCCCAAATACGAACACCTTTTGATTTTGCAAAATCCACCAATGCTTTCCCCTCTGCATAAGTATTGGCTAATGGCTTTTCACTCCATACATTTTTTCCAGCTTGAAGGGCAATTTTATTTAAAGCTCCATGCATTTGCATATCGGTTAATGTCAACATTAAATCAAAATCATTTCCTTTTAGCAAGGCATCAATATGATTATACGTACTTGCACCAATATTATATTTTTTATTTTGAGCTTCTGCCCTATCCTTTTTAATATCACAAAGGCTAACTATTTTTATGAAAGGGGAACTCTGTAAATGAACAATGTATCTATTACTAACACTACCACAACCAATAATGGCTACATTAATTATTGTTTGCTCTTCTTTTGCAAATACTTCTAATGAGCTTAGTAATAAAGCTACACTTGCAAGTGATGTTTTTTCTAAAAAATTAGCTCTTGTCATTTGTTGATGCATATTTAAAAAAATTAGCTACTAAATTTAAATAATTCTTTTGGAAGTTGACGTTTTTTGTAATTGACCATTTGTATGTAGGCCTTCTATTAAAATAATGCCAGGCTTTTTCCCTTTTTCAAAACTACCTAAAGTAGTATCCATTTGCAAAGCACGCGCGCCATTGAGGGTAGCCCATGTTAGCATTTCAGTTAATTCAATGGAGGGATGATGATCTTGTATTGTTTTTAATTCATCTAAAATACTTAATGTCCAATTACTTGCATAGCTATCCGTGCCTATAATGATGTTGGCACCATTTGCGCGCAACAATTCAATAGGTGGCATGGCTTGTTCTATATATTGATTGGCATTAGGACATAAGCACCAATAAGGATGAGCCATTTCCTTTTTAACAGTATTAATATCTGCAGCACTTGTAAAACTATTATGGACTAAAATGCTGGTAGCTGCTGTTTTTATTTTTGGCAGTACCGATTGTATACTAGATAATCCAGTAGCATGAAAAAAATCAAGTGATACTTTGGTGCGCTCATACATGCCTAAAAAATCACCCGTCTTTTTTTCAAAAAATTCATTTTCTGCTGCTGTTTCTTGATTGTGCATGCTTATTGTATGCAATCCAAAATGAGTGGCTAATAACTTTAATAAAGCAAAGGTACAAGAGTAAGGTGCATGTGGGACAAGTGCTGCAAGCAAACCTTTGTTTTGAAATTGTGCTTGTATGTCAAGTCCTGCTTTTATTTTTTCAGGAGCACGTGAAGGATCTAAATCATAAATTTCTATAAAATTATAATACGCTAATTTTTGTTTTTCTTTTTGCGCAAGCGTATCAATTGTATTTGATATATCCCCAACTGCTACAATTCCATTGTCAAACATTTCATTTTCAGCCGCAATAATGGCTTCTTGTATAATCGTATCTTCCACTTTTCTTAATCCCACAATTTGTTTTACAAAATCTTGCAAACCCGTATGTGCAGGAATCATTCCTTTCATGTGGGATAATTCTAAATGGCAATGCGCATTGATAAATCCTGGTGCAATGATTCCTTCCCAATTTTGAATATCTTCTCCGGCATCTTCAATTCCCACCAAGCCTTCGATGGTTCCATCTTTTTGGGTAATTAAAACCAGTTGGTCTTCTAAAAGCTCGGTCCCCGTAAAAATTTGAGTTGCTTGAAATTTTTGATACATATATATAAGACGCCCTTTAGGTAAGAAGCTGCTTAAAAATAGGCCAGAATCCCCAAAAACAGGCTAAACAATGGTCAAAACTTTGAATAACACCACTCCAAACATTTTGTAACTACTTGATTTTCAGCATCTATTTAGTATGAAGAATATTATGATACAAAATTATTATTGATAATCAGCTAGTTATAAAGATGCGATATAAAAACAATCCCCAAATTATTGGGAAAACCCAAATTCCCCCCGTACCTTCGCCCTCCCTTATAAAAGAGGGATATTTTATGGCTGACGGGATAGCGCAGCCTCATTAAAACAAAAGACTATGAGTAAACTACATTTCACCACGAAGCACGCCAACGCGGCTACCGTTAAACATGGCTGGTACATTGTTGATGGTACTAATCAAACCGTAGGACGTATTGCTTCAAAAATCGCAGCTGTTCTACGTGGTAAGAACAAAGCTTATTACACACCGCACGTTGATTGCGGAGATTATGTAATCATTATTAATGCAGAAAAAGTAAAATTGACTGGAAACAAATTCCACGATAAACAATACTTAAACTATTCTGGTTACCCAGGTGGTAAAAAAGAAGAAGCTGCCGAAGATTTAATCAAGCGTCGTCCAGAAGTAATTATGGAAAGAGCGGTTAAAGGTATGTTACCTAAAAATCGTTTAGGACGTAAGATGGTTAAGAAATTGTTTGTGTATGCTGGTGAGAAACATCCTCATACTGCACAACAACCGAAAGAATTTAAATTTTAATTAATTCCAAATATAAATAAATGGAAAAGCAAACAAATGCAGTTGGTCGTCGTAAGGAAGCAGTAACACGCGTTTTTGTTAGTAAGGGTAGTGGAAAAATTACCGTTAATGACAAAGATTACAAAAACTATTTTCCTTTAGTGTATTTACAAAATCAAGTTGAAGCTCCTTTAAAATTAGCTGATGTACTTGGTAAATATGACATCGTAATTAACGCACAAGGCGGTGGTTTAAAAGGCCAAGCTGAAGCAGCCAAATTAGGTATTGCGCGCGTATTAATAGAACTAAACCCTGAATTACGTCCTGCCTTAAAAGCAGCCGGACAATTAACGCGTGACTCTCGTAGCGTTGAGCGTAAGAAATTCGGACATAAGAAAGCACGTAGAAGCTTCCAGTTCAGCAAACGTTAATCGAACAATTTTAACATTAATTCATTATTACAACTTATACAAATGGAAAATAATACTTCACTTCAACAGCAACTTTTGGAAGCTGGCGTACACTTTGGTCACCTTAAAAAGAAGTGGAACCCTAAGATGTTACCTTATATTTTCGCAGAGAAAAAAGGAATACATATTATCGACTTAAATAAAACAGTTGATCATTTACAACAAACTGCTGCTGCTTTAAAGCAAATTGCTAAAAGCGGTAAGAAGATCATGTTCGTTGCTACTAAAAAGCAAGCGAAAGAAATTGTAAGTGAGTGTGCTAAAAAAGTAAACATGCCTTACGCTACGGAGCGCTGGTTAGGTGGTATGTTAACCAATTTCAACACTGTTCGTAAGAGCGTGAAGAAAATGCAAAGCATTGAAAAAATGTTAGGCGATGGTAGTGCTGAAAGCTTAACTAAAAAAGAGCGTTTAACATTAGGTCGTGATAAAGACAAAATGGAAAAAGTATTAGGTGGTATCGCTCAATTGGGTCGTTTACCAGCAGCTTTATTCTTAGTGGATATCGGACATGAGCATATTGCATTAGCAGAAGCTAAGCGTTTAGGCATTCAAACTTTTGGCATGGTGGATACTAACTGTGATCCTAATAAAGTTGATTTTTCTATCCCTGCAAATGATGATGCAACAAAATCTATTGCTATTATTACCAACTATATTACTGCAGCTATTGCAGAAGGTTTAGCTGAACGTCAAGCTTCTAAAGATGACGAAGGCGAAGCAGAAGAAGGCAACAATGAAAACGAAGCAAAAGCAAAACGTATGGAAGCCGAAGCTAATGCTGAAGGTGGAAGAGGTAAGCGTGGTGCTGGTGCAGCTCCAACTGCTCCTGGTGCGCCTAAGCGTCGTATTCAAAGTACACGTCGCCCAGCAGGTAAATAAATAATTATCCAATTGGGTTATTGGTGTCCTTGGGATACTAATGACCCAATTGTTTTTATTCGATAACAAACTTGTTATCAAAATTATTAACAATCTTATTTTAAATTATAATATTATGAGTACAATAACAGCTACTGACATTAATAAATTACGTCAAGCTACAGGTGCTGGTATGATGGATTGCAGAAAAGCATTAACAGAAACAAATAATGATTTTGAAGCAGCGATTGATTGGTTACGCAAGCAAGGTCAAAAAGTGGCTGCTAAGCGTAGCGATCGTGAAGCAAAAGAAGGAGTGATCATTGCACAAACTTCTGCTGATCATAAAACGGGTTTTGTAGTTTGTATTTCTTGTGAAACAGATTTCGTTTCTAAGAATGCAGAATTCGTTGCATTTGCGCAAAGCATTGCTGACGCTGCAGTTGCGAACAATGTAAAATCGGCTGCTGAATTAAATGAAGTAACCGTGAATGGCACTAAAGTGTCAGACATGATCAATGATAAATTAGCTTCTATTGGTGAAAAAATTGGAGTTGCTAAATTCGAAAGAGTAGACGCTGCTTATGTTTCTTCTTACATACACGGTTCCTATAGAATGGGTGTGTTGGTTGGTTTAAGTGCTGATGCTGCTGAAGTGGGTAAAGATTTAGCGATGCAAATTGCAGCGATGAATCCAGTAGCAGTTGATCCTGAATCAGTTCCTGCGGAAACTGTTGCTCGTGAGCGTGCTATCATTATTGACACGATGAAGGAAGATCCTAAAATGGCTGGAAAACCAGAAGAAATGATTGCTAAGATTGCTGAAGGTAAAATCAATGCTTTCTTTAAAGAGCAAACATTATTGGCACAAGCTTTTGTGAAAGATGGCGGCAAAACAGTCGGTGAATATGTAAAATCTGTTGATGGTGCATTGAAAGTGACCGAATTCAAACGCGTGGCATTAGGGTAAGAATAAAAAATTCATTGAATAGAAAGGGTCCCGATTGGTCGGGACCCTTTTTTGTTGCCCTAAAATTCTTATCTTGCAAGTACAAAAATGAGTATAGCTATGTTGCCAAAATACAAGCGTGTATTATTGAAATTATCAGGAGAGGCCTTATTGGGAAATCAAAAAAATGGCGATCCATTTGACCCCAAAATAATTGAACAATATGCAACCGAAATTAAGCAAGTAGTGGAACTAGGGGTACAAGTGGCTATCGTTATTGGGGGTGGAAATATTTATAGAGGAATGAATGAGGCCGATAGTGGTATTGAAAGAGCACATGGTGATTATATGGGCATGTTAGCCACAGTGATTAATGCAATGGCGATTCAAGCCATGTTAGAAAAAATAGGAGTATATACTCGTTTGCAATCGGCTATCGTTATGGAGCAAGTAGCAGAACCTTATATTCGACGTAAAGCATTACGACATTTAGAAAAAGGGCGTGTTGTTATATTTGGAGCAGGTACTGGAAATCCCTATTTCACTACCGATACCGCAGGTTCACTTCGCGCTATTGAAATGAAAGCAGATGTTATTTTAAAAGGAACGCGTGTGGATGGCGTGTATGATAGCGATCCTGAAAAAAATCCTGCAGCCGTTAAATTTGAAAAAATTAGCTTCCAAGATTGTATATCAAAAAATTTAAAAGTAATGGATACCACCGCATTTACACTGTGTATGGAAAACAAATTACCCATTATTGTCTTTGATATGAATCAACCTGGAAATTTATTAAAAGTAGTGCAAGGAGCCGCAATTGGTACTTTGGTGGGGTAGTAGTCACTTAAAAGTGAATGATACAACCACTGATGTAATTTTTATTGGGTTTCTACATCACTATCTTAATTTTAAAGTATGCAAAAATTAACTTCCTTATTTGTTATCACTTGTTGGGTCCTTTTATCAAGTAGTCATGTTGCTGCTCAAAAGACTTTAACCTTGAGTGAAGCCATTAAAACAGCCCTTCAAAATAGTTACGATATTCAATTGGTGGAGAATAATTTAACCATTTCAAAAAACAATAATGATTATGGAGTAGCGGGCGGATTGCCTACATTATCTGCTACTGCTAATAATAATAAATCATTTTCAACTATTGAACAAAAATTCGCAGACCCTACCCGTAACACTACAAAAACAGGAGTAGATGGAAATACATTGTCTGCAGGTCTTACCGCTTCTGTTATTCTTTTTAATGGCTATAGGATTATGGCATATAAGGATCGTTTAGCAATGCTTGAAAAACAAAACGGATTTTTGTTACAGTCACAAATGCAAAACACCACTGCACAAGTGATGCAACAATATTACAATGTAGTGCGTCAACAAGCTTATTTAAAAACTATTGAAAAATCAATCGAAGCAAGTAAACAAAGATTAGAGATCGTAAAGACAAGACAACAAATTGGAGTTGCCAATCAAACTGATATGTTACAATCAAATATAGATTTAAATGCTTTAATCCAAGCAAAGCAAAATCAATTATTAATTATAGCACAGGCTAAAACAGATTTAGCAAGAACCATTAATAATAATGAAGACATTTCTTCTTCATTGGTTATAAACGATACCATTCAAATTGATACGAAGATAAGTTTTGATAAAGGAGAGAATAGTGTTTCAATGGGTGTTACTAACAATCCACAATTAGCTGCATTGAATACGCAAGTAAAAATAAATCAACAATTAGAAAAAGAAACGAAAGCCTTAATGTATCCTACTTTAAGAGCCAGTACTGGTTATAATGTTAGTAGTAGTAGTTCTGCTGCAGGTTTTAGTTTGTTGAATGAAACCAAAGGGCCATTTTTAGGAGTGAACTTAGCTATTCCTTTATATGCCGGAAGTGCTGCTAAAAAAACGCTTGCGAATGCAAAAATAAATTCTAAAAATGTAGAACTACAAGCGCAAAGTTTACATAAAGATATTTTTACCAACGCCTACAAAACCTTTGATTCTTATAAAAATAGCATTGAGCAATTACCTATTGAGTCTGAAAATTATGGCATGTCTCAATCTTTATTAGATTTAGTAATGCAAAAATATCAATTAGGACAAGCTACGATGGTGGATGTAAAACAAGCACAACAAAGTTTTGAAAATGCAGGCTTTAGATTGGTGAGTTTAAAGTACACCGCAAAAGTGGCGGAAATTGAATTAAAGCGCATCTCGAATCAATTGAAATTTTAAAGCAAACATGCATTCAAAGCTTCCCCATATTGGCACTAGTATATTTACAGTAATGAGCCAATTGGCGGTAAAGCACAATGCCATTAATTTAGGACAAGGTTTCCCCGATTTTCCAATGAGCGAGGCACTTATTGATTGTGTAACTGAGGCTATGAAAGCTGGTGGCAATCAATATGCACATACAAATGGTGTTCCCTTATTAAGAGAAAGATTGGCAGAGAAAATTAATTTTTTATACAATATTAATATCAATGCTGAAACGGAAATTACTATAACGCCAGGCGGTACCTATGCTATATTTTCTGCTTTTTCTACTATCATACAACCTGGAGATGAAGTAATAATTTTTGAGCCTGCTTATGATAGTTATATACCCAATATTACTTTTAATGGTGGCGTGGTCGTTCCTATTGCACTAACCTATCCTTCCTATGCTATCCCCTGGGATACTTTAAAGGCAGCTATAACAAAAAAGACAAAAGCTATTTTAATTAATACGCCACATAATCCTTCTGGGATGGTGATGACCAAAGAAGATATTTTACAGTTACAAGAAATAGTACTTGCCAATAATTTATATTTAATAAGTGACGAGGTATATGAGCATTTAATTTACGATAACAAACAACACGAATCGGTAATGAAGTATCCCGAATTATTTGCGCGTACTTTTGTTTGTTTTTCTTTTGGTAAAACCTATCATTGTACTGGCTGGAAATTGGGTTACTGTGTTGCACCAGAAAATTTAATGAAAGAGTATCGTAAAGTGCATCAGTTTAATGCCTTTAGTTGTGATACACCTAAGCAGTTGGGTATCGCCAAACATATGCAAGACAAAGAAGCTTATGTAAGTTTGGGTAATTTTTACCAAGAAAAAAGAGATCATCTAAGAACTTTATTAGCTACAACTAAATTAAAATGTATTCCCTCTTCGGGTTCTTATTTTGAAAGTTATAGTTACGCCGATATATCTAATGAGCCAGATAAAGTATTTGCAGAAAGACTGGTGAAGGAGTTTGGCGTTGCGGTTATTCCCATGTCTGCATTTTATCATGATGCCACTGATCATAAAGTTATTCGTTTGTGTTTTGCTAAAAAAGTAGAAACACTTGATGCAGCTGCAGCCTGCTTACTAAAAATTTAAGTTGAGCTAAGAGCAAATTTATTTTATGACTAATGTGCGTGATATTTTTTATAATCATTTTAAGCTAAAGGCCGATATAGCTGTTCAATCTCCTGGCCGCATTAATTTAATAGGTGAGCATACCGATTACAACAATGGATTTGTATTACCAGCGGCAATTAATAAAACGGTACAAGTGGCTATTGCCAAAAGGACAGATCACACTATCCAAATGTTTGCAGTTGATTTAAATGAAGTGGAAACGGTATCTACCGATAGCCTGCAACCCCATGCAAAACAATGGGTTAATTATATTATAGGAGTAGTTGCACAACTACCAAAAAGCACAGTAGCAGCAGGTTTTAGTATATGTGTTCAAGGAGATATTCCCATTGGAGCTGGCCTTTCTAGTTCTGCTGCAGTAGAATGCGCTGTTATTTTTGCATTAAATGAATTATATCAATTAGGCGTATATAAAGATAAGATGGCATTAATGGCGCAAGCTGCAGAACATGCCTTTGCAGGCGTAAAATGTGGCATCATGGATATGTTTGCCAGTTTATTTGGCAAAAAAGACCAGGTTATTTTATTGGATTGCGCCTACTTAACTTATCAATATTATCCCCTTGATTTAAAAGAGTATGAAATTGTTTTATTTGATACACAAATAAAACATGCACTTGCTTCTTCCGAATATAATACTCGCCGATTAGAATGCGAGCAAGGTGTAAGGATACTTCAACAAACATATCCTGCCATACAAAGCTTAAGAGATGCGAGTGTAGCACAAATAGAAGAGTGCTTACAAGCTAATGAGGCTTTAGAAGGTACCAAAGTATTTAACAGATGTAAATATGTTGTTGCCGAAATCGAACGCGTACAAACTGCAGTAATCGATTTGCAATTGGGAAATTTGAAAATATTTGGCGAAAAAATGTTTGCTACTCACGAGGGTTTATCAAAGCTATATGAAGTAAGCTGCCCTGAATTAGATTTATTGGTCAATCTGGTAGCTTCAAATGAAAACGTTATTGGAGCGCGAATGATGGGAGGGGGCTTTGGTGGTTGTACCATTAATATTATTAAAAAAACAGCAGTCGCCGAAATCACAGCATCGGTGCGTGAAAGCTATTTAAGTGCAACGGGTAAATTTTTACAAACCTATCAAGTAAGCACAGAAGAAGGGACGCACTTGCTATAATTAGTTCGTCAAAATTTATTAAATATTACATAACTTACTAGTCAAATAATAAGTACCTACTCAAAATTTGCATATGAAAAAATTCATTCAATTACTCCTAGTATTTTTAGTCTTGGCTAGTAACACAGTTTTTGCCGCTGCAGGTCCTAGTATAGTAGCAAAAGAATTTGGTAAAATAGCTGGTAAAAAAGTAATGGAATATACTTTAACCAATGCTTCCGGCATGCAAGTAAGTATCATTAATTATGGAGGTGCGCTTACTAAGATAATTACAAAAGATAAAAAAGGCAATGCTGGAGATGTGTTAACTGGCTTTACGAATATAGAAGGTTACCTACAAAAAACGAATCCCTATTTTGGGGCTTTAATAGGTCGCTATGCCAATAGAATTGCCAAAGGAACCTATACTGTTAATGGAAAAATCTATCATGCTGCTTTAAATAATAATGGACAATCCTTACATGGAGGACTTACAGGTTTTGATAAAGTAATATGGGAGTCGATAATTTTACCTGGAGATAGTAGTATACAATTAACGTATCTAAGTAAAGATGGAGAAGAAGGCTATCCAGGTAATTTAAAAGTTAAGGTAGTGTATACTTTAAGCGTTGCAAATGCTGTAAAAATTGAATATACAGCGACTACCGATAAAGCAACTGTTATTAATTTAACCAATCATGCTTATTTTAATTTGTCTGCAGGTAAAGAAGCCACTATTAAAAATCACATATTGCAACTACAGGCTACTAGTTATAATCCAGTAAATGATGTGCTCATTCCTACAGGGAAAATAGAAAATGTAAAAAATACTCCTATGGATTTTACATCGCCCAAAAAAATGGGTCAGGATCTTGCTAAAGTTGCAGGAGGCTATGATCACAACTGGATTTTAAATAAAAAACCAGGATTGGCTATTATTGCGAGTGTGTATGATCCTTCTAGTGGAAGATATATGACGGTGGCAACAACCGAACCCGGCATTCAATTTTATACCGGTAATTTTTTAGATGGCAGTTTACAACACACTAAAAACGGCATTCAATATATAAAAAATGCTGCGTTTACTTTAGAAACGCAGCATTATCCAGATAGTCCTAATCAACCTAGTTTTCCTAGCACCCAATTAAATCCGGGTGAAACCTATCACCAAACTACGGTTTATCAATTTTCTATACATTAATACCAAGAGCCGTTTATAATTTTATCACCATTGGCGTTATTGTTAGCCATTCTTCGTTTTTGATTTCTTCTATGAATGAATGTTGTTACAAACATTAATGGTAAGAAGACAAAAGTTAAAGGAGGAATGCCTAAGATACTAATCCACTTACCACCAAAATGACGACGCATTGGTCTGCGTAAACGCTCGGCAATAATATACATAGCGGGTACAATAAATAAAGTCATAAAAAATGCAAAGGCCAATCCATAAATAATAGTCCAACTTAATGGCTTCCAGAAAGCAACGTTATCACCTCCAAAGAATATATGCGGATTTAACTCGCTAAATAAAGTCACGAAGTTGATATTGAAACCAATGGCAATAGGCAAGAAGCCTAAAATTGCTGCAAGAGCTGTTAACAATACTGGAATAATTCTTGTCTTACCAGCTTGTATCACCGCTTCTCTAGTCTTATAGCCTCTTGATCTTAACTCATCGGCAAATTCAATTACCAATATTCCATTTTTCACCACAATACCCGCAAGCCCTACAATACCTAGGCCTGTCATGACACCAGACACTTTCATTCCAAAAATAGAGAAGCCTAATAGCACGCCAATAATACTAAATAAGATTTCTGTTAAAATGATAACAGATTTAGAGATAGAATTAAATTGTAATACTAAAGTAAATAAGATTAACATTAATGCAATGACCAATGCCTTTCCTAAAAACGCAACGGTTTCTAATTGTTGTTCATTCTCTCCGGTTTGTTTAACAGTTACCCCTTCAGAAATACCTTTAAAGTTGCCAATGTATTGTGCAATTACTGCATTTACTGCAGTTGGATTAAATCCTTGATCTAATTTAACATTGGATCTTAATTGAATTAATCGCTTTTGATTTTTTCTATTAATACTACCAAACGTATTTGTAGGTTCAACTTTAACAAGTGAACTAATAGGAATGTTTTTTACCATACCACCAGCGGCCATATCTCTAAAAGATAAACGCATATTTAAAAGATCCACTAAATTATTTCTTTGTAATTCTTCGTTTCTTAATTGAATCTTATATTCATCTTTGCCATCTTTTATTTTAGAGACTTCTTTACCAAATAAGGCAGTACGAATTTGCATACCTACTTGTGCACTACTTACACCTTCAATTAAGGCACGGTCTCTATCAATCGTTAAAGTTAATTCAGGATTTACTAAATCCACATCCATCTTTAATCCGTCAATGCCAGGAATTTGTGCAGCATCTAAATAATTTTTCAAGCCCACTGCAGTCTTCACTAATTTATCAAAGTCTTCACCTTGCACTTCAATATTTACAGGAGGATCGGTTGGTGGACCACTTGATTCCTGCGTAACAGTAATTTCTGCACCTGGAATACCATTCATTTGTGCACGAATAGCATCTAAATAAGGTTCCGTTGATTTACCATGACGTTTTTCATATTCCACAAAGTTTACTTGCACACGTCCTAGTTCCGATCTTGTGCTTCTATCGCCTCTCATTGGATCTCCTGCGCCTACAGCCACATTGGTAATAATACTTTCAACCAGCGGATTCTTTTTATCATTATCCATTTCCAAAGCCTTGGCTACTTTATGTTCCACTATTTTAGTAACAGAATCTGTATAGTTTACTTTACTACCCACAGGTAATTTTAAATATACATACACTTGGTTAGGATCACCTTTAGGAAAAAATTCAATACCCACTCTGCCTGTACTAATACTAATGCCAAAAAAGACGAAAGAAAATATTAATAAAACAAATGTGCCTATTAATAATTTTACAGGCCTCCATCCACCTAAGGCACGACGTAAGATGCGCTCATAAGTATCCATTAATTTAGGAAGCGTATTGGTTTGAAATTTTTCAATTAAATCGGTAATAAAATATTTATTGGCTACTACTAAGACCATAAAGAAGATCAATAGGTTTCCTAAGAAAGTGAATCCCATAAAATCTAATAGTATGCCTATTGCAATTGGAATCCAGAAATTCTTTTTCTTAAACATTGCCGATTTAGGTTCCTCAGATTTTACCTCTTCATGGTTCATGAAATCTACTGCAAAAACAGGGTTCATGATAAAGGCTACTACCAATGAAGCAGCTAAAGTAAATATTAACATGGCAGGTAGGTAAATCATAAATTTACCTATAATGCCAGGCCAGAATAATAAAGGGAAGAAAGGCGCTAAAGTAGTAATGGTACCTGCTAATACAGGAATAAATACCTCACCTGCAGCCATTTTAGCGGAAGTAGTAGCTGTTAACTTTCCTTTTCCTTGAACAAAAATACGGTGCGTGTTCTCTATTACTACAATCGCATCATCTACAATAATACCTAGTCCAAATAGAAGGGCAAATAAAACCATGAAGTTTAAAGTAATATGAGAGCCCACCAATAAGTCACCAGCAGGTAACAATACAAAGGCAACAAACATACTCAAGGGAACCGACAAGGCCACAAAGAAGGCATTGGTAACACCCATAAAGAACATCAATACGACTAGTACTAAAATAAAACCAATGACAATGGAGTTTACTAAATCTGTAAAAGAACTTTTAGTTCTTATACTTGTGTCACCGGATATAACCAATTTTACATCTTTCGGTAAATCATTGGCAATAGCATCTGCTACAATTTTCTTCACCGCATCGGTAGTAGCAATTAAATTTTCACCATTACGCTTAACAATATTCAAGGTAAGTACATTCTTGCCATTTAAACGTGCATAGCTTTCATTGTTTTTTACAGTGTCTTTAATAGAAGCAACATCTCTTAAATAAATAGGAGCACCACTTGTATTACGAACAATAATGTTAGCAATGTCATTTACATTTTTTAACTGACCCTTTAATTGAAGGTTACGGTTCATATTACCAACTTCCAATAAACCACCAGATAAATCTAAATTTTCTCTTTGAATGGCGGCGCTGATATCATCAAAGGTGATACCCGAACTTTGCATTCTATAATTATCGACATTAATTTGAAATTCTCTTTCCGGTGCACCCACTAAATCAATTCTATTAATTTGTGAAATGCTTTCTAATTTATCTTTTAAATCGTCTGCATATTTTTTTAATTGAACGGGGCTATAATTACCGCTAATGTTCACATACATAATAGGCATGTCACTAATATTCAATTCAATGACTCTGGGTTGCTGTGTTAAATCAGTGGGCAAGTCACTTTTAGCTTTATCAACGGCATCTTTCACTTTTTGTAAAGCAATTTCTGGTTTTACATCTGTGCTAAATTCTATTGTAATGGCAGAAAAATCTTGTTGAGAGGTAGAAGTGAATTTGCTAATTTTTACGCCACTAATACTCTTGATTTGTTTTTCAAGTGGGCGTGTTACTAAATTTTCAATATCCTTAGGTGAGTTGCCTACATAAACTGTTTGCACAAAAATATTAGGAATCACTACTTCAGGAAAATTCTCTTTAGGAAGTGTAAGGAATTGATAAATGCCCCCTAAGCTAAGGAACAACATCACTAAATAAATAGTGGTCTTATTGGTAATACTCCAAGAAGTAGGTTTAAACTCCTTGAACTTTTCTTTTATTTTATTGATAGTCGACATAATGATCTATTAAGCTTTAATTTTTAATTATTTATCTGAAGTAGTAATATTTTGGCCATCAAATAAGGTTTGATATCCTTCGGTGATCACCTTATCACCTGCAACTAAGCCTGATAAAATTTCGATATTATTACCATAGTATTGTCCTACTGTTACTGCCTTTTTACGTGCAATCATTTTTCCACTTTCCATTACGGCTACATAAATAAACTTTCCTTTCTCATCATTTTGCAACAAATTAATGGGAGCGCTAATAGCGTTCTTTTTTTCGTAGTCTTTAATTTTTACTTGTACTAATTGATTAGGACGAAAGTTATTATCTACAGGCAATTTAGCTTCTACATAAAAACTTCTGCTTAAAGGGTCTATTACTTTTCCTACAACAGAAATTTTTGCGGCTATAATTTTTTGAATGTCTGGAAAGTTAAGACTTGCCTCAGTACCAACTTTTATTTTACCTGCATAGTTTTCAGGAATAAGTGTTGTTAATTTTAAACGAGTAGTATTCACAATTTTTAATTGACCAGGTCCCATAAAAAGTTCTCCCACTTTTACATTTACTTCTTCTGCTACACCATCTACATCACTATAAACACTTGTATAAGCCAATTGATCACGAACCATTCCTAATTGTTCTCCAGCCGCTTTTAGTTGGCTAGCTAAAGCTTCTGCATTCGTTTTAGCTGTTAATAATTGCATCTCACTTCCAATATTTTGATCCCATAAATTCTTTTGTTTCTCATATACCGCCTTAGCTAAAGCAGCTTGTGATTTTAGTGTTTCAATATTTTGAGTAGCTGCCGCTGCACTTTGTTTTATTAAGCTATTGTCAAGTTGTAATAATAATTGACCTTTTCTCACTTGATCCCCTCTTTTTACAAACAATCCTTTTACTTGGCCACCACCAGCACGAGGTGTTACAAAGGATACACTTTCAGATTCCACTTTGCCCTGAAGTTCAATATAATGAGTAAAATCTTGTGTTGCTAGAGGAGTGATGGCGACCAATATTGTTTTTACTGCTTCTGCGCCACCTGCTTTTGCAATTTCTTTTTCAAGCGAAGCAATTTTTGCATTGATACCAAGGCTTTCCTTTTTTAAGGCTGCTAATTTTGCTTTTTGTGAAGCGAGGTTATCGCCACCACCACAAGCGATGGTTAATAAGATAAGTGTACTTGTTACGACTGTAGAGATATGTTTCATTATTGTTATTTTAATATTTTTTATGAGATGAGGGTTTATTATAATTTTCCTGTTGCTTTTAATAAATCAACTTTAGAAATTAGTGCAGTATATAAAGCGTTCATGAAATTATTTTGAGCACTCACTAAATCGGCCTGTGCAGCAGAAATTTCTGTATTCGATCCCATACCTGCTTCAAATTTCTTTTTAGTTTGTTGATAGACATTCTCAGCTAATTGCATATTCTTTTTTTGAAATTGCACGGTAGCCACCGAAGACATATAATTTAATTTAGCTTGTGTAATTTCATTGTCTATATTATTTCTTAAAGCAACTATTTGATTTTCGATTTGCTTTAATTCAATTTTTGTTCTTTTTACACGCGCATCTCTAGCAAAACCATTAAAAAGAGGAAGGTTAACATTTAAACTCAATAAGGAAGTGGTGAACCAATTACCGCCTTCAAAAAAGTCAAAACTTGATCTCATTGCATTCTTAGAATACGCGCCAGACAAATTCACAGTTGGCAAATAGCTTAATTGATAACGCTTAACATTGTATTCATTTAATTTTCTAACTGTATTTAAGTATTGATAATCTTTTCTTACACCATATTGAAAATCATTTTCTACTAAAATATCTGTACTTAAGCTTTGTTCATTAATTACTTCAGTTAAAACAAGACTATCATTAACAGGCATCCCCATTAACATTTTTAATCCCATAAAACCAATAGATACCGCATTGTTAGCTTTAATTTTTTCGGTTTGCAAGTTGTTTAATTGAACACTCACTTTATCTACATCTAATTTTTCTGCAAAACCATTTTTATACATAATCTCCGCATCGTGTGCCAATTTATTTAGACGTTCAATATTGGCATCTAAAATATTTAATTGTGTTTTACTTGCCGAAAGTTGATAATAAATTTTATAAATATTTGTTTTAATAGCTTCTTCGGTAACCGCCTTACTTTTTCTTTGCATTTCTAAAGAAGTTTCACGTGCTTGCAATGCCACAAAAACTTGACCATCAAAAAGTAATTGTTGAAAATTAGCTCCATAGTTGGCATTGAATTTGGTACCAAATTGAACAGGAATAAATGTGCCTGCTGGGCCACCAAATATTTGAGCGGGCAATAAGGAAGTGGGTATTTTTAAATAATCAGTTCCTCCTACATTGGTTCCAATGGTAGGAAAAGCGGCAGCACCAATTTCTCTGTTCGTTTGCACTTGTGCATCAATGGCTAATAAGGCATTTTTAACTTGTACATTATTTTTTTGTGCAAAAGCAACACAATCATTTAATGAAAATGAGTGCAGTGGCTTGCTGAATGTTTGTGCGTTAAGTAATTGACTATTTAAAAGTACAAATAGTAGAATGGATAGATATTTCATTTTTATTTATTTATTAACTAAGAATTTTTATTAAGTTTATAAGCGTCCATTAATTTATGGCCTTCAAGTGTCGCAACACCATATACAAAATGTTCAATAATTTGTAAATTCACTTTTAGCATATCAAATTTTGAAGGATGAAAAACATGTATGTTAAATGGAATTAAACTTGTCTCTAATCTATATTTTGAAAGTATAGTAACATCTACATCTTTTCTATATAAACCTTCTTTAATACCTTTTTCTAGGTTGGCACTAATCATTGAAAAAATAAAATCATCTTTATGGTTTTTAATTTTTTCAAAAGCCAAAGGATAATATTTTTCAATTTCAAACAAGGTCAGTGGATTCATGCTAGTAAACAGTTCCTGAAGCACTTTCATTAAAAGGAATATTTCATGCACCGCATTGTCTGCTGATTGCATACTTTGATTACATATTAAGGCATGGTTGGCCAAGTCATTTTCTACTACCGAACTCACCAAAGCATCTTTATCCTTGTAATACTGGTAGATTGTCTTTTTGCTTATGCCCAATTGATTGGCCAAATCGTCCATAGTGACGTGCTTGACCCCATTTTGGAACATCAATTCGCGGGCTTTGTTAAGAATTCTATCTTGCATAGGTTGTTTTGAAGGCGCAAAACTACGGAAACTAATTTAGTTTTCAAAGTTTCCAGTGCTATTTTTTAATTATTTATGCCGAATGGCAAAATTGTTTGAAATTTGAGCCTTAAACCACTACCAAATGCCCAGTATCAGGCACCAATTCATCAAACAAAAGATTTTATCTGCCTTAGCTCAACGCTTTTTCCAAGGGGTGGTGGTATTGGCTCCCATTGGTGTGACTATATGGGTGGTGGTGAGCTTATTTAATTGGGTAGATAATTTTTTACCCAATGTGCTCAATTTTATATTTCCTCAACAATTTGCTACAGTCAATGGACAAATACCTAAAGTCACTGGATTAGGATTTATAGTAGCTATTACTTTAGTAGTAATAGTGGGTTGGTTGTCTTCCTTATTTTTTGTAGAAAGATTGATGTCTATTTTCGATAAGATATTAGAAAAAACACCAGGGGTAAAAATTATTTATTCTTCTGTTAAAGATTTCTTAGAAGCATTTGCAGGAAATAAGAAAAAATTTGATCAACCTGTATTGGTGAATGTAGATTCAACAGATGTATGGAGAATCGGATTTATCACTCAGCAAAATACAGCACATTTTGGTATGGATCAATTTGTCACAGTATACGTTCCGCACTCCTATGCCATTTCTGGAATTACGTATATAGTTCCTTTAACAAGAATTAAAAAATTCCCTAAAGGTGTAAGCGCTGCAGAAGCAATGAAGTATGTAGTTTCAGGGGGCGTCACAACTGTTGATGAAGAAGAAGACGCTAAAGCGTCTTCTGATGAAGGCTTAAAACTTTCTTTCGATGAAGGCTTAAAACTTTCTTCTGATGAAGGCAAATAACTTTCTGCTGATACTTAAAAAAAATAAATAAAACATAAACTCTTTCATACATAATGCCATTGCATAATTTTAATTCAGGCCCTTCTATTTTACCTCAAGAGGTATTAACACAAGCAGCAGCAGCCATTCACAATTTTAATAACACCGGGTTATCCATTTTGGAAATAGGGCATCGCACTACTCATTTTGTAGAAGTAGTCACCGAAGCACAACAAATTGTAAAAAGATTAATGGGATTGGATGATGCTTATGAAGTATTGTTTTTGCAAGGGGGCGCTACTATGCAGTTCATGCAAGTGCCTATGAATTTATTAGATGAAAATGGATTGGCTGCGATATGTGATAATGGTGTATGGGGAAATAAAGCAGTTAAAGAAGCAAGTTTATTTGGTCCAGTAAAAGTAGTGTCTGATACTGCTGATAAAAAACATACCTACTTAAACAAGCAATTAACTATTCCAGAAAACGCTACTTATTTACATATTACCACTAACAATACAGTGGAGGGAACCCAATGGCATCAATATCCTCAGACCCATGCACTATTAATTGGCGATATGAGTTCTGATATTTTTTCTAGACCAACTGCTTTTAATCAATTTGATGTAATTTATGCAGGCGCGCAAAAAAATATGGGTGCTGCTGGGGTTACTTTAGTCGTTATTAAAAAAGAAATTTTAGGAAAAATAAATCGACAAATTCCTGCAATATTAAATTATCAAAAACATATTGAAGCAGGATCATTATTAAATACACCTCCTGTTTTTTCAATTTATGTGAGCTTATTAACCTTGCGTTGGATAGAAGCACAGGGAGGATTAGCCGCAATGGAAAAACAAAATCTTGCAAAATCTAATTTATTATATAATACCATCGATGCTTTACCTGCATTTTATTGTCCTATTGCAAAAGAAGACAGAAGTATTATGAATGCCGTTTTCTTTTTGACAGACCCGACATTAGAAGCGCCTTTTTTAGCATTATGTAAAAGTGAAGGGATGATTGGCGTGAAAGGATATAGAACAGTAGGAGGAATAAGAGTGAGTATGTATAATGCGATGCCTTATTCAAGTGTAGAAGCCTTTTGCGACTTGATGAAATCATTCGCTGAAAAAAATTAATTCTCAAAAAAAAGAACGAACTTTGCGGCCATGGCAAAAATCAGTCCCTTTGAAGCATTACGTCCTCAGCCTCAATTAGCAAAACAGGTTGCTAGCAAACCATATGATGTATTAAATAGTGCTGAAGCAAAAACGGAAGCAGTAGGCAACGCTTATTCTTTTTTACACATTACTAAAAGTGAAATAGGTTTACCAGAAACAATTGATGTACATGATAAGGAAGTGTATCAACTGGCTTTTGAAAATTTAAATGCATTTATACAAAGAGATGTTTTATTTAAGGAATCAAAACCTTGTTATTATATATATCAATTAATAATGGACGGACGTGCACAAACAGGATTAGTTTGTGTTAGCAGTATTGATGATTATAATAATGGTATCATCAAAAAGCATGAATTTACTAGACCAGAAAAAGAATTAGATCGCATTAATCATATCAAGACAACGGGTGCACAAACAGGCAATGTTTTTTTAGCGTATCGTCATCAAGCTTCTATTGATAGCATCATTGACAAATGGAAAACTAGTAAAAATCCTGTTTATGATTTTACAGCTGAAGATGGGATACAGCACACTGTTTGGGCTATAAGCGATGAAACCATTATTGATCAAATCACTCAACTTTTTGAAACCGAAGTGCCTTGTACTTATATTGCCGATGGTCATCATAGAGCAGCCTCAGCGGCAAAAGTAAAGTTGGCTATAAGTGAAGAAACTGTAAAGCCAGGAGATGAAGCTAAAAAAGTATCTGATTATTTTTTAACTACTTTGTTTCCATCAAATCAATTACAAATCATGGATTACAACCGTGTGGTAAAAGATTTAAATGGATTATCTCCAGCAGATTTTATGTCAGCCATTGAAAAAGATTTCGATGTTGTAACACAAGATTCTGCTTATAAGCCTGCTTCTATACATCATTTTGGTATGTATATAAATAATGTTTGGTATCAATTATCAGCTAAAGCTGGAACCTATACTTCAGATCCTATTGGCGTATTAGATGTTACTATATTATCTAATTCTATCTTAGCTAAAATTTTAGGCATAACCGATCAAAGAACAGACAAAAGAATTGATTTTGTAGGCGGCATTAGAGGTTTGGGAGAACTTGAAAAAAGAGTAAACAGTGGAGAAATGGCCGTTGCCTTTAGTTTATATCCGGTAACCATAGATCAATTATTTAATATTGCCGATGCAGGCGAAGTCATGCCTCCAAAAAGCACTTGGTTTGAGCCAAAATTAAGAGATGGGTTATTGACCCATTTGATTTACTAGCAGTTATTTATAAATAGCTAAGCCCCCTTTACTTTTCTTCGTATTTGAGGTACGAAATTCTTTTTTTTCTGCACCTATTTTAGTAATTTGTTACACAATATTGCTTTCACTATGGAATGTAAAAGACTCTTCGATTGTATCGAACACCAATTGCAACATTTCCCTCAAGAGGATATGTTGTCTGCCAAAGAAAACGGACAATGGCGTAAATATTCCACTAAGGAAGTGGCAGAAATAGCCAATGAGCTAAGTGCGGGCTTACTAAGCTTAGGATTATCTGCGCATAATTTTTCACCCGAAGGGAGTGATAAAATAGCTATTATTAGTAGCAATCGTCCAGAATGGATATTTGGTGACTTAGCTGCACAACAATTAGGTCTTATATGGGTGCCCGTTTATCCTACTACGAATCCACTAGAACTTACTTTTATTTTAAATGATGCTTCTGTAAAATATATGTTTGCGAGCAGTAAAGAATTGTACGATAAAGTGATGTCAATAAAAGACAAGGTGGAGTGCTTAAAAGAAGTATACACTTTTGATCGCATTACTGGTGCAAAGCATTGGACTGAACTAAGAAACAAGGATACAAATTTATTAGCACAGGTTGAACAAATTAAAAAATCTATACCAGTTAAACAGGTTACCACTTTTATATATACATCAGGTACTACGGGTACGCCAAAGGGTGTGATGTTAACACATGAAAGTATTTACTTTAATTTAATGATGGGAAAAAAATCTTTTCCATTTAATGATGCACCTGACCAAAAAGTATTGAGCTTCTTGCCTTTGAATCATATTTTTGAAAAATTAGCCACTTATATTTATATGTTTAGTGGTATGAGCATCTATTATGCCGAAAGTTTAGATACTATTGGCGATAACCTAAAAGAAATTTCACCAGATGGCTTTTCAACAGTGCCAAGATTACTAGAAAAAATGTTTGAAAAAATAATGATGAAGGGAGAAGAATTGACGGGTGTAAAAAGAAAATTATTTTTCTGGGCAGTTGCGTTGGGTGAACAATACGATAATTTAATTCCAGGATCTTGGTGGTATCGCACGCAATTAAAGTTGGCCAATAAATTAATATTTGTAAAATGGCGTGAAGCAGTTGGCAATAACGTAAAATTTATTGTAACAGGAGGAGCTGCTTGTCAAGTTAAATTATTACGCATCTTTAATGCAGCTCAAATACCAGTGTATGAAGGCTATGGCCCAACAGAGAATAGTCCCATCATCAGTGTGAATCAACGCAATATTGGAGGTTCTAAATATGGAACAGTAGGTCCGGTAATAGAAGGGGTTGACTATAAACTAGAAGCTGATGGAGAAATTTGTGTGGCTGGTCCTAGTGTGATGTTGGGTTATTACAAGCGCCCCGATTTAACAGCCGAAACTATTATTAATGGCTGGTTACATACAGGTGATATTGGTGAATTGGTAGATGGCAAATATTTAAAAATAACCGATCGTAAAAAAGAATTATTTAAAACCAGTGGTGGTAAATATGTGGCACCACAACCTATTGAAAATAAAATGAAGGAAAGCCCTTTCATTGAACAAATAATGCTGATAGGTGATAACAGACGTTTTGTAAGTGCTTTAATTGTTCCTTCTTTTGCGAAGTTAAAAGAATGGACAAAGCAGCATGGTATTGAGTATGTGAGTAATGCCGAAATTATTAAAAACACGATGGTGCTTACCATGTTACAAGACACAGTGGATGAGTATAATAAATTATTTAATCAAGTAGAACAAGTTAAAAAGTTTGCCTTAATACCACGCGAGTGGAATATTGATAATGGCGAAATGACGCCGAAGCTAAGTATCAAAAGAAAAGTTGTATTGGGTAATTTTGAGAAAGAGATAGAAGCAATGTATGTATAACTAAATAACTATGATACCCAAAAAAGTAGGTTTTTTATTGTTAGTCATTTTTTACAGTGCCATTTTTACTGCTGTCAATGCTCAAGAAAACCCATTTTATAATCATAAAGGCAAATTAATTATTATTGGTGGGGGTGCTATTCCCGATTCTTTATTTTCTTTTTTTGCAAATTATTGTGGTGGCAAGGATCAGCCAGTTGTTTATATTCCTACGGCCACAACAGATGAAGAGTATATACAAAAAGGAGAACACTTAATAAAATTTACATCGCAAGGTTTTAATAATTTAAGTACCATACATACGCGCAATAAAAAAGAAGCAGATGATCCAAAAAATATTGCTTTATTACGCAATGCCAAGGGCTTGTATTTTGGAGGAGGCGATCAACA